>Ga0247822_10002421_pt1 | contig 11907 bp, 13 predicted proteins | sample 13C_Cellulose_Da_FD_192423 | JGI IMG/M metagenome (GOLD analysis project Ga0247822, IMG submission 192423) | Soil microbial communities from agricultural site in Penn Yan, New York, United States - 13C_Cellulose_Day30 | ecosystem: Environmental > Terrestrial > Soil > Agricultural land | place...
AAGCCGGCCACCTGATCGTCGATCTCGCCCGCCGCTACTACGAGCAGGATGACGCCTCGGTCCTGCCGCGCTCCATCGCCACCAAGGCCGCCTTCGAGAACGCCATGGCGCTCGACATCGCCATGGGCGGCTCGACCAACACCGTGCTCCACATCCTCGCTGCGGCTGCCGAAGGCGAGATCGACTTCACCATGGACGACATCGACGCGCTGTCCCGCAAGGTGCCGGTGCTCTGCAAGGTCGCCCCGGCCAAGTCGGATGTGCACATGGAGGACGTGCACCGCGCCGGCGGCATCATGTCCATCCTCGGCCAGCTCGATCGTGGCGGTCTCATCAACCGCGGCGAGCCGACCGTCCACGCCGCCACCCTCGGCGATGCCCTCGACCGCTGGGACATTTCCCGCACCAACTCCGATGGCGTGCGCAACTTCTTCATGGCCGCCCCGGGCGGCGTCCGCACCACGGAGGCCTTCAGCCAGAGCGCTCGCTGGAAGGATCTCGACCTCGACCGCGCCAACGGCGTCATCCGCAGCACCGAGCATGCCTTCTCGCGCGATGGCGGCCTCGCCGTGCTCAAGGGCAACGTTGCGCTCGACGGCTGCATCGTGAAGACCGCCGGCGTCGACGAGTCGATCCTGAAGTTCACCGGCCCCGCCCGCGTCTTCGAGAGCCAGGATGCGACCGTGAAGGCCATCCTCTCCAACGAGATCAAGGCCGGCGACGTCGTGGTGATCCGCTACGAGGGCCCGCGTGGCGGCCCGGGCATGCAGGAAATGCTGTACCCCACGAGCTACCTCAAGTCGAAGGGCCTCGGCAAAGCCTGTGCCCTCCTGACCGACGGCCGTTTCTCGGGCGGCACCTCGGGCCTCTCGATCGGCCACGTCTCGCCCGAAGCGGCCGAGGGCGGCGCCATCGGCCTCGTGCGCGAAGGCGACATCATCGAGATCGACATCCCCGGCCGCACCATCAACCTCAAGATCTCGGACGCCGAACTCGCGACGCGTCGCGCCGAGCAGGACAAGCTCGGCTGGAAGCCGGCCCAGCCCCGCAAGCGCAACGTCTCGACCGCGCTCAAGGCCTACGCCGCCTTCGCCACCAGCGCCGCCAGGGGCGCCGTGCGCGACCTGTCGCGCCTCGACGACTGATGTCGACCAGCCGGCTGCCGCATGGCGGCCGGCTAGACCACCAGCTCCAGCCGATCGGCCGGAAAGCGCGTCAGCATCGCGTGGATGGGCGTGCCATCCACGTCGAGGTCCACCGCATCTGAAACGAGCACGACCGAGCCCGGCGCCAGCTTCAGCGCCTGCGCCTCGTCGAGCGTCGCATGCCGCGCCGAAATCCGGGTCGAGCCGCGCGAGTAGTCCTCGATGCCGTAGTGCCTGAGCGCCAGCGTCACCGATCCCGCCTCGAGATAGGCCGCATCGAACCCGCTGAACCGCGCCTCCGGCAACCAGCCGGTAGCACGCGCCAGTGGCCGCCCGTCAGCGAACGAGATCGTCTCCTGCCGGAGTAGCCGCGTTCCCGGTTTCACCTGCAGCGCTGCCGCCAGCCGTGCGCTCGCCCGCTCGATCCGGCTCGACAGCAGCTGTCCGCGCCGCTCCCGTACCTGCCCGGCAAGCCCTTCCGAAAAGCGCGTGCGTCGGCCAATGGGATAGCTCAACCGCCGCGCCTCGGCGACGAAGGTGCCCCGGCCATGCTCGGCCCGCAGTACCCCCTCCTCCACCAGCACCGCGATAGCCCGCCGCACCGTGTGGCGATTGACCCCGAAGCGCTCGGCCAGAGGCAGTTCGCCATCGAGCCGATCGCCGCTCTCGAGCTTGCCGCCCACGATGTCGAGACGGATGGCGTCGGCGATCTGGCGCCACAGCGCCACCCCTCCGGCGGGTTCGATCTCGGTACGGCTCAAGATTGTCATTGCATCTTCACACGGTCGGCCTATAGCGGGGCGAAACGACATTACTTGTCTATTTCACTATACAAGTTGGAGCGAAGAGGCAATGTCCGAACTGCCTGCGAACACCCCCCGGCAGGAGGCGATGGCGGTGTTGAGTCACGCCACGCCGAAGCGGCTCGGCGAGCTCTGGGCCGCCTGGACCGACAAGCCCGCCTATCACAAGGTGCGCGGTCCCGAGACCGGCCTGGTCATGGTGCGCGGCCGCGCCGGCGGCGGCGGCAATGCCTTCAACCTTGGCGAAGCGACGGTGACCCGCGCCACGGTGCGGCTCGAAACCGGCGAAGTCGGGCACGCCTATTGCCTCGGCCGCGACGGCGACAAGGCGGTGCAGTCGGCGCTGTTCGATGCGCTGCTGCAGCGTGACGCCGAAGCGGTCGAAACGCTGGTGCTGAAGCCGCTGCGCGAGGAGCAGGCCGCGGCCGATGCCCGGCTCCGCGACGAGACCGCGGCCACCAAGGTCGACTTCTTCACCATGGTCCGCGGAGACGATTGATGGACACGACAATCGAAGGCGGCTTCGCCGACCTAGTGCTGGGCGCGCAGAACGTCTTCCGCGCCGTGATGGATGCGCTGGCCCGCCCGGGCACGGTGCAGTCGATCGCCTCGGACGCCGCGCCACCGGCGCCGCTGACGCCCGAACTCGGCGCCGTTGCGCTGACGCTGTGCGATCACGACACGCTGGTTTGGCTCGATCCCGTGCTCGCCTCAAGCGAGGCGGTAACCTCGTGGCTGGCCTTCCACTGCGGCGCGCCGCTGACATCAGAGATCGGCGAAGCAGCGTTCGCGCTGGTCAGCGATGTCGCTCTGCTCCCCAGCCTCGACAGCTTCGGCCAGGGCACTGACGAGTACCCCGACCGTTCGACCACCGTGGTGCTCGCCGCCGCTGCCGCCCCGCGCGCCGTCACGCTGAAGGGCCCCGGCATCAAGGACCGGCTCACCGCCGAACTGCCTCTCCCCGGCGGCGACTTCATCGACCAGTGGGCTGAGAACCGCGAACGCTTCCCGCGCGGCGTCGACCTCTTGCTCGTCCGCGCTGGCACGGTCGTCGGTCTGCCCCGCACCACCCGCATTTCGGAGGCCTGATATGTATGTTGCCGTAAAGGGCGGCGAGGCCGCCATTGCCAATGCCCACCGGCTGCTTGCCGATCGCCGTCGCGGTGATCGCTCGGTGCCAGCCTTGCGCATCGACCAGATCATCGAACAGCTCGGCCTCGCGGTCGATCGCGCCATGGGCGAAGGCTCGCTCTATGACCGCGAGCTCGCGGCGCTGGCCATCATCCAGTCGCGCGGCGACCTGATCGAGGCGATCTTCCTGGTCCGTGCCTATCGCACGACGCTGCCGCGCTTCGGCTATTCGAAGCCGATCGATACGGCCGCGATGAAGATCGAGCGGCGGGTCTCGGCGACGTTCAAGGACCTGCCGGGTGGCCAGTTGCTCGGCCCCACCTTCGACTACACGCACCGGCTGCTCGACCCCGCGATCGCCGAGGGTGCGGAAGTCGACGATCCCATCGCGCGCCTCAGCGAGGACGAGCACGCCCCACGCGTCACAGACCTGCTCGACCACCAGGGCCTCATCGAGCCTGACGTGTCCGAGGTGCAGGACGAGATCGGCGATCTCACCCGCGAACCCCTCGAGTTCCCGCTCAACCGCGACCGGCGGCTGCAGGCGCTGGCCCGTGGCGACGAGGGTTTCCTCCTCGCCCTCGGTTACTCGACGCAGCGCGGCTATGGCCGCTCGCACCCGTTCGTCGGCGAAATCCGCATTGGCGAGGTCGAAGTCGAACTGGATATCCCGGAACTCGGCTTTGCCGTGAACCTCGGGCGCATCCGGGTCACCGAGTGCCAGATGGTCAACAAGTTCAAGGGCAACGCCAAGGTGCCGCCGCAGTTCACCCGCGGCTACGGCCTCGTCTTCGGCCAGGCCGAACGCAAGGCCATGGCGATGTCGCTGGTCGATCGCTCGCTCCGTGCCGGCGAACTCGGCGAGGACGTCAACCACCCGGCACAGGACGAGGAATTCGTCATCTCGCACTCAGACAACGTGCAGTCGACCGGCTTCGTCGAGCACCTGAAGCTGCCGCACTACGTCGATTTCCAGGGCGAACTCGGGCTGCTGCGCGAAATGCGCGCCGAGCACGACATCGCGGACGAAGCGGAAGCCTACCCGGAGGCGGCAGAATGATCTCAGTCGCCCCCACCACCTCCGTCCCCGCCGCCATCGCCTCCACCACCTCCGTCCCCGTCGCCGTATTGGGCGAGGTCGAACCAGCCATTGCTGCCGTCGCGATATCTTCTTCTTCTTCGCCGACGTGTTGCCCACAGAACGAGGACGACGAAGCCGACGAAGCCGACGAGAACGACGCCAACGATGAGGGTGGCGGTCATAAGCTTATCGGCGGTGGGTGCCACTTCGTGGTGAACAGGTGCTTCGACAATCCCGGGCAGACCCTGCGTGTATCTTCCAACGAAGTCGAAGTCGGGCCTAGTCCCCATCGATTTATTGCCCCTCAATTCCACAATGCGGGTGCGCTATGACTCAAATCGCCAAGTACAACTTCGCTTATCTTGACGAACAGACCAAGCGGATGATCCGCCGGGCCATCCTCAAGGCCATCGCCGTCCCCGGCTACCAGGTGCCGTTCGCCAGCCGCGAGATGCCGATGCCCTACGGCTGGGGCACTGGCGGCGTGCAGGTCACCGCCGCGATCATCGGTCCATCAGATGTGCTGAAGGTCATCGACCAGGGCGCCGACGACACCACCAACGCCGTCTCGATCCGCGCCTTCTTCGCCAAGGTCGCCAATGTCGCAGTGACCACGCACACCGCCGAGGCGACGATCATCCAGACCCGCCACCGGATCCCGGAGGCCAGGCTCACCGAGGGCCAGGTGCTGGTCTATCAGGTGCCGATCCCCGAACCGCTGCGCTTCCTCGAGCCGCGCGAGACCGAGACGCGGAAGATGCATGCGCTCGAGGAGTACGGGCTGATGCATGTGAAGCTCTACGAGGACATCGCCAAGCACGGCCGCATCGCCACCACCTACGCCTACCCGGTGAAGGTGGAGGGGCGCTACGTCATGGATCCCTCGCCGACGCCGAAGTTCGACAACCCCAAGATGCACATGTCGGAGGCGCTGCAGCTGTTCGGCGCCGGCCGCGAGAAGCGCATCTATGCGGTGCCGCCCTACACCGAAGTGGTCAGCCTCGATTTCGAGGACCACCCGTTCGAGATCCAGCACTTCGAGGAGCCGTGTGCGCTCTGCGGCGCGGAGGGCGTCTACCTCGACGAGGTCATCCTCGACGACAAGGGCGGGCACATGTTTGTCTGCTCCGACACCGACAACTGCGAAGACCGCCGCGAGCACGGCCACCGCGGCAAGCTCGCCGGCCACGCCCTGGAGGCAGCAGAATGATGCCCAACAGGCCGGAGCCTTTCACCGGATCACCTCTCCCTTCGGGGGAGAGGTCGGCGCGACAGCGCCGGGTGAGGGGGCCTTTCGATTGCGCGGTGCGTGGGCAAGGCCCCCTCACCCGACCCAAATGGGTCGACCTCTCCCCCAAGGGAGAGGTGAAGAAGGAACATTCAGATGACTGACCAGCCCCTCCTCCGCGTCAACCAGCTCAGCAAGCTCTACGGCAGCCGCATGGGTTGCGCCGACGTCTCGTTCGAACTCTGGCCCGGCGAAGTGCTGGCCATCGTTGGCGAATCCGGTTCCGGCAAGACGACGCTGCTCAACTGCCTCTCGACCCGGCTGGAGCCGACCTCCGGCCTCGCCGAGTACCGCATGCGCGATGAAGTCTGGCGCAATCTCTACGATCTCAGCGAGGCCGAACGCCGGTTCCTGATGCGCACCGACTGGGGCTTCGTCCACCAGAACCCGGCCGATGGCCTGCGCATGACCGTCTCGGCCGGCGCCAATGTCGGCGAGCGCATGATGGCCGTCGGCGACCGCCACTACGGCAACATCCGCTCGACCGCCATCGAGTGGCTGGGCCGCGTCGAGATCGCCGAGGACCGCGTCGATGACGAGCCCCGCGCCTTCTCCGGCGGCATGCGACAGCGCCTGCAGATCGCCCGCAACCTCGTCACCCACCCGCGCCTCGTCTTCATGGACGAGCCGACCGGCGGGCTCGACGTCTCGGTGCAGGCGCGCCTCCTCGACCTCATCCGCGGCCTCGTCGCCGACCTCGGCCTTTCCGCCATCATCGTGACGCACGATCTCGCTGTGGCGCGCCTCCTTTCGCACCGGATGATGGTGATGAAGGACGGGCACGTCATCGAGCAGGGCCTCACCGACCGGGTGCTGGATGACCCGCGCGAGCCGTATACGCAGCTGCTCGTCAGCTCGATCTTGCAGGTGTGACGGTGGGACGAGCATTCGCAGACGGCCCCCTCCCATCCTCCCCCATGAAGGGGGAGGTGCCGCATCCAGCGTTTGGCACGATCTCGCCCAAGCACCGGCCCCTCTTCACCTCCCCCTTCATGGGAGAGGCCGGGAGGGGGCCGTCTCTCTTAGTCAACGAAAGGGCAGCCGCATGACCACCCTTCTCTCAGTTTCCGACGTCGCCAAATCCTTCACCATGCACCTGCGCGACGGCATCGTGCTGCCCGTCGTCTCCGACGTCGCCTTCGAGGTGAATGCCGGCGAATGCGTGGTGCTTGGCGGCCCCTCGGGCGCCGGCAAGTCCAGCCTGCTCAAGATGGTCTACGGCAACTATGGCGTCGATGCCGGCTCCATCTCGCTGATCCATCACGGCCAGCCCGTCGATCTCGCAACCGCCAGCCCGCGCACCGTGCTCGACCTGCGACGCGACACCATCGGCTATGTCAGCCAGTTCCTGCGCACCGTGCCGCGCGTCACCACGGTCGACGTGGTGGCGGAGCCGCTGGTCAGCCGCGGCACCTCCCGCGACGAAGCCACGGCCAAGGCCCGCGAACTCCTCGCCCGCCTCAACCTGCCCGAGCGGCTGTGGTCGCTGCCGCCGGCCACCTTCTCGGGTGGCGAGCAGCAGCGGGTGAACATCGCCCGCGGCTTCATCACCCCGCATCCGGTTCTGCTGCTCGACGAACCCACTGCCTCGCTCGATGCCACCAACCGCGCCGTGGTGGTCGAGATGATCGCCAAAAAGAAGCAGGCCGGCGTCGCCCTGCTCGGCATCTTCCACGACGAGGAAGTCCGTGCTCAGGTCGCAGATCGCATCGTCGACGTCACCCTGTTCGCCGCAAGGAAGGCCGCATGAAGCTCTCGGAAACGCCCGTCGTCCACCCGACGGCCGAGGTGCACAACTCGGTGCTCGGCCGCTACACCGAGGTTGGCGCCAACTGTCACGTCAACCGCTCGACCCTGCGGGACTACTCCTACCTCGTCGACGGCACCCAGGTCGCCTACGCCGAGATCGGCAAGTTCGCCAACATCGCGGCGAACGTCCGCATCTACGCGAGCAAGCACCCGATGCAGCGTGCCTCGCTGCATCACTTCACCTACCGCTCGAGCTGGTACTTCGACGGCGAACAAGACGATGCCGCCTTCTTCGATTGGCGCGCCGACAACGGCATCGAGATCGGCCACGACACCTGGATCGGCCACGGCGCGGTGATCATGCCGGGCGTGAAGGTCGGGCACGGCGCCATCGTCGGCTCCAACGCCGTCGTCACCAGGGACGTGGCGGATTTCGCCATCGCCGTCGGCGTCCCCGCCAAGCCCATCCGCCAGCGCTTCCCCAGCCCCATCGCCGATCGCCTCCTCGCGCTCGGCTGGTGGGACTGGAGCCACGACAGGCTCCATCAGGCGTTGCCGGATTTCCGCGCACTCGAGATCGAGGCGTTCCTCGAGAAATATGAATAGCCGGTTGCGCTAACAGCTTTGTCATGTGGTTGCCTCGGCTGGTCGGTGCCGCTAGGGACGGATTCCCCCTGCCACCAACGGATCACTGATTGGCCGAAGCACCCGACCTGACCCTGGCTCACCTCATCGACAGGATCGCCGAGCGCTCCGGCAACGGCGAGGGCATCTCGGTCGGGACCATCCAGGAGGTCGCCGGCAAGCGCTTCGCCGGCCCGCTCCTGTTCTTTCCGGCGATGATCGTGGTGTCGCCGCTGAGCCTGATCCCGACCCTGCCAACCATGGTGGCGATCACCGTGATCCTCATCGCGGTGCAGGTACTGGCGGGTCGCCGCACCATCTGGCTGCCGAGCAAATTCCGCGAAGCCAAGCTCTCCGCCGAGCGCGCGCACAAGGTCATCACCTTCATGCTGCCCGGCGTGAAATGGGTCGACAAGGCCATCAAGCCGCGGCTCGCCTGGCTGGTCGACAGCATCGGCGTACGCCTCGCCTCGCTCGTCTGCATCCTCGTCGCCCTGACCATGCCCCCGCTCGAACTCCTCCCCGGCGCCTCGACCACCGCCGGGGTGATCATCGCCACGCTCGGGCTCGCCATCACCGTGCGCGATGGCGCCCTGCTCGTGACAGCGCTGCTGCTGTTCGGCAGCGCCGTATTCTTCATCGCGCGCCTCTTCATGTGAGCCTGCCGCCGCTCCGGCCGGGCTTTTCCACTGTCATGAAGACGTCACCCAACCTTCATCCACGCTTCTTGTAGCCGCCTTACGTGTTGGCCCCGTCGATTGGACGGGGTCCCCGCATGCTGAAGATTTCTCAGGTTACACGTCGCTTCGGCGCCAAGGTGGCAGTCGACAACGTCAACCTCGAAATCCCCGCCGGCCAGATGGTCGGCATCATCGGCCGCTCCGGCGCCGGCAAGTCGACCCTCCTGCGTATGCTCAACCGGCTGATCGACGTCAGCGAGGGCAGCGTCGAGTTCGGGGGCCTCGAAGTCTCGTCGCTGCGTGGCCAGGCCCTGCGCGACTGGCAGCGCGACTGCGCCATGATCTTCCAGCAGTTCAACCTCGTGCCGCGCCTCGACGTCATCACCAACGTGATGCTCGGCCGGCTCAACCGCCGCAACACCATCATGAGCCTGCTCCAGATCTTCTCCGAAGACGAGCAGCTGATGGCGCTCAAGGCGCTGGAACGGCTCGATATCGCCCAGACCGCCAGCCAGTGGGCGCAGACCCTGTCGGGTGGTCAGCAGCAGCGCGTCGCCATTGCCCGCGCCCTGATGCAGGAGCCCAAGGTGATCCTCGCCGACGAGCCGATCGCCTCGCTCGATCCGCGCAACGCCAAGATCGTGATGGACTCGCTGCAGGCCATCAACGAGGAGCAGGGGATCACGGTGATCACCAATCTCCACACCCTTGATACCGCCCGCGCCTATTGCGAGCGGATCATCGGCATGTCGGCGGGCCGCGTGGTGTTCGACGGCACGCCCGAGCAGCTGACCACCGAAGTCGCCCGTGAACTCTACGGCGCCGACGGCCTCGAAGAAGCGTTCTCGGAGGAAATGACCTCGACCAGCCTCGAGGCCATCGTCCCCAAGAGGAAGAAGAAGAAGCATGCCGATCTGCCGGCGGGTGCCCTCGAGGCTCCGCTCGCTCCGGCCGGCCTTCCCAACTGACATCCCCAGTTTCCGCGCCTGCCGGTTAGCCGCCTGCTTGCGCGGCACGGCAGGTGGCGGAAAGCCAATCGCGTCACCAAAGGAGACATCCATGTCCGCGATCCGCAACGTCCTGATGGCGACCCTCGCCCTCACCATGACCAGCACTGCCTTCGCGCAGGATGTCTCGGTCCTCCGCATCGGCCTCGACGGCTCGGAGAACGAAGCCGACCAGATCCGCAAGACCGAATGCGTCGCCGAAGGCCTGAAGGCCGCGACCGGCGTACCGGAAGTGCAGATCTTCCCGTCGCCCGACTATAACGGCGTCATCCAGGGCCTGCTCGGCGGCACCATCGACATCGCCCAGATGGGCGCCTCGTCCTATGCCGCCATCGTGCTGCAGGACCCGGCCGCGGTCGATCCGATCCTGACCACTGCCGGCGCCGACGGCTCGACCGGCTACTACTCGCTGCTCGTTGCCCGCAAGGACAAGGGCTTCGCCTCGCTGGCCGATCTCAAGGGCAAGAAGCTCGGCTTCGCCGACCCGGATTCGACCTCGGGCTACCTCGTCCCGAACGTGTCGCTCCCGGCCGATATCGGCGGCCCGGTGGCCGAGTTCTTCGGCGAGACCGGCTTCGGCGGCGGCCATGAGAACCTCGTTCTCGGCGTGCTCGACGGCACCTGGGACGCCGGCACCACCTTCGGTTCGGGCGTCGGCGAGTGGGCCGAGGGCTACACCACCGGCAACCTCCACACCATGGTCGAAAAGGGCATCCTCGACACCGACGATATCGTCGAGCTGTGGCGCTCGCCGCAGATCCCGAACGGCCCGCTGATGGTCTCCAACAAGCTGCCGGAAGATCTGAAGGCGAAGGTCCAGGCCTTCTTCCTCGAGCTGCCGACCAAGGACCTCGCCTGCTTCCAGGGCTTCACCCAGGGCGAGAACACCGCCTATGTCGAAGTCGAGCCGTCCTTCTACGACACCATTGTCGCCGCCCGTAAGTCCGTGATCGGCGACTGATCCACCAACGAATGAACGCGAACGGCGGTGCCTCTCAGGTGCCGCCGTTCCGACATCAGGAGCAGGACATGGCGCATCTCGCCCACGATCCCGCGACCGGCGGCATCAGCGACGCGACGAAGACCGTCTTCGGTCACTATCGCCAGCAGATCCGCACCCGGCGCGTCTATTCCATCATCGCGCTGGTCGTGTTCGCCATCGTGCTGGCCATGTCGCTCAACTTCGCCAACGCGGCGAACTCGGGCAAGTTCTTCGAGCGCCTGCCCTACCTGTTCGATTTTCTGCGCAGCTTCGTGCCGAACGATCCGCTCGAGATCTTCCGCGCCATGTTCGACCTGCCGTCGCCCTATGCCGACGGCTCGATGAAGTACGATTTCACCTCGCAGCGCTTCTATCTGACCGAGACGCTCTACATCCCGCACTTCATCTACGAACTGATCATCACGGTGAACATTGCGATCGTCTCCACGATCATCGGTGGCGGCCTGGCGTTCGTGCTGTGCTTCTTTGCGGCGACCAACCTCGTCGGTGCGGGGATCGTCCGCTTCGTGGTGCGCCGCATCATGGAGGTGCTGCGCGCCTTCCCCGAGATCGTGATCGCGGGCCTCCTCACCGCGATCCTCTCGATCGGGCCGATCGCGGCGATCTTCGCCATCTCGCTCCACACCATCGGGGCGCTCGGCAAGCTGTTCTTCGAGGTCGTCGAGAACGCCGACATGAAGCCGGACGAAGGTCTGCGCGCCGTCGGCGCCACCTGGCTCGAGCGCGTGCGCTACGGCATGCTGCCGCAGGTACTGCCCAATTTCGTCTCCTACACATTGCTGCGCACCGAGATCAATGTGCGCGCCTCGACCATCATCGGGGCGGTCGGCGGCGGCGGCATCGGCGAGGCGTTCCGCCTGTCGATCGGCAACAACCACGCCGCCAAGACCTACGCCATCATCATCCTGCTGCTGGTCACCATCATCGCGGTCGATCAGGTCTCGGGCTGGCTGCGCCGGCGGCTGGTCGGCAACCAGGCCTTCGAATTCGGACGGGGAGCGGCGTGATGTCGAACGTGCTCGCAATCGATGAAACCGAACGCGCCCGACTGAAGTCGTCGCATGCCGCAGTACTGCACAAACCATGGTGGAAGCGCTGGGCGCTGCTGATCGGGCTCGTGGCCACGGTGCTCTACCTCGGCTTCTGCTACGTGTTCTTCAACGTCGGCCCGGCCTTCGAGAACGGCAAGTGGGACCGCGCGGCGCTCTACCTGCAGGACTGGTACTCGTGGCGCGCCCAGCCCCGCCTGAAGTTCGCCGACGGCAAGGTCACCGCCACCTGGTCGAGCCGCGGACAGTATCCCGCTGATGCGACTATCGACTGGCTGACGCCGCACGATGACGGCTCGATGACCGTAACCTTTGGCAGCGAGGACGACCGACTGGAGGTCACGCCG
>Ga0247822_10002424_pt1 | contig 11899 bp, 13 predicted proteins | sample 13C_Cellulose_Da_FD_192423 | JGI IMG/M metagenome (GOLD analysis project Ga0247822, IMG submission 192423) | Soil microbial communities from agricultural site in Penn Yan, New York, United States - 13C_Cellulose_Day30 | ecosystem: Environmental > Terrestrial > Soil > Agricultural land | place...
GAGGCCCGCGAGGACGTGCGCGCCTGGGTTCTGGCCGGGGCCGACCCGATGCTGGCCGACGGCGAGGCGGTGGCCGAGGCCGTCGAGGCCCGGGCCGTGCGCGAACTGGGCGACGCCTTCGAGACGGCGCGCGGCCTCACCCGCCGCCTGCGCGTCGAGGCCTGGCTGCAGCTGGCGCTGTGGGACGACCCCCGCATCCCGGCCAACGCCGAGACCCGCTTCCTGATGCGCGCCGGCGGCCGGCGACTGATGGCGCGGGTGGGGGATTAGAGAGCGGCGAAAGTCCGCTTTATACTATCCCGTCATTCCCGCCCTTGTGGCGGGAAACTCTCTGTCAGCCGCAAGTGCGAAAGGGGCGACGCGCCAAGCACGTCGCTGGCGCTTCACGTGCGAGCGGAACCAGGGCTTCCCGCCACAAGGGCGGGAATGACGGGAGAATATTAGAGACGCGTGGCCCCGGAAGGCCTTCGCCTTTAGTCGATGCGGCCGAACTCGAAGGCGTTCAGGCCGACGATGACGCCCAGGAAGATGGCGATGATCAGGATCGCGAGCATGTTGGCGCCGCTCCGGCTTGGTTGTTGTTTCCTCGCCTCCGGCTTTAGCGGCCAATGTTCGGTGGAGCAAGGCCTGCCCCTCGCCGCCGAAACAGCCTAGCCTGCGCGCCATGCTCTGGCGCCGTAAAGTCGAACCCTACACCCGTCCCTTCATCTACGCCTGGTTCCGCATGACCCGGGGCCTGACGCTGGGCGTGCGCGGCCTCGTCACCGACGAAGAAGGCCGCGTGCTGATGATCCAGCACACCTATGTCCCCGGCTGGTACCTGCCGGGCGGCGGGGTCGAGCGCGGCGAGATCGCCGAGACCTCGCTGGTCCGCGAGATGCAGGAAGAGGCCGGCGTGCGGGTCATCGGCCGCCCCACCCTCCTGTCGGTGCACAGCAACGAGCCGCGCCATCCGGGCGACCACGTCCTCTTCTACCGCGTCCACGCCTGGGAGCCGTGCGAAGCGGCGCAGCAGGGCGAGATCCACGAGATCGGCTGGTTCCACCCCGATGCCCTGCCCGACGACGTCACCGACGCCACCCGCCAGCGCATCGCCGAGGCCCTGAAGGGCGCGGACATCGATCCGATGTGGTGAGGGCGGACTTCCGGCGCGATCCGTGCTAAGCGCCCGCCCAACGAAATTCACGAGAGTTCCATGGCCCTGAAAGTCGCCATCGTCGGCCTGCCCAACGTCGGCAAGTCCACCCTGTTCAACGCCCTGACCCAGACGGCGTCGGCCCAGGCCGCCAACTATCCGTTCTGCACCATCGAGCCGAACACCGGCGACGTGGCCGTGCCGGAAGCGCGCCTGAACGCCCTGGCCGCCATCGCCGGCTCGAAGGAAATCATCCCGGCTCGCATCAACTTCGTCGACGTCGCCGGCCTGGTCCGCGGCGCCAGCAAGGGCGAAGGCCTGGGCAACCAGTTCCTGGCCAACATCCGCGACTGCGACGCCGTGGCCTTCGTGGCCCGCTGCTTCGAGGACGGCGACATCACCCACGTCGAAGGCCGCATCGACCCGATCGCCGATCTCGAGATCATCGAGATGGAGCTGATGCTGGCCGACCTGGAAAGCCTGGAAAAGCGCCTGCCCAACGTCGAGAAGCGCGCCAAGAGCGGCGGCGACAAGGAAATGATCGCCACCCTGCGCCTGATCAACCTGGCGCTGGAGCAGCTGCGCGCCGGCCGGCCGGCCCGCGCCGCCCAGATCGACAAGGAAGACGCCAAGGCCTGGGCCATGCTGCAACTGCTGACCTCGCTGCCGGCCCTCTATGTCTGCAACGTCGACGAAGCCAGCGCCGACAAGGGCAACAAGTTCTCCGACCTGGTGGCCGAGCGCGCCAAGACCGACAACGCCAAGAGCGTGGTCATCTCGGCCCAGATCGAGAGCGAGATCGCCCTGCTGGACGAGGCCGAGCGCACCGAGTTCCTCGAGACGCTGGGCCTGGAAGAGCCGGGCCTCAATCGCCTGATCCGCGAGGCCTACAAGCTCCTGGGCCTGCAGACCTACTTCACGGTCGGCCCCAAGGAAGCCCGCGCCTGGACGATTCCCGTGGGCGCCACCGGCCCGCAGGCGGCCGGCGTGATCCACACCGACTTCGAGAAGGGCTTCATCCGCGCCGAGACCATCGCCTACGAGGACTACGTCAAGCTGAACGGCGAGGCGGGCGCCAAGGAAGCCGGCAAGATGCGCTCGGAAGGCAAGGAATACGTCGTCAAGGACGGCGACGTGATGCACTTCCGCTTCAACGTTTGATTGCGGACTTGAAATAGTTCGCGTTTCAGCCAAGCTTCACCGCAATTGTTCGGGGGAGCTTGGCTCAGCGTGAAATCAGTATCGTTCGGGCGCGCCGCTTGGGTTGGCGGCGCCCTGCTGGCGGCCCTTGCCGCCGTTGGCGGCCCGGCCGCCGCCCAGACCCGCACCCAGTCAGCCAGCTACGTCATCCTGCCGACGACCGCGCCCGAGGGCGTGCAGGTCGCCAAGAAGGGCGAGCCGCTTCTCGTGCAGCAGGCCGTCGCCCCGCGCGCCGCGCGCCTGACCGCCCAGGCGACCCTGGGCAGCGGCAAGAAGGCCACCGTCTTCCCCGCCGGCGCCAAGATGTTCGGCGTGCCCTCGCAAGGCGGCTTCGCCTACTGCGCGGTGAGCGAGGGCAAGCGCTGGTGGTCCAGCGCAACCTTCTCGTGCTTCGAGGACATCGACGCCGACGGCGACTTCGACCAGGTGCGGCCGTCGGGCTCGCCGTTCATGAACGTGGCCCTGTTCGTGTTCACCCTGGGCGCGCCCAAGCCGCTGGAGACCTCGGTCGCCTACGAGCGCACGCCCTATGCCGAAGGGCCTTCGGTCGACTTCGGCCTGATCTGGAACGCCCAGGCTCCCCGGGCCAAGGAAGGCGAACCGGTCAAGCCCGGCACGGTCACCGTCCAGCCCGCCTTCGAAAGCCCCTTGGGCTTCCAGGCCATCCGCAACGGCGGCGCCACCCGCCCGCTGCAAGGTGAGGACAAGCCGGCCAGCATCACGGTCCGCGGCTCGCGCATCGAGGTGCTCGGCCTGACCCCCGAGGGCGACCTGCGCTACCGCGTGGTCGAGGCCATCCCCGCTCAGGTCGACCGCGTGACGCTGTCGATCACCACCACGACCACCTACGTGTACCGATGAGCCGCTCGATCACCGCCATTCTGCTGGCCTCCGCCGGCCTGGCCGCCCTTCCCGCCGCCGCCCAGCAGGCCAAGCCGGCCGCGCCGCCGCTGGCCATCCCCCCGGTCCAGCGCGAGCCGCTGAAGATCCCGCCGGCCGGCGCCAGCCGGCAGACGTCGGCCTCGCCGCCGATCCGTTTCCAGCTCCCCAAGACCTGGGACGACCTGCCCCCCGGCGTGCAGCAGAGCCTGACCCCGATGCTCGACAAGGCCCCGCCGCAGTCGCGACTGGTGGTCGAGCAGGCGCTCGAACCGTTCGCCGCCCGCTCGGTCGACCAGCGCGCCGTGATCGGCGTGCAGGTGGTGCGGCCCGCGCCTGGCGTGACCCTGACCAAGACGCCCGACGACAAGCCCCGCCTGGGCGCCGCCGGCGAGACGCTGTGGCCGGCCGTGATCGACGGTCGCACCATCTACTGCCGCCGCCAGAAGCCTGCGGCGGGCGATGTCTACTGCTTCGCCGACAAGGACGACGACGGCCGCTTCGAGACCCTGACCCGGTCCTACGCCGACGGCCTGCGCCCCGGCAGCGTCTTCCAGATCTCCGAGGCCGGCCGCCCCGAGAAGCTGCTGGCGCCGGCGCCGTACACCAAGTCGGGAGCGACCGCGCCGTTCACCGAACTGCTGGGCTTGCGTTACGGCGGGCCTGTGCAGGGCCGGATCTCGCCCGACGGCAAGCTGCGCGACGGCGTGGTCGAGTTCCAGGTCGTCGCCGGCGCCAGCCGCGAGGCCCTCTCCGACAGCGATCCCCAGATCGTCCAGATCGAGGACGGCAAGGGCGAGCTGGTTCTCGGCGCCTATCGCGTCGAGATCTCCGACGTGACTGTCGACGGTCCGGCCACAGTGCGGCTGATCTCGGGCATGGCCCCGGGTGAGACCATGCTGTCGCCGCCGATCAGCAAGGCGGACGTGGTCAAGATGCTGCGCGAGCGGCTGGGCGCGACGGACTGAGGCAAAAAGACTTCCGCATGCGCCCCGTTCTCGCCGCCCTGGCGGTCCTGGCCCTGGCCGGCTGCGGCGCGACCGCCGCCGGGCCGCCGGCCGTCGAGGGCTCGGTGGATCGCATCGTAGTCGAGAAGGCCGCCCATCGCATGAGCCTCTATGCCGGCGACCGGCTGGTTCGGACCTATGCGATCTCGCTGGGCGGCGGCGGTCTCGCGCCCAAGGTCCGCTCCGGCGATCGGCGCACGCCCGAGGGCGACTACCGCATCACCGGCCGCAACCCGCGCAGCCGCTATCACCTGGCCCTGCGCATCGGCTACCCGACCCCGGCCCAGACGGCGGCGGCCCGCGCCAAGGGGATCGATCCCGGCGGCGACATCATGATCCACGGCCTGCCCAACGGCCGCGGCGCGCTCTCGGCGCTCTACAAGGGCCAGGACTGGACCGACGGCTGCATAGCGCTCACCGATCCCGAGATAGAAGAGGTCTGGACGCTGGTGCGCGACGGCGCCGCGGTGAGGATCACGCCGTGACCGACATCGCCGAGGCGGGCCCGCTTCTGGTGCGCCGCGACTGGCGCAAGTCCGCGCTGAGTTCGGCCGCCGTCCTGCTGGTCATCGCCGGCTGGATGGGCTGGCGCAGCATGCAGGGCGAACACCCGCCATGGATCTTCCCGATCCTGCTCGGGGCGTGGTGCCTGATCAGCACGCCCTTCGTCATGCGCGACCGGACCCCGCGCATCATCATCGCCGGCGACGGCCTCAGCTGGCGCGACGCGCGCAAGGACCCGCTCTATTTCCTGCCCTGGTCGCGCATCCTGTCGGCCAAGTTCGAGGACCTGGGCGAGGACGGCCGCGTGCTGCGGCTGATCCTGACGCCGCCGCCAGTCGTCGAGCAGCAGGCCTCGGGTCGCAATGGTCCGTTCGTGGTCGATATCGACGCCACCAGCCTGGACCAGTCCCGAAAGGCGCTGCGGAGCGCCATCCACCGCCGCGCGCCGCACCTGTTCGCCGACCGCTCGGGAAAGGCGGCGTGAGCGATCCGCTGAACGTGGGCCGTGCAAGCGAGGACCTGCCGGACATGATCCGCGCCCAGGTCCCGCACGTCCGGCTGATGGACTTCGACGACGGCGCGCCTTGACCGGAAGGGCGGCGCGGTTCTGGATGCGCGCGCCCGCAAGACGCTTCGAAGACGCCGGAGATCCCATGTCGCAGACCCTGACCCTGACCTCCGCCATCGACGGCTTCGAGTTCTCCGCCCTCAGCGTGCAGCCCGAAGGTCCGCGCAAGGGCGGGGTGGTGGTGATCCAGGAGATCTTCGGCCTTGACCAGTACGTGCAGGCCGACCTCGCGCGCTGGGCCGCGCGCGGCTACGAGGCCATCGCGCCGTCGCTGTTCGACCGCGTCACCCCCGGCTATGTCGCCGAGCACGACCCCGAGGGCTTCCAGAACGGCGTCGCCGCCGTCGGCAAGGTGGGCATGCCGGCCATGCTGTCGGACATCCAGGCCTGCATCGACGCCCTGAAGGACAAGGGTCCGGTGTTCGCCGTCGGCTATTGCATGGGCGGTTCGCTGGTGTGGCTGGCGGCCTCGAAGCTGGAAGGCCTGGCGGCCGGCTCCAGCTATTACGGCAGCCAGGTGCGGGCCAACGCCGCCCTGCCGCTGCACTGTCCGGTGATCGTCCACCTGGGCGCCCAGGACGCGCACATCGACGCCGAGGCCACGAAGGCGGCCATCTGGACCACGCACCCCGACGTTCCGGTCCATGTCTACGAAGCCAGCGGCCACGGCTTCAACAACGACGGCCGTCCCGACAGCGACCTCGCCGACGCCGAACTGGCCCGCGAGCGCACCGTGGCGCTGTTCGAGGAGGTCGCCGCCTCCCTTGGCGGGGCCGGCGCATGAGCACCACCGGAACCCGCATCGCCCTGTGCGACCGTGACGGCGGCCCGCTGTCGGCCTTCCACGTCCAGCCGGGCGAGGCCCGCCGCGGCGGCCTCGTCGTGCTGCACGCCATCTGGGGTATCACCCCGCACATCCGCGAGTTCAGCGAAGGCCTGGCCGAGCACGGCTACGAGGTGATCGCCCCCGACCTGCTGGACAGCGCCGACGCCCCCTGGCCCGAACTCAACACCGAGCCTGCGATCCTCGATCAGCGCATGGCGCTGGGCGAGCAGGCCGGCTGGGGCGCGGCCAGCGTTCCGCGCGTCCAGGCCGCCATCGACGCGCTGGAGGGGCCGGTGTTCGTCCTGGGCTTCTGCTTCGGCGGCACCACCGCCTGGCTGACCTCGACCCGCGCCCACGGGGCGGCGGCGGTCTCGTGCTTCTACGGCGGCGATATCGTGCGCTATCGCGACGAGACGCCCAAGGTCCCGACCATCCTGCACTTCGGCAAGACCGACGAGATGATCCCGCCGGCCGACGTGGCGGCGATCGAGACGGCCCATCCCGACTTGCCGATCTTCCAGTACGACGCCGGCCACGCTTTCGTCGCTCCCAGCGGCCACCACGCCGACAGCGCCCGCCTGTCGATGCTGCGCACCCTGCAACTGTTCCAGCGCTCGGGCGGCGGCAAGGGCGAAGCCTAGGACCCCTAGGTCGCTTCCACCGCGTAGAAGGTGTTGAAGCCGACGAACATCACCACCGCCAGCACGGCTATGACGAGCGCGACCAGGGCCAGCACCTTGACGTGCTTGCGCTTGACCGGCTTGGGCTGTTGGTCCGGGTGAGTGTCGGGCTTGGTGTCGAGGTCCATGCGATCTCCATCTTGGTCGCCAGGACAACGCCGCGACCGCTCCGATCGCTCCGGGACGGCCGCCCGAACGCGCGAAACCCGATCTGGATTGTTGAGCAGCGCTCAACACCCCATGCACCGCCAGGCGACTAATACGCCGTCCCCGCCGCTGTTACGCTTCGCGTCTTTCGCTGGGCCGACACCCGCGACGAAACCGCCCGCGCGCCCAGCCGCTTTAATCGCGGCCCCTTGGCGCGTGGAGGACCGGAGGATGGGATGGCGATACTCGACGACCTTCAGCTTTCCAGGCGCGAAGTGATGGCGACCGGCGCCGCGGTAGGCGTTGTAGCCGCCCCGGGCCTGGCCGAGGCCGCGCCCGCCGAGCCGGCTCCTTCGGTCATGCCCACGCTGATGAAGGTGTCCTTCACGGTCAACGGCCAGCGCCAGAGCCTGGAGCTCGACACCCGCACCACCCTGCTGGACGCCCTGCGCGAGCACCTGAAGCTGACCGGCAGCAAGAAGGGCTGCGACCACGGCCAGTGCGGCGCCTGCACGGTCATCGTCGACGGCCGGCGGATCAATTCCTGCCTGTCGCTGGCGGTGATGCACGAGGGCGATGCGATCACCACGATCGAGGGCCTGGGAACGCCGGAAAAGCTCCACCCAGTGCAGGCGGCCTTCGTCCGGCACGACGGCTACCAGTGCGGCTACTGCACGCCGGGCCAGATCTGCTCGGCCAAGGCGGTGCTCGACGAGATCAAGGCCGGCGTGCCCAGCCACGTCACCGCCGACCTCAACGCCAAGGTCCAGTTCAGCGAGGACGAGCTGCGTGAACGGATGAGCGGCAACATCTGTCGCTGCGGGGCTTATTCCAACATCGTCGCGGCCGTGGCCGAAGTGGCGGAGGGCAAGGCATGAGGGCGTTTTCCTACGAGCGCGCCAAGAGCCCGCGAGAAGCCGCCGCGGCCGTCGCCGCCGACCCGACCGCCCGCTTCATCGCCGGCGGCACCAACCTGCTCGACCTGATGAAGCTTGAAATCGAGACGCCCGCGCGCCTCGTAGACGTCAACGGCCTGAAGCTGGACGAGATCACTCCGACCAAGGGCGGCGGCCTGCGCATAGGGGCCCTGGTGCGCAACACCGACCTGGCGGCCGACAAGCGCGTTCGCAAGGATTACGGCGTGCTGTCGCGCGCCCTGCTGGCCGGCGCCTCGGGCCAGTTGCGCAACAAGGCCACCACCGCCGGCAACCTCCTGCAGCGCACCCGCTGCCCGTACTTCTACGACACCAACATGCCCTGCAATAAGCGCACCCCCGGCGCGGGCTGCTCGGCGATCGGCGGCTTCACCCGCAGCCTGGCCGTCCTGGGCGCCAGCGAGGCCTGCATCGCCACCCATCCCAGCGACATGGCCGTGGCCTTGCGGGTGCTGGACGCCACGGTCGAGACGGTGACCCCGGACGGGACCGAGCGCTCGATCCCGATCGCCGACTTCCACCGCCTGCCGGGCGACACGCCCCAGGTCGAAACGGCCCTGGCGCGCGGCGAGCTGATCACCTCGGTGACCCTGCCCAAGCCCATCGGCGGGGTCCACGCCTATCGCAAGGTGCGCGACCGAGCCTCCTACGCCTTCGCGCTCGTGTCGGTGGCCAGCGTCATCCACAAGGACGGTTCGGGCCGCATCGCCCTGGGCGGCGTCGCCCACAAGCCCTGGCGGGTGGAGGCGGCGGAAAGCTTATTGCCGCGCGGCGCGAAAGCCGCCTCAGAGGGCCTGCTGGCCGGCGCCCGGACCACCTCCCAGAACGCGTTCAAGCTGACCCTGGCGCAGCGCGCCATCGGCGCGGCCGTGGCCGAAGCGAGGGCCTAAGCGATGAAATTCGACACCCCCGCCACCACCAACCCGATCGACCAGCTGAAGGTGGTCGGCAAGCCGGTCGACCGCATCGACGGCCCGCTGAAGACCACCGGCCGCGCCCCCTACGCCTACGAACGCCACGACGCGATCCCGAACATCGCCTATGGCTATGTGGTCGGAGCGGCGATCGCCAAGGGCCGCATCGTCTCGATGGACACCTCGCGCGCCAAGGCCGCGCCGGGCGTGCTGGCCATCGTCACCGCCGCCGAGGCCGGTAAGCTGACCAAGGGCGACTTCAACACCGCCATGCTGCTGGGCGGCCCCGAGATCCAGCACTACCACCAGGCGATCGCCATCGTGGTCGCCGAGACCTTCGAACAGGCCCGCGCCGCCGCCAGCCTGGTGAAGGTGGACTACGAGCGCGCCAAGGGCGACTTCGACCTGGCCTCGGTCAAGGACAGCGCGACCAAGCCCAAGGACGGCGGGCCCGACAGCGCGGTCGGCGACTTCGAGGCCGCCTTCGCCGCCGCGCCGGTGAAGCTGGACGAGACCTACACCACGCCCGACCATGGCCACGCGATGATGGAGCCGCACGCCAGCATCGCCGCCTGGAAGGGCGACAAGCTCAGCCTGTGGACCTCGAACCAGATGATCGCCTGGGGCGCCGGCGACGTCGCCAAGACCCTGGGCATCCCGCGCGAGAACGTGCGGCTGATGTCGCCGTTCATCGGCGGCGGCTTCGGCGGCAAGCTGTTCGTGCGGGCCGACGCCATCCTGGCGGCCCTGGGCGCCAAGGCGGCGGGACGGCCGGTGAAGGTGGCCCTGACCCGGCCCTTCATGTTCAACAACACCACCCACCGGCCGGCGACCATCCAGCGCATCCGCATCGGGACCGACCGCGCCGGCAAGATCACCGCCATCGGCCACGAGAGCTGGTCGGGCGACCTGCCCGGCGGCGGGCCCGAGACGGCCGTGCAGCAGACCCGCCTGCTCTATGCGGGCGAGAACCGCATGACGAAAACCCGGCTGGCGGTGCTCGACCTGCCCGAGGGCAACGCCATGCGCGCGCCCGGCGAGGCCCCCGGCCTGATGGCCCTGGAGGTGGCGGTCGACGAACTGGCCGAGAAGCTGGGGATCGACCCCGTCGACTTCCGCGTGATCAACGACACCCAGGTCGATCCGGAAAAGCCCAGCCGGCCGTTCTCGCAGCGGCGGCTGAACGAGTGCCTGCGCACCGGGGCCGACAAGTTCGGCTGGAGCCGTCGGGCCAAGCCCGGCCAGGTCCGCGACGGCCGCTGGCTGGTCGGCATGGGCGTGGCGGCGGCCTTCCGCAACAACCTCGTCATGAAGTCGGCCGCCCGCGTGCGGCTGGAGACCAGCGGCGTCGTCACGGTCGAGACCGACATGACCGACATCGGCACCGGCAGCTACACCATCATCGCCCAGACCGCGGCCGAGATGATGGGCGTGCCGCTGACCCGCGTGAACGTCCGCCTGGGCGATTCCAGCTTCCCGGTCTCGGCCGGTTCGGGCGGCCAGTGGGGCGCCAACAGCTCGACAGCCGGGGTCTACGCCGCCTGCGTGAAACTGCGCGAGGCCGTGGCCGGCAAGCTGGGCCTGGATCCCGCCAAGGCCGAGTTCGCCGACGGCCGGGTGAAGCTGGGCAACCAGAGCCTGCCGCTGGAACAGGCCGCCGCCTCGGGCCCGGTCACCGCCGAGGACTTCATGGAGTACGGCGACCTCACCAAGACCCACCAGCAGTCGACCTTCGGCGCCCACTTCGTCGAGGTCGGCGTCGACGCCGACACCGCCGAGATCCGCATCCGCCGGATGCTGGCCGTCTGCGCGGCGGGCCGGATCCTCAATCCGAAATCGGCCCGCAGCCAGGTGATCGGCGCGATGGTCATGGGCGCCGGCGCGGCGCTGATGGAGGAGCTGGTGGTCGACAAGCGCATCGGCTTCTTCGTCAATCACGACCTGGCCGGCTACGAGGTGCCGGTGCACGCCGACATCCCGCACCAGGAGGTGATCTTCCTGGACGAGACCGACCCGATGTCCTCGCCGATGAAGGCCAAGGGCGTGGGCGAGCTGGGCATCTGCGGCGTCGGCGCGGCGGTGGCCAACGCCGTCTACAACGCCACCGGCGTGCGGGTGCGCGAGTACCCGGTGACGCTGGACAAGCTGCTGGAGAAGATGCCGGTCCTGGCGTGAGGATCATTTTCCTCGTCATCCCGGAAAGCCCCGCAGGGCTTGTCCGGGATGACGGTTGATGACGCCTAGAACCAGCCGGCGTCCTTCAGCACCGGCGCGTGGGTGCGGCTGACCGGCGCGACGAGGCCGCCGGCGAGGCTGGCCTCGCCCACGCCGCGCCGCCAGCGCACCGCCTCCACCGCCTCGGCCGCAATCCACCACGAGCGATGGACGCGCCAGCCATGGGCCTGCGCCAGCTCCTCCAGGGCCTCGCTGAAGCGCAGGGTGATCATCTCGACGCCGGCGTCGGTATGGACCTTCAGGTAGTGGTCGTGCGCCTCGACCGCGATCAGCCGCGCCCCGCGCCGCTTGGCCGACAGCCGCCGGCGGAACGCCGCCTCGGCCTGCGGCAGCGGCGGGGCGATGACGGTCCGGGTCTTGACCCGCGCGGCCGCCCGTCGCCAGGCCAGGGCCCGCACCACCATCACCGCCAGCGAAATCGGCCATACCTGCCAGAGCAGGCGGACATAGCCGTGCGGCTTGAAAGCCCCGCCCATGACCAAGTCCTCGGTCGTCAGCACGAACAGCGACACCAGCGGCGTCATCAGCACCGACACCACGATCACCCGGGGCCAGGTCGCGGGCACGAACCGGTTCAGAACGGCGTCCACGCCGATGCCGATCAGCCCGCCGCCGACCATGCAGATCATCCAGTAGACATAGCGCTGCACCACGGGCGCGCGCTCCGAGGCGAACGGGCCCAGGAACCCCATCACCAGGCCGATCGCCACCAGCATGGCCAGATCGATTGCCCACCGTCGCGCGGCCGCGCTCCCGCCTGCCCTGTCCGTCCCGCTGTCCATGCCGTCCCGTTCGCGCAGCCCCGGCGCCGTTCGCGAAGCAAGGCCTAGCGAGCCGCCGTCCGTCCGGCAACGAGGTTGCGCCAAATC
>Ga0247822_10002428_pt1 | contig 11885 bp, 15 predicted proteins | sample 13C_Cellulose_Da_FD_192423 | JGI IMG/M metagenome (GOLD analysis project Ga0247822, IMG submission 192423) | Soil microbial communities from agricultural site in Penn Yan, New York, United States - 13C_Cellulose_Day30 | ecosystem: Environmental > Terrestrial > Soil > Agricultural land | place...
CAACAGCGCTTCCCGCTCCCATCAGAATGCAACCGACCGCGATCAGGGATGACCTCATGATACCGCTCCCGCTTCCCGGCCGATGGATTCGACCGGCCGAGCGCTCTTACGAAAGGGCCGTCATCGCGGGCGTGATGGAAGCGTTATAAATGCGTCAATTCGCTGGGTTAGGTGCAGTGCGCTCAAGGAAAGCCGCTTCCTTCGCAATCAGCGCCGCGAAGATGGGCCGACCGAGGATGCGGTCGATGTACTTTTTGGTGCGCGGATGCGTGTCTTCGTCCAGCTCGACGCCCAAGTGAAGAAAGTTGGCGAACGGGCTTGCGACCGAAATATCGGCTAGGGTCAGAGTGTCGCCGACGAGAAAGCCGTCCCCCTCAGGCACGACAGTCTCGAGATAGTCGAGGATCGGTGGAAGCTCGTCTCGAAGCGCAGTCTCTGCGGCTGCTTCGTCACCGGGCCGATTAAGGAAGCGCGGAGCGACGATACGGTTGAAGAACACTTTTTGCCCGCAACCAAATAGGATGGTGTCGGCAAACTCGTCGAACCAGACGGCAAGGCCGCGAGCCTTTGCTTCGGCCGGGATCAGCGCAGGCTCCGGATGCTTGGCTTCGATATAATGGCAAATGGCGCTGGAGTCGGCGAGGCAATAGTCGCCGTCCTGCATTGCCGGCATCTTCCGGAACGGGCTTGCCTTGCAGAAGTCCGGGTCTGGATCGCCGATCCCGCGCGGCTTAAGCTCGAAGTCCACGCCCTTTTCGGTCGCGAAGGCGACGACCTTGCGGACGAAGGGCGACAGGCTGGACCCGAAGAAAATCATGACGAAGCGCCCCTCGTTGGCTGTTGAACCGGGGATTATCGAACCCCGGCCTGTTCGTTGAGTGCGGCATAGCATGGGAGAATTGCAATGCGCAGTCACAGCGGCCGCGAGGAAGCCAGGAACAACATGCTCGACCCGACGGTCCGAGATCACAGACCGAGCCGAAGAAGGCGTCGATGACCGGCCGGACGACGGAGATGGGATCGCACACCCGCAAGTCCGGGCAGAAGGGCCACGGCTCGCATCGCTAGTCGATGCGGTAGAAATCGGCGACGCGGTCGAGCGCGAGGGTGAGCACTAGTTTGCCCGCCCGCGCCGGCCAGCCCAGCGCGGTTTCCGCGTCGCGCATGCCTTCGCCGGAACAGACCACGCGCCAGAGTATGTCGCTGAGCCCCGGCCCGGCATGGTCGATCGCGTCCTGGAACCGGCGCTTGGCGTCGATCTACGACCCGCTGAGGTCGGGCGCGTGCGATGAGCCCCCGCGCTGACCCGAAATGGGCGCGGCATCCCAGGCCATGGTAATACGCGGCGCGAGTTGCGCGCGCTCCCAGTCGGCGCGCAACCGCTCACCGGCATCGAACTGACGCAAGGAGACAAGCCCGCGCGAGTGGAGCCAGCCCAGGGGCGACTCCGCGATATTGACGGTCACCGAGCGCGCCGAGCGAGCGCGTTTCGTCTTCGTCTTCGGCGCCTGCTCGTCATCGAGCGCGCGTTCTTCGAGAAGCAGTCCGTTCTGTCGCTTGGCCAATGCCCGCATCCTTTCGTCGAGTCGGGCGGGGCTTGCCACAATGGAAAAACTGTAGGACAGAAGAAACACCGTATTGGTTCGTTGGGGGCTAGGATGATTACCCGAATTCGCGAAGTCCGGCGTGCACGGGGCATGACGCTCGAAGACGTTGGCCGGACCTGCAAGCCGCCGACGACACCTCAAACGATCGGAAGGCTGGAAACCGGGACGCGCACCGTCTCGATCGGCTGGCTCAACCGGATCGCCGAAGCGCTGGGCGTCGAGGCGGCCGATCTTGTCGACGGCGGGGGAGGAGACAAAGCGGAACTGCCGGTCATCGCTGTTCTCGGCGTCCAGGGCGCAACGGCGCCACGGCGGACCGCGGTCGTCGTCGCTCCGCGGCCGAAGCCGGGGCAGGTCGCGATCACGGTCTCCGCCAGCAACGGCGATTATCGCGCGGGCGACGAGATCTGGTGCGACACGCTCGAGCCCGAAGCGTTCGGCTCAGCGGTCAATCGCGACGTGCTCGTCCCGCGCCCAGCCGGCCGCTTCCTGTTCGGCCGCCTTATCGACCGCGACGGCGAGCGCCTGCAGCTTCTCCCGCCGGGCGCTGGCGGCCGCCAGCAAATCGTCGCCAACCCGCCCTGGATCGCCGTCGCGACCAAGCTCGTGCGGGGGCTCTAGGACGCGGTGCCGGCCCTATCTGCTGACAGCAGTTTGCGACGCAGGCGTTCGCGTTCCCAAAAGAACGCAGGAACTATGAGCAGCAGCATGAAGGCGCCCAGAGTAATAAAATAGCCCTCCCAAAAATCAGGATACTTTCCACGATTGGCCAACTGGAAAAAGTGCCAGACGCCTATGAACGCTGTGATGATGTTAACCAGGAGGAAGTGGTAGATCCGGCGGAGGGGTCGAGGCAGAACCAGGCTGATGAGCATCGGCAATTCAGGCGCCATGTGGTCGGCCAGATCTTGCTGCAAATAGGTTTGCGAGCGCTTTTGCAGCCAAGGTCGGCAAAGCATTGACCAAAGATAGAGCGCAGCGACTGAACAGACCGCAGAAACAATATACAGGATCATAGAACTCGCCTGAGGCTGGAGTCCTATTCTTGCTAAGGCAGATTCTCGGTCAAGAGGTCGTAGGTCGCGACCAGCTCGTCCTTCTGGTTGAAGATCTCGACCGCCCAGCGGACGACGCCGGTCTCCTCGCTCTTCAGCGACTTGGACCGGACGCTCAACTCCACCCGCATGGAATCGCCCGGATAGAGCGGCGTCAGGAAGCGCAGATTTTCGAGGCCGGTGTTCGCCAGTACGGGACCCGGATCGGGATCGACGAACAGACCGGCGGCGAAGCTCAGAATGAGATAGCCATGCGCGACGCGGCCTTCGAAAATCGGCGAAGCCTTCGCCGCTTCCTCGTCCATGTGGGCATAGAATTTGTCCCCGGTGAACTCGGCGAAATGTTCGATGTCGTCGACGGTGACGGTGCGGCTTTCTGTGTACCAGGTGTCGCCGATTGCCAGGTCCGACATGCGCAACCGGAAGGGGTGGGTGTCGATCTTCTGCTTCGGCGCGCTTGGCACGTACTGGCTGGTGATCGCGGCGATCATCGTCGGCGAGGACTGGATCGCGGTGCGCTGCATGTAATGCTTCACGCCGCGGATGCCGCCCATTTCCTCGCCACCGCCTGCGCGCCCGGGGCCTCCGTGAACGAGGACGGGCAGGGGCGAGCCGTGGCCGGTGGATTCCTTGTGGTTGGTGCGATCGATGACCAGCATCCGCCCGTGATAGGCCGCCGCGCCCTGTACGAAATCGCGCGCAACGTCGGGAGCGTGGGTGAACAACGACAAGGCGAGGCTGCCCATGCCGCGGTTGGCGAGGGCAATGGCATCGTCGAGGTTGCGATAGGGCATGATCGTCGACACCGGGCCGAACGGCTCGACGTCATGCACGGCTGACGTCGCCCACGGGTCGTCAGCACGTAGCAGGACCGGCGACAGGAACGCGCCGCCCGGCACAGGCGGACTCGCATCGGGGTCGCCCGCGACGATCTTGGCTCCCGCCGCTTCCAACTCAGCAATCTTCGCCCGCACGTCCTCGCGCTGCGAAAGGCTGACGAGCGCGCCCATTCGCGTGTCCTCGGCGCGCGGATCGCCGACCTTCGTCGCGGCGAGCCGCTCGGCCAGCGCCTGCTGCACTGCGTCGAGATATTCCGCTGGAGCCATGGCGCGGCGAATGGCGGTGCACTTCTGGCCTGCCTTCACCGTCATCTCGATCGCGACTTCCCGAATGAACAAATCGAACTCCGGCGTGCCGGGCGCTGCGTCCGGCCCGAGCAGGGAGGCGTTGAGGCTGTCCTGCTCGGAGATGAACTTCACCGACTCGCGCATGACATTCGGATGCGTTCGCAGCTTGAGTGCAGTCGCCGCCGAGCCAGTGAAGCTGACCACGTCCTGTCCGCCGAGATGGTCGAACAGGTCGCCCACGCCGCCGACGATGAGCTGCACCGCACCCTCGGGAAGGACACCGCTTTCGACCATCACCCGGAACGCGGCCTCGGTCAGGTAGGACGTCGCCGAAGCCGGCTTCACGATCGCCGGAACGCCTGCGAGCAGGGTCGGCGCCAGCTTCTCCAGCATTCCCCACACGGGGAAGTTGAACGCATTGATGTGCAGCGCTGCGCCCTGCAGGGACGTGTAGATGTGCTGCCCGACGAAGGTGCCTTCCTTCGACAAGGGTTCCAGTGCGCCGTCCATCAGCACATGCGCGTCCGGCAGATCGCGGCGGCCCTTCGAAGAAAAAGAAAAGAGCGTGCCCGCTCCGCCCTCGATGTCGATCCAGCCGTCCTTGCGCGTCGCGCCGGTCAGATAGTTGAGCTCGTACAGCTCTTCCTTGCGGGCGAGGATCGCCTGGCCGAGCGCCTTCAGCATCCGCGCCCGTTCGTGGAAGGTCAGCTTGCGCAACGCCGGTCCGCCGACTTCGCGGGCATGACGAAGCATTCCGCCGAAATCCAACCCGCCCGAGCCCGCTGTCGCGACCGGCGCTCCGTCGATGGCGCTGGTCAGCTCGGCGAGATTGCCTTCGCCCGGAATCCACTGGTCGCGGGCGTAGTTCAGGAGTTGGGCGGTCTTCATATCTGCTATGGCCTTCGTTCGTCCTGAGCGAAGCGCAAAGCGCGTAGTCGAAGGGCGCTTCGCACAACCGGTTCAGGTGCGCCCTTCGACTGCGCTCAGGACGAACGCAAGTGGGAGCGCTGCTCCAAGTCACCTTCACGTTCTGCTGAGCACCCCCTACAGCCCGCGCATGAGCACGGAACGGCGCGCCGCGATTCTCCGCACGATCTTCTGGATCGCGATCGTCATTTCGTTCCTTGCGGCCATCAATCCGCGGCCGCCGGAACTTCCCGGCCAGCCGAACGACAAGGTCCAGCACATCATGGCGTTCCTGACGCTCGGCGCGCTGGCCTTTTTCGCTTTCCCGCGAGCGAAAGTGCTGACCCTGCTGGTCGGACTATCCGCGTTCGGTGCGCTGATCGAGTTCACCCAGATGATACCCGCGCTCCACCGCGACGGGGACGTCATGGACTGGATCGCCGACACTGCCGCAGCCGCGGTCATCCTGGTCGGTCTCCATTTGCTGCGAGGGCGCGCCGCCGAGGCTGCTGACGGGTAACGGCTGATCAACGCTTGTGCCTTAGCCTTTCTTGCGGCAAGCATTTCGTCGACAAGCAACGCTAGGGTTTGGGGAAAATGCGGAAACTTCTTAGTGGCTTAGTGCTGGGCAGCGCGATTTTAATGGCAAGCTGCACAACGGCTCCGCCTCCTGTTCCAGTCGCCAAGGCGCCTGAGCCTGTCGGACAGGCCCTCCCGTATCGCTGGACTCACGGCAATGCCGAAAAGTCGCGTCAGGCGATGATCGACACGTTCAAGAAGGGCTTCCTTCCCACCGGCGAATATGTCTGGGCGGACGCGGTGCCCACGGAAGGTCAGCCCAAGGTCATCATCGATCTGCTGACCCAGACCGCCTACGCCTTTCAGGGCGACGTCCTGGTCGGCGCCGCCTCCATTTCCAGCGCGAAGACCGGCAAGGTCACGCCGCTTGGGTTCTGGAAGGTGCTCGACAAGCGGAAGATGTACCGCTCGAAGAAGTACAACAATGCGCCGATGCCCTTCATGCAGCGGATCGATGAATATGGGATCGCGCTGCATGGTGGCGTGAACCCGGGCTATCCGGCCAGCCACGGCTGCATTCGCATGCCGATGAAGTTCGCGGAAAAGCTGTTCGGCCTGACCAAGCTCGGCACCGAAGTGGTGATCGAAGGCTAACGTCCAACGAAATTGGCGGGCCGCTTTTCAAGGAAGGCGGCCACGCCCTCCCGATAGTCTTCGGTGTAGCCCAGCCGGCACATCATGTTCCGCTGGCGGTGCAGTTCCTGCTCCTGCGTGTGCTGCCAGCTTTCGCGGATCATCTCTTTGGTCGCGGCGAGGCCGAGCGGCGGCAGCGACGCCAGCTTTTGCGCCAGCGCATCAACCTCCGCGTCCAGTGCTTCGTCGTCGACGCACTTCCAGATCATGCCCCACTCGGCCGCTTTCTCGGCTGACAGCGGCTCCCCGGTCAGGGTCAGCCCTAGCGCCCGCGCCTGACCGACGAGGCGAGGAAGCACCCAGGTCCCGCCGCTGTCCGGGATCAGGCCGATGGCGGAGAAGCTCTGGATGAATTTCGCCGAGCGCCCGGCCACCACGAGATCGCAGGCGAGGGCGATGTTCGCACCCGCGCCGGCCGCGACTCCGTTGACGCGCGCGATGACCGGCTGGTTCATGCTGGTCAGCTTGCGAGTGAGCGGGTTCCAGCAGGTCTCGACGGTCTGACCAAGGTCGACCGGGCGGCCGTTCGACACGGCGCGGTCGTTCAGATCCTGCCCGGCGCAAAAGCCGCGTCCCGCCCCGGTCAGGATCAGCACTCGGCAATCGTCGATCTCGGCGAGTGCATTCTTCAGCTCATCGTGCATGGCGGCGGTGAAGCTGTTGAGCCGGTCCGGCCGGTTCAGCGTGATGCGGGCGATCGGCCCGTCGCGCTCCACGATGATGCTTTCATATTCGGCCATGGCGCTCTCCCCGATTTGACGTCAGGAGAAGAAGGAACCCGGGCGCCCGGTCAAGAGGAGGTTCCGTGAACGCAGACGATCGCGCCCGGCGCGTTGCGACGGAAATGCTTGCTTCGGAAGGCACCGGTCCGGCCTGGGGCATTCGGATCGAGGAAGCGCGCCATCGCTATGCGCGGGTGTCGATGGTGGTTCGGGCGGACATGCTCAACGGCCACGGCATAGGGCACGGCGGGATGATCTTCGCGCTCGCCGACAGTGCGTTCGCCTACGTTTGCAACGGCGGAAACCATGCGAGCGTTGCGGCGCAGGCGTCGATCGTTTTCCTCGACAAGGTGGCGGAAGGCGAGACCCTGGTCGCCGAAGCGGAAGAGGTCGTGCGCGAAGGCCGCGCCGGCGTGACCCGCGTTGCGGTGCGCACCGCCTCCGGCCGCCCGATCGCGGAGTTCACCGGCTATTCGCGGACCCTCGGCGGGCCGGTGATCGAAGCTTAGAGCGCCGCCAGCCGGGCAAGCACTTCCTCAGTTCGTCCTTCGCGCTCGGCAAAGCGCTGGTTTTTCACGCGCTCGACGAGGATTTCCGGAGCGCTGGGATCGGCCTCAAACAGCGCAATGACCTCATTGATGTAATCTTCGAGCGGCATGTACCCCTCTCGGGTGGCTTGGCCCGGCGTCAGGTCGGTCTGCACGCCCGGAGGCGCCAATTCGATGACCTCGACCTTGCCCTTAAGTTGGACGCGAAGCGCCTGTGTGTAGCTGTGCAATGCCGCCTTGGTCGCGGAATAGGTCGGCGCTTTCGGCAGCGGCACGAAGGCAAGACCGGAGGTGACATTGATGATCGCAGAGTCTGGTCGCGAGGCGAGCTGGTCGACCAGGGCGTCGATCAGGCGGATCGGGCCGAGCAAATTGGTCACGACCGTCGCTTCCGCATCGGCGATGTCCCGCTTCGCCGACGCATTCTCGTAGCGCATGATCCCGGCGTTGTTGATCAGCACGTTGAGCTTCGGATGCCGCTCGACGACTTCGCGAGCAAAGCGCTGCAGGTCCGCCGCATTGTCCACATTGACCGTCAGCGCATGCATGCCGTCGCGGCCGGCAATCGTCTCGTCGAGCGCATCCTGTCGCCGCCCGGCGACGATGACTTCATTGCCAAGATCGTGAAGCCGCTGCGCCAGAGCGCGCCCGATCCCGGAGCTGCCGCCGGTGAGGAGAATGGTATTGCCCGACGTCTTCATAATGCGCTCCAGCTGCAAGAACGCGCTGATGTAGGTTGTCGTTGTTGCGGTAAAAGACGCAGCCGGTCCGGCGCGATACATTTTCTTAAGTAGAGGCACGTAATCATCGCCGCATGCTTAGTCTGCCGCTCGTACTGGCTGCTTCAATCTCACAGCAGATGGCGCCCGCCAGCCAAGGCAAATTGCAATGCCTTTCGCCAATCGAGTCCATGAAGACTTGCGACTCATTGTCCAAAATCACGCAGGTTGCTCCCGGCCAGTATCGCTACGAGGCGCAGATCCTGCTTGATGCCGATGGACCCGTAATCGCCACCGAACGCGGCACGCTTTCGGTGCAGGGAGCGAAGGTTTGCGAAAAGGTACGCCTTTCGAACCTCGACACCATGACTTTCAGGGTTGCTGGCGCTCCTGCCAGCGCGGCGGAAACCTCCCGATATCGTACCGAATTCAAGCGAAAGTTCGCGATCATCGCTGGGCAGATGATCTGTAACACGATCGCGCCCGAAGACGATGGGGTTCACGAGGTGGAGACTTTCATCGCTGGGCGGCGTGTTCACGGTCTCGACTATTCGATGAAATGGGTCGGTCCGGGCGACGGCTGGAAGGTTGCTCCCTAGCGCACCGTTTGAAGCGCTGACCGACAAGCGCTACATCGCTTCCATGTACACGACCGAGCTTTCGAAGACCGCCAAGATCGAGAACCTCGAGGACCCCAAGCTCCTTGAAGCGTTCGAGGCGCGGGTGGCGGCGGATGAGTTCATCGAGCCGAAGGACTGGATGCCCGAGGCCTATCGCCGCACACTGACGCGGCAGATCTCGCAGCATGCGCACAGCGAGATCGTCGGCATGCTTCCGGAGGGCAATTGGATCACGCGCGCGCCGTCGCTTCGGCGCAAGGCCATCCTGCTCGCCAAGGTGCAGGATGAGGCGGGGCACGGCCTCTACCTCTATTGCGCAGCGGAGACACTCGGCACGAGCCGCGAGCAGATGATCGAGGCGCTGCACTCGGGCAAGGCGAAGTATTCGACCATCTTCAACTATCCGACGCTGACCTGGGCGGACATCGGCGCGATCGGCTGGCTGGTCGACGGCGCGGCGATCATGAACCAGGTGCCCCTGCAGCGGACCAGCTACGGCCCCTATGCCCGAGCAATGGTCCGTGTGTGCAAGGAGGAGAGCTTCCACCAGCGCCAGGGCTACGAAATCATGATCGCCATGGCGAACGGAACGCCCGAGCAGAAGCGCATGGCGCAGGACGCGCTCAACCGCTGGTGGTGGCCGTCGCTGATGATGTTCGGCCCGCCGGATCAGGACAGCCCGAACACAGCGCAGTCGATGCGCTGGCGCATCAAGCGCGAGACCAATGACGAGCTTCGGCAGAAGTTCGTCGACATCACCGTTCCGCAGGCGGATTTCCTCGGCCTGACCGTTCCGGACGCCGCCGTGAAGTGGAACGAGGACAAGGGCGGATACGATTTCGGCGAGGTCAACTGGGAAGAATTCTACGCGGTGGTCCGCGGCGAAGGCCCGGTCGCCAAGGAGCGCATGGAAGCGCGCCGCAAGGCGTGGGAAGACGGCGCCTGGGTTCGCGAGGCCGCCGAGGCTCACGAAGCCAAGCGCCGCGCAAGGAAGGCGGCGTGAGCGTGCTTCGAGACGCCGCTTCGACAGGCTCAGCGGCTCCTCAGCATGAGCGGATTTTTTTGACCGCTCATCCTGAGGAAGGACTGAGTGAGCAAAGCGCATCGAAGGCCTGTCTCGAAGGATCTTGGAGTGTCCGGTGACTGGCCGCTCTGGGAGGTCTTCGTCCGCAGCAAGGGCGGGCTTTCGCATCGCCACTTTGGCAGCGTTCATGCTCCTGACGCGGAGCTCGCGCTCCGCCACGCGCGCGACACGTACACGCGGCGCATGGAAGGTGTGAGCATCTGGGTCGTGCTATCGGCGGAGATCATCGCGTCCGATCCTGAACAGGCGGGCGAATTGTTCGAACCGGCGGCCGACAAGATCTACCGGCATCCGACGTTCTACGAGATCCCGGACGAAGTGAAGCACATCTGATGGCGCCGTCGTTGCCGCCGATCCGGCCCGAGGATGAGGCCGTGGCCGAAAGGCTGCGCCCGCACGGCGCGTTCGATCCGCGCAGCGACGAGCCGCACGTTTCCGCCCGTTTCGATTATCTCCTGCGCCTCGGCGATGACTCTTTGATCCTCGGCCAGCGCCTGAGCGAGTGGTGCGGGCATGCGCCGGTGCTGGAAGTCGACCTCAGCCTGGCGAACCTGTCGCTCGACCTGATCGGGCAGGCGACGCATCTGCTCGAGGAGGCGGGGGACGGGGACAAGCTCGCCTTCCACCGTGACGTGCTCGATTTCCGCAATTGCTGGCTGGTCGAACAACCGAACGGCGACTTCGCGCGGACCATCGCTCGGCACCTGTTGTTCTCGACCTGGCAGCACATGTTGTTCCAGCGGCTGACGCAATCGAGCGACCAGTTCTTGCGCGAGTTCGCCGCCAAGGCGGTGAAGGAAGTCGCCTATCACCGCGAGCTGTCGTCGGAGTGGACGATCCGCCTTGGGGACGGCACAGACGAGAGCGCCCGGCGCATCGCGGACGGGCTGGATTGGTGCTGGCGCTTCGTGCCCGAGCTGTTCGATGTCGACGAGACCCTGCAAGGGCTGATCGATCGCGGTGTCGCGCCCGATCCGCGCGCGTTCGAGGAAGAGTATCGTTCGGCGATTGCGGCGGTGCTGACGGAGGGCAACCTCGCGGTGCCTGCCGACACTCGCCCGATCCTCGGCGGCCGCACCGGGCACCACAGCGAGCATCTGGGGCATCTGCTGGCGATCATGCAGTATTTGCCGCGTACCTATCCCGACGCGACCTGGTGATGGACAAGCACTTCCACGCCCTGAAGGTCGCGGAGATCGTCCCGGAGACCGCCGAAGCCAATTCCATCCGTTTTGAAGTCCCACCGGAGCTTCGCGGCGCGTTCGCGTTCAAGGCCGGCCAGCATCTGACCCTGAAGGCGACGATCCACGGCGAGGAAGTGCGCCGCAATTATTCGCTTTGCACCGCGCCTGCGGAACAGGACTGGATGGTCACGGTGAAGCGCATCGCGGGTGGCCTGTTCTCCAACTGGGTCGGCGACACGCTGAAGGCCGGAGACACGGTCGAGGTCATGCCGCCGCACGGCAGCTTCACCACCGAGTTCGCGCCGTCGGCCAAGCGCCACGTCGTCGGCATCGCGGGCGGCTCCGGGATCACGCCGGTGCTGTCGTTGCTTAAGACTACGCTGAAAGAAGAGCCGGAGAGCCAGTTCTCTCTGCTCTACGGCAACCGCGACAGCAGCTCGATCATCTTCCTCGATGAACTTGCGGACCTGAAGGACCGCCATCTCGGCCGCCTGTCGCTTCACCATTTCCTCGCCGAGGAAGAGGGCGACATCGATCTGTTCAACGGCATGCTCGACCGCGCCCGCTGCGACGAGGCGATCACGGCTTTGGTCGGCGATCCGGCGAGCGTCGACGCCTGGTTCATCTGCGGACCCGGACCGATGATGGACGCGGCGGAGGGCGCGCTGCTCGACCGCAACATCGACAAGGAGCGCATCCACATCGAGCGCTTTACCGCCGACCGCCCCTCGGCGGCGCTGGCCGCGGAAATGGCGCAGCTGCAGACGCAGGCTGCGGGCACGACCATGTCGGTGACGCTCGACGGCCGCACTCGCAAAGTGGCGTTCACGGAAGCGAACATTCTCGACAGCACCCGGGCATCCGGCCTCCCGGCGCCGTTCGCGTGCAAAGCGGGCGTCTGCGCGACCTGCCGAGCCAAGGTCACCAGCGGCAAGGTGGAGATGGCCGCCCGCTACGGCCTGACAGACGAGGAAGTGGCCGCCGGCTACGTCCTCACCTGCCAGTCGGTGCCCGTCGGAGACGGGGTTGCAGTGGATTACGACGCCTAGCCGCGCTAGAGCGCAACCATGCTGACCGAAACCGATACGCGCCCCCGCGGGC
>Ga0247822_10002429_pt1 | contig 11882 bp, 11 predicted proteins | sample 13C_Cellulose_Da_FD_192423 | JGI IMG/M metagenome (GOLD analysis project Ga0247822, IMG submission 192423) | Soil microbial communities from agricultural site in Penn Yan, New York, United States - 13C_Cellulose_Day30 | ecosystem: Environmental > Terrestrial > Soil > Agricultural land | place...
CGTCGACGCGGCCGGTGGTGCGCTGGTCGGCGGGGTCGAAGGTGCGGACGCTCTCGATCTCGTCGCCGAAGAAGTCGAGGCGCAGGCCCTGCTCGCTGCCCGAGGGGAAGAGGTCGACCAGGCCGCCGCGGACCGCGAACTCGCCGGAGTCGTGGACGGTGTCGGTGCGGACATAGCCGTTGGCCGAGAGCAACGCCGCGAGCTTGTCGAGCGAGATGCGTTCGCCGGGGGCGAGGCGCGCGGTCATCTGACGGACGCGGAACGGGGTAAGCGTGCGCTGGGTCGCGGCGTTGACGGTGGTGAGGATCAGGCGCGGCTTGCTGGACTTGCCCTGCAACGCGGCGAGCGCGGCCATGCGCTCGGCCATGACGCGCAGCGTGGGGCTGGCGCGGTCATAGGGAAGGCAGTCCCAGGCGGGGAACTGGATGATCTCAAGCTCGGGCGCGAAGAAGGTCGCGGTTGAGGCGACGGCGCGCATCGCGGACTCGTCCGGGGCGATATAGACCGCACCGGTCGTGCTGGCGCGCGCGAGATCGGCGAGCAGCCAGGGGAGGAAGCCCGACGGCGCGCCGGACAGGGTGAGCGGCGCCGAAGCGTTCAGAATGCGGTTGAGATCGGGCACGGGTTACTCGGCGACGGGCACGTAGTTGAGCGCCTTGAGCGCGGACATGATCGCGCCGTGATATTCGGGCGGAACGGGCTGGGTGCCCATCGCCCAGGCCATGATGTCGACGTCCTGTTCTTCCAGCAGTGCCTCGAACAGCACGATCTCTTCGTCGCCCCAACCGGCGTGGTGCGCGTCGAAGAATCCGCCGATCATCAGGTCGGCTTCCTTGACGCCGCGGTGCCAGGCGCGGAAGCGGAGACGTTTCAGGCGGGTTTCGCGGTCCATTTTCTCAACGCAAATTGGCCGACGGCGCTTTGTTGCGCTGCCGGCTGGGTGTAGGCACACGCAGATAGACATGCGCCCCGATATCCTCAACCCGCTCTTCGCCGAGATCACCGCGCTCAAGGGCGTGGGGCCGCAACTTGCCAAGCCGCTGGAGCGGCTGGGATTGGCGCGGGCCGTGGATGTTGCCTTCCACCTGCCGAGCGGGTGGATCGACCGTTTGCCGCGCGAGGAGCTGGACGCAGCGGATGTCGGGAAGATCATCGCGATCACGCTGACGCCGGTGAACTATCGCATGGGCGGCAGCGCCCGGGCGCCGTCACGGGTGGAGGCGGTCGACGGCCGGGGCAACACCGTCACCCTGGTCTTCTTCGGCGGCAATTCGGGCTGGGCGAAGAAGCAGCTGCCGCTGAACGAACCGCGCTGGGTGTCGGGAAAGCTCGATCAGTACGGGCAGGAATTGCAGATCGTGCATCCCGAGGTGGTTGCGCCCGAAGCCGCCGAGCCAGCGGGACGCGAGGCGATCTATCCGCTGTCGGAGGGGATGACGTCGAAGCGGCTGGCGGCGCTGGCGGCGCAGGCGATCGAGCGCGCGCCCGAACTGCCCGAATGGATCGAGCCGAGCCTGAAGGACCGCAACGGCTGGCCGGACTGGCGCGAGGCGCTGGCGCGGATCCATGCCGATCCGGCCGACACGAAAGCGCGCGACCGGCTCGCCTATGACGAGGTGTTCGCCAACCAGCTGGCGCTGATGCTCGTGCGCGGCGCGGCGCGGGCGAAGAAGGGGCGGCCGCTGGCGGGTGACGGGCGGCTGCGCGATGCGCTGCGGCTGCCCTATACGCCGACGGGCGCGCAAGCCCGGACGATCCGCGAGATCGAAGGCGACATGGCGCAGAACCGCCCGATGCTGCGGTTGCTGCAAGGCGATGTCGGCGCGGGCAAGACTTTGGTCGCGGCGATGGCGCTGCTGATCGCGGTGGAAGCGGGCGCGCAGGGCGCGATGCTGGCGCCGACCGAGATCCTCGCGCGCCAGCATTTCGAGACACTGCAGCGGCTGTTTTCCGGTCTCGACATTCGCATCGCGATCCTCACCGGACGCGACAAGGGCCGCGCACGGGAAGCGACCTTGATGGGGCTGCATGACGGGTCGATCGATATCCTGATCGGCACGCATGCGATCTTCCAGCAAGGGGTCGAGTATCGCGACCTGGGGCTGGTGGTGGTGGACGAGCAGCACCGGTTCGGCGTGGCCGAGCGGATGATGCTCCAGGCCAAGGCGAAAACCGCGCCGCATTTGCTGGTGATGACCGCAACGCCGATTCCGCGCACGCTCCAGCTCGCGACGCATGGCGAGATGGATGTGAGCAAGCTCGACGAGATGCCGCCGGGGCGCCAGCCGATCGAGACCAGCGTGATCAGCGAGGAGCGGCTGGAGGAGATCGTCAATGGCCTCGCCCGGCATCTGTCGGGCGGGGGGCAGGCCTATTGGGTGTGCCCGCTGGTCGAGGAGAGCGAGAAGATCGATCTTGCCGCCGCCGAAGAACGAGCGGAGGCGCTGCGCTCACGGTTCGGCGATCGCATCGGGCTGGTTCATGGCCGGATGAAAGGGCCGGAGAAGGACGCGGTGATGGCACGCTTCGCTGTTGGCGAGCTGGGTGTGCTGGTCGCGACCACGGTGATCGAGGTGGGCGTCGATGTGCCCAACGCCACGCTGATCGTGATCGAACATGCCGACCGGTTCGGCCTTGCCCAGCTCCACCAGTTGCGCGGGCGGGTCGGGCGTGGTGGCGGGCGATCGGTGTGCGTGCTGCTGCGCGGGGGCACGCTGAGCGAGACGGCGCGCGCGCGGCTGGCGCTGATGCGCGAGACCAATGACGGCTTCCGCATCGCCGAGGAGGATCTGCGGCTGCGTGGCGCGGGCGAGATGCTGGGCACGCGCCAGTCGGGGGAGCAGACCTTCCGCCTGGCACCGCCCGAGAAATTCGCCGAGCTGATCGGCGCGGCCAATGCCGATGCGCGGCTGCTGGTCGATCGCGACGGCGGGCTGGACGGCGAGCGCGGGCAGGCGGCGCGGGTGGCACTGTACCTGTTCGAGCGCGATGCGGCGGTGGGGCTGCTGCGCGCGGGCTGAAGTCTGTTGCGAATCGGTCGCACCTGTGACAGAGGCGGCGCGCCTTCACAGCGAAGGTCGTAAGCGTCTCACGTCAGGCAACGCATCCAACCTGGTGATCTGCCGGGAAACGGGGCTCTTCCCGGGATGCTGGCCGATGCCCTGAATGTGAGAAAACCATGCCGAGTAATTTTCGTCTTCGTCGCCTGCCTGCGCGTCACGCGGGGCTGGTTTCGGCGTTCATCCTTTCGATCATGATGACCTTTGTCGTCTCGGCGATCGCCACCGCGCGGAGCCTGGGTTTCTCCGAAGCCTTTCCGCGCGCATGGATGGGGGCGTGGGGGTTGTCCTGGGTGATCGCCTTTCCGGTTCTGCTGATGGTGCTGCCGGTGGTGCGGCGGATCGTCGGCGCAATCGTGGAGCGGCCTTCGGCCTGACCGGGAAAGGGCGCAGCTCGGGTTGAACCGGCTGCGTCACGACCTATCTGCACGCGCAGATGTCCGCGATCTTCCCCATCCTCATGACGATCCTCGCGGGCATCGGCGTCGCCATGCAGCCGCCGGTCAACGGCACGCTGGCGCGCAGCGGCTCGGTGATCCTGGCGGCCTTGATCTCGTTCGCGGTCGGGACCACGATCCTGCTCGGGATCTGGGCGACGCTCGACCGCACCTCTCCCGCCGGACTCAAGGACGTGCCGTGGTGGGCATGGACCGGCGGCATCTATGGCGTGATCTTCGTCTCGACCTCTGCCTATGCCGCGCCGCGGCTGGGGCTCGCCTCGATGCTGACCATCGCGATCGCCGCGCAGCTGGCAGCGGCGCTGGTGATCGATCATTTCGGGCTGCTCCGGCTGGCCCAGACGCCGGTGACACCGATGCGCGCGCTGGGTGTGGTGCTGGTGCTGGCGGGCGTGGTGCTGGTGCGCCGGGGTTGAGCTACTTCTTCACCAGCTGAGCGATCAGCTCGTAATAACTGGCAAGGTTGATCGCGGGCTCGAAGCTGGCGCCGAGACGGCCGCCGAGCGACCAGCGTATTTCCGCCGCGACGTTACCGACCGCCGGGAGCACGACCCGCAGCCGGTCTCCCTCCGCAAAGGGCTTTTCACAGCGCGCCATCAGGCCATGGGGCGAGATGTTGACGATCAGCAAGGTCACGGGCTGATTGTCGGGGCCGAAGGCGCGGGCGCGGTAATGGACCTCGTCGCGCTCAATGGCCCGGCGGTCGTCCGCCAGGGCGGGTGTCCCCGCTATGGGTGAGAATTGGTACGTCACACGCCCATGCCTCGTGAACCCTCGGCAACCTGCTGGAAGCAAAGGCTAGGCGCCGGGCGTAAACGTCGCGGCAATTCTCATGGTTAGCGAAAGCTTGCTGCGGATCAGGCGGGGTCGAGCAACCCGTGATGCTTCTTGCCCGCCGAGACGCGCACCTGCGCCGCTCCGACCGTAATGGCCGCCGCCTCGTCGCTGACCTTCTCGCCATCGACGCGCGCGCCGCCGCCCTTGATCAGGCGCCGGGCCTCGCCCTTCGACGCGGCGAAGCCCAATCCGACCAGCGCATCGACCACACTGATCTCGCCGCTGACGGCGAGGGTGGGGAGTGAGTCGCCGGCGCTGCCTTCCTCGAAGGTCTTGCGCGCGGTCTCCGCGGCAGCCTCGGCCGCCTCGCGGCCACGGCACATGGCGGTCGCTTCGGTGGCGAGGATCTTCTTCGCCTCGTTGATCTCGGCGCCCTCGAGCGCTTCCAAACGGGCGATCTCGTCGAGCGGCAGGTCGGTGAACAGGCGCAGGAAGCGGCCGACATCGCGGTCGTCGGTGTTGCGCCAGAACTGCCAGTAATCGAACGCCGGGAGCTGATCCTCGTTCAGCCACACCGCGCCCGACATGGTCTTGCCCATCTTGCCGCCGTCGGCGGTGGTGATCAGCGGGGTGGTGACGCCATAGACCTCGGTCCCGTCGACGCGGCGCGACAGCTCGATGCCGTTGACGATGTTGCCCCACTGGTCCGAGCCGCCCATCTGAAGGCGGCACGCCGCGCGGCGCGACAGCTCCAGGAAGTCATAGCCCTGGAGGATCATGTAGTTGAATTCGAGGAAGGACAGCGACTGCTCGCGGTCGAGGCGCAGCTTGACCGAGTCGAAGCTGAGCATGCGGTTGACCGAGAAATGCCGGCCGATGTCGCGCAGGAAGGGGATGTATTCGAGCTTGTCGAGCCAGTCGGCATTGTCGACCATCACCGCGTCGGTCGGGCCGTCGCCGAAGGTCAGGAACTTCTCGAACACCGTCTTGATCGAGGCGACGTTGTTGGCGATGATCTCGTCGGTCATCAGCTTGCGCGCTTCGTCCTTGAAGCTCGGGTCGCCGATCTTGCCCGTGCCGCCACCCATCAGGACGATCGGCTTGTGGCCGCTCTGCTGCATGCGGCGGAGCAGCATGATCTGGACGAGGCTGCCGACGTGCAGCGAGGGCGCGGTCGGATCGAAGCCGATATAGCCGGGCACGACCTGTTTGCTGGCCAGCGCGTCGAGCGCGGCGGCGTCGGTGACCTGGTGGATATATCCACGCTGGTCGAGCAGGCGAAGCAGATCGGACTTGTATTCGGTCATGATCCGGGCCGCATAGCCGAGCCGTGCGGGCGCGTCATCCCCGGCAAATGCGAGCCGGATACAGGCTCTGTGCGGAATTTCGCACGACTTTGCGCGACGGTGTCTGATTTTTCGCACATTCCAAGCTTTCCCCTTGGAAGGCTGGCTTCGGCAAGCGTCTGTGAAGATGTGAATTTTTTGTCGGATCGACTGCCGGGCGGCGGGTTCCGGCGAGTGGGAGTATCATGGGCGGGCATCAACATCGTCCGTCACGAAGCCGGTCGAGCATCAGAGAGAGGATTTGATCCCGTGCCCATAGCGTTGCACGCCCTTGCCGGCGGCACCGTGCCGCTTGCCATGCTGCTGACCGGCGGCGCGGCGGCGCAGACCGTTCGCGAGGTCCCGGCGCCGGCGCCGCAGGAAAAGGTGAGCGGCGGAAGCTATCCGGTGGCGGCAGCTGGAGACGGGGCAGTCGCGGGCGGCTACAGCCTGTCGCGCTGGGCCGAGGACTGGCGCGCGATGCGCGACCCTGCGCGGCGCGACGATCCGCTCGACCGGCTGAAGTTCCTACCGCTCGACGACGATGGCGACATCTACCTGACGCTTTCCGGCGAAGCACGGATGCGCGTCAGTCTGACGAGCAATCCGGGCCTGCGCGAGGCGCCGCACCAGCGCCAGGACATCAACCGGCTGGTCGCCGGAGCCGATCTCCATCTGGGGCCGCATCTGCGCCTGTACGGGGAAGTCGCCCATGGCGGCATTTCGGGGCGCAACCTGGGCGTGCCGGCGGCTTCGTTGCGCAACGATCTCGTCTTCCAGCAATATTTCGCCGAGGCGACGGCCGAGCTGGGCGGGGTTACGGTCGGTGCACGCTATGGGCGGCAGGAATTCACCGACGGGCCCAACTTGCTGGTCTCACAGCGCGACAACAACACGATCCGCTACACGCTAAACGGCATCCGGGCCTGGGCGCGGAGCAGCTGGCTGCGCGTCGACCTGTTCGACCTGCGGCCCACTGCCTATGGCGACCTTGGCCCCGACGACGACGTCAACGATCCCGCGCGCCGCTTCTCGGGTGTGACGTTCGGCGTCGCGCTGCCGAAGACCTGGCTGGGCGGCTCGAAGCTCTATTTCGATCCCTTTCTCTGGCGCCGCCGCAACGATGTGGGCGCCTGGGGCGGCCGGGTGGGTCCTGCCCGGCGCTATTATGGTGGCGCGCGCCTGTGGGGTGATGTCGGGCGGGTCGCGATCGACTGGTCGGTCAACCATCAATGGGGCCGCTATATCGGCCAGGATATCGACGCGTGGCAGGCATTCTTCGCCCAGAGCTACCGCCTCGGCAAATCGGCCACGGCGCCGCGCATCGGCTTTCATGCCGATTATGCCAGCGGCGGGGGCGGCTATGGCGACGGCAAGCTGCGCAACGCCTATGCGCCGTTCGGCAACAACATCTATTACAGCTACCAGCTGTTCCTGACGCCTTCGAACCTGATCGTCGTGGCGCCGACATTCGCCTTCTCGCCCGCGAAGGGCGTGCGGCTGACGGCGGAGTATGAGCTCACCTGGCGCGACGATGCGCGCGACGCGGTGTACCGTGCCAATGGCCAGCCCTTTGCCGGCACCCAGAATGTCGCGGATCGCAAGATCGCGGATGTGAGCCGGCTGCAGCTGGTCTGGTCGCTCACGCCACGGCTGTCGGTCACCGGCCGGTACGAGCATCTGGCGGCCGGCCCGTCGCTCGCCCGGGCAGGGTATCGCAGCTCCGATTTCCTGTCCGGCTGGATCAGCTTCCGGTTCTGAGCCCGTTTCGCCGATCGGGCGAACTGGGCTAGGGCAGGGCGCACGGCGGCATGGCATGAGGGAGTTGTTCTTGGAAAGCTTCTTGAGGGTACTCCCGCTCACACCCCACCCGGATACACCGCCGAACGCGATCGGATCTGTGGTCTGCTCCGTCAGCTGGCAAGGACCGGGAAACTGGTGCTTCGACTATATCGTCGCCGAACCGCCCGAGGCGCTGCGGTTGCCCGCTCCCGTAGCCCCGGCACGAGCGGACGGACTGTGGCAGCGGACCTGTTTCGAACTGTTCCTGCGGCGTCCCGGACACGCCGGCTATTGGGAGTTCAACTTCTCGCCTTCGGGCGAATGGGCTGCCTATCGGTTCGATGACTATCGGGCCGGAATGGACCAGTTGCCGGTCGAGCCGCCGCGGATTACCTCCACCGATCCGGCGCAGTTCGCGACGGGCATGACCGCGCATCTCACCGCATTGGGCATCGATGCGGAGACCGCGAAGATGATGGCGGAGATGGATGTTGGCGGTGTCGACGGTGCGCCGGCCTCGCAATATGCGTTGAACGCCTGTCTCGACGATCCGGCCTTGGGCGGGCCCGGGGAATGGCTGGCCGCGATCACCGCGGTGATCGAGGAGGCCGACGGGACCAAATCCTATTGGGCGCTGCGGCATCCTTCGGCGCAGCCCGATTTCCATCATGCCGATGGCTTTGCGCTGGAGCTTCCCGCGCAGGATTGATCGTCACTCCGGCGACGAGCGGGGTTGCGTGCAGGTCGAACTCCCGGCACCTGACACTCCATGAATTTCGGTATCGACCGGCTGCTTGCCGACCCTGAGCTTCGTCGTCCCCTCGAAGGCAAGCGCGTCGCGCTGCTCGCGCATCCGGCATCGGTGACGGCGGACCTGACCCATAGCCTCGACGCGCTGGTCGCGGCGGGGGTGAACGTGTCCGCAGTGTTCGGGCCGCAGCATGGCGTGCGCGGCGACCTGCAGGACAATATGATGGAGTCGCCGGACTATACCGATCCCACCTACGGAATGCCGGTGTTCAGCCTCTATGGCGAAGTGCGGCGGCCGACCGGCCAGTCGATGCACACGTTCGACATCGTCCTGATCGACCTGCAGGACCTGGGCTGCCGCATCTACACCTATGTGACGACCCTGCTCTACATGATCGAGGCCGCGGCGACGCATGGCAAGGAAGTGTGGGTGCTCGACCGGCCCAATCCGGCGGGGCGCCCGATCGAGGGACTGACGCTACTGCCCGGCTGGGAGAGCTTCGTCGGCGCGGGGCCGATGCCGATGCGGCACGGCATGACCTTGGGCGAGATGGGCGCGTGGTTCATCGACCATTTCAAGCTCGACCTGCCCTATCGTGTGATCGAGATGGAGAGCTGGCAGCCCGATGCTGCGCCGGGGTTCGGCTGGCCGCCCGAACGGGTATGGATCAACCCCAGCCCGAATGCCGCCAACGTCAACATGGCGCGCGCCTATGCCGGCACGGTGATGCTGGAGGGGACGACCCTGTCCGAAGGGCGCGGGACGACGCGCGCGCTGGAGCTGTTCGGCGCGCCCGATATCGACGCCAAGGCGGTGATCGCCGAGATGCGGCGGATTGCCCCGGACTGGCTCGCGGGCTGCACGCTGCGCGACGTCTGGTTCCAGCCGACCTTCCACAAACATGTGGGCCAATTGTGCAGTGGCGTTTTCATCCATGCCGAAGGGGCAGGATACGACCATGCGGCGTTCCGGCCGTGGCGGTTGCAGGCACTGGGATTCAAGGCGATCCGGTCGCTCTATCCAGCCTACGAGCTTTGGCGCGACTTCCCGTACGAATATGAATTCGACAAGCTGGCGATCGACGTGATCAACGGCGGGCCGGGCTTGCGCGCGTGGGTTGATGATGCGGGCGCGGTGCCGGGCGACCTCGACTCGGCGACGCGCGCGGACGAATCGGCGTGGGAAGCGACTCGGCGGCCCTTCCTTCGCTACTAAGTTTGCCGTAACCGCAGGCATGATGTTGGCGGGGCTCATTTTCGCGACCGAGGACGCAGGCGACAAGCCGGGCACGCTGGCGGCGACGTTGCCGTTCGGGGGCATGACGCTGCTCGAATATCAGGCGCGGCTGCTGATCGGCGCCGGCGCCGGGCAGATACTGGTCGCGGTGACGCGGGTGACGCCCGCGCTTCTGGGCGCGGTCAGCCGCGCGGCGAAGCGCGGCGTGCCGGTCGATATCGTGCGTTCGGCTGCCGAGGCATCGACCAAGGCGCACCCGCTGGCGAGCGTCGTGGTGCTCGCCGACGGCCTCGTCACCACCGACGATGTCGTCGACAAGATGGCGGGCGAGGGCAAGGACGCCATTCTGGTGACGCAGGAGCCCGCCGCCTCGCTCGAGCGGGTCGATGCGCGCAGCTGCTGGGCAGGCGTGGCGCGCATTCCGGCGCAGCGCATCGCCGATATCGCTGCGTTCCCGCCAGACTATGATTTCCAGTCCACGCTGTTGCGTGCGATCGTTCAGGCAGGCGCCGAGCAGGTGCAACTGCCGGCGAGCGCGGTGCGCTCAGGCCATGGTGTCGAGCGCGACGGCGGGGCACTGGCCTCGCGCAGCAACGCCGTACTCGCGGCACTGACCGAACGGCGGACGAGCTGGGCCGACCGCCATGTCTTTACCCGCATCGCGCGGCTGGCACTGCCCAAGGTGGTGGAGAAGGCGGTGCCCGGCTGGGCGCTGATGGCGGGTAGCGCGGTGCTGGGCGCGGGCGCGGCGGCGCTGGTCGCGCTGGGCTGGCCCTGGGGCGCGGCGATCGCATTGCCCGGAGTCGCGGCGCTGGCGACGGGCGCTGCGCTCTCTGCGCTGCGGGGCGAGGAAAAGCGCGCGGCGACGCAGGAGCATCTGATCGGTGTGATCGCCGGGGTCGTGATCCTGGCGCTCGGCATCATGGAGATGCGGACCGATGCGACGCTCGACGGGCTGATCCTCGCGCTTGCCGCGCTTGCCGCTGCAGCGATCGGCGAGCGGACCCAGGCGGTGGTCAAGCGCTGGTGGGGCAGCCCGGCGGGCTATCTGTTGCTGGTGACGCCGTTCGCGATTGCCGGGCGGGTGAGCTGGGGGCTGGCCGCGGTGGCGATCTATGCCGTCGTCACACTCGCCGCGGCGGTTGAGAGTCGGCGCGAAAAGCCTTAGCTCTGTCCTATCGACACTATGGCATATTCAGAGGGGCTCAGCAAAGGTTTTCCTCCGGTTTTCTATTTTCGGCATCCGTTCCACGGTCCCATTTCCGCATAGCGCGATGGCCTTGGCCACGGGTGTTCCGGCGCTTAGCGTATTCCTCGACGACCTTGAGCGACTGCCCCGTGATCGCAGACACCTCGACCAGCGTGCAGTCGGCATCGAGCAGGGCGATTACGGCATTCTTACGCAGGCCATGGGGCACGAAGTCATGTCCCCGCGCCCTCAGCCATGCCTTGACCTGCTGCCGGAGCGTCTCGCGGCGCCGGGGCCTGTTCTTCGGGCCGTGGAGGATCGTCGGGGCGGTGCGCGGCGTCCTGTCGAGGATCGACTTCAATGTTGAATGTAGCGGGGGCCAGACCTCTTTCCCGGTCTTTTCCTGACAGACATAGATCGTTTCATCGTCCTGGATGTGCTCCCACGCCATGCCGCAGACATCGCCAATGCGCTGCCCGGTGTAGTAGAGCAGGGCGATTGGTAGCCCAATCTGCGGGTCGGCGATTGCCTCGTCGATCAGATCTTCCGGCCATGGCAGGTGGTCACCGTCGTCCTCGGATTCTGGCGGATCTACATGCTGCGCCGGATTGAGCTTGACCCACTCGCGCGCGATGGCGTGATTGAACAGATTGCGCAGCAACAGCAGCAGCATCTTTGCCGCGCCCGGCCGCTCCTGCATCTGGTCCATCAACTCCTGAACGTCCTTGCGCTCGACGCTGGTCAGCGGAGCATCGCCCATCTCGTCTTCAATCTGGCGAAGGTAGACGAAATAGGTGTCCTGGGTGTTGCGGCTGCGCTTCGTGAATTTCTTCGAAAGCTGGTATTCGCGGCTGAGATCGCGCATCGTCATGAGCGGCGTGCGGTTCTCCATCTTGGTCCGCTGGGCGAGGAGGGCAGAGTAAGTGCTGCCAAAGTTGCGCACGTCGTTTCGAGCGGGGAGGCGCTTCAGCACCTTCGTCCCGCGCGAGCTGATAAAGCCCGTGTCAAAGTAGAGATATTCACGGCCTTTGGCGTGGACTACCTTGATATAGGGCATGTTCTCAGGCAACTTTTTTGCCATAAAGTTTTGACTTTGCTCGCCAGTCCGGGATCGTGTCGCCGGTGAGTTGGCCGATCATTTCATCCATCGCCGTGCGGCTCCAGTGATCGGAGTTCCCGAAGCGCACGGGGGCCGGAAGCCGACCGCCCGCTACTTCGCGCAGAAATTCAGCCTCGGACAAGTCGCAATACGCGGCTGCCGTCCCCTTCTTCATGAGGCGAGGCCAGAACGGCGCGTTCACCCCC
>Ga0247822_10002430_pt1 | contig 11880 bp, 10 predicted proteins | sample 13C_Cellulose_Da_FD_192423 | JGI IMG/M metagenome (GOLD analysis project Ga0247822, IMG submission 192423) | Soil microbial communities from agricultural site in Penn Yan, New York, United States - 13C_Cellulose_Day30 | ecosystem: Environmental > Terrestrial > Soil > Agricultural land | place...
GTTCCCAAGGGCATGACGGGCTTTGGCGTGCGCCTGCTCGACCAGTTCGCGCGGAGCGAATAGAGTTTTGCGGAACCTCGGAAGGCCCCTTGTGTTGCACAATGGCAACACTATCTTGCTCGGCAAGAAAGGGGCTTTCTGAATGAACCTCGAAAAATTTACCGACCGCGCCAAGGGCTTTTTGCAGGCGGCGCAGACGATCGCGATCCGCATGAACCATCAGCGGATTTCGCCCGAGCATATCGCCAAGGCATTGCTCGAAGACAATGAAGGCATGGCCGCGGGCCTGATCACCAAGAGCGGCGGCGACGCCGCGCGCGCGGTGCAAGGTATCGACGCTCTGCTCGCCAAGGTTCCCGCTGTGTCGGGTTCGGGCGCGCAGGCAACCCCGGGGCTCGACAATGACGCGGTCCGCCTGCTCGATCAGGCGGAGCAGGTCGCAAGCAAGGCGGGCGACGGCTATGTCACCGTCGAACGGCTGCTGCTCGCGATGGTGCTCGCGCCGACCACCCCGGTCGGCAAGGCGTTCGCCGACGCGGGCGTGAAGGCCGATGCGCTCAACGCCGCGATCAACGATCTGCGCGGCGGCCGCACCGCCGACACCGCTTCGGCCGAAGATCGCTATGAAGCGCTCAAGAAATTCGCACGCGACCTCACGGAAGTCGCGCGCGAGGGCAAGCTCGATCCCGTCATCGGACGCGACGAGGAAATCCGGCGCACGATCCAGATTCTCGCGCGCCGCACCAAGAACAACCCGGTGCTGATCGGCGAACCCGGCGTCGGCAAGACCGCGATCGCCGAGGGGCTGGCGCTGCGCATCACCAACGGCGACGTCCCCGACAGTCTGAAGGATCGCCGCCTGTTGTCGCTCGACATGGGCGCGCTGATCGCGGGTGCCAAATATCGCGGCGAGTTCGAGGAGCGCCTCAAGGGCGTGCTCGACGATGTGAAGGCGGCCGAGGGCGAGATCATCCTGTTCATCGACGAGATGCACACGCTCGTCGGCGCGGGCAAGGGCGAGGGCGCGATGGACGCGTCGAACCTCTTGAAGCCCGCGCTCGCGCGCGGCGAACTCCATTGCATCGGCGCGACGACACTCGACGAATATCGCAAGCATGTCGAAAAGGACCCGGCGCTCCAGCGGCGCTTTCAGCCGGTGTTCGTCGGCGAGCCGACAGTCGAGGATTCGATCTCGATCCTGCGCGGGCTCAAGGAAAAATACGAGCTGCACCACGGCGTGCGGATCACCGACGGCGCGATCGTCGCCGCGGCGACGCTGTCGAACCGCTATATCTCCGACCGCTTCCTGCCCGACAAGGCGATCGACCTGATGGACGAGGCCGCGAGCCGCATCCGCATGGAGGTCGAATCGAAGCCCGAGGAAATCGAGACGCTCGACCGCCGCATCATCCAGATGAAGATCGAGGAATCGGCGCTTGGCAAGGAAAGCGACGCCGCGTCGAAGGACCGGCTCGCGACGCTCCAGTCCGAACTCGCCAACCTCGAGCAGCAATCGGCGGGCCTGACCCAGAGGTGGCAGGCCGAGAAGGACAAGATCCACGCCGAGGCGAAGATCAAGGAAGAGCTCGACGCTGCGCGCTCCGCGCTCGATCAGGCGCAGCGCGCGGGCGACCTCGCGAAAGCGGGCGAGCTTAGCTACGGCACGATCCCCGGGCTCGAGAAGAGGCTCGAGGAAGCGCAGGCGGCCGCGGGCAATGCGATGCTCCGCGAGGAAGTCACCGCCGACGATATCGCCGCGGTGGTGAGCAAATGGACTGGCATTCCCGTCGACCGGATGATGGAAGGCGAGCGCGAGAAATTGCTCGGCATGGAGAGCACGCTCGAAAAGCGCGTGATCGGGCAGGACGAAGCCGTCCGTGCGGTGTCGACCGCGGTCCGCCGCGCGCGCGCGGGGCTTCAGGACCCGAACCGTCCGCTCGGCAGCTTTCTCTTCCTCGGCCCCACAGGGGTCGGCAAGACCGAGCTGACCAAGGCGCTCGCGCGTTTCCTGTTCGATGACGACAATGCGATGGTCCGCATCGACATGTCCGAATTCATGGAAAAGCACAGCGTCGCGCGGCTTGTCGGCGCGCCCCCGGGCTATGTCGGCTATGAAGAGGGCGGCACGCTCACCGAAGCGGTGCGCCGCCGGCCCTATCAGGTTGTGCTGTTCGACGAGGTCGAGAAAGCGCACCCCGACGTGTTCAACATCCTGCTCCAGGTGCTCGACGACGGGCGCCTGACCGACGGACAGGGCCGCACCGTCGACTTCACCAACACGCTGATCATCCTGACGTCGAACCTCGGGAGCCAGGCGATCGCCGCGCTTCCCGATGACGCACCGGTCGAACAGGCCGAGCCCGCCGTCATGGAGGTCGTGCGCGCGCATTTCCGGCCCGAATTCCTGAACCGGCTCGACGAAATCGTGCTCTTCAACCGCCTCGCGCAGCAGCATATGGGCGGGATCGTCGACATCCAGGTCGCGCGCGTCCAGAAACTGCTCGCCGATCGCAAGGTGACGCTCGACCTCACCGATGCCGCGCGGGCATGGCTCGGCCGCGTCGGCTATGATCCGGTGTACGGCGCGCGGCCGCTGAAGCGCGCGGTGCAGAAATATCTGCAGGACCCGCTCGCCGACCTGATCCTGAAGGGCGAGGTCAAGGACGGCTCGACGATCAAGGTCGACGAGGGCGACGGGGCGCTGAAACTCACCCCGGCGTAAACGAAAGGGCGGCAGAAATGCCGCCCTTTCCTGTTTCTGCTCGCCCGATTGTCAGCAAAGGGCCCCCGGCGGGCAGCCGCTTCCCTTGCTGCCGAAATGATCGACCGTGTCACGCGCATCCTGATTGCCCTGCATCCACAGCCGCTTCCACTGCTCGTTCGTGTGACAGACGCGCGCCTTCTTCACCAGCGATCCGATTTCCTCGACCTTGCGGCACTTGATGAAGTCGGGATGCGTCGGTGCCAGCCCGACATTGTAGGTGCGGATCTCGCTGCCCGTCATTGTCGAGGCGGGCCGATCGAGCGGAGGGCGGCGTTCAGGACCCTCGCTGGCGACGGGCACCGCATGCGCAGCGAGCGTCAGAACCATCATCGTGCGGATCATCGAAGCCCTCCTGTCGCAGCCGAAACACCCGCTTCAGCAGGTGCCGGTTGCCCGGCAATCGCCAGCTTTGCTCGAAAAGGCATCCATCGTGTCGCGTGAATCCTGATTGCCCTGCACCCACAGCTGCTTCCACTGCTCGTTCGTGTGACAGACGCGCGCCTTCTTCACGAGCGAGCCGATTTCCTCGATCTTACGGCATTTCACAAAATAGGGGTGCGTCGGCGGCAGCCCCTCGTTGTGCGCCTTGATCTCGCTGTTCGTCATCGTCGACGGCGGACGGTCGGGCGCTGTTCGGCCCGCAGCAGGATCCCCGGCCGATACCGAGGTGACGACGAACGCAACCATGGTCAGCATATGCAACATCGCACCGGCTCCCTATTTCGGAGGCGTGTAGGTGATCGATCCCGCGGGTTCTTGCGAATTGCTCCAGCCACGCGCGAGCGTTTCCATCGAATCGCGGGCATCCTGATTGCCCTTGTCGGCGATCCGCCGCCACTCGCCATTCGTGTTGCAAACGCGCAGCTTCTTGACGAGCGATCCCGGCACCTCGATGCGGCGGCAACGGATATAGTCCGCGTCGTTCGCCGTGCGCCCCTGGTTGTAAGCGTCGATTTCGGCGCTCGACATGTCCGATGGCGCGCGCGCGAGGTTCGTCGCGCCGCCTTCGTTCGCGGACGCCGATGGCGCCGCGAAGAGTGTCAGAAGCACCGGGATGAGCATTTTACGCATCGTCTCGCTCCTTCAAGGGAATCGACCGCCGATCAGTTGGACGAACTGCCCGCTCCGCTGACGAAAGCCTCGGTCGTCTCGCGCGCGTTCTGGCTGCTGTTGGCGATCACCTGCTTCCACTTCTCATTGGTGTAGCAGGTGCGGATCTTCTTCACGAGCGAGCCGATTTCGAGCGTCTTGCGGCACTTGATATAATAGGGGTGGGTCTCCGCCAGCCCGACATTATATTCTTTGATTTCGGTCGGCGTCATCGCCGAGGGCGGCTTGGACGGCGGCGCCCGATTGGCGGCGGCTTGTTCGGCGGCGAAAGCCGCTGGCGCGGCCAGCATCGCAAACGCTGCCAATGCAGGCAAAATCCGGTTCATAGAAAATCCTCCTCCCGCGGGTTCGGCCCGCAGCCTGATGATGCCCATCATATTTGCCCGCGAGGCTTTCGCAAAGCTGAATTTCGGCCGCACCCGGCCCCTATCATCCCCGGCTTGGTGCTTAGCGCGGAACCGCATAACCCGACGCGTCGGCCGAAGCGAAATAGCGCCGCAGGACATCGCACTCGCGCTCGCTCAGATGCGGGTTCCACACATCGAAAATCAGCACCGCGCGCAAATCGTCGCTGTCGTTCCACGCCTCATGCTCGATCGTGTCGTCGAAGGCAAAGGCCACCCCCTCTTCCCACCTTCGCGTCTCGCCCCCGACGCGGAAACCGCAGCCGGGCGGAACGATCAGCGGCAAATGGATGATCGCACGCGTGTTCGTCACCCCGGTGTGCGGCGGAATACGCGTGTGCGGTTTGAGCATCGAGAAGAAGGCGCTCGGCGCCCGGCCCGGAATACGCACGCCGGGAATCGCTGCAAGCGCGGCAGCGGTAGCGGGGCAGCGATCGAGCACCGGCTGGTTCGGCTCGCCATACTCCCACAGGAAACAGGCGCCCCAGTCGAGCCGGTTGTCGAGGCCCGACCAGATCGTGTCGGGCGTCCCGGCTTCCAGTCGCACATAGGGGCGCAGCGCTTCACCGGGATCGTCGAGCAGGGCAAGCAGTTCGGTGCGGATAGCGTCGGTCCGTGCTTCGATACCGGCCAGCCACGGGAAATGATCGCGGTCGAAAAATTCGTCGGCGGGCAGGAACGGATAATAAACCCCCGCGCATTCGTTCTGATAGACGCGGCGGCGGCCGAGCGCGCTTGCAATGAAAGCTTCGCCCCGTCGCGCTTCGGTTTCCGAAAGCGCGGCGCGAACCGCGCCGAACGCGTCCATCGCGGCATCGTACATCGTGCCCGTCGCACCCGCGACAAAAGCCTCCCCTTGCGCCAAAAGCGCCTCGAGCGGTTGCGGTACCGGCTTGAGCTGGCCGCCGAGCGCGATCGCGGCGCTCCATGCGGCGAGCGCAGCACCCTTTTCGCCCCGCGCTTCGTGCCGCTCGCCCTTGCGGACCCACGCCATCAGGTCGCGGCGATCGATCGCCAACGCGGCATCGAGCGCCGCCAATTCGCGATCGTCGTCGCCCAGCGCACGCCATGCCGAGGCGAGGTTGCGCTGCAACGCTCCCGAATGCGGATCGCCCGCGATCGCGATGGAAAAATGCCTTGTGGCGGCCTCTGCATCGCCCGTCTGCAGGGCAGCGATCCCAAGCCTGTTGGCCTCGATCGGCGAGGCGGTCGGAGATGTGCTGGTCATGCCCATGCTTGCCATCGGCAGGGGCAATCGGCAAGGTCGATTGATGACCGCCGCGCTTCCCGTGACCGCCATCGTCGACGACGCCGAATGGCTCGCGCATCGCTATGATCCGGGACACGACGCCTTTCATTTTCGCCGCGTCGGCCGCGCAGCCCGCGCGCAGGTTCCCTTCCTGACCGACCTGCATCTGGGCGAAGATGATGCGCCGCTCATCATCCGGCGAACCGACTGCCGCGAGGCGGCGACCGGCCGCGGTGCGCCGATCCATTTCCTGTTTCATTCGGCCTATTGCGCATCGACCATGCTGGCGCAGGCGCTCGATCAGCCGGGCGTCTCGACCGGCCTCTCCGAGCCCGTCTTGCTCAACGACATGGTGGGCTGGCGCCGGCGCGGCGCAAGCGCGCGCGATCATGCGCCGGTGATGGACGATGCCCTCGCCATGCTCGGACGCAGCTTCACCGAAGGCGAGGCGGTGATCGTCAAGCCGTCGAACATCTTCAACCCGCTCGCGCGCGGCGCATTGATGCTGCGCCCCGAAGCGCGCGCGATCCTGCTGTATGCGCCGCTACGCGCCTTCCTGCTGTCGGTCGCGCGCAAGGGCATGTGGTGCCGGCTGTGGTGCCGCGAGCTGCTCGAAGGCTATCTGACCGACGGCTTTGTCACACTGGGTTTCGAAGCGCGCGATTATTTTCGCCAGTCGGACCTCCAAGTCGCCGCGGTCGGCTGGCTCGCGCAGCAACAGGCGTTTGGCGCGCTGCTAGCCTGGGCGCCGGACCGCATCGCTTCGCTCGACAGCGAAGAACTGACGCGCGATCCGGCTGCAATGGTTGCGGCGGCGATGGATCATCTGGGCCTTGCGGGCGACCGCTCCGCGATCGCCGGTCACCCCGCGCTCGGCCGGAACAGCAAATCGGGTACGCCCTTTCTTGCAGGCGAGCGGCAACGCGATCTCGCCGCCGCCGAAGCCGCCTATGGCGAGGAGATCGAACAGGTCGTCGGCTGGGCCGAAGCCGTCGCCGATCAGGCGGGCATCCCGCTGACGCTCTCCGGCGCGCTTCGGCCGCGCTAGCGCCGACCGGGGCGGGTCTCGCTTTACCGCTACTTTCGTCGGCTAGCGACCGGTTGCTGCTGATAGAGATGTGAACCCCGGCGAAAGCCGGGGGCCGGGGTTCACGAGAGGACAGCTCTCCACCCCAAAACCGCCTTTCAACCCGGCCCTTGGGCGCCATAGAAAAAGGGGCGGACATTGCTGTCCGCCCCCAATTCTTGCCGAAGCGTGAAGCGACTAGAACTTCAGCTTCGCCGACACCGCGTAACGGCGACCCAGCGCGTCATACGACGACGGGAAGGTGTTGCCGCTGTTGTAGGTGGTCGAACCGATCGAGTTGCCGACGATCGGCGGCTTCTTGTCGAGCAGGTTCTGCACGGTCATCGTCACCGTCAGGTTGTCGCTGACGCTGAAACGGCCGGTCAGGTCGAAGTAATGTGCCGCCTTGATCTTGCGGAACTCCGGATTGACCATGCAACCGTTCGGATCGGTGCCCGTCGGATCGGGGCAGCCGTTGACCGGGTCGACACCGGCGTCGATCGCCGCGTCGAGGTCAGCCTGCAGCTGCGCGGGTTCGAACGACACGCTGTCCTGCCAGCGCCACAGCAGCGACAGGTCGACCTTGTCGAAGCCGAGCGTGAAGCGGTTCGAGAACTGATACTCGGGCTGGATCGAGCCCGTGAACGAGCAGTTCACGCTGTAGTAGCCGACGCATTCGCGGTTGAGCGACGACGCCAGGTTCACGTCCGACTTGAACTTCGACGAGTGCGTCCAGTTACCGACGAACGACCAGTCGAGGCTCGCGAAGCCCAGATCCATGTTGTAGTTCATCAGCAAGTCGATGCCGTCGGTGAACAGGCGGCCGTTGTTGTTCGTCTGACCGAACAGACCCGGCGTCGTTGCCGGATCGCCGTCGAGACCACCAGTGGTCGGGTTACGACGGATAACGGTACAAGCCGGATCAGCAGCGCTGGCGGCGGTCACGTTGCCGAAGCAAGCCGAGATGATGTCACCCGGCAGCGGAGCGCCGATCACGTTGTCAATCTTGATGTTGTAATAGTCGACCGACAGGTTGAAGCGCGGCAGGAAGTCGGGCTGGAACACCGCACCGATCGTCCAGGTGTTCGCCTTTTCCGGCTGCAGCGCGAGGCTACCGCCCGCGTTGATGTTGGCCTGGGCCGCGGTCGGGTTGGTGATCGACCCGATCGTGCCGACCGGTGCGCCCTGAGCGATACAGACGGCGCGCAGATTGGCATTGGTCGTCGGCGCGGCACCCGCGCAGGGATCGATACCGAGGTTGGTCAGGCCGACCGAAAGCGGCGTGAACAGTTCGCCGATGTTCGGTGCGCGGACAGCGCGGCTGTAGTTACCACGGATCTTGACGCCCGCACCCGGTTCCCAGCTACCGCCGGCTTTCCAGGTCCAGGTGTCGTAACCTGCGCCACCCGCGATGCTGTAATCCGAATAACGGATGCCGGCTTCGAGGGTCAGGCTTTCGAAGAACGGCTTGTCTTCGATCAGCGGCGCGACGACTTCGGCATAAGCTTCATAGACGTCGTACTTGCCGTCGATGTCGGGAGCCGCACCGCCGGCGCCACCGAGTTCACCCGGGGTCTTGGCGAGCGTATCCGACGCCTGCTGCGCGGTATACTTGCGATATTCGGCACCGAGAGCGAAGCCGATCGGCTGAACCGCGCCCGGCGAGGTGAAGCCGAGGTCGCCCGAGATGATCGCGCGGACCTGCGACAGCGCGGTGCGGTTGGTCGTCGAGCTGTTTTCCGACAGGAATGCAGCGGCTTCCGGCGTGATCGAACCTTCGGGGCCGAAGATGTTGACCGGCACACAGCCGTTCGACGGGTCCTGGCAGACCGGGTTGGCGAGCGTGCCGTTGACGAGCGTGCCCTGACGGAAGCGCGACTGCAGCGTGTAGTTCTGAATCGTCTGGACGTTCTCCGATTCGCCATAGGCGCCTTCGATGTTCCAGTCGATCGTGTCGGTGATGCCGCCACGGGCGCCGACGCGATAGTCGAAGAAGGTCGTCTGATAATCGCTGATGCGCGGGCCGACTTCCGGCGTACGACGGTTCAGCGTGACGGTGACTTCACGATAGTTCGGATCCGAACGACCGGTTGCCGTTGCTGCATTGGCGCAATCCGTCGGGTTGATACGCGCCGAGTAGGTGCCATCGGTTGCCGTGTTGAATGCGCAGAACTGGTTGCGCAGCGTTGCGGGCAGGAACGGGTTGTTCAGGTTGATCGTGACGTTGCCGCCGAACGAACCCGACGGTGCGATGATCGTCGAGACCTTGTTCTTCGAGAACATGCCGCGGGTGTAGACTTCGATCGCGTCCGACACTTCATAGTTCGCCTGAGCGTAGATGTTGTAACGCTCGAACGGGGTCTGGAAGATGTTGTCGGGGTTGAAGTTGAACGTCGAGAAGGTGCCGACGCCCTGACCCGCGGCGTTGACCTGACGCAGGCCGCCGTTGGCGACGGTCGGGTCGAGATTCGGGTTGTTGGTGCCGGCGATCAGCGGGCGGGTGCCCGAGAAGCGCGACGGAACCGCGGTGCCCGAACCGCCGTTGCCGCCGGTGTAGCTGTCGACCTGGAAGAAGGAGAAGTCGCGGTCGCCCTGATAGATGGCGTCGGCCGACTGGTAGCCGATGCTCAGCACTGCGTTACCACGGCCGTCGTCGAAGTTCGCGCCGATGGTGGCGTCGACGCGGAAGGTGGCGCCATCGCCCTGTTCGGTGATCTGCTGCGAAGCGGTGACTTCCAGACCGGCGAAATCACGCTTGGTGATGAAGTTCACAACGCCGGTGATGGCGTCGGCACCATAGGTGGTCACGGCGGCGCCGGTCAGCGCGTCGACGCGCTCGATCAGGGCCAGCGGGATGTTGTTAAGGTCGACGCGGCCGTTCACGTCCGACGGAGCAACGCGGTTGCCGTTCAGGAGGACGATGTTACGGGTCGAGCCGAGGCCGCGAAGATCGACGTACGAACCGCCGGTGTTGCCGTTATTGACGGCCGAACCCATGCTGGGGACCACGCCGGGCATTTCGCGCAGGACTTCTTCGGCGACGTTCGACTGCTTCAGTTCGATCGTGTCCGAGGTCGTGACGTTGACCGGGGTCGACTGCTCGAGGTTCGGGTTGCGGATCAGCGAGCCGGTGACGACGATTTCCGACTGCGCGGCGGCAGTCTCTTCGGCGGCGTCCTGCGCATAGGCAGGAGCCGAAACCAGGGCGACGCTCAGTACGAGCGGCGCAGCGCCTAGCTTCAGCTTGGAATATTGGGTTTTCTTCACAGTGCAGTCCCTTGCTACTGGTGGATTGAATTACCCGGACCCCCGACATGACGGCAAAAAGCCGGCACACAAACGCCCCGATAGCGTGCGGGATGACCTTTCGTTCATGTCGAGTAAAGGGAATTCCCGGCGCGATTGGCCGTTTCGGAAGCCATTGTGACGTATTTGCAACAAACGCGGAAAACGGCGAAACACAATATGCTGCAGCGCGTCATTCGCGACATATTGTTTCAATGGTTACGAATTCACGGCGCACCGTCCGTGCGCTACCGGCCCATCGATCCTGCAAGCTTTCCGGGGTCGAGGCGCGCGTCGCGCCATTTCAAACCCCAGTGAAGATGAGGGCCTGTCGCGCGCCCCGTCCGGCCCACCGTCCCGAGCGGCTGCCCCTGTACGACGCGGTCGCCGACCTTCACATCGAGCCGCTGGCAATGGAGGAAGGCGCTGCTCAGCCCCATGCCATGATCGACGATCAGCAGGTGGCCCTCGAGCGTGAAAGGCGTCGCCGCCGCGAGCACGACCACGCCGTCGGCGGGCGCGACAAACGGGGTGCCGGCGGGGACCGCGACATCGGTGCCGCTATGATAGGTTCCGGGCTTGCCCTGATACACGCGCTGCGACCCGAAGAAGCCCGACAAGCGTCCCGTCACCGGCCAGCGGAATGCCTGCCGCCATCCGTCGGACTCCACGGACGTGTTGCGCGCCGCGGCGATCTGCGCGAGTTCGGCAGGCCGTCGCCGCGCGAAATCGGCGTCGCTCGAGGCGCTGCCGCGATAGGGGGCGTTGATATGTTCGAGCCGCCAGCTGCCCGCCGCAACGGCGAGGACGCGCTCGACCGCCCGGCCGTCGGCCAGCGTCGCGACGAGGCGCGCGCTCGGAGCGGCATCGCGATCGAACGCGATCAGGAAGCGGCCATCCGCGGCGACGGGAACGGCTTTACCGTCGAAGGTGAGGGCGCGCGAGTCGCCAGGTGCCTGCCCGACCATAACCGCGCCTTGTTCGGCGAGCCCCGCCAGCGTGAAATCGGGACGAACCGGCGCGCGCGGCGGCGCCGGCGACGGCGGAGTAGCAACGGATCCGGCGGCCGGCCGCGGCGCGGGCCTTGCTTCGGTCTCGGCGGGCGGCACGCACGCGGCAGCGACAAGCAGCAACGCCATCGCTGCCCCATGCTGCCGCCAATCCGTCGCGACCGTCATGTTTCGCGCGCAGCGTCCAGTTCGGCTTTCACCGATATTTCGGCACTGGCATAGGGTTCCTGCCGCGCGACCGACCAATAGCGCAGCTCGTCGAGGCCGATCGGCGCACCGCTCACCGCACACAGCACATGATCGCCGGGAGCAAGGACGCGGAACCCGTTCGGTCCATACTGGAGGCGGGCGAGGCGGTTGCGGCTGGCGATCAGCATGATTCTTGGTCCATTCGGGGGGATGTCATGGCCGCAACTATAACAGCATCGCCGCGCGCGGCCACCCCCGCCGGCATCAGAAAAGCTCGCCCTGCCCTCGCTTGGGCTCTGTCGGGGGTGCCTTGCGCGGCGGTCGCAGCGCGGGAGGCGGACCATCCCCAACCTGCACCGACAACTCGCCGTCGGCGAACTGGAGCCGCAGATGCCCGGCATCCTGCGCCTTGGCGGCGGTCGTGACGATCGCGCCGCCGCTATCCCGCACCATCGCATAACCGCGTGAGAGGAGCGCGCGCGGATCGAGGCTGTCGAGCAGCCGCCCCAGCCCTTCGAGCAGCGCCCGGTCGCGGTCCCAGCGCCGCGCGAGCAAGGCGGGGCGGAGCGCGGCACCGCGCGTCGCGAGCCGTTCCGAAATGACCATCAGCCGGTGACGCTGGCTGCGATCGAGCCGATCGCCCGCATCGTCGAGCCGCTGGCGCTGCGGCGCATAGAGCGCATCGCGTTTCGGCAAATGCCGCGCGAGCGCGGTCAGCCGCTCCCCCGCCAGCGACTGGTGCCGGTTCGCCGCGCCGATGATCCGCCCGTTCCATGTCGCGAGCTGCGCCTGCAGCTCGCGAC
>Ga0247822_10002431_pt1 | contig 11879 bp, 8 predicted proteins | sample 13C_Cellulose_Da_FD_192423 | JGI IMG/M metagenome (GOLD analysis project Ga0247822, IMG submission 192423) | Soil microbial communities from agricultural site in Penn Yan, New York, United States - 13C_Cellulose_Day30 | ecosystem: Environmental > Terrestrial > Soil > Agricultural land | place...
GGATGCGAGCGCCGCTGCCGCAGCCGGTCAGGCCGCCGGGGCGACCGGCTCGACCGCGGTCGGCGGCGCCGCCGGGGCCGGCGCGCCGGCGTCGTGGCCGTCGGCGCGGACCTCGCGCTCGCCGCGATCGACCTTGCCGCCGCGGCGGAAGATCTTGGCGACCCCGCGCTTGGTGCGGACGGCCACGCTGTCGAACAGCGAATAGAAGACCGGGATGGCGACCAGGGTCAGCGCCAGCGACAGGGTCTGGCCACCGACGACGATGCCGGCGATGGCCTGCGAGAAGCCCGAGCCGATGCCCTTCGACGTGATCAGCGGGATCATGCCGGCGACGAAGGCGAACGTCGTCATCAGGATCGGCCGCAGACGATCGCGGGCGGCCTGCACGATCGCCTGATCGCGCGGCATCCCCTGCTCGCGGAGCTGGTTGGCTCGGTCGACCTGGAGGATGCCGTTCTTCTTGATCACGCCGAACAGCACCAGCAGGCCGAGCATCGAGAAGATGTCGAGCTGGTTGCCGAACAAGATCACCGACAGCAGCGCGAACGGCAGCGTCAGCGGCAGGGCCAGCATGATCGTGAACGGGTGCAGCCACGACTCGAACTGCGCCGCCAGCACCAGGTACATGAACAGGAACGACAGCAGGAACGCGAACGCGAACGCCTTGCCGGTGCGGCCCATCTCGCGGGTGCGGCCCCACGGCAGCGCCTGGTAGCCGGGCGGCATGTCCTGGGCCGCGACCGCCTTCTCGAGCGCGGCGGTCAGCTCGCCCTCGGTGTGGCCGGGGGCGACGTTCATCGAGACGGTGATGCTCTTGGCGCGGTAGGTGCGGGTGATCTGCGACGGGCCGGCGCCGTCGGCCTGGGTGACCAGGTCGGACAGCGGCACCTGCCCCAGCGTGCGCGACGGCACCGTGATCAAGCCGAGCAGCGACGGGTCCCAGCGGAACCGCTCGTTGGCGCGGGTGAACACCGCGTACTGGCTGCCGCGCTCCTCGTAGGTCGAGCCCTCGAGGCCGCCCATCATCAGCGCCAGCGACGACGTGATGTCGGCCGGGTCGACGCCGAGCATCGCCGCCCGCGCCAGGTCGGGCGTGAGCGTCTGCTCGGGCAGCGACTCGGGGAGGCTCGAGTCGAGGTCGACCACGCCCGGCACCTTCTTCATCTCGGTCAGGATCCGGGTGGCGTACATCGACAGGCGATCGAGATCGGGCCCGGTGAGCAGGTACTGGATGGTCGCGTTCTGCTGGGCGCCGAGCGAGAAGTCGTTGACCAGCTGGGCGGCGACGCGGGTGCCCTCGGGCATGTCGACCAGGACCGTGCGGCGGACCTCGTCCATGATCTCGTTCTGGGTGCGCGTGCGCAGGTTCGGGTCCGACAACCGGACGTAGATGTTGGCGACGTTCTGGATCTTCTGATCGTTGTCGGCCACGGTCACCAGGGTGTGGGTGACCTCGGGGACCTTGCGGGTCTCGCGGGCGATGCGCTCGGCGAGCACCGAGGTCGCGTCGAGGCTGGTGCCCTCCTTGGTGCGCAGGTAGATCTCGAAGTGGGCCTCGTCGTTCTCGGGCAGGAAGCCGAAGCCGGCCTTCTTGCCGAGCGGGCCGACCGACATCAGCACGCCGACCGAGGCGACCACGATGATCCAGCGCTGGCGCAGGAGGAAGGCGAGCACCCGGGCGTAGCCGCGCTCGATCGGCCCGTAGCCCTTGTCGATGATGCGCTCGAGCAGCGGCTTGCGGTGGCGGTGGCCAGGCGGCGGCGGCAGCGGCAGGAGGCGGGCCGCCATCATCGGGGTCAGGGTGAACGACACGAACATCGACACCGCGATGGCGAAGCCCATGGTCAGGCCGAAGCTGCGCAAGAACTGGCCGACGATGCCCTCCATGAACGCGACCGGGAGGAACACCGCCATCAGCGACAGCGTGGTGGCGAGCACCGCCGACGAGATCTCGGCGGTGGCGCGGACCGCCGCCGGGAACGGCTTCTCGCCCTTCTCGTCGATGTGCCGGTAGATGTTCTCGAGGACGACGATGGCGTCGTCGATCACGATGCCGACCGCCAGCGCGAGCGCGAGCAGGGTCATCATGTTGAGCGTGAACCCGGCCCACTTCATCAGGGCGAAGGTGCCGACGATCGACACCGGGATCGCGATCGACGCGATGATCGTCGAGCGCAGGCTGCCGAGGAACAGCAGCACGATCAACGCGGCCAGCGCGGCGCCGATCACCAGGTGCTCGGTCACCTGGTGCGTCGAGGTGCGGATGACCTCGGAGTTGTCGCGGACCACGTCGAGGGTGATGCCGGGCGGCAACGCGGTCGCGATCTCGGCGGCGGCCGCCTTGGCGCGGTCGACGACCGCGACCGTGTTCGAGCCCGACTGCTTGCGGACGGCGAGGCCGACCGAGGCGACGCCGTCGCGGATGGTCGCCGAGTCGGGATCGGCGACGGTGTCGACCACGGTGGCGACGTCGCGGACGCGGATGGCGTTGTCGCCGACCTGGCGGACGACGATGTCGCCGATCTGGTCCGGGGTGGCGACCCGGCCCTCGATGCGCATGGTCGCGGTGTCGGGTCCGCGCTCGAGCCGGCCGCCCGGGACGCTGACGTTGGACACGCCGACCGCGCGGAAGACCTCGAGGGCCGAGACCTGGGCCGCGGCCAGCCGGATCGGATCGACCGCGATCTCGATGCGGCGCTTCTGGCCGCCGATCACGCGGACGGCGCCAACGCCGTTGATGGTCTCGAGCCGGCGCTTGACCACGTCCTCGGCGACCCGGGTCAGCTCCTGGACCGGCGCGTCGCCCTTGATGGCGAGCATGAGCACCGGCGCGGCGTCGGGGTCGGCCTTCTGGATCTGCGGCGAGCTGACGCTGGTCGGCAGGTCGCGGATCAGCGCGATGCGATCGCGGACCTCCTGGGCGGCGACGTCGGCGTCCTTCTCGAGCGAGAACTGGGCGATCACCAGCGACGCGCCCTCGGTCGACACCGACGACAGGGTCTCGATGCCGGACACGGTGTTGACCGCGGCCTCGATCTTGTCGGTGACGTCGAGCTCGACCGAGGCCGGGGCCGCGCCCGGGTAGACCGTGGTCACCGTGACCAGCGGGAAGTCGACCTTGGGGAACTTGTCGACGCCGAGGGTGCGGTAGCCGACGAAGCCGACCACCACGATCGTCAACATCATCACGGCGGCGAGCACCGGACGGCGCACGCTGAGCTTGCTGAGCCATTCCATGGCGTATCTCCTTTCGGCGCGCCGCCGCTATTCGATCTTCGCGCCGTCGACGACCTGGTCGTCGACCTTGGCCGCGACCTGCTCGCCGGCCGCGACCCCGCGGACGATGGCGATCTTGTCGCCGGGCAGCTCGGGCCCGAGCTGGACCACGCGCTCCTCGAGCCGACCCTTGACCACCGCGAACAGCCGGTAGGTCTTGCCGCGGCGCACGACCGCCGCCCGGGGCACCGCCGGCAGCGGCGTCTGGCCCACGGTGATCGTCGCCTCGGCGAACATGCCCGGCTTGAGGCCCGAGCCCGGGGCCAGCTCGGCCTCGGCGACCAGCGCGCGGTTCTGGCGGCCGATCTCGGTGCCGAGGCGGGTGACCTTGGCCGGGAAGCTCTTGCCGGGGAACGCGATCGCGGTGACGGTGACCTCCTGGTCCTTCTGGACCCGGGGCACGTAGGCCTCCGGGACGCTGAGGTCGACCCGCAGCGGATCGTCGTCGACCAGGGTGACCAGCGGCACGCCGGGCCCGACCCACTCGCCGGGCGACACGAACCGCTCGCTGATCTCGCCGGCGAACGGGGCGCGGACCACGCCGTCGGCGATCGACTTCGACGCCAGCTGCAGCTGGGCCTTGGTCGCGGCCACGGTCTGGGCGGCGGCGGTGCAGCTGGTGGTGTCGCGCTCGTACTGCGAGCGGGTGATCGCGCCCTTGTCGAGCAAGACCTGCGACCGCTTGCACTCGTCGAGGGCCAGCTTCTCCTGGGCCTGGGCGGCGGCGAGCTGGGCGCGGATCGACTGCGCCGACAGCGCGGCGTTGCTGGCGTCGAGGCGGAGCAGCGGATCGCCGAACTTGACCCGGCTGCCGCGGTTGACCATCACCGCCAGGACCTTGCCCTGCACGGTGGCGGTCACCTCGGCCGACTCCTCGGCCTTGATCATGCCGGTCAGGGTCATCCGGTCGGGCGCCGGCAGGCTCTCGACCTTGGCGAGCGCGACCTTGGCGACCGGCTCGGCGGCCTTGGCGGCGGACGCCTTGGCCTCGGGCTTGGCGCCGCACCCGGCGACGGCGGCGGCGAGAGCGATGACGAGCGTGGTGCGCAGCATGGGACCTCGATTCGGCAAGCGGGGCAGCGGGGCGGTCATTGGACGTCCTGACCGGTGGCGTGGAGCAGGCGCGCCCATGCGATCCGGCGGTCGATGAGCGCGTCGATGGCGGCGATGCGCGCGCGGGTGAGCTCGGCCTCGGCGTCGACCAGCTCGATCGCGGTGGCGCGCTCGGCGGCGAGCAGCTCCTGGCGGACGCGGTAGCTCTCCTCGGCGGCGACCAGGCCCTGCTGGGTGGCCTGGTAGGACGCGTCGGCCAGCAGCACACCCTGGCGGGCGGCGGTGAGCTCGCCGCGGATGGCGAGCTCGAGCCCGGCGCGATCGGCGTCGAGCGCGCGCTGCTGGGCGGCGTACTTGCGATCGTGGGGCTTGGCGTCGAGGAAGTCGTTGAGCGACCAGGTCAGCTGGGCGCCGGCGGCCCAGCTCGACTGGAACTCGGCGCCGCCGAAGAGGTTGCGCTGGTTGGGGTTGTCGTAGTTGAGCTGGCCGAAGATCGACAGCTTGGGCAGCTGGTCGACCTTGGCGGCCTTGCGCTGCTGGGCGAGCGCGGCGCTGGCGGCGTCGATCGCGTCGAGCTCGAGCCGGCGATCGAGCGCGGTCTTGAGCAGGGTCTCGGCGTCCGACGGCGGGGTCGCCTCGCCGACCACGCGCACGTCCTCGCCGATCGTCATCGGCGTGCCCGGCGGCAGGCCGATCAGGATGCGCAGCTGCTCGGCGCGCAGCGCGACCAGCTGGTTGACCTGGGCGACCGCGAGCTCGGCCTGGGCGCGCTGGGCCTCGAGGCGCAGGACGTCGGCCTTGGACACCCGCTGGACCTCGGCGAGGCTGCGGATCTGGCCGAGGTTGGCGTCGACCTGGGCGAGGAGCTGGCCGGCGACCACGACCTGCAGCTCGGCGCGCACCCACTCGTAGTAGGCGACGCGAGCGTCGGTCTCGGCCGCGACCTCGGCGGCCTTGACGCCGGTCTTGGCGGCGGCGACGCCGTGCTCGGTCGCCTTCTTCAGCTTGGGCAGGCGGATGAACAGGTCGGTCAGCGGGATCGCGACCTCGGCGCCGAAGTGATACTGGTTGGACGGCATCTCGATCCCGAACGACTGGAACTCCGGCGGTAGGTCGACGGCCGACAGCCGGGTGTAACCGGCGCTGACGGTGGTGTGCGGAACCAGCGCGAGCGAGATCGACGACAGCCCGGCCTGGGCCTCCTCGAGCTCGGCCGCCTTGCGGCGGGCGGCCACGCTGGCCTTGGCTCCGCGCCGGGCGGCATCGTCGGCGGTCAGGCCGCCGGGCTGGGCGAGGATCTTACCGATCGCTTCTTCGAAGGCTGCCGAGGTGCCGGCGGAGGGCGCCGGCTTGGCCGCGGCGACGCCGACGAGCGCAGCGAGTGCGATCGCGGCGAAGGGGAGACGGGACATGGGCGCCGACCCAAGCACCGCGCATGCCATGCGGAAGCTGCAGACAATCGAGTGGTTAGCGCCCCCTGTCGGCGAGGCTGTCGGTCTGCTTTACACCGGTTGACGGTTCACCGTACGCCAGCAAACACCGAGCCGAACCCGGTTTGGGGCGCGACACCGCAACCTGCGCGCTACGATGCGGACATGTCGTCGCATGCGCAGGGGGTAGCCCTGCCGGATCGACTTGGCCCGCGGCTCGCAGAGCGGGGAGCCGTGTGGAAGGGCACGCGCAACGAGCTGCTGCTCGCCAACGGCCAGAAGAGCCTCTGGTCGTCGGCCGGGTGCGGCGTCGTGGCGGTGACGGCGCTGTCGGCGACCCTGCTCCATGGCGGGTTTCCGGCCTGGCGCGTGCTGGTGATGGTGTCGATGTGGCTGCTGATGATCAGCGCCCAGTTCACCACCGTCCGGCTGGCGAGCCAGCGCCCCGAGCTGCTCGACCGGGCGGTGGTCGGCCTGCACGTGATCGCGCAGGTGTACCTGGTCGGCGTCACCGCCGTCACCGGCGGGCTGCACAGCCCGATGCTGGCCGCGATCGGCTCGTCGACCGCGCTGCCCATCGTCTTCTTCGGCGCCCACTCGGTGTCGCGCCGGCTCACGATCTCGCTGGTGCTGCTGTTCATCGCGATGGCGGTGCTGCCGACCGCCTGGCTCGGCCCGTCGCTCTCCCACGGCCACTACGTGGTGGCCTCGGTGATCGCGTTCATGTGGACGGTGACGATCATCGCGATCTTCGTCAGCCGCATCCACCACGCCACCATGGAGGCGTCGTGCGCGCTCGACCGCCTCAACGAGGAGCAGGTCGCGGCCAGCGCCGAGCAGCTGCAGCGCCTGCAGTCGGTCGGCTCCAAGGTGGCCCACGAGCTGAAGAACCCGCTGGCGTCGATCAAGGGCCTGGTCCAGCTGGTCGCGCGCTCGACCGAGTCCGACAAGAACCGCGAGCGCCTCGAGGTCATGCAGGGCGAGATCGCCCGCATGGAGACGATCCTGTCCGAGTACCTGTCGTTCTCGCGCCCGCTCGAGGAGCTGCGCCCGCAGGTGATCGATCTGGCCGAGCTGGTCGCCGACGCGGTCGCGGTGATCGGCGGCCGCGCCGAGCAGGCCAAGATCGCGGTCAGCATCGACACCCGCGCCGCCAAGGTCAACGCCGACCCCCGCCGCCTCAAGGAGGCGCTGCTCAACCTGCTCGCCAATGCCATCGAGGCGACCCCGGCCACCGGCATGATCAAGGTGTCGACCTGCCCGACCAGCGACGGCGCCATGATCGAGGTGCGCGACACCGGCCGCGGCATCAAGATCGAGGACCTCGAGCGCCTGGGCACGTCGTTCTTCACCACCCGCGACGGCGGCACCGGGCTCGGCGTGGTGCTCGCCCAGAACGTGGTCGCCCAGCACGGCGGCTCGCTGCACTACGCCAGCGCGCCCGGCCGCGGCACCCTGGTGACCATCCGCCTGCCGCGCACGCCGGCGCCGGCGTCGCCGAGCGCGGTCCTGTCCACCTCGTCGACCGCCCGGCCGCTCGACCCCGCGGCGTGAGCCCGATCGCATGAGCGAGATCCTGCTGGTCGACGACGAGCCGGGCGTCCTCTACACGCTCAAGGAGGTGCTGGTCGATCGCGGCCACACCGTCGTCACCGCGACGTCGGGGGCGGCCGCCCTGCCCCACCTCGACGAGGTCGCGGTGGTGGTCACCGATCTGCAGATGCCCGGCATGACCGGGCTCGAGCTGATCGCCGCGGTCGCCGCCCGCGACCCGGCGCTGCCGGTCATCCTGCTCACCGCCCACGGCTCCGAGCGGGTCGCGGTCTCGGCGGTCAAGGCCGGCGCCTACGACTACCTGACCAAGCCGTTCGACATCGACGAGGTGGCGATCGTGATCGAGCGCGCCCTCGAGGCGCGCCGGCTGCGGGTCGCCAACCGCCGGCTGGCCATCGAGCGCAGCCTCGGCCGCCGCATCGTCGGCGAGAGCAAGGTCATGCGCCGCCTGCTCGACGCCACCGAGCGGGTCGCGACCCGCGACGTGACCGTGCTGGTCCGCGGCGAGACCGGGACCGGCAAGGAGTTCATCGCCCACCTCCTCCACGCCCAGTCGCGGCGCGCCGACGGCCCGCTGGTCCGGTTCAACTGCGCGGCGATCCCGTCAGAGCTGGCCGAGGCCGAGCTGTTCGGCCACGCCAAGGGCGCGTTCACCGGCGCGACCGCGGCCCGGCGCGGCTTCTTCGCCGAGGCCCACGGCGGCACCCTGGTGCTCGACGAGGTCGGCGAGCTGCCGCCGGCGGTGCAGGCCAAGCTCCTGCGCGCGCTGCAGGAGGGCGAGATCCAGCCGGTCGGCTCGGGCCGGGTCGAGAAGGTCGACGTGCGCGTCGTGGCCGCGACCAACCGCGACCTGGCCGCCGAGGCCCGCACCGGCGGCTTCCGCGAGGACCTCTACTATCGCCTGGCGGTGGTCGAGCTGACCGTGCCGCCGCTGCGCGATCGCCGCGAGGACATCCCCGCCCTGGCCGCCGAGTTCGCCCGCCACTACGGCGACAAGTTCGGCACCGGCGCGCTCACCCTCGAGCCGGCGCTGGTCGACGCGCTCACCCAGGCGCCGTGGCCGGGCAACGTCCGCCAGCTCGAGAACACCATCGCCCGCCTGGCCGCGCTGGCCGCCGGCGCCACCCTCACCCTCGCCGACTGGCACGAGCACACCACCGCCAGCGCCCGCACCGCGGCCGCGCCCGAGCCGGCCGAGCTCGCCGACACCGACGAGCCGGTCGCGCTCGCCACCGGCGACGGCCCCAGCCTCAAGGAGCAGGTCGAGGCCTTCGAGCGCAGCGTGATCGCCCGCACCCTGACCGCCTGCGGCGGCAACCAGAGCGAGGCGGCGCGCCGGCTGGGCACCAGCCGGGTCACCCTGATCGACAAGCTCAAGAAGTACGGCCTGGGCAAGAAGGCCGACTGAGCGGCCGCGGTAGCGCCGCGTCCAGCTCGCCAGGTTCGTGATCCCTGTCCTGGTGCGGTTCGACGCGATCTGCCCGTTCGGCGTTTTCGTCGGAAACGACCTCTACGCGCGGCGCGATGGCGCGTGGGGGTGGTACAATCGCATTTGCGAACCGCCTCGACGCCCTTGATCGAAGCCCGACGCCGACGGACGACTGGGGATGACTGGGCACACACGACGATTCGGGGTTGGCATCGATGTCCACACCTGATACTGAACTGATGTTTAGCGATGTCTGACGGAAGCGCGATCGAGTGGACGGACGCCACCTGGAACCCTGTGCGGGGCTGCACCAAGGTCTCGCCGGGCTGCAAGCACTGCTACGCGGAGACGTTCGCGGAGCGTTTCCGTGGCGTACCTGGCCATCCGTTCGAGCACGGCTTCGATCTTCAGCTGATCCCGTCGGCGTTGGAGTTGCCACTTCGCTGGCGCGCCGGCCGGCGGATCTTCGTGAACAGCATGTCGGACCTATTCCACGACGACGTGCCCGCGGCCTATATCCGACGGGTATTCGGCGTGATGAAGCGAGCGTCGCAGCACCAGTTCCAGGTGCTGACCAAGCGAGCCGAGCGCATGGCGCGCCTCGCGGAGAACCTCGCCATCCCGCCCCACGTCTGGATGGGCGTCAGCGTCGAAAACCAGAAGTACACGCCCCGGATCGATGAGCTGCGCAAGGTGGACGCCGCGATCCGGTTCCTGAGCATTGAGCCGTTGCTCGGCCCGATCGAGAAGCTCGATCTCCGCGACATTCACTGGGTGATCGTCGGCGGCGAGAGCGGCCACGGTGCCCGACCGATGGATCCCACGTGGGTGCGATCGATCCGCGATCAATGCGTCGCGAGCAACGTGAAGTTCTTCTTCAAGCAGTGGGGCGGTGTCCGCAAGCACGTCACCGGGCGCGTGCTCGACGGCCGCACGTGGGACGAGATGCCCGCGGCGCCACACACGGGATCAGCCCGGCTTGCGATCATGAGGTGAGCGGTGGCGGCGCCGAAGTCGACGATCTGGAAGATCGAGCCACACACACAGGCCAAGCACGAGATCCTACGGCGCTACCTCGAGGCGTGGACCGCGATCTTGAGCCTCGGCAGGTTCCCCGCGATCGCCTACGTCGACGGGTTCGCCGGACCTGGGGTCTACGAGGACGGCGAGATCGGCTCGCCCATCATCGCGTTGAACGCAGCGCTGAACCAGCAACGCCAGCACCCCGCGATGGCGAACACCAAGCTCTTCTTCTTGTTCATCGAGCAGAAGAAGGACCGAGCCGAGCGCCTTCACGAGCAGGTCCAGGGGCTTCAGCTGCCGCAGAACTTTCGATGGAAGGTCGTCGGCGAAACCAGCTTCGAGGCGGGGTTCCGCGAGAACCTGCTCGACTGGTACCGCGACCACAACAAGCCGCTGCCGCCTACTTTCGCCTTCATCGACCCGTTCGGCTGGACTGGCGTCCCGTTCTCGCTCGTGAAGGAACTCCTCGCGAACGACAGCTGCGAGATCCTGTTCAACTTCATGTACGAGGAGATCAACCGATTCATCTCCCACCCCAATCATCCCGACGACTTCAATCGCTTGTTCGGAACCGATGCGTGGGCTGGGGTTCCACCTGCCGGTGATCCGGACGCGCGGCGCGCGTTCTTCCACGATCTCTATGTGAGGCAGCTGCGCGAGGACGCGGGCGCACGCTACGTGCGCGGCTTCGAGATGCGCAACAAGAACGACGCCACCGACTACTTCCTGTTCTTCGCGACGAACAGCCGCAAGGGCATCCAGAAGATGAAGGAGGCGATGTGGAGAGTCGACGAGTCCGGCGGATTCCAGTTCTCGGACGCGACGGCGGGCGCCGCGCAGCTTGCGTTGCCGTTCACTGCGGAGCCAAACTTCGGTGCGCTCAGGCGTGCGATCGTTTCGCGCTTCGGCGGCCAAGTCGCCACGGTCGGTGACGTCGAGGAGTTCGTCCTCGCCGAGACGCCATTCCGGGAGACGCACTACAAGAAGCAGATCCTCGCGAAGTTGGAGCAAGCCAAGCTCCTGGAGCCGGTCGATCCGAAGCCCGGGAGACGAGCTGGGACCTACGGCGATGCCAAGATGAAGCTCCGGTTCTCCGCGGCGGTGGGCTGACGTGGAGACTCCGTGACCGAGGACGACGCCCCCAAGTCCGAGCTATCCAAGTGCCGGTTCGAGAGCGCGACGGAGTAGCTCTCCCAAGCGTTCATGGCGGAGCTGTTCGAGACCGGGGTCGGCACGGTGAACCACCACCTCAAGGACGAGGGCGAGCTGCCACCCCCGCGGCAACTATTCGACGTTTAACGAGTAGTTCGAATCGAAGGGGATCGCTCGGCTTCTCGTGAGATCGAATACGACAACCTCGACGCGATCATCGTCGTCGGCTTCCGCGTGCGGAGCGCACACCCAGTTCCGCAAGTGGGTCACCGGGCGCGCCTGTCGGAGTACCTCGTCAAGCGCTTCACGATGACGACGAGCGGCCCAAGAACCGGAGCACTGGGATGAGGACCGGCCCTCCGCTCACCACCCAATCCTGCGCCGGCACGTCGATCGGCCTATGAGGCCAGCCGGCGCGCTCGGCGCGCGTGAACCCCGAGTGAAGCGGGCCTGACCCGAGTGGACCCGGGAGCTGGCGTGGCCGATGATGGGCGGGTGCGAGTCGCCGCCGTCCTGGTCCTGGTCCTGGTCAGCCTCGTCGCCGTGCCCGCGCGCGCGTACGCCGACGACCTCGACGTCGATCCCAAGGTGACCCTGCCGATCGTGCTGATCGGCATGAGCACCTACGCGGCCGGCGAGCTGGTGCTCAAGGACGAGATCAGTCCGTCGACCTGCCGGTGGTGCGCGTCGAACCGGTTCGACGACGGCATCCGCGACGGCCTGCGGTGGGACGACACCAACCTCGCCCACCAGCTCAGCAACCTGACCGGCTTCGCCGCCGCGCCGGTGGTCGCGTTCGGCGGGATCGCGCTGCTCGGCGAGCTCGACGACGACGCCGGCGGCTCGTTCGGCGACGACGCCCTGGTCATCCTCGAGGCGGCGGTGATCACCGCCAACATCAACTACGTCATCAAGGCCGCGGTCGGCCGCGAGCGCCCGTTCGTCCACGCCCTGCCCGCCGC
>Ga0247822_10002432_pt1 | contig 11877 bp, 15 predicted proteins | sample 13C_Cellulose_Da_FD_192423 | JGI IMG/M metagenome (GOLD analysis project Ga0247822, IMG submission 192423) | Soil microbial communities from agricultural site in Penn Yan, New York, United States - 13C_Cellulose_Day30 | ecosystem: Environmental > Terrestrial > Soil > Agricultural land | place...
GCCGCCGCCTCCGCCGCCGGCCACGCAGACCTGCTCCGACGGGTCGGTGATCCTGGCGACGGAAGCTTGCCCGGTTCCGCCGCCTCCGCCTCCTCCGCCGCCACCGGCGCCGGAACGCGGTTGATCGCGAAGGCATGAGTAGCGGCGAACCAGACGGCTCTCCGCAGTTCAACGTAACGCGCCGCTCGCTCCTCACCGGGGCGGGCGGCGCTGCCGTTTTAGCGGCAGGAAAGAGTGCGATGGCCCAAGGGAAAGCTGGCGAGCGTGTCGTCGTGATCGGCGCCGGGGTGTTCGGAGCGTGGACCGCGCATCATCTCCAGAACGCCGGTCACAAGGTGACATTGGTCGATGCCTGGGGCGCTTCCCACAGCCGAGCGTCATCCGGCGGCGAATCCCGCCTGACCCGGGCAGGCTATGGCAAGGATGCGATCTACACCCGAATGGCCACCGAGAGCCTGCCGCAATGGCAGGCGTTGAGCGCGGTCTCCGGCCTCCCGATTCTCGTCCAGTGCGGCGTCGTTTTCTTCAGCGCCGTCGAGGACGATTATTTCCGCGGCAGCATGGAAGTGCACAAGCAGCTCGGCTTTCGGATCGAGCGCATGGACCGGGCGGCCATGCAGAAGAGCTTCCCGATGATCGACTTCACAGGGATCGAGGTCGGCCTTCACGAGCCCAAGTTCGGTGCGTTGATGGCAAGGCGGTCGGTACAGACCCTCGTTGACCGCTTCGTCCGCGCTGGCGGTGAGTATCGGCTAGGCGCCGCCCTGCCCGTCTCCGGCAATGGACGCCTCGACGTGGTCAAATTGCAGTCGGGCGAGACTCTCACCGCCGACCGCTTCGTCTTCGCGCTTGGCCCGTGGCTGCCGAAGGTCTTCCCAGACGTGCTCGGGAAGAAAATCTTCGCCACGAGGCAGGAGGTTTTCTACTTCGCCACACCACCGGGTGATCGGAGCTATTCCCCGGCCAACATGCCCGGTTGGGCGGACTTCAACGCGGGCGACATCTTCTACGGCTTCCCCAACTTGGAAAACCGAGGCGTGAAGTTCGCCAACGACAAACATGGCGTGTCCGTCGATCCTGATACGCAGGACCGGCGACCGACGCAGGCCGCCATCGACGAAATCATCGCCTTCCGCGACCGTCGCTTTCCGGGTTTGCGCGGGGCTCCGCTGATCGGTGCAGAAGTCTGCCAGTACGAGAACAGCTCCAACGGCGACTTCCTGATCGACAAGCATCCGAGCCTGTCGAATGTGCTGTTGGTCGGAGGCGGGTCGGGCCACGGGTTCAAGCATGGTCCTGAGGTTGGCCGTTATGCCGCCGCGCGCCTGTTTGACGCCGTGAAGGCCGAACCGAAATTCTCACTGGCCACCAAAGGCGAGACGCAGCACCGCGAGGTTCACTAGAGCAACCCTACGGCCGTTGTTCCGTTGACCTCCGAACCGCCAACGGAGGCAGCCTCATGGAATTGCAACGCGGACGCCTGATCGATCACATCCAGCTCGTGGTGGAAGACCTCGACGCGAGCCGCCGCTTCTATGAGGCGGTGTTCAAGGTCTTGGACATCCCAGTCGAGAGCAACTCGCCCAGTCACTTCTGGGGCGATGAACTATTCATCTCTACTCCAGACGGCCCGGAAGCCGCCGGCAAGCTGACGGGACGTCATCACATCGCGTTCCTGGCGAAGGATCGCGAGACCGTCGACCGCTTCTATGCCGCGGGCCTGGAAGGCGGCGGCAAGGACAATGGCGCGCCGGGCGAGCGCACCAAGTATCACCCGGGCTATTACGCCGCGTTCCTGCTCGATCCCGACGGCAATAACATCGAAGCCGTGTATCATGGTAAGGCGCAGCGCAGTGCGGACTCGGTTAGGCTGAGCTTCGACATGCCGCAGATCTGATCAGCCGGGGGCTACGATGCTTGAGTTCATCGACATTGCCGACGACGTCATTGCTCTGAATATCAGTGGTCGCATTACGCGCGACGATCTCGACCCGATCATGGACAGCCTCGACGCGGCAATGGCCAAGCACGAGCGGGTTCACGTCTTCGTCGAGACTCGAAGCATCAGCAGCCTGGAGATCGCCGCTCTGCCGACCTACGCGGCGCGCGCCTTTCCCCTGTTCGGCAAGTTGAACCGTTTCGGTCGCGTAGCCGTCGTCGCCGATCAGGCCTGGGTCCGTGTCGGCACCCAGATTGAAAGCGCCATATTGCCGTTCATCAGCTACCGGACCTTCGAGCCCGACGAGCGCGAGCGAGCCCTGCGCTGGGTAACGACAGGCGAAGATTAATCGGGCTTGCGAGCGACCCCAACCAGGGCCGGACGAAGCAGTCTATCCTTCAACATGTAGCCAGGCTGCATTTCCTGGACGATCGTGCCGGGCTCGGCCTGGTCGCTCGGGATTTCCATCATCGCCTGGTGGCGGTGCGGATCGAGCGGAACGCCCATCGCCTCGACACGGGTGATGCCCTGACGGCCGAACACGGAGTCCAGTTCGCGCAGGGTAGATTCGATGCCTGCGAGGAAATTGCTCGCCACCTTGTCGGCGCGGAGCTCGTCGGAAACGGCGTTCAAAGCGCGCTCGAGGTGGTCCTTGATCGCCAGCATGTCGCGGGCGAACTGCGTCGTCGCATAGTTCGCGGCCTGCTGCTTTTCGGTCTCCAGCCGCCGGCGCACGTTCTGGATTTCGGCAGCCGCGTAGAGCGCCTTGCTGTTCGCCTCTTCCAGCTGCTTTTCGAGGTCCGCAACGCGGTCATGCTCCGCCACTTCGGGCGACGCGTCGGCGGTTTCGCGGCGAATTTCCTCCGCTTCTTCCAGTCTGTCTTCGTTCTCAATCATGCCATCAGTCTCGTAAGAGCTTTCGCTGTAAAATCTACCATTGGGATCACGCGGGCGTAGTTCAAGCGCGTGGGGCCGATCACGCCAACAACGCCGACGACGTCGCCCTGGCTCCCGCGATAGGGCGCCGCGATCACCGAAGAGCCCGAAAGCGCAAACATGCGGTTCTCGCTGCCGATGAAGATGCGGCAGCCGGGAGCATCGCGCGCTTCGCCGAGAAGCCGGGCGATTTCCTGCCGGTCCTCCAGCTCTTCGAGCAGGCTTCGGACCCGTTCTAGGTCCTCGGCTGCGCTCTCGTCGATGAGGTTGGCCTGCCCACGTACGATCAGCACCGGCCGCCGAGCGTGATCTTCGCTCCACGCGGCGAGGCCGGAGGCGATGAGCGATGCCGCTGCGTGGTCCAATGCTTCACGCCGGTCGCGAATTTCGGCAATCAAGCGCGCCTGCGCCTCGGCCAGCGTAAGCCCCGACAAATGCGCGTTGATGAAGTTGGTCACCTCGTTCAGCGCATCGGCGCTGGTCGCGCCGTCGAGATTGACGATGCGGTTCTCGATCGTGCCGTCCGCGCCCACCAGCACCGCCAGAGCGCGGTCGGGCCCAAGCGACACCAACCCAAGCTGCTTGAGCCGCATTTCGCTCTTTGGCGCGAGCACTACACCCGCTGCCTGCGACAGACCGGAAAGCGCCGCCGACGCTGCAGCCAGCGCATCCTCGATCGGCTGGTTGCGGACGATCTGGCGCTCGATCTCGCGCCGCTCGCGCGGATCGGGTGCGGCAACCTGCATGATCCCGTCCACGAACAGCCGAAGTCCCGTTTCGGTGGGAATTCGGCCAGCCGAGGTGTGCGGATGCGTCAGCAGTCCCCGTTCTTCCAGGTCCTGCATCACGCCGCGGATGGAAGCAGGCGACAGGTTCACCGTGCCGGTCAGCGCCTTCGATCCGACGGGAACGCCGCGCTCCAGATAGGATTCGACCACGAGCCCGAAGATCTCGCGCATGCGGTTGCTGAGCTGGGCGATCGGCTCGGTCATAGGTGAGATGTATGGACCGTTGGGGTCGACCTCAACGGTCTTGTGTCGCAGGATGGCGCTCGACCGGCTCCGTTGCCTTGGCGGCATCGTCCACGATCTTATCGACGGCGAAGATGGCCTCCGAGAGTTGGGCGTCCCGACCCTTCACGCAATTGCCGTCGATCTTTAGCTGCTGCGCGCCCGCACCCTCATCCCAGCTGAACGTGCCATACGGACCGTCCGTCAGTCGCTCGTCGCAATGCTCAGGCGTGGCCAGCACGGCTTTCACCCGTTCTATCGCTTCAGCTAGTTGTACCCGGCTGGCAGCGGGCAGGACGAGCCGCCGCACGTCGATGGTGGTATCCGCGGGAGCCTGACCCGGCCGTCCGCCGGACGTGTGCTCGACGCGACCCTCCGCATCCACCGTCCACTTTCGCAGCATCACGCCCCAGGATTTTACTTCCGCTCCGACGGACTGCAGCTTTGGCTTGGCCAGCGCCGCCTCAATCTCCGGCACAGGCGCGCAGGCGAAAACGAGCAAAGCTCCAAGAGCAACGAACAGACGCATCGTGACACCCTCCCGGTTGAATGTATCCGCCCGCATCCATATGGCCGCCGCAAATCTTAGACGAGAGGAATCACATGCGCCCGAGCGGCCGCGCCACCGACCAGATGCGAGCTTTGAATTTCGAGCCCGGCTTCACCATTCATGCCGAGGGCTCGTGCCTCGTTTCGTTCGGCAATACGCGCGTCCTTGTCACCGCTTCGGTGGACGAGAAGGTGCCGCCCTTCCTTAGGGGCAAGGGCCAGGGCTGGGTCACCGCCGAATATGGCATGCTTCCCCGCGCAACCCACACGCGCGGCAATCGCGAGGCGGCCAAGGGCAAGCAGTCCGGCCGTACGCAGGAAATTCAGCGGCTGATCGGCCGCTCGCTGCGCGCTGTGGTGGACCTGCCGAAGCTCGGCGAGCGCCAGATCATCGTCGATTGCGACGTCATCCAGGCCGACGGCGGCACGCGTACCGCGTCGATCTCCGGCGCCTGGGTCGCGCTGCGCATCGCAGTCGACAAGTTGATCGCGTCGAAGGCTCTGGCCGAAGACCCCATCCGCACGCAGGTTGCGGCAGTCAGCTGCGGCATCCATCAGGGAACCGCGGTTCTCGATCTCGATTACATTGAGGACAGCACGGCAGGTTCGGACGGCAATTTCGTCCTGACTGCCGACGGCGCGATCGTGGAGGCGCAATTGACGGCTGAAGGCGAAACCTTCGACGAGGAAGGCCTGCTTCGGCTGCTTCGTCTCGCACGCATCGGCTGCGCCGACATCTTCGCTGCCCAGCTCAAGGCCACCGGAAGGTGAGGCCGATCGGCGACAAGCTGGTCATCGCGACCCACAACCCGGGCAAGCTCCGCGAGATACGCGAGCTGATGGAGCCGCTGGGCATCACCTGCGTGGGCGCGGAAGAGCTTGGACTGCCGGAGCCTGAGGAAATCGGGAACACCTTCGTCGACAATGCCGATCTGAAGGCGCGAGAGGCGGCGGACCTATCTGGTCTCCCTGCCCTCGCCGACGACAGCGGCCTCTGCGTCGATGCTCTGCACGGAGCGCCGGGCATCTTTTCAGCCCGCTGGGCGGAAGATGAGCAAGGTAATCGCGACTGGATGCGCGCGATGGAGAAAATCCGGCAAGAGGTCGAAGCCACAGGCCCAGATGCCAGCCACGACGCACACTTCGCCTGCGCGCTGGCGATCGCTTGGCCAAACGACGGTCAGGCTGAGAATTTCGAAGGCCGCGTCGACGGCACCCTCACCTGGCCGCCTCGGGGAGACAAAGGCTTCGGCTACGACCCGATCTTCGTTCCCGCCGGTCACGACGCGACCTTCGGCGAGATGGAGCCGGCCCAGAAGCATGAGATGAGCCACCGCGCCGACGCCTTTCGGAAGCTGGTGAAAGCGCTGAAGTGACCGCCGAGCCGCTGGCGCTCTACGTCCATTGGCCGTTCTGCGTCAGCAAATGCCCATATTGCGACTTCAATAGCCACGTCCGATCGACCATCGACCAGGACGAATGGAGGGACGCGCTCCTCGCCGACCTCACGTTCGAGGCAAACCTGCTGCCGGACCGGACACTGACGTCGATCTTCTTCGGCGGCGGGACACCGTCCTTGATGGACCCGGCGACGGTCTCCGCAATCATCGGCGCGGCCCGCCAGCATTGGGAAGCCGCCGACGACATGGAAATCACGCTCGAAGCCAATCCCAACTCCGTCGAAGCTGATCGCTTCGCCGATCTGACGGCCGCTGGTGTGAATCGCCTTTCGCTCGGTCTGCAAAGCTTCGACGACTTAAGTCTCGCGTTCCTCGGCCGCGCCCATTCCGCAAGCGAGGGTCAGCGCGCGCTGGATATTGCTCAGAAGCATTTCCCGAGGGTCAGCTTCGACCTGATCTACGCCTTGCCCGGCGACACCGAGGCAGGATGGTCGGCGACTTTGGACAAAGCGATCGGCAAGGGGACGTCGCACCTGTCGCTCTATCAACTGACGATCGAGCCGGGGACGCGCTTCGCCTCGATGGTCGCCAAGCATGAGTTCGATCCACTGGATGGCGACGAGGCGGCCGGGCTGTTCGAACTGACCGCGGACCGCACCGCCGAGGCCGGCATTCCCGCCTACGAAGTCAGCAACCACGCGCGCGCCGGTCAGGAAAGCCGCCACAACCTGACCTACTGGCGCTACGGCGACTATGCTGGCGTTGGGCCGGGAGCGCACGGGCGACGCCTCGGCAAAAGAACCGTCCGCCACCGCAAGCCCGAGAACTTCCTGTCCGGCATGCGCCGCAACGGTCACGGCATCGTTGAGGAGGAATTGCTGACCCCGGACGAAGCGGCCGACGAAGCGCTCGTCATGGGCCTGCGGCTTTCCGAGGGAATCGACCCGGATAAGCTAGCGGCGCGCTTTGAACGACCGGTGGTCGACGAGGCCAAAGTCGAACGATTGATTCTGAGCGGCCATCTCGAACGTGACGAACGTCGCCTGCGCACAACCGCAGCCGGGCGGCTGGTACTCGACACGATCCTCGCCGAAATTGCGGCGAGCTGACCTTATTGCGGCGCTGCCTCCGCGGCGTAGCGATCCGCGGCCGAAGTCACAAAGTCCTCGACCTGGAACTCCGCGTCGGATTCCGACTGCTTCTTCGAAACCTTGTTCTTGGAATCGAAGGCCCAGACGGCCGACTTGAAGCTGGTCTCCTGAGCCGTGCACTTTTGCCGAATGAAGCCCGCAACGGCGTCGTTCGCCATCTTTTGGGTCTTCGCCTCGGCAGTCGCCGATTTCAGGCAAGTCCTCAGCGCCGATCTTGCGCCATCGGCGGCAGAAGTCTGGAACGCGGCCGCAAAAATCGCGGAACCGATAACCAATGCAATCATGACCCTCTCCCCAGAGCCTTGAGACGCAGGACGATGAACTCTTTTTGCCCCGTTTGAAAGAGATTAGCGCGCGCAAGTTAACGTGGAGCAAGCAGATGCTTGCAGGAAGCGGCGCACAAGGCGATGCACGGCGGCGATGAATAGCGATCGCCTGCCGCCCGGCCTCTACATCGTCGCGACTCCGATCGGAAACCTCGGCGACTTGAGCCCGCGAGCCGCAGACACACTGCGTCGCGCCGATCTCGTGCTGGCCGAAGACAAGCGGGTCAGCTCGAAGCTGCTCGCCCATACGGGCGCGACCGCGCGCATGACGACCTATCACGACCATACAAGCGAAGAGGAGCGCGACCGCATCCTCGCGCGGCTGGCGACCGAGGCCGTCGCGCTGGTCAGCGACGCGGGTACGCCCTTGATCTCGGATCCGGGGTACAAGTTGGTACGGGCCGCTCGCGCCGCAGGACTGGCCGTTCACACGATCCCAGGCCCGTCAGCCGTCGTTGCCGCAATGACTCTCTCGGGCCTGCCGACCGATCGCTTCCTGTTCGCAGGGTTCCTCCCCCCAAAGGCAAAAGCCCGCGAGGACGCGATCACAGAGTTGGCCGGTATCAGAGCGACCTTGGCCTTCTACGAAAGCGGGCCTCGGCTCGGCGACACGCTAGCGGCCCTGCATAGGACGTTGGGCGATCGCGACGGTGCAGTCATTCGCGAGATCAGCAAGCTGCACGAAGAGACCGTCACGGGGACGCTCGGGGAACTTTCGGAGCGCTACGCCGACAAGCCGCCCAAGGGTGAAATCGTCATCGTTGTTGGCCCACCCGCCGAACAGGACGAAGCCAGCGACGACGACCTCGACGCAGCCTTGGACGAGGCCCTCACCCGCCTGTCCGCCTCTCGCGCTGCAGCGGAAGTCGCGGCGAAGCTCAACATCCCCCGCAAACGCGCTTACGCCCGCGCCCTTGAACGCGCCAAGTGAATCGCGAAGCCGCGGAGAAACGCGGTCGGGGTGCCGAGACGCTCGCCTGCTGGTGGTTGCGCTTGCACGGATGGCGCATCCTGGCTCGCCGCGCTCGGGTGCCGGGCGGCGAAGTGGATATCGTCGTTCGGCGCGGTCGGACGCTGGCTTTCGTGGAGGTCAAGGCCCGGGCCACGGACGAGGCAGCGGCCTTGTCGCTCGATGCCTGGCGATTGCGAAGAGTCGTCGTGGCGGCCGAGCGCCTCTCAGTGCGCTACCTTAAACCCGGCGACGACGTGCGGATCGATGCCATATTCATCGTGCCCGGACGACTTCCCCGCCACGTGGCGAACATCTGGCAAGGGTGACAAAGACTTGAGCCTCGCCTAGGCGCGCTCAATGACCCTTCGCGTCGCAGTCCAGATGGACCCGCTGGAGCACATCAACATCTCCGGCGATTCCACCTTCGCCATCATGCTCGGGGCGCAGGCGCGCGGGTACAAGCTCTACCATTATCTGGCCGACGCGCTGACCTGGCAGGATGGGCGGCTCTATGCCGGAGCCCATGAGGTGACGGTGCAGCCGGTCGCGGGCGATCATTTCAAGCTCGGCGAATTCAAGATCCTCGACCTCGGTCACGACGTCGACGTCGTCCTGATGCGCCAGGATCCGCCGTTCGACCTCGGCTACATCACGGCCACGCACCTGCTCGAGCGAATCCGGCACGAGACGTTGGTGGTCAACGACCCCGCAGCCGTCCGAAACGCGCCCGAGAAGGTGTGGGTGCTGGACTATGCGCGCTTCATGCCGCCGACGGTGCTGACGCGCTCGCTAGGCGTCGCTCGCGAATTTCTCAAGAAGCACGGTGAGATCGTGGTGAAACCGCTGCACGGCAACGCGGGCAAAGCCGTCTTCAAGGTCGGAAGCGACGGCGGAAATCTCGCCGCGCTGATGGAAATGTTCAATCTCACTTATCGCGAGCCGCATGTGCTTCAGGGCTTTCTTCCTGAGGTGGCGGATGGCGACAAGCGCATCGTCCTCATCGACGGTGAAGTGACCGGCGCGATCAATCGCCGCCCCGGCAGCGGGGAAATTCGCTCCAACCTTGCCGCTGGGGGAACCGCCGAAGCCAGTGAACTCACGGAGACGGAACGCGAAATCTGCGCGGCTCTCGGCCCGGAGTTGAAGCGCCGGGGTCTGCTGTTCGTGGGCATCGACGTCATCGGCGGCAAATGGCTGACCGAAATCAACGTCACCTCCCCAACCGGCATCGTCGCCATCGACAAGTTTAACGGCACGGATACGCCTGCGCTCATATGGGACGCCATCGAGGCCCGCCTTCAGGCGCTCCGGAGCAAGTAGAGCATGAGTGACTGGGTGATCCGCCTGATCGAGCAATCAGGCTATCTCGGCGTGGGCTTCCTGATGTTCCTGGAGACCATCTTCCCGCCCATCCCGTCGGAGGTGATCATGCCCGTCGCCGGAATGGCGGCCGCGCAAGGCAAGATGAGCTTTGCGTGGGTGGTCGCCAGCGGAACCTCAGGCGCCATGCTCGGCAATATCGTCTGGTACCTGGCAGCACGGGCGCTCGGCGTTCAACGGTTGGAGCCGATCATCCGCCGCTACGGCCGCTGGATCACCATGACCTGGTCGGAGGTCGAGCGCGCGCAAATCTGGTTTCGGCGCAACGGCGTCTTTTTCGTGTTCCTCGGCCGATTGCTGCCCACGGTCCGCTCGCTGGTGTCGATTCCAGCGGGCCTGCTGAAGATGCGGTTCAAGACGTTCTTCATCGCGTCCACCGTCGGCACCGCCGGCTGGACGGCATTGCTCGCGTCGGCGGGCTACAAGCTGCGCGAGAACTTCACCGAGATCGATCAGTACATCGGCACCGCATCCAACGCGATCATCGCCGTGCTCGTCATCGGCTACGTGTGGCGCCTGCTGACGCACCGCGACGCGGAGCAGCAGTAGCCCCGCCGTTGCAATTCGAGTGACCCGCAGCCAGCCTGCGCCGTCATGAGCGGCAAGACCGTCCTCCTCCTCGGCTCTTTCGCACCCTCGCTCGTGCATTTTCGTGGGGCGCTGATCGCCGCGATCGTCGAGCGCGGACACCGGGTCGTGGCAGCCGCTCCGGCAATCGCTCCGGAAGTCACGGCGAAACTGCGTGGACTGGGAGCAGAACCGCGAGAGCTTCGTCTGGTCAATGCGAGCCTGAACCCGCTTGGGATGATGCAGTCGCTACGGGAAGTGCGATCCCTCATCCGTGACATCCGGCCCGACGTACTGATCGCTTATACGGTTAGGCGGGCCGAAGATTGGCAACGCGCCCCAGTGCGGCACGCAACCGATCCACGTCTCCCGTCTGCAGAAACCAGCGTTCCTCGCCCTCGACGCCGAGCGCCGTGAGGATCCCGGTGCGATAGGCGCCGGTGTCGATTCCGATGCGGTTCGCCTTGACCTCGATCGATTCGGAGATGGTGTGGCCGTGCACGACCACTCGCCCATGGTCGCTATCGTTCTCGAGAAACGGCTGCCGGATCCAGCGCAGGTCCTGTGGGATCTGGTGAGACAGCGAGACGCCGGGTCGAATGCCAGCGTGAACGAACAAATATCTTCCGAACGAGGCCGTATCGACGAAGCTGGCGAGGAACTTGAGATGCTCCTTCGGAATGGCCTGGCGCAGGATGCGCGGAACGTCTGACGGGCTACGGCACTGCAGATCGGCCGGGTCCACGCCATAGCTTCGAACGCATTCCGCGCCGCCGAACTTGAGCCAGTCGCCGATGACCTCCGTTTCGCCACCGACGATGCGCAACAGCACTTCTTCATGGTTGCCCATCAGGAAGACCGTACTCGCGAATTCCGGACGATATCGCCGAAGCCGCTCTACCACCTGTGCGGACTGGGGGCCGCGATCCACAAGGTCGCCGAGAAACACGATTGTGGTTTTCGCTTCGGGCCTCTTCGCGTCGTCCGCTTCGATGCGCTGGAGGATGTCGTCGAGCAGATCGAGACGTCCATGGATGTCCCCGATCGCATAGGCGCGCTGACGGTCCTGCGGGTCCGGCCGACCTTTTCGAAACGGTGAGAACCGGCTGAGCACGACGACACCTCGAGATAGGATCGGGCGGCCCGCCCCAAGGATACTGGGACCTACCGGCTTCAACTCCAGACCGGACCGAATTGCTCCGTTCTGGAGTGACCTGCATAAGCGCGTGTCCCTGCGAAGCAAGGCCTCGCCGGATTAACTTTTTCATTGAAATTTCAAAAGTTAACCCAGCGTCGAGGGCCAAGCACGCTTTACGATGAAAAATGTCGGGCGAACGACGAAACTCGAACGAGCTAACTTGCCTTTAATCCATTCTGGTGCAACTAGTCTCTAAATCGGACGGTGCCGATCCGAGGGAGAGCGTCATGGCCGCGCATGGCTCGATACGTTGGTTCACAACGGCGGTTGTCGCCGCCTCCATGATGGCTAGCTCGGCCGCTTCCGCTGCTACGCACACGGTCGATCCCCTCGTTGCTCTGAGCGTCTTCGGAACGTCGGAATCGCGTGCGGCCGTTTGCGCCGCCGGTGCTCAGGCGGCGGCTGCGGCAGGCGCTGCCGTTGCTGCTCAGGCCGGTCAGACCGGATGCGTTCTTCCTGTGATGGATGC
>Ga0247822_10002435_pt1 | contig 11871 bp, 8 predicted proteins | sample 13C_Cellulose_Da_FD_192423 | JGI IMG/M metagenome (GOLD analysis project Ga0247822, IMG submission 192423) | Soil microbial communities from agricultural site in Penn Yan, New York, United States - 13C_Cellulose_Day30 | ecosystem: Environmental > Terrestrial > Soil > Agricultural land | place...
CGCCAAAGCCTATGACGGCCGGGCGGTACTTCATGATGTTTCGCTTAGCGTGTCGCGCGGCGAGGTCGTCGGGCTGCTCGGGCCGAATGGCGCCGGCAAGACCACCAGCTTTTATTCGGTGATGGGGTTGGTGAAGCCGGACAGCGGGCGGATCCTGCTCGACGGCGAGGACATCACCGGACTGCCGATGTACCGCCGGGCCATTCTCGGACTCGGCTATCTGCCGCAGGAAACCTCGATCTTTCGCGGCCTGACCGTTGAGCAGAACATCCTCTCAGTTCTCGAGGTCAGCGAACCCGACCGCGAAGCCCGCGAGGCCAGGCTCGAAAAGCTTCTCGATGAATTCGGGCTCGCCCACTTGCGGGCATCGCCAGCAATGGCGCTCTCGGGCGGCGAAAGGCGGCGCTGCGAGATCGCCCGTTCGCTCGCTGCCGATCCGACGATCATGCTGCTCGACGAGCCGTTTGCGGGCATCGATCCGATTTCGATTTCCGACATTCGCGAATTGGTACGCGATCTCAAGAGCCGCGATATCGGCGTGCTCATCACCGATCACAACGTCCGCGAGACGCTCGATATCGTCGACCGGGCCTGCATCATCTATGACGGCCAGGTTCTGTTCCAGGGCACGCCGGAAGCGCTGGTCGCCGACGCCGAGGTTCGCCGGCTCTACCTCGGCGAGAGCTTCGCGCTCTAGGCGCGGACGGGACGGTGGGACTCGGCCCCGGCCTCCAACTGAAAGTCAGCCAGTCGCTGGTGATGAGCCAGCAATTGCAGGCCGCCATCAAGCTGCTGGCGCTTTCGAACCTGGAGCTGGACGCGGTCATCACCGAGGAGCTTTCGAAGAATCCACTGCTGGAGGTCCAAGGCGGTGAAACCGGCGGCGAGCAGGGCGTAATCGTCCGCGAGGACCGCGAAACTGGCGAGGAAGCCGTCGACCCGCGAAGCTCGGATGAGCTGATCTCCTCGCTCGGAGGGATCGACGATTCACCACTCGACATGGACTGGCAGGAAGCGGCGCTCGATACCGACAGCGCTGTCGATGTCGGTGGAGCGCCGAGCAACGAGGCGTTCGATTTCGAGCGGCTTGGCGAGCGGGAATCTGGCCTTGCCGAGCATCTTCTCGACCAGCTTCGCGGATCTGGCGGTGCGGTCGGCCGGGTAGCGGAAGCCATCGTTCACGAACTCGAAGAGACCGGCTATCTCGAAACGCCGCTTGTCACCATCGCCGAGGAAGTCGGCGCGAGCCGGTCTGAGGCCGATGAGGGACTTGCGCTGGTCCAGTCGCTCGAACCGCCCGGCATCGGCGCGCGCGACCTTGAGGAATGCCTGGCGCTGCAAGCGAAGGCCGCTGACCGCTACGATCCGGCCATGGCGCGACTGATCGCCAACCTCGATCTTCTGGCCAAGGGCCGGATGGCTGACCTCAAGCGGATTTGCGGAGTCGACGACGAAGATCTGCGCGACATGGTCGCGGAGCTTCGCAACTACGATCCCAAGCCCGGCTGCCAGTTCGCCGGCGAAGAAGCCCGCGAAGTCGGCGCGCCGGACGTGCTGATCCGCAAATCGTCGGCCGGATGGGTGATCGAACTCAACCCAGCGACCCTGCCGCGAGTGCTGGTCAACCGGCGCTATCACGCCGAGCTGAAGGCCGGAGCGGCAAACAAGGAATCGCGGGCGTGGCTAAGCGAGCGGCTGGCCAGCGCCTCGTGGCTGGTGAAGGCGCTCGACCAGCGCGCGCAGACGATCACCAGGGTCGCGACCGAGATCGTCAAGCGCCAGCAAGCCTTCTTCGAGCGGGGGGTGGAAGCGCTCAGGCCGCTGACGCTTCGCGATGTCGCCGATGCGATCGAGATGCATGAATCGACAGTCAGCCGGGTGACACAGAACAAGAGCCTGCTGTGCGAGCGCGGAGTCTTCGACCTCAAATTCTTCTTTGGGTCCGGCGTTTCGTCCGACAGCGGCGAGGGGGCGTCCGCTGAAGCCGTCAAAGCCGAAATTCGCAAGCTGGTCGAAGCCGAAATCGAAATCCTCTCGGACGATACATTGGTCGAGCTGTTGAAAGCAAAGGGTTACGACCTCGCCAGGCGGACCGTGGCAAAATATCGCGAGGCGATCGGTATCGGCTCGTCGATCCAGCGGCGGCGCCAGCGAAAGATGAGCGGCGGCTAGGCCGCGGACAGGGAAAGCCGCGCCCACACTGGCAGGTGGTCGGAGGCCGTTCGCGCCGCCTCGCTCATGTGCACCCCCGCCTCGGCGATGGCGAATTGACGATCGACGATAATTCGGTCGAGCGGGGCCACCGGCTTGCGGCTGTGGAAGCTAGGCCCGCAGTCGGCGATGGCGAAGCGGTCGTCGAACGCGCTGAGGCTCGGCCCGTTCAACCGCCACTCGTTGGTGTCGCCCATGATGATCGTCGGCATGGCGCGGTGTCGCCGCTCGATATGGTCGAGAATTTTCAGCACCTGCTGACGGCGGCGCATTCCGGACAGGTCGAGATGCATGCCGATGACCCGAAGCTCCGAATCGCGGACCCGGATCTCGGCCATCACCGCGCCGCGCGGCTCAATGGTCGGAAGATTGATCGCTTCAGCGTCCGTGACTTCGACTCCGCATTTCACCAAAATGGCGTTGCCGTGCCAGCCGAGATTGCGAAAATCGAGCTTGCGCAAGGGCGCCGTGAGGGGGTGATCGGGCAGGCGATCCATCAGGCTGCCGTGGGCGCGGGCAAGGCGGTCCGTGTGCGTGACGTTGAAATCGCAGGCCTCGTAGAGACCGTGATCGTCGATCAGGGCGTGGGGAACGGCAGCACCGCGCGTGCCGACACGCTTGTCCGCTTCCTGCAAGGCAACGACGTCGGCTCCGATTTCCTCAAGCACGCGAAGCACGCGGCCCGGGTTTCGCCGGCGATCGGTGCCGATCGCCTTTCGCATATTGTAGGACGCGACGGTGATGGTGGGAGAGCCGGTCATCGCCTCGCCAACCGATCGCCCGCGTCCCGGTTCCTCAGACGTCGAGGTTCGCGACGGACAGCGCATTCTCCTGGATGAATTCGCGCCGCGGCTCGACAACGTCGCCCATCAGCCGGGTGAAAATCTCGTCCGCGACATCCGCCTGGGCGACCTCGACCCGAAGCAGTGAGCGATTGGTGGGATCGAGCGTCGTTTCCCACAATTGCTCGGCATTCATCTCGCCAAGACCTTTGTAGCGCTGGATACTGAGTCCCTTGCGGCCGGCAGCGAGCACGGCGTCGAGCAGTTCCGACGGCCTCGTGACCGGCACCGACTTGCGAGTGTCGGCCGCTTCCGCTTCGCCATCTTCGTTGTCGGTTTCGGCCTTGGCGGCGACTTTGCCGGACTTGAGCTGGAGGAGAAGAGCGTAGCTTTCGGCCTGCTCCGCAGCGAGGGCGTGGAGCTTCCTAGCTTCGGCGGAATGAAGGAATCCGGGCTCGACGATCATCGCGTCGGTGACCCCGCGCCATTTACGGCGAAGGACGTACCCGCCCTCCTGCGCAAGCTCGCCGGACCATTCCGCTTCAAGGTCGCCTCGGCCAAGCCAGTCGGAAACGAAGCCGATCGCCTCGGCCCGCTTGCTCTCCTGAAGCTCCGGATCGAGCGCGCCGAGCAGCGCAAGCGCTTCGACCAGCGCCGGATCGTACTTCTTCGGGGCGTAGCGCATCAACGTACGCATGCGCCGCGCGTGGTCCACCAGTTGCTTCAAGTCGCGGCCGGTTCGCTGTTCGCTACCGCCGTCGAGAACCAGGCCTTCGAGACCAGCATCGACGAGATATTCCTCGAGCGCGCTGTCGTCCTTCAAATAGACTTCTGATCGGCCCCGGGCGACCTTGTAGAGCGGCGGCTGGGCGATGAAGAGATGCCCCGCCTCGATCAGCTCCGGCATCTGCCGGTAGAAGAAGGTCAGCAGGAGGGTGCGGATATGCGCGCCATCGACGTCGGCGTCGGTCATCAGCACGATCTTGTGATAGCGCAGCTTATCGAGGTTGAATTCCTCGCGGCCGATGCCCGTGCCCAGCGCCTGGATCATCGTCCCGATTTCCTTGGACGACAGCATCCGATCGAAGCGGGCGCGCTCGACGTTGAGGATCTTTCCCTTGAGCGGAAGGATGGCCTGATACTTGCTGTCGCGACCCTGCTTTGCGGAGCCGCCGGCGCTGTCGCCCTCGACCAGGAACAGTTCCGACTTGGCCGGATCGCGCTCCGAGCAGTCGTGAAGCTTGCCGGGCAAAGAAGCGATGCCCATCACCGACTTGCGGCTGGCCTCGCGCGCCTTGCGGGCAGCTTCGCGCGCAGCCGCGGCGTCGATAACCTTCTGGATGATCGAGCGAGCGTCGGCCGGATGCTCCTCGAGCCACTCGGTCATCTTGTCGCTCATTAGCGATTCGAGCGGCTGGCGGACTTCCGAGCTGACCAACTTGTCCTTGGTCTGGCTGGAGAATTTGGGGTCGGGCAGTTTGACCGAGACGATCGCGGTCAGGCCCTCGCGCATGTCATCGCCGGTCAGGCTGACCTTCTCCTTCTTCAGGATACCGGTCTTGTCGGCGTAGTTGTTGAGCGTCCGCGTCAGCGCCGCACGGAAAGCGGCCATGTGCGTTCCGCCGTCGCGCTGGGGGATGTTGTTCGTGAACGGCAGGACGTTTTCGTAATAGCTGTCGTTCCATTCGAGCGCGACGTCGATGCCGATGCCGTCGCGGACCGCGGAAATAGCGATCGGCTCGGGGAACAGTGGCGTCTTGGCCCGGTCGAGCCATTTGACGAAGGCGGCGATCCCGCCTTCGTAGTAGAGCTCGACTTCCTTGCGTTCGTCATGACGCGCATCGGCCAGGACGAGCCGGACACCGGAGTTGAGGAAGGCGAGCTCGCGGAAGCGGTGCTCGAGCCTTTCAAAGTCGAACTCGACGATCTTGAATGTGTCGGGACTGGGCAGGAAGGTAACGCGGGTGCCGCGCTTATCCGTCTTGCCGACAACTTTTAGCGGCGCTTCGGCATCGCCGTGGCGGAAACGCATGTAATGCTCTTCGCCGTCACGCCAGACGGTGAGGTCGAGCCACTCGCTCAGCGCATTGACGACGGAGACGCCGACTCCGTGCAGGCCGCCCGAGACCTTGTAGGCATTGTCCTCGCTGGTGTTCTCGAACTTCCCGCCGGCGTGGAGCTGGGTCATGATGACTTCGGCCGCGCTGACGCCTTCCTCGGCGTGAATCCCGGTCGGAATTCCGCGGCCGTTGTCCTCGACGCTCACCGAGCCGTCGGGGTTAAGAGTGATCAGGATCCGGTCGCAATGGCCGGCCAGCGCCTCGTCGATGGCGTTGTCCGAAACTTCAAAAACCATGTGGTGAAGGCCAGAGCCGTCATCGGTATCGCCGATGTACATGCCCGGGCGCTTGCGCACAGCATCAAGGCCTTTGAGGACCTTGATGCTGTCGGCGCCGTAATCGCTTTTGTTCGTCTCTTCCGTCATTCCACCGATATAGGGGTTTGGGCCGGGAAGTCACGCACATGCGCGCGCACGCGCGTGAGTCAGGCCCCGGCGCGCTGGCCGCCGCCGCGGTTGCCGCGGAACGGTCCGCGATTACGGTTTGCACCATTGCGAGCACCCTCTGGACGATGGCCCGGATGGCCGTCGACGCGGGCAGGATGACGCGTGGGGTTGCGAACCGGACCGCGAACTTCGCCGGGGACCGAGCCGTCGGCCCGCTTCGGCTGATACTGCGCCTTGGAGCTGCGCTCGTTGCGATGATCGCGGCGGCGCCCGTCGGAGCGGCGGTCGGACTTGAAGCCGTGCGAGGAATGGCCCTCGTCGGCCTTCTTGACCGGCTTTAGGCGCTTGATCGCGGCGACCGTCTCCATGAAATCATTGGGAAGCCGGGCTTCCTCGATCTTCATTCGGACGAGCTTCTCGATGTCGCGCAGGTTGATGCGCTCGTCGGGGCTGCAGAAGGCGATCGCCTGCCCTTCGGCGCCGGCGCGCGCGGTGCGGCCGATCCGGTGGACATATTGCTCCGGAACGTCCGGCAGGTCGAAGTTGACGACCAGGTTGACGCCCGGGATGTCGATGCCGCGAGCGGCAATGTCGGTCGCGATCAGCACAGGCATGTCGCCGCTGCGGAACGCGCCGAGGGCCCGCTCACGCTGCGCCTGGCTCTTGTTGCCGTGGATCGCGCCGGCGGAAATGCCGGCCGCCTCCAGGAAGCGGACGATCTTGTCGGCGCCATGCTTGGTGCGCGAAAAGACGAGCGCCCGCTCGACCGGCGTATCGCCAAGGACGCGGGTGAGAAGCGCCTGCTTCTCGGCCTGGTTGACGTGCGTGACGGTCTGGCCGATCCGGTCCGCGGTCTTGGAGACCGGAGTCACCGCAACCTCGACCGGATTATGGCAATAGGCGTCGGCAAGCTGGCGGATGGCTTTCGGCATGGTCGCCGAGAAGAACAGGGTCTGCCTTTTGGCCGGGATCAGCTTCACGATCCGCTTCAGCGCATGGATGAAGCCGAGATCGAGCATCTGGTCGGCCTCGTCGAGGACGAGGATTTCGAGGGCAGAGAGATCGAGACGGCGCTGGTCGACAAGGTCGAGCAGGCGGCCCGGCGTGGCAACGAGCACGTCAAGCCCTCGCGACACTTCGCGAATGGACTTGGAGACGGGAATGCCGCCGAAGATCACGCCGACGCTGATGTGTTGGCCCTTGGCGTAGTTGCGCGCGCTCTCGGCAATTTGCGCGGCGAGTTCGCGAGTCGGGGCAAGCACCAGCATCCGCGCGCGTCCGGGGACGGGACGACCGTTCGATGCATTTACCAGCCGGTCGAGCGAAGGCAGCATGAATGCCGCCGTCTTGCCGGTGCCGGTCTGGGCGATGCCGAGCAGGTCACGGCCTTCGAGGACCGGCGGAATGGCCTGGGCCTGAATGGGTGTCGGCACGGTGTAATTCTTGGATTCGAGCGCGGCGATAAGCGGCCGCGAGAGGCCAAGATCAGTGAATTTGGTCACAAAATTTCCAATATGAATATGCGAAGGGCCGCGCCGCAAATGGCACGGTCCGATCGGGGGTTGGGTTGAGCACCCCGCGTGAATTGGAGAGCCGGTTGGTTCCGGATCGAGGCGCGGGCCGATCGTCGTGCGATCGTTCACGCCGCTGTAAAAGCGCCTCGTGTTGCGGTGCAATATAGAGGGAAGTTCGAAAAAGTCCAGTCAGCCCGCGTGAACGCCCCGATCGACGTGGAAACGGGTGGCTTCACCGATTCCTTCGAACAGTCCGGATTCGGTTGCCGTCATCCACACTTGCCCGCGAGCCGAGAGCCGTTCGAACAGAACGGCGCGGCGGTGAGGATCGAGATGGGCGGCCACTTCGTCGAGCAGCAGGATCGGCGGCTGGCCGCGCCGCTCAGCGACGAGATCGGCATGAGCGAGGATTAGGCCGATCAGCAGGGCCTTTTGCTCGCCAGTCGAACCCAGAGCGGCGGATTGCGACTTCGCAATGTAGGTCACGGCAAGGTCCTGGCGGTGTGGCCCGGCGGTGGCGCGTCCGGCAGCGGCATCGCGGCCACGGTTGGCCTTGAGCGTCACCGTGAGGTCGGCGCTATCGTCGCCTTCGAGGACGAGGCCAGCGCGCGGGAAGTCGCCATCCGGACTGGCCGAAATCGCCTCGGCAAGCGCTTCGACGGTTCGGTGGCGCGCGGCGGCGAGTGGTTCGCCATGCTCGGCCATTCCGGCCTCCAGGGCTTGAAGCCAAGACGGGTCCGCCCCTTCTGGCTCAGCGAGCAACTTGTTGCGCGCCCGCATCGCCGCCTCGTAGCGGGCACTGTGATGGGCATGGGACGGTTCCAGGGCCAACACCAGCCGATCCAGAAAGCGGCGCCGAGCGCCAGCGCTGTCCGCGAACAGCCGATCCATCGCCGGGGTCAGCCACAGGACGGATAGGCGCTCCGACAGTGCGTTGACCGAGGCCGGTGCGGAGTTGATCCGCACCTTCCGCCGCTCCGGCGCTGTCGCCAGGGTGCCGGTGCCGACCTCCGTACCGTCCTCCAGTCGCGCCGCGACGGCAAAGCCACCCTCGCCATCTTCTCGCGCCATTTCCGACAGCGGCACGCGGCGCAGCCCGCGACCCGGAGTCAGCAGCGACACGGCTTCGAGGATGTTGGTCTTGCCCGCGCCGTTGGGCCCGCTGAGCAGGATGAAGCCGGGGGCGACGTCGAGCGAGGCGTCCGAGTGGTTGCGGAAGTCGGTGAGGGTGAGGCGGGAGAGGGGCACGTTTTTCTAGTGAGGGCTATCCGGCGCGGAGTAAATCCGCGCGGTGACCTTCGGTCAGCTTCGCTTCCGGTCCTGTCGCCTCCGGCGCAGGCCGTCCGCATCTCGCCATCTCTTCGCGCTGGCTTCCGATTGCTGCGCAATCGCTCACCTGCGCTCGGTGGCTCGACTACACCCGCATCGGCATCAAGACATACAATGCTGCGCTGTCGTCCTTCTCGCGAAGCAGTGTCGGAGCGGCGGCGTCGGCGAGGTGAACCTCGACCGTGTCGCCCTCGATCTCGTGGAGGATGTCGAGCAGGTAGCGGGCGTTGAAGCCGATCTCGAGGCTGTCGTTGCCGTAATCGGCGGCGAGCTCCTCGGTCGCGGTGCCGCTTTCCGGGCTAGTAACGCTCAGGGTTACCTTGTCGCGGTCGACGCTCATCTTGACCGCGCGGGTCTTCTCGGAGGCGATGGTGGCGACGCGGTCGACGCCAGCGGCGAAGCTCTTCGGGTCGAGCTTCAGCAGCTTGTCGTTGGCGGTCGGGATGACTCGGTTATAGTCGGGGAAGGTGCCGTCGATGAGCTTGCTGGTCAGCACGGCATTGCCAAGCCCGAAGCGGACCTTGGTGGGCGACAGCGACACCTCGACCGTGCCCTCGACCTCGTCGAGCAATTTCCGTAGCTCGCCGACGCATTTGCGGGGCACGATGATGTCCGGCATCCCCTCGGCGCCTTCCGGCCGCTCAAGCGTGATGCGCGCGAGGCGGTGGCCGTCGGTCGCCGCCGCCTTCAGCTTGTCGTCGGCAACGTGCAGGAAGATGCCCATCAAATAATAGCGTGTTTCTTCGCTACTGATGGCGAAGCGCGTCTTGTCGATGATCTGGCGCAGCGTGGCGGCCGGGAGCTCGAACCGGGTCGGAAGCTCGCCCTCGGCAATAACCGGGAAGTCGTCGCGCGGCAAAGTCGAGAGGTTAAAGCGCGAGCGACCGGCGACGACCTTCATCTTGCCGTCAGCAGCGGAGAGTTCGACTTGGCTGCCCTCGGGAAGCTTGCGGACGATGTCATGGAAAGTATGGGCCGGGACGGTCGTCGCGCCGGCCTGCTCGACCTGGGCGGCAACGCTTTCGTCAACCTGGAGGTCAAGATCGGTCGCCATCAGCCGCAGCGAGCCGTCTTCGCGAGCCTCGATCAACACGTTTGACAGGATCGGGATGGTATTGCGCCGCTCCACCACCGATTGGACGTGGCCCAGGCTCTTCAAGAGGGTTGCCCGTTCGATCGTGACTTTCATTTGCCGCTTTCCGTTCGCTGCCCCTGGATGGCCCGGTCGGAAGCCGGGCCGATTGGCCTCGGTTATAGCGAGCGGCACGCGCGCCGCTAGTGGCAAAGAGCGCCGGATTAACGAAGCGGCGGGCGGAATGCCGGAAGCACGCCGCCCGCCCTCGTAAGACCGTTCGTTTCGGCCCGGATCAGGCCGGCGTAAGGACGGTGTCGATTTTGTGCACGACGCCGTTCGAATGCTTGCCGTCAGCCGCTGTCACGACGGCCTTGCCGCCAGCGCCGTCAGTGACGACGATCTTGTCGCCTTCCTTGGCCGCGGTCAGCGTGCCGCCGCCGACCGATATTAGCTGCGTCTTGCCGCCGCCGTTCTCGATTGCCTTGTTGATGTCTTCGGCAAGGATGGCGCCCGACAGGATGTGATAGGTCAGCACCTTCGTCAGCTGTGGCCGCGATTCCGGCTTCATCATGTTGTCGAGCGCGCCGTCCGGAAGCTTGCCGAACGCATCGTCGGTGGGAACGAGCACTGTGTAAGGTCCCGGTCCGGCGAGCGTCGTGTCGAGGCCCACCGCCTTCGCTGCGGCAGCGAAACGACCAGCGTCGTCACCAAGCCCCTGGGCGATGGTGCTTTCACCCGCGGCTTCCTTCGCGGCTTCGGACTTGGGCGCATTGTCCGCCGCTTTGTCACAGGCAGAGAGCGGCAGGCTGAGGGCGGCAAGGTAAGCGATCTTGTATCGCATGCAGTGGCTCCTTCGAGCTGTTGATGGGAATCTAGACGATGGCGTCGATGACGGCCGTAATCAGCCGCGTCGTCGGGTCGACGCGGTAAATGTAACCGTCATTGTAGCGGTACCAGGCGTCCGACGTGTCGTAATATTGGCCGCGATAGGCCATCGGCACGTTGTAGACGTCGTATCCGAGCGGAAGCGAGCTGCCGACGCCAAGGTCCCCGGCGAGCAAAGCGACGATGCCGCTAACCGCGCTGGTCGCTGGATCGATCTGGTAGATCGCGCCGTCGCCATAGCGGTAAGCATATGGACCGTTGTTCGGCCAGTAGGACTGGTACTGCGTCGGCACGTTGTAGAAATTATAGGGCTGCGGCCACGGGTCGCCGAGCGCGTAATAGCCGCCTCCGCCAAACAGCGGAATTAGCCCATCGACGAGGTTGTTCGAGCGATTGACGCGGTAAATGAAGCCGTCACCCGTGCGATAGAGGAAGTCGTCACTGTCCGGGTACCAGTTGCGGTATTGTACCGGGATGCGGTCGTTGGCGAAGCCGGCGAGCAGCGGTGCGCCGAGCAGCTTTTTCGCCTGTCCGGGAGGCAGGCAGCCGTTGTCCTTGCGGTCGAGCCCCGGCGGGCAGCCGAACGGTACGCGGCCATTGCGGAAGAATACACCATCGTTCCAGTCACGGCGGACGAGGCGGATGTCATTGCCATCACCGTCGACGGCGACGGCCTTGTCGCCACGGCCCGGACCGGCCTTGGCCTCGCGGGCCTTGCCGGGGCTGCGGTCCTCAACCCCGGCCTTACGCGGCGAATTGTCGCGGCCGCGATCCGGCCGGACACTCACCTGACGCTCCGCCTTGGCTGGCTTGCTTTGCCGCATGGCTTGCCCGCCGCCACGGTCGGCATTTCCGCCGCCGCGATCGGCCTTGGCCTGCTGATTATGTCCCTGGTGACCGCCCCCCTGCCCTTTGCCGCCGCCCTTGTTCGGGTCGGCAAGGGCAGGAGCGGTCAGGGCGATCGCCGCGGCACCCGCTGCGAGAATCCAGCTACGCATGGTTAAATTCCTTTCGTGTCCCAAACGGTCAATGGAACGCAGCGTTCCAGCGCCGTTCATCCGGGCGAAAGGTGCCGGGCTCAGGCGCCTTGCGGCGTATCCTCGACCCAAGTCTGCGAGATGCGCCGGGCCGCGAGGAACATCAGCAGCGCCGCAAGGATATAGAAACCGACCACACTGACGGAGGCGTAGCGCAAGGCTTCGTCGCCGAAGCGGGCTTTGTAATTGTCCGACAGCCAGCCGATCAGGGTCGGACCGACCCCGAGACCGATGAAATTGTTGATCAGCAGGAAGCTCGCCGATGCCGTGGAGCGCAAGGGCTGCGGGACCAGATGCTGGACTGCCGTGGTCACCGGCCCAAGCCACAGGATGTTGAGCGCGTTGGGGATCAGCAGCAGCAGCCATGCGGTCGTCGCATTCTCGGCGAGCAGACCGAATGCGAACAACGGCGCGGTCACCAGCCAAGCGATGGCTGGAAGCCAGGCGTACCAGCGCTTGTCGCCGACGCCGAGCCGGTCGGCGAGGACTCCGCCAAGAAAAACTCCTGCGGTTCCGCCGATAAGGAAGATCG
>Ga0247822_10002436_pt1 | contig 11870 bp, 11 predicted proteins | sample 13C_Cellulose_Da_FD_192423 | JGI IMG/M metagenome (GOLD analysis project Ga0247822, IMG submission 192423) | Soil microbial communities from agricultural site in Penn Yan, New York, United States - 13C_Cellulose_Day30 | ecosystem: Environmental > Terrestrial > Soil > Agricultural land | place...
GCCATGGATGGCGGCGACATCACCTTCAAGGGCTTCAAGGAGGGCACCGTGTTCCTCCACATGCAGGGCGCCTGCTCGGGCTGCCCGTCATCGACCGCGACGCTGAAGTCCGGCATCGAGAACCTGCTCCGCCACTTCGTCCCCGGCGTCGAAGCGGTTCAGCAGGTCTGACGCGCACGCGCTGCGGAATCTTCCAGTCGCCCGGCCTTGCGCCGGGCGATTTGCTTTTGCGCGGAGGGAGATGGGCTAGTGCGCCGGCTGCATGTCGTCGCGCATCACGTTCACCCCGGCCATGACCGTGCGGATGATCTCGAGGCGGCGATAGAGCCCGCCTGCCGTCTGGCGCAGCCCGCGATCCGGGCCGAGATAGCCCGCGGTCTCGTAGTAGACCTGCGTGCGGTCGACCAGCCGGTCGAGGCGGCCCGAGACGCGCTGGGCGGTGAAGGGGAGCGTAATGACGTCGTCGAACCCCATCTCGACGCAGGTCCTGATCGCCTCGAGCTGGGGGCTCTCGGAGAAATAGACCATCGGCGAGAAGCGGATGCGGCGGCCCGGTGAAAAGCGGATCGCGTCGGCGGCTGCCTTGAGCGTGGTGACATCATCGACGGCGGCGAACAGGAAGAACAGCAGCGGCGTCTGCTGCGCCTGCGTCTCGGCGGCGGCGATCGAGGTGTAGTGGTGCACGCCAGCGAAGCCGAGGCCATTGGCGAGGTCGGCCAGCGCCGCCCCCGGTCCATCCGCCGGACCGACGATATAGGCGCATGCGCGCATGCCGAGGCACTCCCAACCGTTGCATTCCCGTGCCGGAGTATCCTCGGTGCCGCTTGCGGCGAGGTTAAGAGGGCGGCCGCCGCCGCTCGCCACGAAACAGCGGACCATGCTCGCGCATCAGGGCGGCGATCCGGTCGGCGACCAACCGGACTTCCGGGCGATGCCGGTCCTCGTGATGCGTCACCAGCCATTGCTCGGTTTCGAGTTCGGTGATCGGCATCGCCACGCGGACGAGCCGAGCGTCGCTGTCGCCGACGAAGCATGGGAAGACGCCGAGCCCGGCGCCGGCCGCCACCAGCTCGCGCACGCTCTGCACATCGTTGCCGCGCACGCTGATGCGATCGCCGTGATGCGCCATCAGCCAGCGCGCCGAGGCGATGTTGGCGGCCTCCCCGGTGACCCCCACGAACAGCCCGGCCTCGATGCCGTTGATCAGGTTCAGGCCCGAATAGAGCGCGTGCGCCACCCGGCCGATCTGCCGGCCAGCGAGGTTGGGGTCGAGCGGGCGCTCGGACCGCACCCCGATATCTGCGGCGCGCCGGCCGATATCGAGCTTGCCATAGGCGGTGGCGAACTCGATCCGGATGTTGTCGTCGACGTGCCAGAGCTCGCCGATATGCCGGGCGAGGAACACCGAGGTCCAGGTGCCGGCAGAGATGCGGACGATCTGCTCGCCCACCGCGCCGTCGCGCCAGCGGGTCAAGGCCCGCATCGCCGCTTCGACATCCTCGGCCCGGGCGAGGAGCTCCTCGCCGGCGGACGTGAGCTGGTAGCCGGTCTGCCGGCGCACGAACAGCGGCTCGCCGATCTGCTGCTCGAGCGCCGTGACCCGCCGGCCCAGCGTCGCCGCGCTGAGCCCGGTGGTGGAGGTCGCGGCACTGAGGCCGCCGAGCCGCGCCACATCGAGGAACAGCCGCAGGTCATCCCAGGAGATCGCGTCGCCGGCGCTCATCTTTTCATTCCTGCAAAACGCGTTGCGGACATGGTTGTATCGCTTCAAGCGCGAGATGGGCAAGTATGCGGCTGTTCGGAGCGCGCTCCATCGCCGCTGGTTCGGCCCGCAGCGCCTCCGCTCAGCACAGCGTCATCATAGGGAATGTCCGGCCCCATCACGGGAGCGGAGACGGTGTCGCTTTGCGTGGTTGAAAGGAGACCAAGATGTTCAAGACCCTGACCCGACGCTTCAACGAGTGGTCGCGCGTCCGCCGCGACATCCACCGGCTGCAGCAGCTCGACGACAACCTGCTGGCCGACCTGGGCATAGAGCGCGAGCGCATCGCGTCGTCCGTGCTCCGGGGCCCGAAGTGACCGCAACGGTCCATTGAACGAGAGGAGCGTCAAAATGGAAAAACGTCAGTTCGGCAGCATCGGCGAGGTCAGTTGCCTGACGCTGGGCGGTGGCGGCATCGGCCAGGTGTGGGGCGAGACCAGCCGCGAGGAGGGGATCGCCACGTTGCGGATGGCGGTCGACGAGGGCATCGACGTGATCGATGCGGCGCCCGGCTACAAGGTATGCGAGGCACTGATCGGCGAGGCATTCGAGGGCCGCCTGCCGAAGGGGGTGAAGGTCACAACCAAGTGTGGCCTCGGCACCGTCCCCGATTCGGAGGTCTATCCGCGCTTCCGCGCTTCGCTCGAGCACAGCCTCAAGGCCATGCGCCTCGAGCAGGTCGACCTGTTCTTCCTCCACAACCAGATCTGCCCGGACGACTTCGTCTACCCGGCCGAGAATGATCGCCGGGCCGAAATCGCCACGACCTGGTCGAGCTACCGCCATGCCGTCGTGCCGGCACTGCAGCGGCTGCAGCGCGAGGGGTTGATCGGCGGCTGGGGCATCACGGGGGTGAGCATTCCCACGACGATTCTCGATGCGCTCACCGAGGCGCCGCGTCCGCATGCGGTGCAGGCTGTGGCGAACCTCCTCGACAGTCCGGGCGGCCTGATCGGCTTCTCCACCCCGTCCCGCGCCCGCGAGATCATCGCCGCGGCGCATCTCAACGGCGTCGGCGTGATGGCGATCCGCGCCGTGCAGGCCGGCGCGCTCACCCGACGTTTCGACCGGGCATCGCTGCACGATCGCGACACCGCCGACTTCCACCACGCTGCGCCGTTCCGAGCACTCTGCGACAAGTGGGGCACCGACCCGGCGATCATCGCGCATCGCTACGCGCTGGGCATGGCGGGTGTCGAGACGGTGGTGCTGGGGGTGAAGAACCGCGACGAACTGGCGGATGCGCTGGCCGCCGAGCGCCAGGGAGCGCTGGACCCTGCCGAGATCGCCGCCATCGATGCGCTCGCGCTGCGCGAAGTACCGGCCTGAACCCCAACGTCAGGCCGGACTGGCCGCCCCGCTCAAAGGCGGGGCGGCCGTTTCGTTTGATCAGACGATGCCGCCGCCGCCGGCCGCGACCGCCGGGCGGACTGCCGAGACACGCTGCCGGTAGCCGGCCTTGCGATAGGCGGCGATCGGGTCGATGGCGCCATTGGCGTCGAGGCGGGCCTTGGCGAGGATCGGCTCCACATCGGTACGGAAGGCGACCTTCAGCGTCTCCGACGCCATCAGCGCGTCGTCGTCCTGCTGGTAGCCCTTGAGCGCCTTGCGATCGACCAGCAGCGCGAGCGCATAGGCGCGCCGCACCTCGTTGGCCGAGCGGATCAGCGACTCGATCGGGTCGGTGACGTTGTGGCTCTGATCGAGCATGTGCGCCGGTGCAAAGCCCTTGGCTTTTCTCAGTTCCGCATCGACCAGCTCGTTGAACACGAGGAACAGCCGGTAGGGGTCGATCGAGCCGGTATCGAGGTCGTCGTCGCCGTACTTCGAATCGTTGAAGTGGAAGCCGCCGAGCTTCTTGAACTGGATCAGCCGGGCGACGATCATCTCGATGTTGACGTTGGGCGCATGGTGCCCGAGGTCGACGAGGCAGTACGCCTTGTCGCCGAGTTCGGTGGCGATCAGGTAGTTCGTGCCCCAGTCCTGCACCACCGTCGAGTAGAACGCCGGCTCGTACATCTTGTGCTCGGTGAAGAGCTTCCAGTCGGCCGGGAGGTCCGCGTAGATCTCCTTCATCGCGTCGAGATAGTACTCGAACACCTTGGTGAAGTTGACCTGGCCGGGGAAGTTCGAGCCGTCGCCGATCCAGACCGTCAGGGCTTTCGAGCCGATGGTCTGGCCGATCTCGATGCACTCGAGATTGTGCTCGATCGCCTGCTGGCGGGTGTCTTTCGCATAGTTCGCGAGCGAGCCGTACTTGTACGAGTGCTTCTGGCCGACAGCATCGGAGAAGGTGTTGGAATTCATCGCATCGAACCCGAGGCCGAAGCGGGAAGCGGCCTGCTTCAGCCGGTTCGGATCGGCCTTGTCCCACGGGATATGCAGCGAGACGTTCGGCGTGGCGCGGGTCAGCTGGTTGATGACAGAGCAATCCTCGAGCTTGTCGAAGATGTCGCGCGGCTCGCCCTCGCCCGGGAACTTTGCAAAGCGCGTGCCGCCGGTGCCGACGCCCCAGGAGGGGACGGCAACGGTGTAGGCGGCGACCTTTCTCAGCACGGCGTCGATATCGATGCCGCGCCGGGCAAGCTGGTCGCCGAGATGCGCGTAGTCGGCGTCGAGCGCCTTGCGGTTGGCGTCGTTGGTCTGGTCGACCACGGACTGGTCGATGAGTTGGTCGGTCATGGGTTCCTCCCCCCGTTATGTCTGTGGCTTACCCTCACCCGTCGCGCGCTTTGCGCGATCCACCCTCTCCCCGACGGGGAGAGGAACAGTGGGGGCCGCCGGCCTCTCCGAGTTCTTCTCCCCGTGGGAGAAGGTGGCGCGTAGCGCCGGATGAGGGGTCTAGCCTCAGCGCGTAAAGCTCTGCGCGTTGCCCGCGTCGACATTGATGATGTTGCCGGTGGATTTGGCCGACATGTCGGAGGCGAAGAAGTAGATCGCCTCGGCGATATCCTCGGGGAACACGCTCAGCTTCAGCATGGAGCGCTGGCGGTACATTTCCTCGAGCCCCTCCTTGTCGGTCTTGTACGTCGAGGCGCGCTGCTCCAGCCATTCGCCGGCCCAGATCTTGGAGCCGCGCAACACCGCATCCGGGTTCACCACGTTGACGCGGATCTGCTCGGATGCGCCTTCGAGCGCGAGGCAGCGGGCGAGGTGGATTTCGGCGGCCTTGGCGGTGCAGTAGGCCGCGGCATTGGGGGAGGCGGCGAGGCCGTTCTTCGACGCCACGAACACGACGTTGCCGCCGATCTTCTGAGCGCGGAACATGCGGAAGGCTTCCCGGCTGACGAGGAAATAGCCCGTCGACAGGATGTCCATGTTCTTGTTCCAGAGCTCGAGCGTCGTCTCCTCGATCGGCGCGGACGAGGCGAGCCCGGCATTGGAGACGAGGATATCGATGCCGCCGAACTCGACCGCCGTGTTGGCAAAGCCCGCGATCACCGCCGCTTCGCTGGTGACGTTCATCTTGACCGGCCGGACGACGTCCTTGCCGAACGCCTTGCCCAGTTCGTCGTTGGCCACCTCGAGCGCCGTCTCGTCGATATCGGCCAAGACGACGCACGCACCTTCGCGGAGGAGCCGGATGGCCGTGGCCTTGCCGATGCCGCCGGCGCCGCCGGTGACGAGGGCGATCTGCCCGGCCAGCGACTTGGGCTTGGGCATGCGCTGGAGCTTGGCTTCCTCGAGCGACCAGTACTCGATGTCGAAGGCTTCCTGCTCGCTCAGGCCCTGGTAGGTCGAGACCGCTGATGCGCCCCGCATCACGTTGATGGCGTTGACGTAGAACTCGCCCGAGATACGCGCCGTCGCCTTGTCCTTGGCGAAGGTGAACATGCCCACGCCCGGCATCAGGTAGACCACGGCATTGGGGTCGCGCAGCGCCGGGCTGTCCGGGTGCTTGCAGCGGTTGTAGTAGCCCTCGTAATCGGCGCGGTAATCGGCCGTTGCCTTCTCGAGGCCGGCAACCACGGCGTCGATATCGGGCTTTGCCGGATCGAACGCGATCACCAGCGGGCGGATCTTGGTGCGCAGGAAATGGTCGGGGCACGAGGTGCCGAGCGCCGCCAGCGGTCCGAGGTTCCGCGAGTTCACGAACTCCAACACCGCGGCGCTGTCGTCGAAGTGTCCGAGCATCTTAGTCTCGCCCGAGATCAGCCCGCGGATCTTCGGCATCAGCCGCGCCGCGATGGCGCGCCGCTCGTCGGCCGGCAGAGACTTCACAGCCTCGCCGCCGAAGGCCGGCTTGCCGGCGGTCTTGCCTTCGAGCCAGGCCATCGCCTTGTTGATGGTGTTGATCGTCTGCTCGTAGCACTCCCTGGGCGTGTCGCCCCAGGTGAAGAGCCCATGGCTCTCGAGGATGACGCCCTTGGCCTCGGGATGTTCCTCGCAGAACTTGCCGAGCCACAGCCCGAGCTCGAAGCCCGGCCGCTTCCACGGCAACCAGCCGATCTCGTCGCCGAAGATCTCCCTGGTGAGGGCCTTCGAATCCTTGCTCGCCGCGATCGCGATGATCGCGTCGGGGTGCATGTGGTCGACAAAGGCGTGCGGCACGTAGGCGTGGAGTGGGGTGTCGATCGAGGCAGCGCGCGGGTTGAGGTTGAAGGTCGCGTGCGGCAGGTAGCCGACCATCTCGTCTTCGTGCGCGAGGCCGCGATAGAGCCCCTTCAGCGCGCGCAGCTTGTCCATGTAGAGCGTCGCGAAGCCGTCGAGCTTGATCGAGGCCGAGTCGCCGCCCGAACCTTTCACCCAAAGGACTTCGACGTCCTCGCCGGTGAGCGGATCCTTCTGGATGATCTTGGACGAGGTGTTGCCGCCGCCATAGTTGGTGACGCGCTTGTCCGAGCCCAGAATGTTGGAGCGATAGACCAGCCGTTCAGGCTCCGTCAGGCCAGCCGCCCTCGCATCGTCCCACAGGTTCTGAAGGCGCTGAGGCGCGGTGCTGGACATGGACCCCTCCCGTGGAGATGTATGGCAGTTATTGTGCTTGGGACTAGCTCCCGGCACTGCCCAGTGTCAATCAGAAACAGTCAGAACTGGTCACAGAGCGCACGTATCGGCCGCCACGTGATTGACAGTGACCGGTTTTTGGTGAAATTGACTCCGCTCAGGGAGAGGACCTTGCACGAGACCGAAAGACATCGCGTGATCCTGGCCGCCGTGCAGGCGCGGCCGCTCGCGACCGTGGCCGAACTGGTGGATATCACCGGGACATCCGAGGCGACGATCCGGCGCGATATCGCCGCGCTGCATGTGCAGGGACGGCTGCGCCGCGTGCGTGGCGGCGCCGAGGCGATCAACCCGCCCGAGCAGGGCGCACTGATGGGCCGGCCCTTCTCGGTCAACGAAACGATCAATATCGCCGCCAAGCGCGCCATCGCGCGCGCCGCCGCCGACCTCTGCAAGGACGGCGAGCCGGTCATCATCAATGGCGGCACCACCACCTACCAGATGGTGCACTACCTGACGGGCCGCCGCCTCTCGGTCTTCACCAACAGCTTCGCCATCGCCGAGCACCTGATCCACAACTCGCGCAACTCCGTCGTCATTCCCGGCGGCACCGTCTATCGCGAGCAGAACGTGATCCTCTCGCCCTTCGGCGGCGTGGTCGCCTCGCACTTCTATGCCAAGCGCATGTTCATCGGCTGCCAGGGCCTCGGCCAGCATGGCCTGATGGAGGCTGACCCGATGGTGGTGCAGTCCGAGCTGGCGCTGATCAACCAGGCCGAGGAGCTGATCGTCCTCGCTGACTCCTCGAAGTTCTCCGGCCGCTCGAGCCTGATCCTGTGCGGGCTCGATCGCATCTCGGCCGTCATCACCGACAACGGCATCCGCGAGGAGGATCGCGCCATGCTGGAAAAAGCCGGTGTCGGCCTGACCGTCGTCGAAGTCGGCGAGCAGGGTAAGTCCCAGTCGGTCGCCTGACCGGCTCGCAACAGGGTGATTTCCAGGTGACCATCAGCAAGGTCGGCGTCATCGACATCGGCAAGTCCAACGCCAAGGTGGCCGTGGTCGACCTCGACACGCGCTCCGAAATCGCCGTGCGCAAGCGCCCCAATACGGTGCAGCACGGCGGCAAGTATCCGCATTTCGATGTCGATGGCCTGTGGCGCTTCGCGCTCGATTCGCTGCGCGAGCTCAACGCCGAGTATCCGCTGGATGCCCTGAGCGTCACCACCCACGGTGCCTCGGCAGCGCTGATCGACGAGGAGGGCTCTCTAGCCCTCCCCGTGCTCGACTACGAGTTCGCGGGCCCCGATCAGCTGAGGGCCGAGTACGACCGGGTGCGCCCGGCTTTCACCGAGAGCTTCACCCCGCGTCTCCCCGGCGGGCTCAATCTCGGCGCCCAGATCTTCTGGCAATCGCGCGCCTTTGCCGAAGGCTTCGCGCGGACGCGCTGGATCCTGCCCTATCCGCAATACTGGTCGTTCCGCCTGACCGGCGTCGCCGCCGCCGAGATCACCTCGCTCGGCTGCCACACGGACCTGTGGGACTTCTCGACTGATCTCTACTCATCGCTGGTGATGAAGGAGGGCTGGCTCGACCGGCTCCCCGCCGTGCGCCCGGCCTCCGATGTGCTTGGACTCACGCTGCCGGAGGTCACCGAGGCGATCGGGCTCAAGCGCCCTCTGCCCGTCTACTCGGGCATCCACGATTCCAACGCCTCGCTCCTGCCGCACCTGCTCGAGCGCCAACCGCCCTTCGGCCTCGTCTCGACCGGGACCTGGGTGGTGGTGGCAGCGCCGGGCGGGGATATCGACCATCTCGATCCCAGGCGCGATTGCCTCGCCAACATCGATGTCTTCGGCCGGCCCGTGCCCTCGGCGCGCTTCATGGGCGGACGAGAGTTCGAGATGCTGACGACGCCGCGCGAGCCGGACGAAGAGACCATCGAGCGCGTGCTCGGCCGCCGCACCATGCTCTCGCCCTCGGTCGTCCAGGGTTCGGGCCCCTTTGCCGACCGGCAGGCGCAATGGACGGTGCCGCGCGAGGAGCTCGACGACGACGAGGTCTATGTCGTCACCTCGTTCTACCTCGCCATGATGACGGCGGAGTGCCTGCGGCTTACGGGAGCCGAGAACCATACGGTGGTGGAAGGCCCGTTCGCCGGCAACCCGCTCTACCTGCGGATGCTGGCCTCGGCCACGGGGCGGCCGGTGGAGCCGGTCAAGCGCAGCGCGACCGGTACGTCGATCGGCGCGGCTTTGCTGGCGCGCATGGACAAGGATCGGCACGAACAGCGCGACGCGGCGCTGGTCCAGCCTGACGGGCGGGCCGCCGAATACGCGGCCGACTGGCAGGAGCTGGTCTGGAGCTGAGGCTCAGGCCTCGGGCCGCAGGGAATCGCGCACCGCCGCCTCGGCCGCAGCGACCGACTTGAAGATCTTGCCATCCACGCCGAAGGCGTCGAGCTTGACCGCGAGGAACCTGAAGCCGTCCTCGTGTGCAACGAGGACGCCCTTTGGCTCGCCGTCGATATCGACCGCTATGGGCTTGGCGCTATGGGGCTTTTCGAAATGGGCATGCTGCATGGAATACCTCCATTCGGCACGTCGCTAGCAACGGCCGGGGTGTTACCTGAAGTGTGAGACGAATAGGTGACAGCGGTCACATTCGTTTGGGTCGGCAACACCCGCTGGAGCGATCTACCCATTTACCGATGATCCCGGTTTGGAGAGTGGTGCGAAGTGCGAAATGCATTTTCGTCTCCTTTCCGGAAGGGCCATCGGGCCGTGGGTGATTCGATGAGGACCGATTGTGGTTCGGCCCCCGCAGCTTTTCTGTGACGAACCAGAGTCCGCCACGCGACTCTTCTATGGCACCGTCCGCCGCAGGTCTATCCGGCTTTGGTCGATTCCAACTCGAAGCGATGGTCGGGAAGATAGGGTTCGGCCGGCCGTTTCGCCAGATCGCGACGTTCCAAACCACTAGGACCGAAGTGAAATTTCCTGCCCCCGCGCGTCGCAGCGACGGTCATTGTCAGAGCGTGGCGATGAGCGCCTCGCCGCGCGGCGATAAACGATAACCGACATCGAGGCTGATCGTCAGTCCGAGCGCCTTGAGCTTTCGCACGTTGTCCTTGAACTGCATGCGCTCGATTCCCGCCGCCTCGGCGAGGCTCGTGGAGACGATTCCCGGGCGCTCCGCGATCAGCGTGAGGGCCTGTTTCGTCCACGGGGCACCGGCCGATTTGTCCAGCTTGGCGAGCCTTTGCGACAGCCGTTCGATCTCGGCCGCATCGGGCAGCGATTCGCGCAGGGCGTCGCGCGGGTCGGCTCCCTCGGGGTGGAGCCGGATGCGGTAGCAGGTGCCTTCCTGGCTCTCGAACATGGCGATGACCCCGGCGCGGTCGCGGTAGCCGGCCGCCCGCGCGTCGTCCTCGGTGACGCTCCCGGGCTCGATGGCCTCGATCGCGTCGATGCCGACGAGGCCAAGCTGCGTCCGCACCGTACCGCCCACCTTTACTGTGGGCTTCTTCCAGCGCCGAAAGGCCAGCGTGCGCTCGCCGGCAAAGATCGCTTCGAGGTCTGTCTTGCGGAATAGCATGGGCCATGATGGCGCGCCGCCGATCGGCCCGCAACGGGTTCCGACGAAAGTATGCCGGCTGTCGGACACCTGCGGGGTTTCCCTCTTGAAATCGATTGCATAGTCTGTTGAGGTGAACTCGAGCGGACCCAGAAGCTGCACCTACGGCGTTGGAAGACCTCGCGAGAAGGCCCCAACTGCTTGAGGGAGGACACCCTTGGCCGAGACTGATACGCGCGACAAGAAGCGCGGCAAGCCGCGTCCTGTCGAGGGCGCGACACCCTTGAAGCCCGGCCGCAGGCCGACGCTCAGAACCATCGCTGAAATGACCGGCTTCGCGATCACGACGATCTCGCGCGCCCTCAACAATGCGCCGGAACTGAGCGAGGAGACCCGCACCCGCGTCCAGAAGGTGGCGGCCGAAGTCGGCTACGTGCCCGACCGCACGGCGCTGCGCCTGAAGACCGGCCGCACCCATGTGATCAGCCTGATCCTCGATCCCCACGACGAGATCCTCGGCTTCGGCCAGTCCATGGTCTCGGGCCTGACCGAGGCCCTGCGCGGCACGTCCTACCACCTCGTCATCACGCCGATGTTCACCAACGGCGCGCCGATCGACCCGATCCGCTATCTCCTGCGCAACAAGGCTGCGGACGGCGTGATCTTCTCCCGCACCCAGCCCGACGACGACCGGGTGAAGCTGCTGATGGAGGAGAACTTCCCCTTCGTCTCGCACGGGCGCACGGCCTTTCCCTCGCCGCACCCCTATGTCGACTACGACAACTATGCCTTTGCCCATCACGCAGTGATGCGACTCAAGGCCAAGGGCTGCCGCAAGGTGACAATCATCCTGCCACCCATGCGCTTCAGCTTCGGCCATCACCTCAAGGACGGCTTCATGGCCGCGATCCGCGAGACCGGGCTCACCTTCGAGATCCTCGAGGGCGCCACGCTCGACAATACGGCCGACGATATCCGCCTTGCCGCCATGCGCCGCGCAGCCGAACCCGATTCGCCCGATGGCTTCATCTGCACGGGCGATGCAGCGGCGCTCTCGGTCATGGCCGGCCTGACCGATGCGGGCCGGAAGATCGGCGAGGACGTGCACGTCGTGGTCAAGCAGACTTCGGGCATCTTTAGCCAGGTCCGGCCGCGGGTGGACACGATCTTCGAGGACACCGCCCTGGCCGGTCAGCAGATGGGCGAGCTGCTGCTGCGCCGCATCCAGGGCGAGCCGGCCGAGAACCTGCAGATCCTGCACGAGCCGGAGCTCTGGTACTGAGCCAGCCGGCGTGTTGGCGCGCGGGATAGATGGGTCCGCGGGTCAAGTCCGCGGATGACGGTGGATGGAGGGCGCGCACCGCCCCTTGCCCGCCTAGGCCAGAAGCACTCCGTCATCCCCGGGCTTGACCCGGGGACCCATGCGATGATGCGGCAAGGCCCGTTAGCGTCCGCCTTCGATCCTCCGGTGCCGCTGATCGACGCCGCCCTTGCCATAGGGATAGTCCGCGACTTCCGGGGCGCTCGCCTCGGTGAGGCGGGTGCGGATCTCGTCGGGCAGCACGAGGTCGGCGGCGGCTGGCTC
>Ga0247822_10002437_pt1 | contig 11869 bp, 10 predicted proteins | sample 13C_Cellulose_Da_FD_192423 | JGI IMG/M metagenome (GOLD analysis project Ga0247822, IMG submission 192423) | Soil microbial communities from agricultural site in Penn Yan, New York, United States - 13C_Cellulose_Day30 | ecosystem: Environmental > Terrestrial > Soil > Agricultural land | place...
GCTATGCGATACCGTCACTTAAACCTGCATTCGATGCAATTGATCCACGCCTCACTCTTGAAGGACTACGGTTGATTGTAGAGCATGAGTTAAAAGTGCGAATTGATCCAACGGTGAATTCCTTTTGAGAGGGCAGGGTAGGGCTTGACAGAAATGTATGTCAGTTCAGTTCTCCGTTTTTAGCATCGCGCCAGACATCGCAGCAAACCCGCCGACTAACCCGCCAACAAGGGCGGTACAAAAGTAAACCACAGACACGCTATTGGTTCCAAAAAGTTGAGCCACTCTCAGCGGCAGCGTTGATGAGGAGGAAAGATCAGCAATTAAGGCATTGAATGTCCACAAAATAGCAACGGCCATAAAACCTGCGAGAAAGTTTTGCCTCGATTTAACGAAGTAGCCGGCGAAAAAAGCGGCAACCGCGCAGCTGAACCACGGCGTGAACAGGCCAAGCAAATGTGAAATGATAACGATCACAATGAACTGTGCTATGAATCTCATATTGTATTCCGGTGAATGCAGCAGCCCACACGTACCGGGAGCCTAGTCCATGTGTTTGATATATTAGCTTGCCCGCCGCTCATCGCCTTTAAATCTGGTTGGTTTATTCTTCGGTGATCAAAAGAATGTGTTTACTGTTACTTTGTCCGTCTGCAGGAGCTTTCATCATTTGCAGTTCGTAATGTTGGCCGCGTTCCCATGACGGGATGAGATTGTTGTAGTAGTAGCTTCCAGGATTGCCGGACTGTCCTCCCGGGTAAGTGGCCCACATCCGAACCCCCGATGGTTCCAGGCTGACCACCATTCGCCATGATGGACCATGGCTGCGCGACAAGGCGTTAATGGCATCCGCACTTCCGCCGCCACTGATGGACTCGCTAAGCGGGCCGATTCGAAGCAAATGGTTGACATGCGTGTCCTTAAAATTGCTCCAGGTCAATTTAACATCCGGATGGTCTTTAGTCCATGCGTTAACCGCGTCGACAGCGAGCATGAATGATTGCCGGATAATGTCTTTTGCCTGCTCCCGCGTAGCAGTAGACTTGATATCGAAGAACGACAGCGTTGGCTGCGTGCGAAGTAAGCGCAAGGTGGTAAACGTCGTTGGCCTTTCCAGCATCACATCGGAAGTTGATATCTCATCCCACGTGAGGGAAAGTATGTTGCTGATCCAAAGCGCGAAATATGCAGGTGTACTTTCATCGGGCGCATTCATGCGATCCCAGGCATCTAACGTTTTAGCTACACGCGCATATTCTCCGGAAAGTGAACGCTCGTCAAGTTCCGACAACAGCCAGGAAAGATTTTCATCCGCCATCAGACTGAAATGGTCCATTTGAAGGGTCATCATGTCCTGAGGCGTAGCTTTTGTCATGCCTGACAATTGTTGATTGATACGACGATTTCTGTATGCCTCAAAACTGGTTGCAGTAATGTAGTAGGGATAGGTCTCGTCGACCGGATACTGATTAGCGGAGCTTTCAAAACCGCGCAATGGATTAGTCGACTGGATTTGATCCTGCGATGGAATAAATGCCTGCCATCCGGAAGTACTGGTGCTTCCATCCAGAACAAATTTGCCCTCATCACGTCTTCTGACAGGAAATCGTCCAGCGACGCGCATTCCGATATTACCATTCGTAGTTGCCACTGCGAAATTCAATGCCGGGTTTGAATAGGTTTGCAGTGCCTGATCAAATTCTGTGAGATTCCTGGCCCGGTTTAACTGGTAAAGGCCACCAAGTTCATGTGATGGCTCGTGGGCAACCCAACGGAATGCATACTGGTTTTTGTCGTCGCCTTTGTGAAAAGCCTTATCATAGGTGACAGGTCCCCATTTAGTAAACACGATCGTGTCAGTAACGTGTTGCTGATCGCGGACGAGGCAAGGCTGTCATTCGAACCGATTACTACGCCGGGAGCACCTGGAAGCGAAGCTCCCATCACATTGATTCCAGGCGCATGCAATTGAATAGCGTACCAGATGGCAGGCATGTTAAGATTTAAGTGGGGGTCTCCGCACAGGAGGGGAGCTCCGCTCAAAGTCCTTGTACCGGACACTGCCCAGTTGTTGGAGCCAATACCCGGATCAGGTTTGGGGAGCCTATTGATTGCGATAAGTTCCTTCGGCAACGCCTGGGGTACAGTATCTGGGATTGTCACGCTTGCTTTCCATTGTCCAGGTCTGCTAACAATTGGATCGCCGACATCCTCCCTGTCTGGATAGAGCAGGCTAAGCGTATCTGCACCAAACTGTTTCAGGAAGTTGGTCATCTCCATGTCCTTGTCTCCCATGCAAAGTGACTGTGCCATGCTCTTGATCAGCAGGGCACATTTGAGTGTTGTCCAGGGCTCGGGGCGATAGTCAAGAAGTTTAAATTCAAATGGCAACGACTCGTACGAGAGCGATGATATGTAAGCATTCACGCCTTCGGTGTACTTTTCTACCATGATCATTTCATCCTGATTCTGCTTCATGGCTTCGAGTGTGCGTTTTGCGCCGAACACCATACCTAACCTGCGTTGGCCGCGATCGTAATCCAGGATAGAACCATTTGGGCCAGCGCCGGCAATCTCGGAGACGCGTCCCGCAGCAGCGTGAGTAAGAAATTCCATTTGCCAGAGTCTGTCAAACGCAGTCACATACCCCTGGGCAAAGTACAGATCCATATCGTTTGAGGCGAAGATGTGGGGGACACCTAATGTATCGTATACGATATTGATGTTGTCTTTCACACCGTTAAGAGATAGTGTACCCGAGCTGGCCTCGTCATCGTCAGCATCCAGATTATACCAAAAGCCCTCAAACGGACTCAGGAATTTACCCAAAGGCGGCACCGCATTTCCCATGATAACCCACCTGTTGTCCAATAGAATAATCAGAGTGATCGTTAGGAAGAGCGAGATCAGTAATTTGGCAATCCGCATAGGCGGGTAGGTGGATCTATGTACGTAAATCTAATCAACCCGGATGATTCTATTAATCATTGGAGACATTTGATGTTCCGGGAATCGGTTATTGATTTATCTTGCTTCACGAGACAAGCGTCATTGCCCGGAACTAACTTGCAAAGAATGTGAAAGCTATTCTTGAACATTATTCTAAAGATCAGATTAAAAAAGCATCGTCCATCAAGGCCATCTTTATGGATGTCGATGGTGTGTTAACCGATGGCCACATTGTTTATGACGAGGCAGGCCATGAGTTCAAAAACTTTCATGTAAGGGACGGTCTCATCGTTTCTCATTTGAAACGGTTCGGAATAATTACCGGAATTATTTCCGGACGTGAGTCGGCCGCCGTTTCCCGGCGATGTGCGGAGCTTGGAATCGATTTCTGTCATCAGGGTATCCTGGACAAACTTTCTGTCGTGGAAAAGTTGGCCAAGCATTACGGACTGAAAATGAAGGAAATCCTCTATCTGGGCGACGATATCAACGATGTCTCAATCTTCCGGCAATGTGGATTAAGTGTGTGTCCTAGTGACACGCTATCGTATGTTAAGGACGAAGCTGACCTTGTTTCCCGGTTTAAAGGGGGAAAAGGCGTCATGCGGGAGGCTGCCGACCTTGTTTTGGCTGCCCGGGGATTCATGGAAAAGTTGCTGTAATAGTCCACTGGCGAATTTGGCAGATATCACTATTTTTGCGCAAAATCTACAGGGTTAGTGGGAATAAGTTTCGTTCAGGTATATACGCTAGCAGTTGTTAGTTTTCTAATATTTGCGCTTTATAGAGAGACCTTTAATCCCGCATTTACATTCTTTATTTGCACGGTTGCCCTGTTGCTGCCGGGTGTCATCACTCCTGTAGATTTGCTAAGGGGCCTTTCCAATCAGCAGATCATTATCATCTTTCTTTTGGTATTGGTTACCGCTGGTATCAGACTGATTTATGGGTCCGCGATGTTCGCCAGAATCTTTAACCGCAACCTCAGTCCAAAGGCTTTCCTGATAAGGATGATGGCTACGGTTACGGCAATATCACCTTTCCTGAACAACACGCCGATCGTTGCCTTTATGATCCCGTATGTGCGGGATTGGGCTCAGAAAACGGGAAACCCGGCATCCAAATTTCTGATTCCATTGTCGTTTTCGACTGTATTAGCCGGAATGATCACGGTAATTGGCACGAGCACAAACCTCGTGCTGAATGGACTTATCGATTCTTATCACCTGCCTTTGCTTGGATGGCAAGACTTCCTCTATCTCGGCGTAATTGTGACGATAGTAGGATGGATATACATCTACTTTTACGCGTACCGCGTGTTGCCTTCTAATCCGAATACACTGGAGGCATTGAAAGAGAATCTCAAAGAATATATCGTCGAGATCGAAGTATTTCAGAACTCAAGGCTCATCGGTAAATCGATAAAAGACGCGGGACTCAGAAAACTTGAAGATGTTTTTCTCGTTGAGATCATTCGTGACGAAAGAATAATCTCACCGGTGTCGCCTGAAGAGGTGTTGGCCGCCGGGGATCTGCTTTTCTTTTCCGGAAGAACGGATTCAATTTATAATTTGATTCAGGCGGATAACGGACTTCGTATTCCCAGTCAAGACAACCTTGAAGTAGAGGGCCACTTTCATTTTGTTGAGGCTGTGATACCAGCCAACTCAGATCTGATAGGCATACCAATCAAAGACTCTGACTTCCGAAAGACTTACAACGCATCAATCATCGCCATTCATCGTAACGGAAAACAGCTTCCTGGAAAAGTGGGGGAGATGACGTTGGCAGGAGGAGACTTCCTGTTGTTGCTCACGAAGGAAAATCAACATAACGCCGATCACGAACGGGACCTGTTCTTCGTAACTAAACCTCAGAAGTTGATCCCTCCCAAATCGCGATGGCTGAGCGGATTGGGATTAGCTTGTTTTGTCGCACTCGTGCTGGGGATTACTGAAGTACTTCCGCTCTTCTCCGTGTGCCTGGGCATACTGGTTGTACTTGTGCTTACGAGCGTTTTGAATGTGATTGAAATCCGGCGTGAGCTTGATCTAAGTCTTTTGTTGATACTCGTCTGTTCGCTTGCCATTGGGGTGGCTCTTGAGAAATCAGGAACGGCCGATCTGTTGGCGCATGGATTGATATATGCAGGGAAATCAATGGGACCGATCGGTGTACTCACGGCATTATTTGTAGCCACTACCTTTCTGACGGCGCTGATCACAAATACCGCGACGGTATCAATTGTCTTTCCAATAGCCATGTCTATGGCCGAGCAAATGAACCTTTCTTATACGCCATTTTTTGCCGCAATCGCGTTCGCAGCTTCCGGTGACTTCATGACGCCAATTGGTTATCAGACTAACCTGATGGTCTATGGGCCAGGGGGTTACACCTTTCGTGATTTTATACGCGTAGGCTCCCTGCTCACGCTTATTTATATCGTAGTTTGCATTGGTTTTATATCATGGTTCTATAAGATCATTTGAAAGTGGAACACATCTATCCTATAAAAACAAAAGTGAGCAGAGCTTCGCGTGAGGCCTTACTAAACCAACGTGCCGTTCTCGTTTGGTTTACCGGACTCTCGGGATCAGGTAAATCGACACTCGCTGTGCAACTGGAGGCGCAGTTGCATGAACGAGGTTTTAAGACTTACCTGCTGGACGGAGATAATGTCCGTGCCGGCCTCAACAAAGATCTTACGTTCACCGATGAAGGTCGCATTGAGAATATCCGCCGGATAGGTGAGGTGGCGAAGCTTATGATCGATGCCGGTGTAGTTGTTTTATCTGCATTCATTTCGCCGTTTCAGTCTGACCGTGAACAGGTACGACAGATTATCGGAAATGAGCACTACATCGAGGTGTTCGTGGATGCTCCGCTTGAACTGTGTGAGCAACGCGATGTGAAGGGACTGTATAAGAAAGCCAGGGCAGGAGAGGTCAGGAACTTTACGGGAATTGACTCTCCTTATGAAAAACCGGGCCATCCCGATCTCGTCATAAAAACCGGGCAGATGTCGATCGACGAGTCGGTAAAAAACTTGTTGAATTTCATTGTGCCGAGGCTCTCATACGAGGGACAAGTTTGATAGCGTAATGAAGCATCAGAATTAAGAATTGAAGCAGGCATGCAGAGTCGCGAGTGAAGAGGCTGCATGCCACCTGGAATAAAATAAGAAACTATGAGTCAGTATTATCTCAGTCATTTGAAGGAGCTTGAAGCGGAAGCAATGTTCGTAATCCGCGAAGTTGTCGCACAATTCGAGCGGCCTGCGTTGTTGTTTTCGGGGGGAAAGGACTCGATCGTATTAGCGTATTTGTCCAAAAAGGCGTTTGCGCCAGCACGTATACCCTTCCCGTTGGTGCATATCGACACCGGTCACAACTTTCCTGAGACTATGGAATATCGCGATTGGCTGGTGAATGAACTCGATGTGAAACTTGTCGTTGGGTCCGTTCAGGAGAGCATCGACAAGGGCAGAGCACGCGAGGAGACGGGTTATAATGCAAGTCGTAACGCGCTCCAAACGGTAACACTGCTGGATACGATTGAGCAGCATAAGTTTGATGCGGCTATGGGCGGCGCCCGTCGCGACGAGGAAAAGGCGCGCGCGAAGGAACGCTTCTTTTCGCATCGCGACGAGTTCGGTCAATGGGATCCAAAAAACCAGCGTCCTGAGTTGTGGAATCTTTTTAACGGACGCAAGCATATAGGTGAACACTTCAGAGTGTTTCCCATATCGAACTGGACAGAAATGGACGTTTGGCAATACATCCATGCGGAACGTATTCCGATACCTAAGCTCTATTATTCGCATCAGCGGGAAGTGATATTACGCGATGGAGCAATCTTGTCAACATCTCCCTGGCTTAAGCTGAAGGAAACTGAGACTCCGCGCATGATGACAGTGCGTTTCAGGACCTGTGGCGATATGCCCATTACCGGGGCTGTCGAATCAGAGGCTGATACGATCGAGAAAATCATTGAAGAGGTTGCAGCGTCGCGTAAAACAGAGCGCGGAACACGGGCAGACGACAAGCGTTCGGAAACGGCGATGGAAGACAGGAAGAAGAGCGGTTACTTTTAATATAGCATTTATGAACCAGTTACTGAGATTTACAACAGCAGGGAGTGTCGACGACGGAAAAAGCACATTGATTGGCCGTTTGCTATACGACAGTAAGTCCATCTTTGAAGATCAGCTTGAGGCAGTTGAAGCGTCAAGCGCAAAGAAGGGTTACGATTACGTGGACCTTTCAATGCTAACCGATGGCTTGAAATCCGAACGCGAACAAGGTATCACCATTGATGTTGCCTACCGATACTTCGCGACGCCGAAACGTAAGTTTATCATCGCCGATACACCAGGGCATATTCAATACACACGCAACATGGTAACGGGTGCATCAACGGCAAATCTTGCGTTGATCCTGATCGATGCGCGCAAAGGTTTGGTAGAACAAACTTACAGGCATTCATACATCGCATCGTTATTAAAGATCCCACACGTGATTGTTTGCGTGAACAAAATGGATCTTGTCGAATATAAGGAAGAAGTATTCGACCAAATCGTCGAAGCCTATAAGGCGTTTTCGTCCAAACTGGAAGTCTCGGACATACAATTTGTGCCGATCAGCGCCCTTGCAGGTGATAACGTCGTGAACCGTTCTGAACGAATGAACTGGTATCAGGGAGCGACGCTTCTGTATATGCTTGAAAGCGTACATATTGAAAGCGATCATAATCACATCGATAGCAGATTTCCGGTGCAGTATGTGATCAGGCCACAGTCGAAAGAGCATCACGACTTCAGAGGTTACGCGGGTCGTGTTGCCGGTGGAATTTTTCGAAAGGGAGATGACGTATTGATTCAACCATCCGGGTTTACGTCGCGGATCAAGTCGATAAATCTTGGAAATGAAGTCGTTGAGGAGGCGTTTGCGCCGATGTCTGTTACTATGACACTTGAAGACGAGATCGACATCAGCCGTGGAGATATTATTTCGAAACCTAACAATCATCCTCAGGCTGTTCAGGATGTTGACGTAATGCTTTGCTGGATGAATCAACGCGAGGCACAGCTAAACTCTAAATTTCACGTGAGACACACGACGAAGGAGGTTCGTGGGGTGTTGAAAGAAATACAGTATAAACTCGATATCAACACGCTGCAGCGGGTGGAGCAGGTGGATCGGTTGACGATGAACGAAATTGCCAGGGTGCGCATACGCACAGCCCAGCCGTTGAGCATTGATAGCTATCGCAGGAATCGCATCACCGGCAGCATCATCCTGGTCGACGAAGCAACGAATGAAACCGTGGCTGCGGGTATGATTGTTTGAGCTTCACGCCTGTAACCCTTATTACATCAGGCGTACGGAATATCATAAGATCGCTATGAATACATCACAACTTCTTGGAATAGCATTGCGGGCGGCCGAAAAGGCATGCCGCGAAATTCTATCCGTGTATCACGCCGACAATTTCCAGGTAGAATTAAAGGGCGATCAATCTCCACTTACCCGGGCCGACAAACTCGCGCACGAGGCGATAACTTCAGAGCTGAATACGTCGGGTTACCCGGTTCTGTCAGAGGAGGGTAGAGATATCCCATTCAGCGAGCGGGCAGCCTGGGAGTACTTCTGGATGGTGGATCCACTAGACGGTACAAAAGAATTTATTAAGCGCAACGATGAATTTACCGTAAACATCGCGCTCATACATCGCGACAGACCCGTACTAGGTGTGGTTGCAGTTCCGGTTACCGGCGACATTTATTTTGGAGCGGCAGGTGAGGGTGCCACACTGAGACGCCATGGGAAAGATATTTTGCTGACACCGCGCTCAATCGATATCTCTGCGTCTGGACTGAGGGTTGTTGCATCGAGGTCGCATATGAATGCGGACACCGAACAGTTCATTGCAAAGCTTGACCGTGCTACGCTGGTATCGGCCGGAAGCAGCCTGAAATTCATGCTGCTCGCTGAAGGTAAAGCAGACATTTATCCGCGCTTTGGCCCGACAATGGAGTGGGACACCGCGGCTGCGCACCTCATTGTAAATGAAGTAGGCATGAAGGTGTATCACACCGGGGGCAACTCGGAACTGAGGTATAACAAAGAAAACTTACTTAACCCTTACTTTCTCGTCCGGTAACCTTCATCAGCGTTAGAGCTTCCTCGTGGTTCGATACGCCAGAATGATCCTTTAAAACGGTGTAGTTTGCCTTGCTTTACCTTAGCAACAGGCCAAAATCCCTTCTTACCGCGAAATCGGCTGCGAAACTTACACGGCTACGATCAGTAGCACTATCGTTGACGGGAGGCATCGTAAACTATCTAATTTGCGATGCTAAAATCAACAAGGATGAAACTCTTTTACGTCGGCGTATTGGTGTTGTCTATGGCATCTGCGTATGGGCAGAGCGTTAACCCTAACTGGAAGCAGGATCTGAAATCAAACCTGGATAAATTTCTTGAGTGTACGACAACGGGCGATAGAGCTACATGCAGCAGCTTTGTTGGAGAATCATTAAAGGTTGTCTACAAGGTGGATGATTTCTACAACAAGAAGGCTGGTCGTTATATGACAACCGCTGAAATCAGTGAATACCTGAAGACTTCCGGAAGCTGGTCGTCTCTGGGGCAGTCTTATGATCAGCAGGTATTGGACCGGGCAGGAGATCTGGCCAATTCACGGAAAGCCGTTGTAGCTGTTTACAATAACGCATCCAACATCGGACATGCAGTGCTTATTACTCCGGGCGAAATGACGGCCTCAGGATCATGGGGACTGAAGGTACCTGCAGCCGCTTCGTTCTTCGTTATCGAGCCGGCAAAATCTTTCACAGATAAGGGCCTGTCTTTTGCGTTTTCCAAGCAGATGTTAAAGGACGTGACCATCTATACCCGCAAGTACTGATCAACATTTGTGAAGGCATGCGCCCACAGAAGAATGAGTCTCGTCAAATACCGGATTAGCCCAAGCAAATAATCAGAAGATTGCCCTGAATAGCAGGAAGAGTGTCCCCGCCATGATCATGACAACCGGCAAGGTCAGGAACCAGGCGATAAGAATGTTTCTGACCGTGTCGGGTTGAAGATTTTTCACACCCCTGTTGGCCACCATACTTCCTGCGATACCGGAGCTTAGCACATGCGTTGTGCTCACTGGCAAACCGAAACTCGAAGACAATCCGATGGTAGTGGCTGCCACGATTTCGGCACTTGCACCCTGTGCATAGGTAAGGTGTTCTTTTCCGATCTTTTCTCCGACCGTTTTAACGATTCTTTTCCATCCAATCATCGTACCCAGACCCAGGGAAATGGAGATCAGCAATATGACCCATCGAGGAGAGTAGTCGGTTATATCGCGGACTCGCTGAAGTCCGTCTTTTAGCACTGCACGTTCAGCTTCGCTGATCTTGATCTCCGGTTTGTTGGCTATTGTTTTTAAGTTACGATCCAGTATCATGATGTCTTTTCTGACCAGGAAGCGTTCTTCCTTTGGGATGTCCGTTACTCCGGCAAGTGTAGCGAAGCGACGTTGCAAACGATCATTAATAGCACGGGCTTCTCCGAAACGCTCACGGTCCGGCTGAGACAAAACGGTAGAATCCATCGAATTGATTACCCGTTCTATTCTGCTGAGTGGATCAGGCATGGAAGCCGGTGAATAGTTTTCATTAAGGGCAAAGTATGCGGGCACGATTCCTATAAGGATTAGCATGACCAGCCCGACTCCTTTCTGACCGTCGTTAGACCCATGGAAAAAGCTCACGAGCGTACAGGTAACTACAAGTGTAGCGCGAATCCAAAAAGGAGGCGCCTTGTCTTTTTTCGGTTCCTTGAAGAGGCTGTCTCCATAATCGGTTTTCTTGGTAATCGATCTGATGAGATACATGAGCACAATCGTCATGGAGAATCCGAACAGCGGAGAAACAAGTAATGACATTCCAATATCCTGTGCCTTCGACCAGTTCACTGCCTCGCCGGTTGCATTCGGGAGTAGTGAGTAGGCAAGGCCAACGCCAAGAATTGAACCGATTAGCGTGTGCGAGCTTGAGCAGGGGATACCCAGGTACCAGGTCAGCAGATTCCAGAAGATCGCTGTGATCAGCAACGAGATCACCATAGAAAGGCTATGGGCAGTATTTTGATCGACCAGCGTTTCGACCGGCAGCAGATTGATAATTCCCACAGCTACCGCCACGCCGCCAAACAGCACCCCCGCGAAATTCCAGCAGCCCGACCAAATGACGGCCACCCACGGCTTCAATGAATTAGTGTAGATCACAGTAGCCACCGCGTTGGCCGTGTCGTGGAATCCGTTCACGAATTCAAAACCACAGGCTGCAAGTAGACAGATGACAAGGAGGGCCGAATGACCGAAGTCCAGATCGAACATAAAGGAATAAATTCGGCCCGCAATCTAGCCTGATTTCATTTGCACAATGTTATCGAATTGTTAACATTTTTTTCGTAAAGAGCGGATTCTATGGGGAATGTATTTGATTATCAGTAGTTTACAAAACTCCTGCATCGTCAACAGACAATTAATTAGCTTGCTTTGTGATGGAGACCATAATAGCGGGTGAGCAATTGCAGTTATTCCCCCAGAAGGCCATATTCTGGCCCAGCAAAAGGATTCTCTTCGTTGCCGACCTGCACCTGGGAAAGGTCAATCATTTTCGGCGTGCCGGCATTCCGGTGCCAACCCGTGCAAATGATCGGAACCTGGAACTCATCGTGGACCTGGTCACTGCAACCCGTCCCGAGCGATTTGTTTGCCTTGGCGACTTGTTCCATAGTCATTACAACCCGGAGTGGGAAACGTTCGGCGAATTGATCAGGCACTTCCGCACAACTTCTTTCGAACTTGTGATGGGAAATCACGATATCATGAGCGATCAGCA
>Ga0247822_10002438_pt1 | contig 11865 bp, 8 predicted proteins | sample 13C_Cellulose_Da_FD_192423 | JGI IMG/M metagenome (GOLD analysis project Ga0247822, IMG submission 192423) | Soil microbial communities from agricultural site in Penn Yan, New York, United States - 13C_Cellulose_Day30 | ecosystem: Environmental > Terrestrial > Soil > Agricultural land | place...
AGGTTGCGCCGGCGCGGCGGCACGGTCCACACGACGCTCGACCTCCGCCTGCAACGCGTGCTCGAAGCGCGCGTCGCCGAGCAGGTCGCGGCGCTGCGCCGGCGCAACCTCGATCAGGCAGGGCTCGTCGTGCTCGACACCGAGACCACCGGCGTGCGCGCGATGGTCGGCTCGGCGAGCTGGACGGGGCCGAACGGTCAGATCAACATCACGACGCGCCGGCGCCACCCCGGCTCCGCGCTCAAGCCATTCGTCTACGCCACCGCGATCGAGCAAGGCGCGAACCCGGCGACGATCGCGTGGGACGTGCGCGAAGCGAGCGACGCGTACTTCGCACCGTCGGCGGGCATGGAGCACGGCCCCGTGCGCTACCGGGAAGCGCTCGCGAGCTCGTACAACTTCGCGGCGGTCGACGTGATCGAGCAGGTCGGCGTGCCGCGCGTGATGAGCGCGCTGCGCAAGGCCGGCGTCGCCGAGCTCGCGGGCGCACCCGATGACTACGGCCTGCGACTCGCGCTCGGCGCCGCGAAGGTCCGCCTCGTCGATCTCGCGGCGAGCTACGGATTCGCCGTGAAGGGCGGCTTCGTCGGCACGCCACGCGGCATCACCACGGCGGTCCTGCCCGACGGAGCGCGCTGGTCGCCGGTGCGCTCGGCCGAGCGGCGCGTGTTCTCGCCGGAGACCTCGTGGCTCGTGATGGACATGCTCGCGGATCCGGAGGCGCGCCGCCCGGGCTTCGGGATGGAGCTGCCATTCGATCTTCCGTTCCGCGTCGCCGCGAAGACCGGGACGGCGCGTGGCTTCGCGGACACCTGGGCGATCGCCGCGACCGAGGAGGTCCTCGTGGGCGCATGGGCCGGCACGTTCGACGGCACGCCGACGCAGGGGATCGTCGGCATGGACGCCGCGGCACCGCTCGCGCGCGACGCGTTGCTCGCGGTCGCACAGACCACCGCCGCGCCGCTCACGCTGCCCTCGCGTCCCACGACGATCGTCGAGATCGACGTGTGCGCGACCTCGGGCATGAAGCCGCACGGCCGCTGCCCCGTGATCTCGGACTACGCCGTGCGCGGCCGCGAGCCCACCACCGTCGATACCTGGCACGACGTCGACGGCGCGATCCGCTATCCCGATCGCGCGCGGGGCTGGCTCTCGCGCCGCGCGGACGCGATGGCGATCCGCCGGCACTGACGTAGCCGCGCTCACGCTTGCTACAGCAGCGGCAACCCTAGTAGCCGGCGGCCTGAGGTTCGTGCGCCTCTCCCGCACGATCGCGGGCTCGGCAACGCGGCAAATCGCGCCGTTGCACGAGCAGAACGCGGTACGGAGTTTGCTCCAGGCGCGCGCATCAAATGCGAACGCTTGGCTTAGCTCTGTTCACCGTCGTGACCGCGTGCGCGCCCGCCAAGGAGGATGGCAAGGGCGTCGTGGACGACAGCCAGCCCCCTTCGATCCCGACCGACCTCGGCAAGGCCGACGGCGCGTCGCGCATCGTCCCGCTCGCCGCCGAGTCGGCGCATCCCTACACGAACAACCTCGACAAGGTGTACACGGTCGCGCTGCCGCAGCTCCCGGCGTGCGCGAGCGAGGCGCGCGTGCACTTCTCGGTGCTCCGCACCGAAGCGGGCTACGACTTCGTCACCGTGGAGCCGACCGGCGCGCCCGCGCAAGAGTTCGACGGCAACCTCGACGACACGTGGACCGAGTGGTTCCCGATCAACGGCCCCTCGTTCAAGGTCCGCCTCGAGTCCGACGAGAGCATCGTCCGCCACGGCTTCGAGATCGACGGCGTGGAGTGGAACGGCACGCCCGTGTGCCCCGCGGTCGTCTACCCGCCGTGCGCGAGCGGCACGATCAACGTCGCGGCGCCACCGGCCGCGTGTGGCTGCCCCGTGCAGCCCGTGTGCGCGAACCTCGACGCCGTCGAGATCAAGCACTCCACCCAGGCGCGCTTCAACCTCCGCGTTCACCACGCCGTCGGCGCGGTCGCGACGGAGACGCACCCGGGGCCGACCGATGCCCCGGAGACCACCGAGATCGGCACCGTCGACAAGGTGCGCCTCGGCGAGCTCGTCGAGCGCGCCGCGCGCCTCGGTCTGCTGAGCGGTCAGGGCTACGACCGTCCGTTCGGCACCGAGACGCGCGAGGAGCTCGCGCTGATCGCCGGTCCGTACGAGGTCACGTTCGTCGCGCCCGAGGGCGAGCACGACACCGAGGTCCAGCAGCTGATCGCCGACTTCGAGGCGCTGTTCACGTGCGGCACGCCGACGGGCGAGCTCACGTGCGGCGCCGGCTTCACCTGCCAGGAAGGCGCGTGCGTCGAGGAGCAGACCTGCATCTGTCCCGCGGTCTATCAGCCGGTGTGCAGCTCGTCGGGCCAGACCTACAGCAACGCGTGCGCCGCGGGCTGCGCGAACGCCGACGTCGCGCACACGGGCGAGTGCGGCATCACCGGCGACACCTGCGGCACGATGCTCGGCCTCACCTGCCAGGACGGCTACAAGTGCCGCTTCGGCGAGTCCGAGTTCACCTATCCGTACCCCGACGCGGGCGGCGCGTGCGTCTCGGACACCTACTGCGATGCGCCGACCGACTGCAACGGCCTCCCGCACGTCGCCGTCCCCGGCGCGTGGGCGTGCAACCAGAACGCGTGCGCGTGGCAGGCCGGCGCGTCGTGGCTGACGCTCACCGGCGGCACGTTCGAGACCGCGCACCCGTACGCGAACGGCGCGAGCGTCTGGAAGGCGATCGCGCTGCCATCGGGTGCCGAGGCGATGCGCCTGCGCACCGACAGCTTCTCGCTCGAGGCGAACTACGACTTCTTCGAGGTGTGGGCGTGGTCCAACGGCGGCTGGGTGCGCGAGGCGCGCTACACCGGCACCGCGGGCCCGGCGCTCACCGACGAGTTCGAGGGGCGCTACTTCTACCTGCGCTTCGTCTCCGACAGCTCGATCACGAAGCAGGGCTTCAAGCTCGCGGTCCAGTACCGCTAACAGCGGCTGTCGCTTAGTTCTTCGCTTCGACGCCGCGCGGCGACAGCGGGCGGGACGCGGCGAGCACACCGTCGACGATCGACAGCGCCGTGGCCGTGAGGTCCGCGAGCGCATCGGCGCCGCCGGCATCGTGCGCGGCCGGGTAGACGAGGACGAGGCGCTCGAACAGCTCGACCACCAGGTCGCGTCGCTCGATGTGCGCGAGCACCGAGGCCAGCCCGCCGGCGAGCAGCTCCTGCAGCTGCGCGTCCGCGCCGTACGCGCGCCAGTGCGCCGGCAGCCCGGCGAGCGCGCTCTTGCCGAGCCCCGGCGGCAGCTCCGCCGGAAACGCCTGGCCGAGGCCCAGTCCGACCCGCGCCGCCTTCGCGATGTGGCTCGCCTGGTCGAGCACGTTGTCCTGCTGCAGCTCGTCGCCCGTGCCCTCGCGCTTGAGCAGCAGGTGAGGGAACGAACGATCGACCTCGCACACGACGACGCTGATCATGCCGGCGATGCGGAACGGCCGATGGACCGGGAGGTACGCCCACTCGCCGCGCCGCTCGCGCAGCGTCTCGAGATCGAACGCGGTCACCTCGACGTCATGTGCGTTGCGAGTGAGCTCGCCGTGCAGCACGCGGCGCTCGAAGCCACCGTCGGACAGCGACCACAGCGCGGTCCGCTGCAGCGCCGGCGGGAGGTGCGAGAGATCGTGGATCGAGGTGAGGCCCGCGGCACTCGCGGCGGCGGCCTGGTGCCGGCGCTGGAACACGGCGCGCGCGGCGAGCAGGCCGAAGCCTGCACCGAGCAGTGCGATCAACGACCAGGCATCCACAGCGGCAACGTAGCACCCCGCGGCGTCTCGGCGGGCTGTGGGGCACGCGTCCGCTCGTGTGCGAGCAACCACTGCTTCGCCGCCATGCCGCCGCCGTAGCCCGTGAGCGCGCCATTCGCACCGATCACCCGATGGCACGGCACGATGATCGCGATCGGGTTGCGCCCGTTCGCCGCACCGACGGCGCGGCTCGCGCTCGGGCGGCCGATCGCGCGAGCGAGCTCGCCGTAGCTCCACGTCCCCGCGTACGGGATCGCCATCAGCTCGTCCCACACGCGCCGCTGGAACGCGGTGCCCTCCATCGCGAGCGGCAGATCGAAGACGAGCCGCTCGCCGCGGAAGTACTCCGCGAGCTGCGACGCTGCCCGTGCGAGCACGGGAGCTTCATGCTCGACGCCGTCGGGCGGCGCCGCCGCGCTCTCCGGCAGCTGGAGCCACACGAGCTCGTCGCCGCGCGCGAACAGCTGCAGCTCGCCGATCGGCGACGACATCGTCTTCTTTGTCAGCATCGGATCCTCCCAGGTTCTTCCACAGGTGCATGACCGCGTACGAACGGAACGGCCGCCACGCGTCGGCGCGGGCGATCGCCTCGCGCGGGGTGCCACCGAGCGCCTTGCGCACCCCGAGGTCTTCCGCGGGGAAGGCATCGGGATCGTGCAGCGCGCGCATCGCGAGATAGTGCGCGGTCCACGGGCCAATCCCGGGTAGCGCGACCGCCGACGCCACGAACTGATCGAGGTCGTCGCCGCCGTCGAAGCGCAGCGCGCCACGGGCGACCGCCACCGCGAGGCCGTGCACCGCGGCGGCGCGTGCGCGCGGCAAGCCGATCGCCGCGATCGCCTCGGGCGTCCGCTGCGCGACCTCGGCCGCCGTCGGAAACCGAACCACGAGCGAGGCATCGCCTCCATATGGAGTCCCGAACGCCGCGGCGAACCTCCCCGCGAGCGTGGTCGCGGCCGCGACCGACACCTGCTGTCCCAGCAGTGCGCGGATCGCGGCCTCGAACGGATCGATCGCCCCCGGCAAGCGCAGCCCGGGCCGCTTCGCGACGGACGCCGCGAGCGCCGGATCGCGGCGCAGCACGCGCGCGATCACGTCGGGGCGTGCGTCGAGATCGAACACCCGCCGCACGCGTGCGACGAGCGGCATCAGCACCGGCACCAGGCTCGGCGACACGACGAGCCACAGCGCCGCGCGCGTGTCCGCGTGCACCACCTCGATCACGCCGGTCTCGCCGCCGACGTTCACGAGGCGGCGATAGCGCTCGCGATCGACATGCTCGACGCCCGGGATCGCGCGGACCCGCAGGAACGCGAGCAGCTCCTCCCACGCATACGGTGCGCGATAGTCCAGGCGCAGCCGGATCGCGCCGGCAGCGGCTATCGCATGCGCTCGCCTGATCTCCGAGGGTGCGCTGCGCATCCGTTGCTCGAACGCCGCGTTGAAGCGGCGCACGCTGTGGAAGCCCGCCGCGAATGCGACCTCGGTGATCGGCAGCTGGGTGTCTTGCAGCAGCTGCTTCGCGAGGGCGAGCCGGTGCGTCTGCGCGAGCTCGACGGGCGACACGCCGAGCCGGGCTTCCGTCGCGCGGCGCAGGTGGCGAGCGGACACGCCGAGCTCCGCCGCGAGGTCATCGATCGACGCGTCGTTGAGCGCGCCCTCGGCGATCCGCCGCGCCGCCGCCGCGACCAGCACCTCGATCGCGTCCACCGCCGCCGGCCGTCCATCACGCGTGTTGCCGGGCGCGAGCTCGGGCCGGCAGCGGAAGCACGCGCGAAAGCCCGCGGCCTCCGCCTGCGCCGCGGTCGCATAGAACGAGCACCGCGTGCGCCCCGGCGTGCGCGCCGGACAGATCGGCCGGCAGTAGACGCCGGTCGTCGAGACGCCGACGAAGAACACGCCATCGAACCGCGGATCGCGGGTCACCAGGGCGTCGTAGCGAGCGTCATCCGAGAGCACGGATCACGGGTACCACGCGCGCTGCGCCTCGACTGGCCGTTTCCGGACACGAGGGCAAATCGGGGATCGCCCTACTTTGCTTCGTCGCCGTCGGTCTCGGGGACGATCGTGCCCCCGGAGATGATCCACCTGTCATCGCGGTGCGTGACGACGGCGAGCAGCTCTGCACGTTGCAAGGGATCGAGCTGCTGCCATTCCTCGGCGGTCAGCTTGTACCCCGCGAGCGCGATGTCCCCCTTCATGCCTTCACCTTCCACGCGGGCGTCGACGCGGGCGAGTTTTTGCTTCGGTTTTCTGCTAGACGCTTGTGCGTGCCACGCGAAGTCACGCACCGCTACGTCGATCCGCTCGCGCAGGTCTGGCTCGGCGCCGCGCGTCGGATCGGCCTTCGCGTTGTCCGGACGCCGGACACTTATGCATCTACCGATGGACGGGGCGCGCTCGCGATCGCCGTCGACGCCGAGCTCGACGCCGACGACAGCCTCGGCCAGATGATCTTTCACGAGCTGTGTCACTCGCTCGTCGAGGGCGAGGACTCGTTCGCCGCACCCGACTGGGGCATGGACAACACCGGCCCCGAGCACGACTTCCGCGAGCACGCCTGCCAGCGCGTGCAGTGGGTGCTCGCGGGCCGCTACGGCCTGCGCGCCGTGTTCGCGCCGACGACCGACTTCCGGGCATTCTGGGACACGCTGTCGGGCGACGTGCTCGCCGACCGCACCGATCCATCTGTTCAGCTCGCGATCGCCGGCCTCCGCCGCGCCGCGCTCCCACCGTGGGCTCCCGCGCTCGCCGAGGCGCTCGCCGCGAGCGCGCAGATCGCCGTCGCCGCCGCCCCTTTCGCCGCTCGCCCGACGACCGGCGAGCTGGCACCGCTATGGCTCGGCGTGACCGCGCCACCCGCGCCGCATCCGACCGGCCTGCCTGCAGGCGATGGCACCGGCACGTGCGCGACGTGCGCGTGGCGCTTCGATCGCAAGCCCGACGACCGTCGGGCGCGCAGCAGCGCCGAAGGCGGTGCGGAGGTAGATCGACGCGGTGCCTCGCGCTGCCGGCAGGCCGACGCGAAGGTCGACCCCACGTGGCCCGCGTGCGAGCGCTACGAAGCCGCGCTCGATTGCCAGACCTGCGGCGCCTGCTGCCGCGCCGCGTACGACGCCGTCGACGTCGCGAAGCGCGATCCGATGGTGAAGAAGCAGCCGACCTACCTCGAGGATCGCGGCACCTACTACCAGATCAAGCGCAAGGGCGATCGCTGCAGCGCGCTGCAGGGCGGCGTCGTCGTCGACGGCAAGACCTCGCGCTACGCGTGCGAGATCTACGACGACCGCCCGCGCACATGCCGAGACTTCACGCTCGGCTCCGCGCATTGCTTGACCGCGCGCCGCCGCGTGGGCCTCAGCTTGTAGCCGATCATCGCCCGGCCGCGATCGCGCGTAGCCCGGCCCGCGTCGACGCGCGCTCGCGCTCGACGACACCGACGACGCCGCTCCACCCGATCTCGACCACAGCGCCGTGCGGCGCGCGCTACGGACGTCAGCCCTCCGAGCCCGGCGGCTTGATCCCGGGCTGCGTTGGGGGACGCAGGCGCGGCGGGGGCGCGACCGGCGGCGAGGTCTTGCTGTCGCCCGCGAGGCGCTGCACGGCCGCCGCGACGTCGACGCCGAGCAGCTGCTTGAGCTGCTCCGAGGTCACCGCCGCCTTGACCGCGAGGTTGCCGCCGTTCGCCGCGAGGTCCTTGTCGATGACGGTGAGCTTGTGGACGTGCATCTCGCCCACGGTGCTCATCATCGTGCCGACCAGGCCCTGCAGCTTCTGCGCGACGAAGATCTGCCGCGCGCTATCGCCGGCCTTGCCCCACGTCTCGCCGAGCGATCGGATCGCAGACGCGGTCGCCTTTCCGTCCTCGACGATCTTCGACGCCACGCCGCGCGCCTGCGCGACCATCTGCGCCTTCTTCGCCTCGGCGGGCTTCACCTTGTCGGCGATGAGCTGGTAGCGCACCTGCGCGAGGCGCGCGCGCTGCACCGAGAGCTCGGCGGTCGCCTTCGCGACCTGCGCCTGCACCTGGCCCTTGGCCTCCGCGATGAGCGCGCCCTTGCGCGTCTGCGCCTCGGCGATCCGGCGCTGGCCCTCGGCGCGCGCCGTCGCGATCTCGGCCTCGACCTTCGCGATCTCCTGGTTCATCAGGTTCGCCGCCGAGTTCTCCTGTGACAGCGCGTGGTTCTCCGCCTCGGAGATGCGCGACGTCTTCAGCAGCTCCGCGGTCTGGCGGCGGCCGAGCGAGTCGAGGTAGCCCTTGTCGTCGGACACGTGCTGGATCATCAGCGTGGTGAGCTCGAGGCCGAGCCGCGCGAGATCGTGATCCGCCTCGTGCACGAGTGCGCTCGCGAACTTCTCGCGATCCTGGTTGACCTCCTCGGGCGTCAGCGTCGACAGCACGCCGCGCAGGTTGCCTTCGAGGGTCTCGCGCGCGACGGCCATGATCTGCTCGCGGTTCTTGCCAAGCAGGCGCTCGAGCGCGTTCGCGAGCTGCGCACTCTTGCTCGAGATCTTGACGTTCGCGACGCCCTGCACGTTGAGCGGGATGCCGCCGCGCGAGTACGCGCCCTGGACGCGCAGCTCGATCACCATGTTCGTGAGGTCCATGCGATCGACGACCTCGAGCAACGGGATGCGGATACCGCGGCCACCGCTGTGCACTACCCGGTAGCCGACGGACTTCGTCTCGCCGTTCGCCGTGGAAACTCTGCGGTGCCCACCCGAGAAGATGATCACCTCGTTGGGTGAGCAGATGTAGATGATGCGCGAGATGATGAACGCGATCACGATGAGAGCGCCGATGACGGCGACCGTGCCGACGAGCAGTAGGTTCTGCATGGTGCCTCCTTAGCTCCTCACGGAGTTGCCGGTGATGACCTTCGCGATGTCGACGCCGAGGGTCTTGTTGACCTCCTCGAGCAGCTTGCCCATCGTCGCCGGATAGGCCGCCGCGTACGCCGGGATGGTCTGGCCGTCGCCGCCATCGATCAGGTTGACCTCGCCGACCTTCACGCGCTGCGCCGCCTTCGCGACATCGCCGAAGATCACGTCGAGGTTCTGCAGCACGAACATGTCCATCGCCTTGCCGCCGCTCTCGCGCCACGCGCTCGCGACCTCGGCGAGCGATGCCGCCATCGCCTCACCGTTCGCCGCGATCGACGACGCCTGGCCCGCCGCGAACAGCTCGCGGACTTGCGCCTCGACCTCGGCAGGGATCTTCACCTCGGCCTCGAGCCGGAGCTGCTCGAGCTCGCCGCGCAGCTTCTGCAGCTCGAGATCGGCCTCGGCCTTCGCCTGCTGGCCGGCCGCTTCGGCGCGCGCCTCCTCGGAGCGCGCCTCGCTGTCGACCTCGGCCTTGATCTGCCGCAGCTCGTTCTGCTTGCGCTGCACCGTGGCCTGCGCGTTGGTCATCGCGACCTCACCGCGTGCGCGTGCCGCGGCCTCCGCCTGCTCGGCGGCGCGCACCGCGTCGGACTCCGCGACCTCGGCGGTCCGCAGGATCTCGGCGATCCGCTGGCGGCCGATGCTCTCGAGATAGTTCCGGTCGTCGGCGATGTGCTGGATCTTGAGCACGTCGAGCTCGAGGCCGAGCTTCTCGAGGTCCGGGCCCGCCGACTGCTCGAGCTGGCGCGCGAACTTGAGGCGATCCTGGTTGATCTCCTCGGGCGTCAGCGTCGCGCACACGCCGCGCAGGTGGCCTTCGAGCGTCTCCTTCACCATCCGCCCGATCTCGTTGCGGTCCTTGCCGAGGAGCTGCTGGATGGCATTGCCGACGAACCGCGGATCGGTGGAGATCTTGATGTTCGCGATCGCGTGAACATTGAGCGGAATCCCGCCCTCCGAGTACGCGCCCTGCACTTGCATCGGCACCGCGATCAACGAGACATCCATCTCGTGCACGCTCTCGACGATCGGGATGCGCATGCCACGCCCGCCGAACACCACGCGATATCCGAGCGTGCTGCCGTCGGCCGCCTTGTGCTTGCGTCCCGAGAAGATCAGGATCTCGTTCGGCCGACCGATCCGCAGCAGGTAGCGGTAGAGGAAGATCAGCAGCAGCAGGACGCCGACGCCGGCTCCCACGCCACCGAGGATTTCAGGCGGGATCTTGTCCATGACGAACCTCCTTCGGGCAACGCGACCATAGTCCGCCGCGGGCGCACGGCACCCACGGCTCAACCTCACGACAGGCGAGGACGCTACATCTCGGTCTTGGCGACGAGCAACGAGCCGCGGTCGCCTTCTGCGACGATCAGCACCGGCGTCCCTGTCGGCAGCTCCGCGCCGTCCTCGACGAGCGTCGCCACGAAGTCTTCCGAGCGGCCTTTGATTTCTACGCGCACCTTGCCGGGTTTGCCGGGGCCGACGGGCAGCACGAGCGTGCCGGTCACGCCGACGAGCTCGCTCGCCGTCACGTCGCTCGACACGCTCTCCTTACTCACCTTGTGCACGACGAGCACCGCGACCGCGCCCGCGGCCCAGCCGATGCCGAGCGCGCCGACCGCTGAGACAACCTCGCTCGAGCCGAGCCTGGTCAGCGCGTACCCGGCGCCGCCGCCGAACGCGAGGAAGAACACCCAGAACCGCAGCGACATCACCGGCGCCCACGCGAGGCCCACGTCGGTGTCCGGGCCGTCACCGTGGTCGGTGTCCTTGCCACCGAGCAGGATCGACGCGAGCAGGAGGGTCACTCCGAATGCGATGGCGGCGAGATAGATCGTCGTCACGTTTCCCCTAAACCCGAGATGCCCTGACTGTGCTCATCGTTTCAGCGGCTGGCAAGCGCAACCATGCGTGACGGTTCGGAAACGCCGCGCCGCGACATCACCGGTCCGACCCAAGCTCCGTCACCCACGCGGTGACGAGCTCCCGCAGCACCGGCAGCGTCACCGCACCCGCACCGAGGACCACATCGTGGAAGCCCGGGAGGTCGAAGCGGTCGCCGAGCTGGCGCTCCGCTTCGGCGCGCAGCCGCAGGATCTCGAGCTGACCGACCTTGTACGCGAGCGCCTGGCCCGGCCATCCGATGTAGCGGTCGACCTCGTTCGAGATGTTGATCTCGGTGAGTGCGGTGTGCTCGCGCATGAACGCCTCGGCGCGCGCGCGCGTCCAGCCCATCGCGTGCAGGCCGGTATCGACGACCAGCCGCGACGCGCGCCACGCGTCGTAGCTGACCTTGCCGAGGCGATCGAGGTCCGACGAGTAGAGGCCCATCTCCTCGGCGAGTCGCTCGGTGTACAGCGCCCAGCCCTCGACGTACGCCGTCGAGCCGTCGAGCTTGCGGAACGCGGGCATCGCACCGAGCTCCTGCGCGATCGCGATCTGGGTGTGGTGCCCCGGCACCGACTCGTGCCAGGTCAGCGCCTCGAGCTCGAACCGCGGCCGCGTCTCGGGCTTGAACGTGTTGACGAAGTACTCGCCTGGCTTGCTGCCGTCGTAATGCGGCTGGCGGTAGTACGCGATCGTCGTGTACGGCGCCTCGTAGTCGGGGATCTCGCGCATCACGCAGTCCGTCTTCGGCAGCGTGCGGAAGAACCTCGGTGTCGCCGCCTTCGCGCGATCGAGCGCTTGCTGCGCGGCCGCGAGGATCTCCTCGCGCGAGGCGAAGTACAGCGCCTTGTCGGTGCGCAGCTTCGTGATCGTCGCGGCGAGGTCCGGCGTGCCGAGCACGCGCGCGCCGAGCTCCGCGAGCTCGCGATCCGTCCTCGCGATCTCGGAAAGCCCGAGCTCGTGCAGCTCGCGCGGCGTCATGGGCAGCGCGACGTGCTGCTGGATCGACGCGCGATAGCAGGTCTCCCCGTCGACGAGCCCGGCGAGGCCTTCCTTCTCGACGCGCGCGTTCGGCAGCACGCGGTCACGCAGGAAGTCGCGCTCGCGCACGAGCGCCGGCTGGACCGTCGACGCCACCGCGTGCCGCAGCGCCGCGTGCAAGCGCGCGCGCTCGCCCGCCGGCCACGCGTCGGTGCCCGTCACCTCGGCCCACGCCGGGTTCGCCATCGCCCAGGTCTCGACGGGCTTCGCGAGCTCGGCGTCGAGCTGCTCGATCGCGCGGCGAACTTT
>Ga0247822_10002439_pt1 | contig 11855 bp, 11 predicted proteins | sample 13C_Cellulose_Da_FD_192423 | JGI IMG/M metagenome (GOLD analysis project Ga0247822, IMG submission 192423) | Soil microbial communities from agricultural site in Penn Yan, New York, United States - 13C_Cellulose_Day30 | ecosystem: Environmental > Terrestrial > Soil > Agricultural land | place...
TCGCCGAAGGGGCCCGCGAGCTTGTTTTGCGTTTCGGCTTCGGAAGCCAATCAAATTGGGCCCTTGGGACCCTAGATCCTGTCCCCTATGCGGGCGCGGAGGTCGGCGGGGGCCTCGGCCAGGGTGACGACGCGGGCGTCGCGGGCGCCGCCGAGCTGGACGGTGGGGTGCAAGGTGTAGGCGACGATCTGGCCGCGCGAGGCGCCGGCGAGGCCGACCTCGAGCTCGAGGAGGGCGCCGAGGCGATGGGGCCAGGTCAGGGTGCGGGCGAAGAGGTTGCCGAGGCTGAAGGCGCACACGGTCGGGGTGGGGCGCGCGCCGAGCCAGGCCAGCGGCTGGACGACGTGCGGGTGATGGCCGGCGATGGCGTCGATGCCGGCGGCGGCGAGGCGCTCGGCGGCGGCGACGGTGTCGCGGTGCGGGACGTGCTGGAACTCCCACTCCCAGTGTGGCGACGCGACGAGGGTGTCGAGGCCGAGCGTGGCGCGGCGCGCGCGCCAGTCGATGGCGTCGATGTCGGCGGCGCGGGCCACGGCGGCCCCGGGTGCCTCGCAGTTCATCCACGTCGTCCATGCCAGCACGCCGATGCGCAGGCCGCGGGCGGTGCGCACCGCGAGCGGTGCCGGGCGGCCGGCACGGGCGCCGGCGACGCCGACGCCGAGCGCGCGCAGTCGCGACTCGGTCTCGATCAGGCCGCGGCCGCCGTGATCGCCGGCGTGGTTGTTGGCGATCGACAGCACGCAGCGCGCCGGATCGACCGCGAAGCGATCGAAGAAGTCGCGCAGGTACTGGGCGCCGAGCGACAGCCGGGCGAAGTAGCGGGCGTCGGGATCGTTGTGGTCGCGCACCACCGGCGCCTCGCAGTTGCCGACCACCAGGTCGGCCCCGGCGAAGATCGCCTGCAGCGCCGGCGAGCAGCTCGGCACCCGGTCGCCGCGCAGCCCCATCAGGTCGCCGAACATGACGATGCGCGCGACCTCGTCCGCGCGCGCGAACGTGTGGGCGCGCGGTCGCCGTGGCAGCTCGACGTGGGCGCGCACCGACGGAAAGAGGTGGTACCAGCCCCAGCGCAGGTCGTAGTGCCATGGATACGGAGAGCCCATGCGCGAGGGCGCTGCAGCTCGCGTGCCGGCCTCCGGCAGTCATGACGTCGTCACGTCGACCGTGAGGCTCCGACCGGCGCCGGTCGGGCTGGCCGCGCCGGCGTCGAAACGTGCACGTGCGGGTGTCAGCCACCTGCACGCGCGGGTGTCAGCCACCCGTCACCGCCGCCGGTTCACCCGGCCGTGGCCGCGGTCCCGCCGCGCCCGCATCCGCGCGGAACCTCACCGTGAACAACGCGGTAAACGCAATACTTCCAGCTGTTTGCGATGCCTGACAGGTCGGACCATTGGCGGGGATGGCACCGGCCTTGCTCTTTGAACCGGGCAAGAGGCCGCCTCCGTCCTGGCCTCGAAGGACCGCCCCGATGCCCACCCTGCGCTTCCACGAGATGCCCCTGTGCCGCCTGCCGCGCGCCACCGCGCGCCGCCTGATCACCCAGCTCTACGCGCCCGATCAGCGCTTCGCGCGCTGCTTCGTCCGCTACTGGCGCGACGTGATGGGCCAGCCGGCCGACGACGCCGCCCGCTCGACCGCGGCCGAGCTCGAGGCCTCGGCGGCGACGCTGCTCGCCAACCTCGACGATCCGCACGTCCACACCATCGGCGTCACCCACGACCTCGGCTACGAGCCGGTCGGCATGTACGCGGTGCGGCCGCTGGCGTCGCATCCGGTCGGCCGCGAGCTCGACGCCGTGCTCGGCCCCGGTCGCGAGCGGCGCGGCCTCTGCCACGCGGTGGCGATCCGCGACGATCACGCCGGCCTGCGCGCGCTGCGCACCGTGTTCGTCAACATCGCCCGCCGCGCGGTCGAGGCCGACCTCGACGTCCTCTACTTCTACTCGTCCGATCACCGGCTCGCCGACGTGTACCGCCACTTCGGCATGGAGTTCCCCGACTCGCTGGCGCTGCCACGGTCGCACCACCTGGTCGGTCGCTACCAGGTCCACCGCGCCGACAACCGCGCCCGCGTCGCCAACACCGCCGCCCAGCTCGGTCTGATCGAGCTGCCGGCGGCGGCCTGATCCGCCCCGGCTCGGAGCTCACCATGACCATCCTCGACGACGACACCCTCGCGCTCGCCCGCCTGGCCTGGTGGCTGGGGCCGTGGTCGCCGCGCGGCGCGCGTCCGGCCGGCGTGCGCCGGCGCGCGCTCACCCTCGGCGCCGGCGGGCCGTCGTTCCTGTACCAGCCGACCGATCGTCCGGCCCGCGCGGCCTGGCTGATCTCGCCTGGCCTCCACCCCGACGGCCCCGACGACGCGCGCATGGATCGGTTCGCCCACGTGCTGGCCGCGGCGGGTGCGGTCGTGCTGTCGCCGCGCTCGCCGGCGCTGTGCGAGCTGCGGCTCGGCCCCGAGGTCGTGCGCTGCCTCGCCGGCGCCGCCGACGCGCTCACCGCCGAGCCGGCCGCGCGCGACCTGCCCCTGCGCGTCGCCAGCGTCTCGGTCGGCTCGCTCGCCGCGCTGCGCCTCGCCGCCGAGCCCGCCACCGCCGCGCGCCTCGATCGCCTGGTCGTCATCGGCGGCTACGCCGATCCCGAGGCGCTGATGGCGTCGCTGTGCGGCGCCGACCCGGCGCCGCGCGATCCGCTCAACCAGCCGGCCGCGTTCCTGACCCTGCTCGATCACCTGCCGGTGGCGATCCACGATCGCGCCCGCCTGGTCGCCGCGTGGCGGTGGTTCGTGCGCACGGCGTGGCCGCGCGAGGCGTGGAAGCGCGCCGGCTCGACCGCGCACCACGCGTGCGCGCGCGAGCTGACCCGCGAGGTCGACGCGCGCGATCGCGAGCTGTTCCTCGTCGGCTGCGGCGTCGTCCCCGGCGGCCACGCGCTGTGCCGGGCCGCGCTCGCCGCCGGCCCGTACGCGTACCTCGATCCGCGCCCGCACCTGGCCGGCGTCCGCGCCGAGGTCACCGCCATCCACGGCCTCACCGACACGGTGATCCCGATCGGCCAGCTCGACGCGCTGGTCGCCGCCCTGCCGCGCGTGCGCGCCGTCCGCCTGGGCGGCTTCGCCCACAGCCGGCCGGTCGGGGCCGCCGAGCTCGTCCGTCACCTGCCCCGCGCCGCCGACGAGGTGCGCGCGTTCGCCGCGGTCCTGCGCGCGGTCGCCTGAACGGAGTCCTGCCATGTCCACCCAGCTCGCCCGCATCTCCTCGCTCGCCACCAAGGCCACCGCCCGCGCCTGGTCGGCTCGCGACGTCGCCTGGTCGCAGCCGATCGTCCTGCCCGACGGCATCCGCCCGGTCGTGTACGTCGACCTGGTCAGCCAGCTCTACCACGCGGAGCTGGTCGCCCTCGACGCGCTCGCCCGCATGCACGCCGAGCTGACCGAGCCCGAGGCGCGCGCCTTCCTCGCCACCCAGATCGCCGACGAGGAGCGCCACGCGCAGGTCTATCGCGCCTACCTCGAGCGCGTCGGCGACCTGCGCCCGATCGATCCCGGCCTGGCCACCTCGTTCGACGCCGCCCGGGCGTGGACCGGGCCGGCGTGGGCGCTGGTGGTCGCGCTCAACGTGATGATGGAGCACGAGGCGCTGCACCAGCAGCACAAGCGCATCGCGACCCTGCCATGCCCGCTGTTCAAGGAGATCAACCAGCGCATCGCCGCCGACGAGTCGCGCCACGCCGGCTTCGGCGTGCTGTACCTCGAGCACGCGCTGCCGCGGGTGCCGGCCGGCGAGAAGGCCGACGTGATCGCCTGGCTGCGCACGCTGTGGGCGCGCTGGCACGACGCCAACCGCGGCCGCTACCAGGCCGCCGGCGAGGAGGTGCTGCGCCTCGACGCCGAAGAGCTCGAGCGGCGCGGCCGCCGGGTCGGCGCGACCCTGGCCTCGCTCGGCCTCGGGGAGGACGACCGTGTCCTGGCCTGAGCGGGCCATGACCGCCTTGGCCAGCCGGCCGGCCAGGTTCGCCATCACCGGCGGCGTGGCGATGATCGCCAGCCTGGCCGCCTTCGCGCTGGCCCGCCGCGCCGGCGCCGACGGCCTCGCGCCGACCGCGATCCGGCTGGCGGTGTCGCTGCCGATCCTCTACCTCGGCTACTCGCGGTGGATGTTCGCCGACCTGCTGGCCGCCGAGCGCGCCCATGCCGGTCGCGGCGCCGCCGAGCTGCGCATGGTCGCGCGGGTGATCGCCGCGATCGCCGCGTCGAGCCTGGCCAAGCTCGCGCTCGAGCCGTGGCTGGTCGCCGACCTCGTCCGCCGCGGCGCCGACCGCTGGATCGAGCTGGTCCCGCTCGCCGGCGACCTCGTGTACGGCCCGGGGCTCGCGTACGTGACGCTGGCGATCGGCGCCCGCTTTCGCCGGGGACAGGCTCCTGGGTCGCAAAGACGCGTCATCGTTTAGTATTCTTGCCGTACTGCGTTTTTCTCGGCCCGGCATGCCTTCCGACCCGACCGAGCGCGGCCTCCTGATTTTTTCGCGGTACGGCGTAATACTCAGCTGATCTCGCTTGGATAGGACCCAGGAGCCTGTCCCCTACGCGCGCCGGCGACGGCGCAGCAGCAGCGCTAGCACGCCGAGCGACAGGGCCGGCGCGGCGACGCCGCCCTCGCCGGTGCGGCAGCCGCAGCCGCCGGTCTCGTCGCCGTCGGCCGCGGGCGGCGACGCGTCGACGTCCTCGCCGGCGTCGACCGGATCGACCGGCACGGCGGCGTCGACCGGATCGACCGGGACGGCGGCGTCGATGGTCGGGACCGCGGCGTCGATCGCCGGCACCGTGGCGTCGACCGGCGGGGCCGGCGCATCGATCGGCTGCGCGGCGTCGATCGCGACCGCGCCGCCCATGACGTCGACCCGGTCGATCACGTAGCCGGTGCGGGTGGTGGAGCCGTCGGTGACCAGGCGGACGCGGATGGTGTCACCCGGGACCTGCACCGACACCACGCCGTTCTGCGAGCCGTTCAGGATCTGGTACAGGTCGCCGTTGCCGTCGTAGAGGTAGACGTTGTCGCAGCCGCCGCCGAAGCACTGCGAGCTGGTCTGGGTGTCGAGGGTGGCGAAGCGCACCCGCAGCGCCTGCGCACCCGGGCGGGTGATGGTCTGGGTGTCGTCGAGGCGGTTGGCGTACTGACCGCCGGCGCCGACCGGGTTGCGGACGTCGACGGTCTCCGGCGTCGCGTCGCTGTAGAACGCCGGCGTGAGCACGGTGCGCAGCAGGCCCTGGTGGTACAGCGCCCGCCGCACCGGCAGCCGGTTGGCGCCGCCGTTGATCATCTGATCGGCGATCAGCACCGCGTTCGACGCGCCGTCGAAGCTCTCGGCGACCGACATCAGGAAGTGGCCCTCGAAGATCAGCGTGTCCATCACGTCGGCGCCGACCGCGGTCCGCGCCCGCCACAGCCCGGCCGACCACAGCTCGCCGTCGGAGTGGACCTGGCCGACCGCCCGCTCGGGGTAGTGGCCGGTGCCGTCGACCCGGCGCAGGCACGGCGGCGTGCCGTTGTCGTACGACACCGCGTCCCAGTCGCCGACGCAGGCCGGATCGGCCGGCTGGGCGTGGCCGGCCGCGGCCGGCAGCACGGCGCCGAACGACGCCGCCAGGTAGTCGCCGAAGCCCTCGCCCATGGCGTCGGCGTCGCTGTTGGGCGCGCCCCAGCCCGGCACCTGGTTGTCCTGGATCGAGTGGCCGTACTCGTGGAGGATGATGTCGGCGTCCTCGGCGTCGTCGACCCCGCCGGCGCCGAAGCGGACCTGCTTGTTCGACGGGCTGTAGAACGAGTTGTCCTGGTTGTCGGCGTTGGCGACCGCGACCTGGACCCGGTTGTTGACGTTGGTGAAGCCGAGCGCCTGGATGCGCGCCTGGGCCCGATCGAGGTGGTAGTAGAGCATCACCTCCTCGAAGCGATCGTCGTTGCGGTCGTACGCGAACGCGAGCGACGCGCTCTGCGCGCGGTTGGCGACCATGCGGGCCTGGGCGTCGACCCAGGTGCCGCGCAGCACGCCGCTGCCGTCGAGGCGGGGCAGCGTCACCGCGAACCGCGCCGCGTCGAGCGCCGCGCTGTTGGCGTCGTTGCTGTCGGGCAGCGCGGTGTTGCCGGTCGACGCGACCGGGCTCATGTCGAACACCAGGCCGGTGCCGTCGGCGCGGCGGTTGCGATCGTGCGCCGAGATCACCTCGCCGGTGGTCGCGTCGATCATCACCTGCCACGTCGCCTCGGGATCGGCGGCGGCGATGGTGACCCGGTAGGCCAGGCGCGCCGGCGCGCCCTTCTTGGTCGGCGTCAGCCAGCCCTTGATCGCGGTCGGCGCCAGCTGCTCGGGCGGCGCGCCGACGTGGGCGCGGGCGAGGTCGATCGCGCTGGCGCCGACGACGTCGATCGCCGGCGGCGTGACCAGGCCGGCCTCGTGGGCGAGGTTGGCGGCGCGCACCTCGCGGGCGTCGGCCGACACCAGCACGATCACCTCGCGGTCGAACACCGGCAGGCCGCCGGTGCGCTGGCCGAAGCGCAGGTAGGTGCCGGCCAGGCCGGTCCGCGTCGCGGTGAGCGCGAGGTCGCTGCCGTCGGTCGCGAGCTGGAAGCGATCGGCGTGGCGGCGGAGGAACTGGCGCGCGGCGGCCTCGGGCGAGGCGGCGGTGGCGACCGGGAACGCGCCCGCGACCAGGCGGGGCCGGCCGGCGGCGTCGTCCCAGACCACGGTCGGGGCGACGCGGCTGTCGGCGGCGAGCGCCGGCGAGGCCGCATAGCTGCGGATCGGCCCGGGCGCGGCGCGGTCGGCGAGGTCGGCGTCGGGCGCGGTGCCCGTGCAGGCGGCGACGGCGGCCGCGAGGAGGGTGGCGGAGAGGGTGGTGCGACGCATGGGGTGTCGCATCCTGCTCCCGACCCTCCGTGAGTTCCAGATAGGCAAGCAAAACCAAAGCTTGCAAGAGGTGCGGCGCTCAGGTCGCAGCCGGCCGCCGCCGACGACGGGGACCGCCGACCCCGGCAGCGGCCGCGGCCATGGCTCGTCGAGGAGCCATCCATCCGGGAGCTAACTGCCCGGATCGCTACCCGCGGTCGACAGGCGCGGGGTGGCACGTTCGTTGATGAAGGCCCCGGCGTGCGCGGCTTCCCTGCCTCGCGCGTCCCGCCCCGCCCGCTCCGCCATCCTCCTCGCATCCTCACGGCCGACGTCTCGGGGGCGTCGGTCGTTTTCTTTTCGGCGACCGGGCTTCAGCGCGCCGCCGGCTCGTCGATGGTCACCAGGCGGTGGTGCGGATCATCGACACGCCATTGCCGATCGGCGCGGCCGCCGCCAGATCCGACCATGGTCGGCAAGCTCGTCGTCGAGACGGTGGGGTGGCTGGTCGCGATGGCGGTGCTGCTGTTCGTGCCGGCCGGGACGGTCGACTGGCCGGGCGCGTGGATGTTCCTCGCCATCACCGGCGTGGCCGGGATCGCCATCGGCCTGTGGCTGGCCCGGCACGACCCCGACCTGCTTGCCGAGCGGCTGGCCCCGCCGCTGCAGCGCGGTCAGCAGGGGTGGGACAAGATCTTCGTCCCGGTGGTCATGGTGGTGTGGTGCACCCGGCTGGTGTTCATGGCGCTCGACGCCGAGCGGTTCGGCTGGTCGCACGTGCCGCCGTGGACCCAGTCGCTCGGGGCGCTCGGCGTCGTGCTGGGCATGTACATCGCGTTCCTCGCCCTGCGCGCCAACCACTACGCGGCCCCGGTCGTGAAGGTGCAGCGCAGCCAGACCGTGGCCACCGCCGGGCCGTACCGCCACGTGCGCCACCCGATGTACGCCGGCGCGGCGCTGTTCTTCGTCGCGGCGCCGCTCCTGCTCGGCTCGTGGTACGGCCTGCTGTGGGCGCCGGCGCTGATCGCCCTGCTCGGCGCGCGCGCGGTGCTCGAGGAGCGCACGCTGGCGGCGGAGCTGACCGGCTATCGCGACTACGCGGCCCGCGTGCGCTACCGGCTGGTCCCGCACGTCTGGTAGCGCGGTCAGTCGCGCGCCGGCGGCGTGGCGGTCGGGGCGCTGATCTGCTTGCCGGCCCGGCTGGTGCCGAGCGGCGCGAGCAGGAGGCCGAGCAGGGCGGCGCCGCCGGCCAGCCAGGCCCACGCCCGGCCGTGGTCGTGCTCGATCAGGAACCCGGCCACCGGCGGGGCGGTGATCGCCGCCAGCGACGACAGCGACTGGGTCAGGCCGAGCACGATGCCCTGCTCGCTGCGATCGGCCAGGCGGGTGACCAGCGCCGTGATCGTCGGCCGGATCACCGCCGAGCCGAGCGACGACACCACGGTCGCCACCGCGAGCATCGCGATCGTCGTGCCGGCGCCGAGGACGAAGTAGCCGACGGCGAGCATGGCGAAGCCGACCGCGGCGACGGTCGCCTCGCCCCAGCGCGCCACCATGCGGCCGATCAGCCCGCCCTGGACCAGCGCGCCGCACACGCCGGCGCCGGCGAAGGTGAAGCCGATCTCGCGCGGGGTGAACGGCAGGCCGTTCCAGAACAGGTGGCGCTCGGCGTAGAGCGCGAACCCGCCGGTGAACAGCGAGAACGAGAACATGTAGACGAAGAACTGCACGAGCAGGCCGCGCAGCATCGGGCGCTGGAAGTAGGTCGCGTACAGGCCCCAGTCGAGGATGCCCAGGCGCTCGCCACCGGGCCCGCCGCTCCGGGCCGGCGCCGCCGGCGCGGTCGACACGTCCTTGGGCAGGAGGAACCAGGTGCCGAGGATCGACAGCCCCGACAGCGCGGCCGCGGCCCAGAACGGCGCCGCATAGCTGTAACCGGACAGCCAGCCCGACACCGCCGGCCCGACCAGGAAGCCGAGGCCGAACGCGATGCCGATCAGGCCGAACGCGCGCGCGCGCCGCTCGGGTGGGGTGTGATCGGCGATGTAGGCCTGGGCGACGGTGAGGTTGCCGGCGGTGAGCCCGTCGAGGGCGCGGCCGGCGAACACCATCCACAGCGACCAGGCCTCGGCCATCATCACGAACCCGATCAAGGTGCCGATCTGGCTGAACAGCAGGATCGGCCGGCGGCCGTGGCGGTCGGACAGCTTGCCGAGCAGCGGGCCGGCCACCAGCTGGCAGACCGCGAAGGTCGGCATCAGCAGGGCTGCGACGATCGCCGACGCGCCGAAGCTCTCGGCGTAGATCGCGAGCAGCGGGATGACGATCGTGAGCCCGAGGACGTCGACCAGGACGATCAGGAAGATGGGCAGGAGCGGAGATCGACGCATCGAGCGAACGACGTTGTATACCAAGCCTGAGGTTAGACCAGCACCGGTTCGGTCAGCTCGATCGCCTTCCACCGGCCCGAGCGGAACCGCCAGATCAGCGCGCCGGCGAGGAGGGCGATGTAGCCGGTCAGGCACAGGATCACCGCGATGCCGTCGCCGTCGAGGACGAACACGACGAGCAGCGACACCGGCACGAACGCCGCCCAGGCCAGCACGATCCGCACGATCAGGCACCAGGTCGTGTCGCCGGCGGCGCGCAGGGTCTCCGAGAAGGTGATCGCCGAGGCGTCGAACAGCTGCCAGGCGGCGCTGACCGCCAGCATGGGCGCGCCGATCGCGATCATCTGGGCGGCGGTGACGCCGGTGCGGGGATCGTCGTAGGCAAACAGCCCCATGACCAGCTCGGGGTAGGTGAAGTAGAGGAGGCCGATCGCCGCCATCCACCCCGCGGCGGCGACCAGCGTCATGCGCACGATCGGCCAGACCTGGTCCTTGGCGCCGGCGCCGATGGTCTGGCCGGCGAGGATCGAGCCGGCGGTGGCCAGCCCGAACGCCGGCATGAACGCGACCGAGTTGACCTGGATGATCACGTTGAGCGCGCCGAGCACGGTCTTGCCGAGCGCGGCGACCGCGACGTTGAGGAACAGCGTGAACGCGCCGAACTCGAGGAACCAGTTGACCCCGTTGGGCAGGCCGAACCGCAGCACGCGGCCGAGCTCGCGGGCCTGCAGGACGATCGCGCCCGAGCGCGCCGGCACGCCGCCCCAGCCGCGCCCGAACGCCAGGGCCAGGTAGCCGAAGCCGATCCACGACGAGATCGTGGAGGTCAGCGCCGCGCCCTCGACGCCGAGCGCGGGGAAGCCGAGGTTGCCCTCGATCAGCAGCCAGTTGCCGCCGGTGTCGAGCACCATGGTCAGGACCCCGGCGTTCATCTGCATGCGGGTGTTGCCGAGGCCGCCGTACCAGTTGCCGAGCGCCTCCATGCCGACGATCGCGCCGACCGAGGTCAGGCGGATCAGCATGTAGTTGCCCATCAGCCGCTCGACCTCGGGATCGTGGTCGAGCAACCCGAGCAGCGGGCGGACCAGCGGCATGCTCGCCAGCGCGACCACCGCGGCGACCAGCGCGAGCACCATGCCGTACCAGGCGTAGCGGTGGACCTCGCCGCCGCGGCCCTGGCCGACCAGCTGGGCGACGAAGCTCTGCACGATGAACACGGTGCCCATCGGCAGGATCACCGCGGCGAACGTGTTGATCGCGCCGGTCGTGGTCGCGGCCAGCGCGTCCTCGCCGAGCGGCGCGACCATCAGGCCATCGGCCAGGCCGACCACGGCCTGGGTCGCGCGCGCCAGCACGATCGGCCACGCGAGCGCTACCAGCGTGCGCAGGTTGACCGTCGGCGCCGACATGGGGTCGCGCACCCTAGCAGACGATCGACGGCATGTGATCGCAGCGGTCACATGCGCGCTGACACCTGTAGGGTGAGCGGCGAGGTGTCACGTGGCTCACGCGCGACTCACGCGCCGGTGCGGTTGACGGGCTGGGTCCTCGACGAGAAACTGAGGTTCATGGAGAGCCGCAGTTGGAAGGTGCTCCTGATCGACGACAGCGAGATCTCGGTCGAGCTGGTCGCGTCGATCCTCAACCGGAAGGGCTTCGACGTCCGCTTCACCACCCGGCTCGACGAGTTCGACACCCTGCTGGTCGACTGGTCGCCCGACGTGATCCTCACCGACGTCGACATGCCCGGCGTCACCGGCGTCGAGCTGTGCCAGCGGCTCAAGAACTACTACGACACCTCGGGCATCCCGATCGTGCTGCTGTCGAGCCTGCCGGCCGAGACCCTGGCCGAGCTGGCCCGCACCTGCGAGGCCGACGGCTACCTCAGCAAGCTCAACGGCTCGGAGACGTTGCCCGAGGAGCTCGACGCGCTGTGCGCCAACCTGGTCTGGTGACCCGTTCGCCCTGAGCGAGGTCGACCCTTCGACGTCGCGCTCGCTGACGCGAGCGCTCGCTCAGGGTAAACGGAGTCAGCGAGCCCGACGTCGAAGGGTCACCGCTTGGTGCTGGCGCGCTCGTAGGGCTTGAGCTCCCACGCCGCCTCGAACTCGCAGGCGCCGTCGCCGCGCGCCTCGCAGGCGTCGTGGCGGACCACCGCGCTGCCGCCGCCCGACAGCAGGATCAGCTGCTCGAGCATGCCGGTGGCCAGCGCGCACAAGACCGGCTCGCGCAGCGTGGCGGTCACGGTGACGAAGCTCTGATCGTTGCCGATCGACGACGTCGCGACCGCGCCCCACGAGTGGTACTGGGCCCAGATCGCCGGCAGCGCCGACAGCGTGCCGCTCGGCGCCAGGGTCGCGCCGCTGGCCGGGAACAGCCGGCGGAAGGTGGTGCGGATCACCGCGCGGCCGAGCGCCTGGGCCAGCTCGGCGCGCTCGGCGGCGTCGGGGCGCAGCCAGCGCAGGGCGTCGAGCAGCGACGCGGTCGGCAGCCAGCCCAGCGGCGACGACGACGCCGACAGCGCGGCCGACAGCTCGTCGTGGGCGGCGGCGGCGCGATCGCGCACCGTGGCCAGCGTCACCAC
>Ga0247822_10002440_pt1 | contig 11852 bp, 7 predicted proteins | sample 13C_Cellulose_Da_FD_192423 | JGI IMG/M metagenome (GOLD analysis project Ga0247822, IMG submission 192423) | Soil microbial communities from agricultural site in Penn Yan, New York, United States - 13C_Cellulose_Day30 | ecosystem: Environmental > Terrestrial > Soil > Agricultural land | place...
GCGGGCGGGGTGCGGGTCGAGGTGGACCACGACGACTGGGTGCGGCTGAGACTGGCCGAGGGGCGGAAGGTGCCGCTGCGGCTGCCGGGCCGGGCGGACGCCTGGGTGACGATCTCCCGCGTGACCGAGATCCCGCCGTTCGCCCTACTGGAACTGCGCTAGCGGGGCGTCCGCACGTCACGGATCATCACCCATGCTCGCCGTCATCCTCAGGGTCTTGTCAGAGCCGCTGGACCTGGACGGCGTCACGTACACGGCCGGGTCGTCGCAAGTTTCCTGACCGCGAACCTCCGTAAAAGCTCACCGGGCCGTCCGTCATCGACTCGGCGGTCCCCACTGGCTCCCGTCAGGGCTCGCGTGTATCAGGCAGACGCTCGACAAGGTATCTCCAGTCAGGGCGGTTTGCCCGCTCTCGGCCCAGCTCTCTCGCGGTCGCGGACGACCGGAACCACATCAACGCCTGCCGGCGCCGCCCGGAGGGGGAGGGGAGGGCGGAAGGGCCGGTTCGACCGTACCCAGAACCCCCGCGACGTCATCCGGTGATGCCGCTGTGCGGAGGCGGTGTCGTTTCTCCGGGTCGCCGGCCACGCGTGCGACTTGGGCCAGCAGGAGCACCTGGAACGCCGGCTGCTCGGCCGGGGTCACGAGCAGGAAGATCAGGTGGACGAGGTCGGCGGACTCGGGGTCGAACACCACGCCCTCCGCCGACCGCCCGAACACGACGAGCGGGTGCGCCAGGCCCGGACACCGGGCGTGGGGGACCGCGACCCCGTGCCCCAGGGCGGTCTGCATCTCCCGCTCGCGGGCGATCGCCAGCCCGGCCACGTCCGCCCCCGTAGGCAACCGAGACGCGGGGACGCGGGCCGCCATCTCCGCGATCGCTTGCTCGGACGTCCGGCCTGACAGGTGGAGGAGTTCGAAGTCCACAACCAGCAGGTCGCGCAGCGCGGCCGCCGGGTGGCGGGGGTACTCGTCCTCGATCCGCCCGACCACCTGCTCGAGTACGTCCTCGACGGTGACGATCCCGACCGGCGTCCCGCCGTCCTCGACCAAGCAGATGGTGGCCCCCTCCCGCTGGAAGTACTGGAGCGCGGACTCGACGTCGGCGTCCGGGCTGATGGTCCCGAGCGGCCGGACCAGCCCGGTCCACCCGGTGCCGTCCGGCGGCAACCCGATCAGATCCTTGGCTAGCAAATAGCCGACGGGGAGCCCGGTCTCGGCTCGTACTACCGGCCACCGGGAGAACCGCCGCTCCCCCACCTGCCGGCGGACCTCGTCGAGGGTGGCGGCCGAGGACAGCCGCCGGACCCGCGTCCACGGGACCATGATGGCGCGGACCGGCAGCGACCGCAGGGTGCTGACGTTGTCCAGGATCAGCCGGGTGCGGATGTCGCGGACCGCCTTCTCGATCGACTCCCGCCCGGCCCCGGTGTCGATGAGCACCAACCTGGCGAGTGCTACGGCCGCCTCGGCCTCCTCGAAGATGGCCGCGGTCGCCCCCACCAACTCGAGTTCACCCCGCTCCCGGAGGTACCTCGCCCGCACGAAGATCTTCATCCGCGGGTTCAGGGTCCGGGCCGCTGCCACGATCGCCACCCGGTCGGTGGACTGGGGGAGGGTGAGCACCAGGTGCGACGCCCGATCGACCCCCGCACTCTCCAGGATTGCCGCCCGCCCCGCGTCGCCGAACACGGCGGCCTGCCCCTGCCGCCTAATCTCGGCGACCGTGTCCATGTTCGTGTCGATCACCACCGTGGTCAGCCCGGCCTCCCGGAGGAGCCGGTCAACGGTCTGCCCGACCGGTCCGAACCCGACCACTACCGCCAGCCGCCGGCCGGCGGCCGCCGTCGCCGCCGGCCGGCCTAACGCCGCCGAGTCCGCGCCGGCGAGCCGCCGCTCGGCCCGCGAGTTGAGCAGCGCCCACAGCTTCGGCCGCCGCCCGAGCCACCGCTCGATGCGGTCGATGGAGCGGAACAGCAACGGGTTGAGGGTGATCGAGATGATCGCCGCGCCGACGAGCAGGCTGTGACCCTCGTCCGTCATCAGCCCGTGCTTGCGGGCCAACTCGGACAGGATGAACGAGAACTCCCCGACCTGCGCCAGCCCCAGGGCCACGGTCAGGGCCGTGCGGACCGAGTGCCCCAGCACCGCGACGATGGCCAGGGCGATGAGGGGCTTGACCAGCAGGATGACGCCGAGCGCCGCCAGCATCATCAGCGGCTCGCGGACCAGGAACGCGGGGTCGAAGAGCATGCCGACCGACACGAAGAACAGGACGGCGAAGGCGTCCCGGAGCGGCAGCGCGTCGGCCGCCGCCTGGTGGCTGACCGGGGACCGGGCGACCATCATTCCCGCGAGGAACGCGCCGAGTGCCATCGACGCCCCGAACAGCCAGTACGCCCCGGCGGCGATGGCGACGGAGAAGACCATCACGGTGAGGGTGAACAACTCGCGGGAGCGGAGGCGGGCGACCTGGGTCAGTGCCCACGGGACGACCCGGGAGCCGACCACCATGACGACCGCGATCAGCGCGGCGAGCTTGAGCAGGGCGAGGCCGATCGCGGCGACCGGCCCGGACCAGAACCCGCCCCCGCCCGCCCCGGCCACGCCGGCGGTCCCGAGCACGGGGATCATCACCAGTACGATCACGGTCAGCACGTCCTCGACCAACAGCCACCCGACGGCGACGTGCCCGGCCGGGGAGTTCAGCGCGTCGGCGTCCATCAGGACCCGCATCAGCACGACCGTGCTCGCCACCGCCAGGGCCATGCCGATCACGGCACCCGTCTTGAGTTCCATCCCGAACAGCGCGAACACCCCGATGCTCACCGCGGTGGCGCCGAGGCTCTGGGCCAGCGCCCCGGGGATCGCGATCGACTTGACCGCGAGCAAGTCTTCGAGGTGAAAATGGAGACCGACCCCGAACATGAGGAGAATGACGCCGACCTCGGCGAGTTCGTGGGCCAGGTGCAGGTCCCCTTGGAAGCCGGGGGTGTGCGGGCCGATCAGCACTCCGGCCAGCAGGTAGCCGACGATCGGCGAGAGCCGGAGCCACTGGGTCAGCAGCCCCAGCACCCAGGCGGCGGTGAAACCGGCCGCGATCGTCGCGATCAGTGGAAGTTCATGCATGGGTCACATCTGCGATGATAATTGGACCGCGTAATCTGCGGTTGTCGGCCGCCGGCGCCTCTGCTCCGACGCCCCGTGCCGCATCCGACGCCTTCGCGTCACGATCTATTGTCCCGCCGCGCCGCTCCGCGTCCGCGTGTGCAACTCGATTGCCGAGCTTAACCGCACGGCCCGGCCCCGGCGATCGCCCAGAGGACCAGGCCCGTGCGCGCGTCCCGGGGATTACTGGGGGCCGCCCGTCCCGTGCGGATAGATTTCCCCGGGCGGGTAGTCGAGGGAAGGCGGTCGGCCGCTCGACCAGACCAGCGCGACGACCCACCGACCCCAGGACATCCCCGCCTTCCACCGGCGGACGGCGTCGTCGAGACGGCTGACCGCCGGGTGGCCGCGGTCGCGGATGTCCGCGAGGATGGCGAAGAACCCGTCCGTGTTCCCGTCCAGGAGCAGGGCCGCGGCGTAGTTCGCCTGGTGGACGGGATGGGCGTCCGACCTGACCGCAAACCCCGTGGAGTCGAACACGACTCTGCGGAGCGCCTCGACGGCGGCCGCGGGCCGACCGAGGCGAAGGAAGCAAACGGCCCGGGCGTTGTCGACCCACGGGGATCGCAACGCGACCGCCTCGACGGAAGCCAGCGCCTGCCCGGCCTGACCGTCCGCGAGCAGGCGGCTCACCCCGTCAAGGACGGATGCGACCTCGGGGGGAAGGTTCGCACTGCTCGCGGTCGGCTGCCCGGCCCGAGCGGCATTGTTCTGCGCCATCTCCGGATCTCCTGTCTGTGTGTAATGGTGTGCAGGCACTTGCCCGGAATCGGGAAGTGCAGGCGAGTGGCTGATGAGGGTAAGACGGGGAGTACAGGTCTCGGGGAGACCGGGGATTAGATCAGCCAGACACAGAACAAGACGTGGAGAGGGCCCGAGGGTCCCGAGCGCCCGGACTCGACCAGACGCTCCGACGATTCCGCCCTCCGGGGGAAGTCAAGACGCTCGCCGCCGGGACCGACGGCGCCTCCGGGTATCATCGACCGCGAGAGCGACCGCACCGACCATCCGGCGTCAGTCCGGTACGCGACGTCCGCCGGGGAGTCATTGGGGTGAACGACGTCGGGCAACGACTCAGCCGCGCGTTCGTCGATCCACACGCAAGTTCGGGCATTCTCATCCGAGTTGGTGGGCCCGAGGTGGCCTGATTCTTGGCGGCCGGCGGCAGTTACTCCCGGCACCGCGAGCGCGAGGACAAGAAGAACTCCCCACGGCACGGCGGCAGTGTATCGCGATGCGGTAGTAAGCCCCGGAAAGACCAAGTCAGCACTCCGGCGACGCCTCTCGGGATCCACACCTGGGGATTCCAGAATCGGTGGCGTTTGCCCGCACTGTCGTGATAGCAACACCAGGGCGGACCGGCCAAAGATCCCCGGGGACGGATTGCGTGGTATCAACCTTGTACCCACAACCACTTGCACAAGGGACCGCCTCATTTTGTCTACACTCCTACAACTGGGGATGGCTCAGGCTCCGGCGTGCTTGACGAGTGAAGTTGGCAAGGTTACTGTTGTTGAAGTAGTTGCGTTACCCTCAATGATTCAAAAACCCGCCATCACCTGGCAACGATCGATCGGCGTCGCATTCGCGACTGCCATCTCGTTAGCGTGCTCAACGGGGAAAGTGGATGCTGGTTGCGGGGACTACATCCACTACGCGGCATCAGCAACAGTTGCCGATGCGCCAGTCGCCGAAGTGCAGAAAGCAACACCGACAGGGAACACAGAGTGGACTCTGCCGGGCATCCCTTGCCAAGGCCCCAACTGCTCTCACAAGCCGTCCACCCCTGCACCCCCAATCGCTCCACCAGTTGCTTCATCACCCGGTGGCAAGGTGAGCGCGATTCTCACAGATTGGGCGTGTGATTCGAGTGCCGCGACAACGCCGTGGCACTCTCCTCCCCTGCGGACGACGCCATTTCACTTCCCACGGCCGATCTTTCACCCCCCGCGGGTCGGGTGAGTTGGCCGCTATCTCGCGACGCCGAAGATGGCGTTCGAGGCCCACCTGCCGCTCGTCTCGATCTCGGGCATGACCGGATAATTGTGCCCTGCAGACTATGGTGACCGGCCGCGCGGCCGGCACGCCGGACTTTATCCGCTACTGTCATAACATCCCGCCGCTCGTCGAGGGAGCCATGCGATACCGCCATCGTCCGGGTTTTACGCTGATCGAACTTCTCGTCGTGATCGCGATCATCGCGATCCTGATCGGGCTGCTCCTGCCCGCCGTCCAGAAGGTCCGCGAGGCCGCCTCGCGCATGAAGTGCCAAAACAACCTCAAGCAACTGGCACTCGCACTCCACAATTACCACGACGTAAACAAGGCGTTCCCCTTCGGGAAGGGGCCGTCCTACGCCGGCTCGCCGGTCTACGCTCGGTGGTCGATCCACAGCCAGATCCTGCCGTACATCGAGCAAGACAATCTGTACAAGAGTATCGACTTCACCCGTCCGCCCGAGACGCCCGGCATGGAGGGCGTGATTAACTTCATGCCGGCCTACCAGAACCCCGGCCGCGTTAACGCGGCGGCCTCTCGGGCGGTCGTGACGACCTTTCTCTGCCCTTCCGATGGCGCGTCACCCCCGAGCGACTGGCCGGGTCAGAACAACTACCTCGCCAGCCAAGGCGTCCAGTTCATGTGCGACTTGACCGAGACCCAGCCGAGCACTGAGGCGCCGAACGAACGCCCCGACGGCCCTCTGTACTACCTGAGCAAGGTGAAGCTGACCGACCTGCAGGACGGGACGAGCAATACCGTCGTATTCGCCGAAAAGATCCGCGGCAAAGGGAGCCCCGACCCGAAGGCGGACATGAAGGTCATGCCGCACCAGACCACGCTCGACGGCTCCTACAACACCTGCCGGAACCTCAACGCCCTGACCGCGACGCCGCTCACGAGTAAGCAGGGCTACAGTTGGGTGATGGGTGAGATGTGCTGTACCACTTACAACCACGTATCGACCCCGAACACCACGACGTGCGCGGGGACCGGTTTTCCGGGCAACATGTCCAACATGGCGATGGTGGTGCCTCCGACGAGCTACCACACCGGCGGCGTGAACGTCTCCCTCGGAGACGGGTCGGTGCGGTTCGTCAACGACGGCGTCAGCCTGCAGGCCTGGCGGGCGATGGGCACCATCCGCGGTGGCGAAGTGATTTCGGAGTAAGCAATGCGTTCGACGAGACCATGGACCCTCGTTCCACTGTTCGCGGCGATCCTGCTACTGGGGTGCTCGAAGGCGGGAAGGCGGGTCGAAGACTTCACGCCGTCCGCCGACAACGCGAGGCAGGCGCTCCAGGCGGCACTAGAGCACTGGAAGGCCGGCAACCCGCCCGGATCCGTACCCGGGACCACGCCCCAGGTCGAGACGGTGGACTCGAAGTGGAAGGCCGCGCCGAAGCAACTTCAGGCCTTCGAGATCCTCGGGGAAGAGCCTGGTGCGACGGGCTCGGCGCCCAGGTATTTCCGGGTCAAGTTGACGACGGCGAAGGGCCCACCCCAGGAGGTCAAGTACGTGGTCGTTGGAATCGACCCGCTCTGGGTCTACCGCGAACCGGACTTTGCAGCCCTATCGGGGGCCGGGAAGTGAGCCGCGGGCGCGCCCCCCTCGCCGCCGTCGTACTCGCGCTGCTGGGCGGGGCGGGCTGTTCGTCGCGCGGCCAGAGGAACGAGGATTTCGTGCCGCGCGAGGAGGTCGCCCGGGCCGGACTCGACGCCTACCTCGCCGCGTGGGTGCGGGGGGAGACGGCGCAGGCCGTCGCGGGGACGAACCCGCCCGTTATGGCGACGGACGACTTGCGGGCCGGCGGCCGGAGGCTCAAGTCATACTCGATCCTCGGTCAGGTCCCCGCCGACGCCCCGCTGTGCTTCGCGGTTCAGCTCTCCCTGGGCGACCCACCTGCCGAATCGCGCGAGCGGTATGTGGTGGTGGGGATCGACCCGGTCTGGGTGTGGCGCTACGACGACTACCTGATGATCACCCACTGGTCCCACCCGATGCCGGCTGCGAAATCGCAGCCGAAGAAGAAGTGACCCCGTCACTCCACCACGTGTCCGATGAACGGCCCTGACACGACACCCGCCGGACCCACGCCGGGATCGCGACACGCTCTGCCGCTGCGTGCGGCGGCGGTGGTCGCCGCCCGGGCACGCTTCTTACTCCTGGTCGGCGCGGTTCTCGGGCTGGTCGCCGCGTGGCCACTGCTCCAGAACGTGTGGGACAAGCTCACCGGCAGTGCCCCGGCCGGCGGCGCGGTCTCGGGGGATATGGAGTACTGGTGTCCGATGTGCCCGGGCGTGGTCTCCGACTGGCCGAGCAAGTGCCCGGTGTGCAGCATGACGCTCGTCCGGCGGGAGAAAGACGACATGACCCCTCTGCCGGACGGGGTCGTCGCGCGGATCCAACTCTCCCCTTACCGCTTACAACTCGCGGGCGTCCGAACCTCCCTGGTAGATTTCCGTCGCCTGGAACACGAGATCATCGTCGGCGGTCTCCTCGAAGCAGCGGGGAGTGACCTTACGCTCGCCGGCGACGTCTTCGAGCCGGACGCGGCCGCGCTGGCGGTCGGGTCGGAAGGGCGGGCCGCGTGCGATTCGGCGGACGACCCCGCGCCCTGCCGCGTCGTCGAGATCAGCCGCGCCGCTGTCCCGGCGGCCGGGCGGCGCGTGAGGGTAAAGGTCGAGAACCTGCGGGGTGATCTCAGGCCCGGCGCGTACGCGGCGGCAAAGTTTCTCAAGCCGGTGTCAATGCTCGAATCCTACCGGCGAGTCGAACTCGATCGGTGGTGCGACGAGACCGCTGTGCGAACCCTTGCATCCGGACCTATCCTCGGAGCGACCGACTCGCTTCTCGCCGCCGCGGTCCGCCAGCCCGCCGCGCGGGCCGGCTACACGCTCTGCGTACCCGAGTCCGCGGTCATCGACACCGGCAGTCGCCGGGTCGTCTACGTCGAGACCATGCCCGGGATGTTCGACGCGGTGGAGATCCGCGTCGGCCGCCGCCACGGCGACTTCTACCCGGTGCGCTGGGGCTTGGAGGCCGGGCAGCGCGTGGCGACCGCCGGAGCCGTCTTGCTCGACGCGGAGACTCGGCTGAACCCGAGCGTCGCCACGGCATACTTCGGGGCAGGGGCCCGCGGGCCCGCACACCCATTGTCTCCGGCACGCACCCCCGAAGGCCTATCGGCGGAGGACAGGCAACTCGCCGCGAAGCAGCAGGTCTGTCCGGTGATGGGGGGCGACCTCAACGCGATGGGCGGGCCGGTGAAGGTAATCGTGGACGGCCGCATAGTGTTCGTCTGCTGCGAAGGGTGCGAGAAGCCGCTCCGCCAGAAGGCCACACTGTACCTCCCGAAACTCCCGAAGTGACACCGCGCCGTCCCCCGTCAGAACCTGGGCATGATCGACCGCGTCATCACATTCTCGGTCCGCCGTCGCCTGCTCGTTGTGCTGGCCGCATTGGCCCTGGCCGTCTTCGGCGTGCGAGCCGCGTACCGCACGCCCGTCGATGCCGTACCTGACCTGTCCGAGAACCAAGTCATCGTCTTCACAGAAGTGCCCGGTCGCGGCCCACGTGAGGTCGAGGATCAGGTCAGCTACCCGCTCACACTGGAAATGAAGGGCCTCGACGGCGTCCGGGTGGTGCGGTCGTGGAGCGACGTCGGCTTCTCGATGATCAGCGTGATATTCGAGGACCGCGTCGGCTGGGCCGAGGGGCGGCGGCAGGTTGAGGAGGCGCTCACCCGCGCTTCGGGTCGGTGGCCGGACGGTGTGACGCCGCGGCTGGCCCCCGCCGCCGCCGCGACCGGCCAAATCTTCTGGTACACGGTCGAGGGGGTCGGCCACGACCCCGGCCGCCTGCGCGCCATCCAGGACTGGTACGTCAAGCCCCAGCTCGCGGGGGTGCAGGGCGTCGCCGAGGTCGCCAGCGTCGGGGGTCGGCCGCTCGAATACCAGGTGGAACTCGACCCGGAACGACTCAAGACGTACGCAGTCACGCCGCGGCAGGTCGTGGAGGCCGTTGCCCGGGCGAACGCCGCGGTCGGCGGCAACGTCGTGCACAAGGGGAACGCGGAGTTCGTCGCGCGCGGCGTCGGCCGCCTCGGCGCTCGCCCCGGTGACCCGGACGTGGCTCTAGAACCGCAGCGCGTCCTGCGCGACTTGGAGAACGTCGTCCTCGTCAGCGCCACCGGTACCCCCGTCGCCGTCGGCGACGTGGCAAAGGTGTCGGTCGGAACGGCACCGCGCCGCGGGGTGCTGGAGAAAGACGGCACCGATGCGACCGGCGGCGTCGTGCTCATGCGGCACGGCGAGAACCCGCTTGAGGTCACCCGGCGTCTCCGCGCCAAGATCCAGGAGGTGCAGACCGGTCTACCACACGGCGTCAGGATCGTTCCGGTGTACGACCGCACGCCCCTCATTGAGGGGACGATCGGCACGGTCACGACTACTCTACTCGAAGCGATCCTCGTCGCGACGCTCTGCATCCTCGTCGTCCTCCGCCACCTCCGCACCGCGTTCGTCGTCGCGATCACGCTCCCGCTCGCGGTCTTGTTCTCGTTCACGCTCTCGGATCTCCTCCTCCGGTCCGGCGCCGTCGGCGTCGAGACGAACCTGATGTCGCTCGCGGGCCTGGCGATCTCGATAGGCGTCCTAGTCGACTCGTCGATCGTCATGGCCGAGAACACGATGCACCGGCTGAGGAAGCGGCACGGCGACCGGCCCGTGCGCGGCGACACGCGTGACGAGGTGCTGGCCGCCTGCCGCGAGGTCGGCCGCCCGATCTTCTTCTCCATCCTCATCATCCTCCTGTCGTTCCTCCCGGTGTTCGCGCTGAGCGGAGTCGAGGGGAAGATGTTCCACCCCCTCGCGTTCACCAAGTCGTTCGCGATGCTCGGGGTCGGGTTGCTCGCGATCACCCTCGTGCCCGCGCTATGTACGGTGTTCGTGCGGGGCCGCCTGCGCGACGAGGAGGACGTGCGGCTGGTCCGCGGGCTGATGCGAGTATACCGACCCGTCCTCGCTTACCTCCTCGACCGCCCCGCGGGGATCGTCTGGCTCGTCGGGCTGACACTCGTCCTAGGCGTCGCCCCGCTGGGCATGCAGACACTACTTTCGGCGGTGGTCGCGGCGGCGGTCGTGATGGGGGTCCGGTGCGCGACGCGGGCGCGAACCAAGGCGGCGATCGCGGTCACGCTCGTGGCCGCCGGCCTCGCCGCGGGGGCATGGGTCACCCCGCTCAGGCGCGAGTTCGTGACGCCGCTCGACGAGGGGATGGCGATGGACATGCCCATCACCGTGCCGACGATGTCCGCGACTCAGGCGGCCGACGACCTCCGCGCGCGGGACATGATCCTGTGCCGGTTCCCGGAGGTCGAGATGGTCGTCGGAAAGGCCGGGCGGGCGGAGACTGCGACCGACCCGGCGCCGCTCGACATGATCGAGACGATGATCGGCTTCCGGCCGCGCGAGTTCTGGCCGCGGCGCTGCCTTCGTGCCGACGACTCGGAGCGGCAGGCCGCGGCGGTACTCGAGGCGCTCGTCGCGCGGGGCCTGGTCCGCGACCCCGGCGACTCCACCGCGCGGAGTGACCTCGCCAATCGCGCCGCGATGGACGCCGTACCACTCTTCGACGCCCAGATCCGCGAGGCCGCGTACCAGCGGAACAAGGAGTTCGAGCGCGACCTCGGCCCTCGGCTCGCGCGAGCCGCCGTCGAAGACTTTCTCGGCCTCCTCGAGCGCAACGGCGCACTCGCGGCCGGCGCGGGGGGCGGGAGGGTGGCCCCGCTCGTCGATCCCGTCCTCGCCGGGCACGCGGCTCACATGGCAATGCAGCCGACTCCCGAGGCGGTCGCGGCGGTCCTGCGAGACGCCGCCCGCAAGCTCACCGAGCTCGGCGCGATCGCACCCGGCGCGAACCTCGAGCGCCTGCGGCCGGGGTTGCTCGCGGAGACGCGCGACGCGGCTCGCGTGTTCCTCGGCGGCGAACGGGAGACGTTGACAGGCCGCGTGTTCGACGCGGTGAAGGCCCGTCACCGCGAACTGTGGCGGGAGCACACGCGGCGACTGAACTCCGAGTTGCTCGACCGCGCCGCGGGTCTGTACACGCGAATCGTACTGGAATCGATCCTCCAGAAGACCACGATCACCGACCCGCGCGTGACCGCCGCCACCCACGAATGGCACCGCGTGCGGTCCGCGCCGCCCAGGGCCGGGCATGCCGCGGCCGGCGTCGACCAGCACCACGGCGGCGGCGGGCTGCCCTTCCTGGAGCCGGTGCCGGAACTCGACGGGGTCCAGGCCGAACTGACCCGGCAATTCTCGCGGCGTCTGCTGCTCTGGCCGCGCGATCGCGTCGAACTCGCGGGGTTCGGCGGCGAGATGGACCGCGCGGTGCAAATGCCCGGCTGGACGAACGTGTGGACGATGCCGATCCAGAATCGCGTGGACATGCTCGCGACGGGGGTGAACACGACCGTCGGCGTCCGCGTCCTCGGGCGGCGGCAGCAGGACGTGGTCAAGGCGTCCGAGGACATCGCCGTCGTGCTGAAGACGCTAAGCGGCGCGGCCGACGTGATCGCGGAGTCGGTCCGCGGCAAGGGCTACCTGGAGGTGGTGCCCGACGCCGGGAAGTGCGCCGGCCTCGGCGTCGAGGCCGGCGCGGTGACCGACCTCTTAGAGAT
>Ga0247822_10002443_pt1 | contig 11846 bp, 10 predicted proteins | sample 13C_Cellulose_Da_FD_192423 | JGI IMG/M metagenome (GOLD analysis project Ga0247822, IMG submission 192423) | Soil microbial communities from agricultural site in Penn Yan, New York, United States - 13C_Cellulose_Day30 | ecosystem: Environmental > Terrestrial > Soil > Agricultural land | place...
GACGAGGCTCGTCGGGCTCGCCGGCGTCGCACACGCCGACGACGAGTGCCGCGCGCTCTCGATGAGCAAGCCCGAGGACGCCGACTTCCAGCGCTGCCTGAAAGAGCGCCCCCTGCTCGAGGTCGGCGCCATCGGCTCGCTGACGCTCGGTGGCACCGATGGCTTTCAGTGGTCGGTGCTCGGCGTCGTCGACATCCCGCTGACGCGCCCGCTGTACCTGAGCGCGCGGCTGCGAGCCGGCGGCAACTGGAGCGAGCTCGATCTGCTGACCGGGTACGTGTTCGGGTTCCAGTACGGCGCGGGCAACCACACCACGTTCTCGCAGAGCAACACCTATGACTCGCCGACGGCGTACGGGTACTCGTATACGACGACGACGACCGCGCACCGGAGCTACGTCGTGCAGCGCGCGGCGTGGGTCGCGCTCGCCGGCGTCAAGGGGACGCGCGAGGCCGCGCACGACGGGCAAGCAGAAGCCACGGTCGACAAGTTCAAGACGCTCCAGTTCGGCATCGCGCGCCACTACGCGAACCATGAAGGCGCGCACATCCGCTGGGAGCTCGTCGGCATGAAGCGCGGCGATCGCTGGGGCGCGAGCCTCCGCTGGTTCAACGCCGCCGTCGGCATGGAGGTCGGCATGCAGCCCATGCTCTCGCTCAACTCCGACGGCAGCGAGTCGTCGTACACGATGTTCTACTGGAACTTCATCGACATCGGTCGGTTCTGGGACCTGTAGCCCCGGCGGCGGTGCTGCGGAGCGCGTGTTAGCATCGACGGTGATGCGCGCCCTGGTGGCTGTGGCCCTCGTCCTCTCGACGGGGTGCACCAAGAACGGTCCGCGAAAGGTCGGGACGCAGCCGAGCTGGCGAAAGACCGAGAAGCCAGCGCCGGTTGTCAGGTCGGTCACGTTCGCGCCGACGACCGAAGCGGTGCAGCGCTACAACGAGCCGTTCCAGACCCCGCCGAAGTCGCCGCTCAACGACGCCATAGCCGCCGCGGTGCGCGACGCCGCGGCCAAGGCCGGAACGCAGACGCCGGTGGCCGACGCTCGGCTGTTCCGCGCCTGCGCCGAGCTCGCGGAGATCGTCCCCGAGGATGGCGCGGTCGGCTTCAGCCTCATCGAGTTCGCGCTGCAGAGGCAGGGTATCATCGAACCGTCACCAAGCCTCCTCGTCATGTGGGGCGACATCGAGTCGCCCGAAGCGATTGTCGAGCAGCTGCAGCCACACATCGAGAGGTATCTCGCCGACGGCGCGACCGCGCGGTTCGGCATCGGAACGGTGAAGAGCTCGCGCGACGGATCCGATGCAGTGGTGTTCTCGATGCAGGGCTCGTCTGTGACCACGCAACCGATCCCGCGCGCGCTGCCGGCCGCAGGCTCCTTCATGCTCGACGCCGTCGTCGACGCCAGGTTCAAGCATCCGGAGGTGTTCGTCACGCGCGAGGACGGGAAGACCGAGCTGCTCAAGCTCGAGCTCGGGCACGCCGGTGCGTTTCGCGCGGAGGTCGCGTGCGGTGCGCACAAGGGCCGCCAGCAGGTCGAGATCACCGCGAGCGACGCGAGGGGATCGACGGTGCTCGCGAACTTCCCGGTGTGGTGTGCAACGACGCCGCCGGCCTCGGTGACGATCGCTCCGTCGATCGACGATGCGCCGGTCGCGACCACCGAGGAGGCCGAGCGCCGCCTGCTCGCGATGGTCAACCGCGACCGCGGCGCGCAGAATCTCCCGCCGCTGGCGTGGGACGATCGCGTGGCTGCCGTTTCCCGCTTGCACTCCGCGGAGATGCAGCGCACGAAGAATGTCGCGCACATCTCTCCGACCACCGGCTCGGCCGCCGACCGCGTGCGCGCCGCGGGCATCAAGACCGCGGTCGTGCTCGAGAACGTCGCGCGTGCACGGATCCTCGCCGAGGCTCACCAGGGCCTGATGAACAGTCCGGGGCATCGCGCGAACATCATGTCCTCCTCGGCGACGCACGTCGGCATCGGCGTGGTGTTCGGTGAGGAGAGTACGGGAGGTCTCGACATCTTCGTGACCCAGGTGTTCACGCGCGTGCAGCCGAAAGTGGATCCGGCCCGCGCGTCCGATCAGGTCTACGCGAAGTTGACGGCGGTGAAGCCCGTCGGCAACAGCCCGCGGCTGACCGGCATCGCGCAGCAGCTCGCCGACGCGATGGCCGCCGGCAAGAGCCGCGAGCAGGCGTACGCGCTCGTCAAGAAGCAGGTCGACGGCCTCGGCGCGGCGTACGCGCGCGTCGGCAGCTCTGTCACCGCGGCCGCGGAGCTCGAGTCGCTCGACGGTGCGTCGCTGCTCGGTGACGCGACGAAGGTCGACGACGTCGGCATCGGCATCGGCCAGGGCACGCACGCCGAGATCGGAGACGGCGCGATCTGGATCGTGCTGCTCGTCGCGCAGAAGCGTTAGATGCCGAGCGCGGGCAGACCGATGACCACGCTCGTGCCGCCGCTGTTGCGGCGTCCGATCCGCAGCGTGCCGTGGTGGCGCGCGACGACGGAGCGCACCACGCCGAGCCCGAGACCGGTGCCGCGATCGGGGCGCTGCCTCGACGGCGACGTCGCGCCGTCACTGCTCGCGACCTCCTCGAGCACGCCGCTGCCGGTATCCGTGATCTCGAGCCGCAGCTCGCCGGGGCCGCCGTTCTCGACGATCACCCACAGCTTGCCGCCCCACGGCATCGCATCGCACGCGTTGATCACGAGGTTGAGCACGAGCTGCTCGAGCTCGCCGCGCACGCCCTGGAGCAGGGGCAGCCCGACCTCGGTCTCGACGATCACCTGTACGCCGCGCCGGATGGCGTGGCGGAAGGTCTCGAGCGTCGCGCGCACGAGCGCGGGCAGGTCGAGCGAAGTGGGCGCGGGCGTGCCGCCGCGGGCGTAGAGCGTGAGGTTCTCGACCAGGCGAGTGATGCCACTGAAGGCCTCGCGCGCACGCGAGAGCTCTTCGCGAGCGTCGGGCGGCATGCTGGCGTGCTCGACGAGCGCCAGCGAGACCGTGGCCGCCGACAGGTAATTGTTGATGTCATGCGCGACGCCCGCGGCCAGCCGGCCGATCAACGGGAACGGTGAGATCTCGGTGCGGTCGCCGAGCTCGAGCCACGACACCAGGTCGGGGCTCAGCGCGGTCACGACGTGGCTCGCGCCCGCCGACAAGAACCGCGCCCGTGCGTGCGGGTCTTCGTGCGGCAGCACCACCACGCTGGTCACGCTCAGCCGCCGCGCCGTCGCGACCAGCCCCTCGACATCCCCGTCGGGGAGCCCGGTGCCGGTGACCACGGCATCGAGCGAACAGCTGCCGAGCGCGCGCACGGCCTCGGCGAAGCTGGCCACGGCGCCCTGCACCACGACACCTCGCCGCTGTGCCATCGCACCGACCAGCAGGGCGCGTGCCTCTCTGGACTGATCGACGACCAAGATCCTCATGACCGCAATAGACGTCATTGCGGGCTTGGCGCCCGTCAGTACCGCGCGGAAACGCCTGTCGGCGCAGCGCGCAACGTTGCGTCGGACCGCGTCCTACACGAGGCCGTGCTGGATCGCGTAGCGCGTCAGCTCCGCGTTGCTCGTCATGCGCATCTTCTCGAGCAGGCGCGTGCGATACGTGCTCACGGTCTTCACGCTCAGGTGCATCTCTGCGGCGATCTCGCCGACCGTGCGGCCGGCGGCGATCCCGCGCATGACATCGAACTCGCGATCAGAGAGCCGCTCGTGCGGGATCTCCGGGCGCTCGCCGAGGTCGGCGGCCAGGCGCTCCGCGACGTCCCCGGTGATGTACTTGCCACCCCGGGTGATCTTGAGCACGGCCTCGACCAGCTCCTCTGGTGCGGCGGCCTTGGTCAGATATCCCGACGCGCCCGCGCGCAGGGCGCGCACTGCGAAGTGCTCTTCCGCGTGCAGGCTCATGATCAGCACGGGGAGCTTGGGCCAGCGATGCTTGATCTCCGCGAGCAGGTCCATACCGTTGCGTCCCGGCATCGAGAGATCGAGCACGACGCCATCGAACGCTCCGGCCAGTGCGAGCAGCGCTTGCTCGCCGTTCTCTGCTTCGGCCACCTCGACGCCCGTGAGCTGATCTTCGAGGACCGCACGGATCCCCTTACGTACAACGGCGTGATCGTCGACGAGGAGCAGGCGGACCATCGCGGGGAGCATACCGCGACCGCGTGCTACCGTTGTTCTGCGAGGGGAGACCAATGGACTCTGTGGGCATCCAATCGGTAGACGTTGCGATGAAGCTCGAACGTCAGCTCCGTGCCGCGCAGGAGATCGCGCACATGGGCAGCTGGGAGTGGGATCTCGCGACCAATCACGTGATCTGGTCTGACGAGCTGTATCGGATCTACGGACTCGCGCCGCGGTCGCGCGAGATCACGTACGACTACTTTCTCTCGTGCCTGCACGAGCAGGATCGCGAGAGCATCCAGCGTGAGATCCTCGCGGCGGTGCAGGGCGGCGGGCGCTTCGCCTACCGCGAGCGCATCGTGCGCCCGGATGGCTCCGTGCGCGAGCTCAGCACGGTGGGCGAGGTCATGGTCGGCGCGGATGGCCGGCCCGCAGCCGTGATCGGAACGTGCCGCGACATCACCGAAGCTCAGCGGCGCGAGGACGCGATCCGGCTGTTCGCAGACATCGTCGACAACCTGGCGATCGGCATGTCGGTGTGGCGGGTCGAGCGTCCCGGCCGGATCGAGAACCTACGGCTCGTGGCGTCGAACATGGCCAACGAACAGCTCACCGGGATCTCGCTCGCGCACAGCTTCAACAAGACGTTTCCGGAGGTGTTCCCGGCTGCGCTCGCGACCGAGCTGCCGCGGCTGATGCTCGGTCTCAACGACGAGCGGCCGCGCCGCGAGCTGGCGGCGTGTCGCATGGATGCGCTCCCGAGCTCGCCGATCCTCGGCGTCAAGGCGTTCTCGCTACCGGATCACTGCATCGGCCTGGCGCTCGAGGACGTCACGCTCGCCGTACGTACGCAGCGCATGCACTTCGCGGAGCGTCGCGCGCTCGCGCTGCTCGCGGCCGGTGCGCCGCTCGGTGACATCCTCGAGGCCCTCGTCGAGGTCATCGAGGAGCTGCTGCCCGGTTCCCTCGGATCGGTGCTGCTCATCGATCGCAGCGGCACGCGCCTGTTGCACGGCGCCGCGCCCTCTCTGCCCGCCGCGTACAACCGCGCGATCGATGGGTCCGTGATCGGACCCAAGGGGGGCTCGTGCGGCACCGCGGCGTACCGGCGCGACATGGTGATGGTCAGCGACATCGCGAACGATCCGCTGTGGGTGGACTACAAGCACCTCGCGTTGCCGTACGGCCTGCACGCGTGCTGGTCGACGCCCATCCTGTCGAACGACGGGCACGTGCTCGGCACGTTCGCGATCTACTCCCGCAGCGTCCAGACGCCGACGCCCGGCGCGATCGCGCTCGTCAACCATGCGGTCCACGTCGCCGGCATCGCCATCGAGCGGCGGTTGCTCGACGAGCAGCTGCGTGCGCTGTCCGAGCGTATCGAGGCCACGCGCGAGGAGGAGCGCAGCGGGATCGCGCGCGAGATCCACGACGCGCTCGGGCAGGCGCTCACCGCACTCAAGCTGGATGTCGCGTGGATCGCACGCCGGCGCGGCGATGACCCCGCGATCAGCGGCAAGCTACGCGAGATGATGGCCAGCACGGACGAGCTGATCTCGTCGGTGCGCAGGATCTCGTCGGAGCTGCGCCCGGGCATCCTCGATGACGTCGGGCTCGCCGCGGCCATCGAGTGGCAGGCCGAGGAGTTTCATCGGCGGACCGGCATCGCCACCAAGGTGGCCTCCGCGCTCGGCGACGTGCAGCTCGAACGCGGCCTCGCGACCGCGGTGTTCCGGATCTTCCAGGAGGCGCTGACCAACGTCGTGCGCCACGCGAATGCCACCGAGGTGCAGGTCGACCTGCGGCTCGAGCGCGGGCGGCTCAAGCTCGACATCACGGACGACGGCGTCGGCCTGCCGGACAGCGGGCCACGCGCCGGCTCGCTCGGGCTGCTCGGCATGCGCGAGCGTGCGAGGCGCCTCGACGGCGAGTGCGTGATCACGCGGCGCGAGCCGCGCGGCACGTTGGTATCGCTCACGGTGCCGCTGCGGTTCCCGGCGGAGCTCATCGAGATCGAGAACGTCCCCGAGCAGCCGCGCGTGGACGCCTGAGCGGAGTAAGCTCGAGGCGATGAAGCTCGCACTCGTCGCCGGACTCGCACTTGCCCTCGGAGCTCCGGCCTACGCGGAGCCATTACCCGAGGGCCGTCAGGATGCCGCGACCGTCGGCGAGGAGCTCCGGCAGCGCGTGGATGCCGCGCTCGTCGCGATCAAGAAGAAGCAGACCGCGAAGGTGCTGCCGGTGCTCGCCGACCACGTGAGCGTCGAGGGGCTCACGTTCACGTCGGCGAAGTGCAAGCGGTTCGGCGTCGACGAGCGGGTGGACGTGCAAGGGGCGGCGCGTGCGGCGCTCGTGACCTGCCTCGCCGGCGAGAAGTGGTTCACGACGAAGCTGCCGTTTCGGCTCGAGCTGAGCGGGGGGACCTGGACGGGCTGGGTGCGGATCGCCGACTGGCCCGGGCTGACCGAGCTCGTGCTCGAGCCGCAGAAGGACGGCACGTTCCGGCTCCGCGGCATTCACGCGCCGCTCGGCGTGGAGGGCGGCGTCGTCGGCGACCGGCGGCCCGAGCCCATTCCGGGCGGCGTCGTGGTCATCGACAGCGCGCGGCCCGCACCGCCGCCGCCGGCCCCGCAGACCGTGCCGCCGACGCTGCTCGAGCAGTACCGGACCGCCGGTGACAAGTTGATCCTGCCCGACGACGCGACCAAGACAGAGATCACGCGGAGCGGGAAGACCCGGGTCATCGCATCGATCAAGCTGTGCATCGATCAAGCGGGCAAGATCTCGCAGGTGCGCTTGCTCAAGAGCAGCGGCTTTCCGGACTACGACCGCAAGCTGGTGGCCGGCATGAACACGTGGGCGTACCGGCCGTATCTCGTCGACGGCAAGGCGATTCCCGTGTGCACCGCCGTGACGTTCATCTACACGCAGAAGTAGTGCTTGCCGGCGCACGCGGTCGGCGCATACAACCCCGCGCAGCGGACGGCGCGGCGCACTCGGCGCTGCTGGTCGACACGGCCGGAGCGCTGCACGGCAGCTACACGGCCGCGGGCGACGTGAGGTTCGCGACGAAGCCGGCAGGTGGGGCATGGTCGCACACGACGGTTGACCCCTTCGCCGATGGCGCCGGCTTCTCGGCGCTGGCCCGCGACGCCGCGAGCACGCTGCACATCGTCTACACGGTGACGACCGGCGGCGAGCTGAAACACGCCGAGCGCTGCGCGCCCTGAGGCGAAACACGTTACAGTGGAAGCCGGCATGAACATCCGGTTTCTCGACGAGGTCTTCCCCTGGTCGTATGCCTACCTCCTCGAATCGGAGTTGCTGAAGCGCCGAGTGCTGCAGGTCGGGCCGCAGGAAGGCGCGGGCATCACGGTGCACTCGACGCTCGCGGCGGATTGGGAGGGACTGGCGCAGCGGCTCGGTCCTATCGGACCGGCACAGGCGATGTCGTTCCCGTTCTTCATCAAGTTCCTCGCCGAGAGCCCGCTCAGCGCGATGCTCGATCACGAGCTCCAATCGGCGGTCGTGAACCTCGACCTCATGGGCACGCAGCATCCGTCGCCGCTGCGCCCGGGCAAGATCGTCGTGCTGTTGTTCCTGAGCTCGCGGTGGCCGCAGGAGAACGGCGGCGAGGTGTTCTTCTACTCCGACGAGTCGCGCAAGCACATCGTCAAGGCCACGAGTCCGAGCTTCAATCGCGCGGTCGTGTTCGACGGCGCGATTCCTTACGCCGTGCGGCCGCCGACGAAGGCCGCCGTCTATCCCAAGCTCAGCGCGACGTTCGTGCTCGAGAAGGGACCCGCGAGCAACGATCTCCTCGATCCGAAGGGCACGCCATGATCCGAGCTGCTGAAGGCATCCTGGTCTTCGACGACTTCTTCCCCGAGTCGTTCCGCGCCAAGATCGAGGCGCTGCCGTTCAACGTCCGCTACGACATCGCGTTTCCGGATCGCCCGGACACGCACGAGAAGTACATCAACGGCGCGGTCGAGGGCGAAGACCTCGAGAAGCTCGGCATCTTCGACGAGCTGCGCAAGACGAAGCTCGCCCCGTACGCCGACTACAAGGCGCTGAGCGCGACGCTGAACTTCGACACCGCCGGCACGCCGCACTACTGCCACATCCACACGGCGCAGTTCGTGTTCCTCTACTATCCCGCGCGGACGTGGAAGCACGAGTGGGGCGGCGAGACGCTGTTCTTCGATCAGCAGAACCGCGAGATCATCTTCGCCTCCCCGTACGTCCCGAACCGCGCGATCTTCTTCGAGGGACTCACCCCGCACACGATCCGTGCGCCGACGACGGCGGTGCCGCACCCGCGCACGACGTTCGGCATCTTCTTCCAGAAGAAGCAGGGACCGTTCGAGGAAGTCGGCGCCGCGATCGGTTAGCGCGAGCCGAGCGCGGACAGCACGGAGATGTCGAGCGCGTCGGCGGCGGTGTAGAGCGATTCGCCGTCGGTCGGAGTGCTGTATGGAGGGACCACGGCGCCGACCTCGTCGGTGATCGTGCGCGCGAGCGCGGCGAACGTGGGCTCCGCGCCGACGAGGCTGGCCACCAGCGCGATGATCGCGGCGACGTCGTCGACGGGTTGACTGTCGGCCACGGCGCCGAGCCCCGCGGCCATCAACGTCGGCACCGCGCCATCATCGAGGACGACCGTGCGTGCGGCGATCGCGCCGTGGCTGCCACCGAGCTCGTGGATCGCCGCCGCGGCGCGCGCGAGGCGCTTGAGCACGCGCACGGTCTCCGCCGGCGGCAGGTTGGGCGGGGCGTCCGCGAACGAGGCGCCCGACGGCGCTTCGAACACGGCGCACCGCGCGGCACGATCGAGGGACAGCGCGCGCTGGACGAACGGGCTCTGCGCGCGACCGAGGAGCCGGGCGCGCTCGATCGCGCGGGTCGCATCGTCGCTGTCATCGAACCGCTCGATCACGACGGAACGATCGAGCACGGTGTCGACGGCGCGCGCGAGCTGGGAGATCGGGGTCTGGCCGAGCGGCGTCTCGAACTGGTAGCGAGGCTTGGCCTCGTCCTCGGCGGCGAGCTGCGCGATCGAATGCGGGCGGCTGTCACGGCGCGGGCGCGCGGGCAGGGTAGGGCGCCCGACGAGATCGAGCGCCTCGAGCTGGCGGCGCAGCTCGGCGAGCGTCGCGGTGCGCTCGCGCGGGTTCTTGACCAGCAGGCCGTCGAGGATCGGATCCCACGCGGCCGAGACGTCGGTGCCCGCCGCGCTCGCGAGCGGCGGCTGCTCGCCGAGGTGCTGCGCGACGAAGTCCGGACCGAGGAACGGCAGGCGGCCGGCGACCGCCTCGAACAGCGTGACGCCGAGGGCGTAGAGGTCCGCGGCGATCGAGATCGGCGCGCCCGTGATCTGCTCGGGCGACATGTACGCGAGCGTGCCGATCAGGCCGCCGGTCTGCGTCTGCCCGAGATCGACGAGGTGCGCGACGCCGAAATCGCCGAGCTTCGCGGTGCCGCGCGCGTCGAAGAAGATGTTCGCGGGCTTCACGTCGCGATGCACGACCCCGCGGTGATGTGCAGCCTCGAGTCCGCTGATGATGTCGAGCGCCATGCGGCGGATCTGTGCGGGGGCGAGCTTCTCGCCGGCGGCGAGGCGCTGCGCGAGCGAACCACCGGGCAAGTACTCCATCACGAGGAAGCCGCGCTCGACCGAGACGTCGTAGACCTCGACGAGCGATGGATGGCGGAGCGTGCTCGCGAGCCGTGCTTCGCGCACGAACCGCTCGTACGCGGCGCCGCCGCGCGCGCCGGCCGCGAAGAACATCTTGATCGCGACCTGGCGGCCGGCCACCTCGTCGGTCGCCAGGAACACGCGGCCCGAGGCGCCTGCGCCGAGCAGGCGATCCAGCCGGTAGCGCCCTGCCACGATCTCTCGATCGCGCCCGGTCTTGCGCTCCGTGCCCTCGTCGCGCCACGCGCGCAGGTAGGTGTCGAGATCGGCGGGCACGCTCTCGTCGTGGCTGCGCAGGTCGAGCAACGCATCACGCGCACCGTCGCGCAGGCCCATCGCCGCGAGCGTGGCGATCAGGTGTCGCTGCGCCTCCCCGCGCAACGCGGGGGTCTTGCGTGACTCCTGGAGCAGCCGCGCGGCCTCGGGGTACGCGCCGCGCCGCGCGAGGATGCGCCCGAGCGCGAGCTGGAGCTGCGCCTTCTCGGCGTCCGCCGCGAGATCGAGCGCGCGCTCGAGCAGCCTGCCCGCGTCGCGGTCGCGCCCGACGCTCTCGAGCAAGCGCGCCGCGTCGAGCGTCTTGTGCGCGCGCGTGTACAGGTCGATCGCCTTCGCGGTATCGCCGAGGCGCTCCGCGAGCGGCGCCGCGTCCGCGTGGCGGCGCATGCGCACGAGCACGTCGAGCGCCGACCGCGTGCCCTCCTCGGTCCCGGTCAGCACGGCGAGCAGCGCCTCGATCGAGGACTGCGCGCCGAGCTCGATCGCGTAGCGCAACGCGCGGGAAAGTTCGCCGGCGGCCTTGGCGGCCTCGAACGCTCCCTGGAAATCCCAGAGCTTCTCGTACAGGTCCGCGGCCCGCGTGAACTCACCGGCCTCCATCGCGGCCTTCGCCGCGGAGAGGGGATCGGTTCCGTCGGAATTGCTTGCCACGTCGCAGGGATGGTACCCACAGGTCCACCCATGCACCAGCGCAGCGCTCATCGCTCCCTGCTCGTCGTCGGCTCCGTCGCGTTCGACGATATCGACGGTCCGTTCGGCATGCACCGCGATCTTCTGGGCGGCTCCGCCTCGTTCATCACGCGCGCGGCCGCGTACTTCACCAAGAAGGTCTCCGTGGTCGCGGTCGTCGGTGATGACTTCCCGCAGAAGTACGTCGACGAGATGTCCGAGCAGGGCATCGACACCGCCGGCATCGAGCGCGTGAAGGGCGAGACCTTCCACTGGGTCGGCAAGTACGCCGACGATCTCGCGACGCGCGAGACCCTCGATACGCGGCTCGGCGTGTTCGCGGACTTCCAGCCCAAGCTCCACGACGCGCATCGCGACGCCCAGCTCGTCCTGCTCGGCAACATCGATCCGGCGCTCCAGCTCGACGTGCTCCGTCAGGTCCGCGCGCCCGCGTTGGTCGCGACCGACACGATGAACCTGTGGATCAACATCAAGCGCGCCGACCTCGAGAACGTGCTCGCGAAGACCCACACCATCATGCTCAACGACGAGGAAGCGCGCATGCTCGCCGGCGAGCACAACCTGCGCCGCGCGGCCGCGCACATCCTCAAGCTCGGCCCGACCTCGGTGATCATCAAGCGCGGCGACGCCGGCGCGCTGCTGTTCCACGGCGGCGGTGTGTTCGCGGCGCCGGCGATGCCGCTCGCCGATGTCAAGGATCCGACCGGCGCGGGGGACAGCTTCGCCGGCGGCCTGATGGGCTACCTCGCGTACGCGGGTGACCTGTCGCCCGCGACCATCCGCACGGCGATGATCATGGGCAGCGTCATGGGCAGCTTCGCCGTCGAGAAGTTCTCGGTGGACGGCCTGCGCGACCTGACGCCCGCCAAGATCCAGCAGCGGTTCGACGAGCTCTCCGAGCTCGCGCACTTCGAGCGCGTCCGCCTGTAGTCGCCGCGATCAGCGAGGGCGCTGACCGGTCGTGCTGCGGTCGCGCCCCGAGGCTCCCTGGCCTTTCCCCGTGTCCTTGCCTTGCCTCGTGCCCTGGGCTTGCCCCGGCGT
>Ga0247822_10002445_pt1 | contig 11840 bp, 12 predicted proteins | sample 13C_Cellulose_Da_FD_192423 | JGI IMG/M metagenome (GOLD analysis project Ga0247822, IMG submission 192423) | Soil microbial communities from agricultural site in Penn Yan, New York, United States - 13C_Cellulose_Day30 | ecosystem: Environmental > Terrestrial > Soil > Agricultural land | place...
GTCCGGGCGCGCCGCGAAAGTGCCGCCGGTTCAGGTACAGGCCGCCGACCGCGCCCGGACCGGCGTTCAGGTACTTGTAGTGGCACCAGAAGGCAGCATCGGCGTCCCACGCCGAGAGCGCGTGAGGCACGGCCCCGATGCTGTGCGACAGGTCCCAGAGGACGCGCACGTCGTGCTCATGGGCCGCCCGCGTGATCCGCACGACGTCGAGTAACTGACCGCTGGTGTAGACGACGGCGGGCAGGACCGCCATCTGCACGTCGCCCACGGCCACGCGTGCCACGATGTCCGCTTCGTCGAGCAGGCGTCCGTCGCCGCTCGGGACTTTCGCCAGGTGCGCTGCGGGGTCGAGGCCGCGCAGGCGCAGGTGGCTCTCGACCGCGTAGACGTCCGACGGGAAGGCGAGGGCGTCCACCAGGATCGCCTTTCGCGGATCATCCGGGCGGTAGAGCGTCGCCAGGAACTGGTGGAGGTTTACCGTGGTGGAACCGGTGACGACCACCTCTTCGGGGGATGCTCCGACCAGAGGGGCGACGCCCCGCGACAACTCTTCGCTGAGAAAGAACCACGGTGGCTGCGCTTCGGTCCATCCCTCGACGGCGAGGCGCTTCCATTCGTCCAGGACGCGCAGGACGCAGGCTTCGGCGTCCCGCGAGAGCAGGCCGAGCGAGTTGCCGTCGAGGTATACCGCGCCCGGGAGCCGGTAGAACCGGTCGGCGAAGTCGCGCAGCGGGTCGTGCCGGTCGCGCTCCCGCGCCTCGTCGCGCCGTCGTGAGAATGCGTCGTCGCGCATGGCTTCAGTATAGCCGCGTTCCGCGCGCCGGCGTATGGAACGGGGGAACCGCGCGTGGTAGATAATACACAAAGCTTCGTTGGCAGCGCGCCCTCGTCGGGCGGCAGCCAGGTCAGGAACGCGCATTGGGGTGTCGAGCGACGGGTGCTACGGTTACGCTGCGGGCGAGCATGTTGGGGGTGGCGATGGCGGCGATGACGGCAGGAGCGGCGGCGGTGGCGGCGGACGACGGTGCGTCCGCGCCCGGGTCGCTGCCGACCATATCGGCGGTTGCCAAGAACCTCGGCGTACAGGTCACGCGCGCCATGATCATGCGCAGCGACGTGGGCAAGGACGGGGCCGGTAGGCCCGTCCTCTACACCGTCATCCTCGGGAATCCCGCCGTGCTTTCCGTCGTGGACCTGAACACCGACCGGGTGGTGAAGAGCCTGCCCCTGCCGGAAACGTCCGGCGCGTGGGGCGTCAAGGTGTCCACGGACAACACGGTGTACCTGGGCGCCTACAATGGGGGACTGCTCTACCGCTACTTCCCGGAGACCGGCGAACTGAAGAACCTCGGCCACCCCTTGCGGAGCCGGGACGCCGTCCTGTATCCGATGGACGCCATGCCCGACGGCAAGATCTACGGGGGCGCGTACCCTTCCGGGCACGCGTACGAGTTCGACCCGAAGACCGGGAAGTTCCGCGACCTGGGCGACGTGACCAGCACCACGGAGAAGGAGCGCTGGATCCGCGTGACGGCGGCGGACCCGAAGAGCAACAAGCTGTACTTCGGCATCGGAAACCGGCCGCAGCTCGTGGAATACGATCTCGCCAGCGGCGCGAAGCGCGACCTGCTCCCGCCGGAGTACGCCAACATCACCTCGGTCTACGACCTCAACGTGGCGGGCGGGCGGCTGTTCTGCCGTAAGGAGACGGACAACCCCTACGAGTACTTCGTGCTGGACGCGGCGACGGGCAAGACGGTGACGGTGACGAACGCGGACACCGGAGAGAAGAGCCGCGTCTTCGTCAATATGTCGCGCGGGCTTTCGCCGGTGTCGCCCGTCGCCAACAAGATGTACTACTCGGACGGCCAGCGCCGGCTGTGCGAGTACGACCTCGACTCCAACACCGTGCGCGCCTTGGGGTTCAACACTGGCAGCGCCCTCACCGGGTACGCCTTCGTTAGGCTGCAAGACCCCGAGTGGCCGGGCTACACGCTGGTGGGCAGCGTCGGCAACCAGCCGCGCATCTACAAGTACAACCTCCAGACCGGCAAGGGCGTCGTCCGGACCGTCGACCTGCCCGGCCAGCCGGTGAACATCCACGACATCATCGTCGGCCCGGACGGCAACGTCTACACCGGCGGCTACCTGGCGGGGAACATGGGCCGATACGACCCCGCCACCGGCGAGGTGCGGCACCTGGAGGGTAGCGGGCAGACGGAGGGCCTGACGGCGATGGGCGGCAAGGTGTACCTGGGGGTCTACCCCGACGCCCGCGTCTACGAGTACGACGTCCGGGCCGGGTGGGCCCCTGGTGCCGGTGTAAAGTCGAACCCTGCCAACATCTTCAACCTCACGGACAACGAGAAGATACCGGGATACACCAATCAGGACCGCCCGTGGGCCATGGCCGGGTCGGACGAATTGCAGAAACTGTTCGTGGGCACCACGCCGAAGAACGGGATGCTGGGCGGCGTGCTCGCCGTCTGGGACGCGAAGACGCGCAAGGAGCCCGAGGTCTACTGGAACCTCGTTCCCGACCAGAGCATCGTCTCGCTGCTGGTGAAGGGCGGACTGGTGTACGGCGGGTCGAGCGTCTGGGGTGGCATGGGGGTGGAGCCGCGGACCCAGCAGGCGGAACTCTTCGTCTGGGACCCCGCGCAGAAGAAGAAGGTCTTCGCCGTGACGCCCGTGCCGGGCAAGACCTCCGTCGGTGCGTTGCACGCCGGGCCGGACGGCAACGTCTGGGGCCTGTCGGGCGGAACGTTCTTCATTTTCGACCCTCGCACGCGCAAGGTGGTCTACACCCGCGACGAGTTCCCCGAGGCGGGGGGACGGTACCGGGAAGGGTCGTTCGTCAACCACCGTGACGGCAGTGTGTACGGCACGGCGGGCGGCTTCCTGTTCAAGGTAGACCCCGGCACGCGCAAGTTGACGCGGCTTGCAACCGGCGCTACCCGGGTGGTGCAGGATAGGGAAGGCCGCCTGTACACCTACGGCGAGGGCCGCACCGTCCTGTACCAGTACGACCCCGCCCGGCAGTAGGGGTGGGCGAAGCGCGCGCGCCCGCTCGTTTACCGGGATTCCGCCCGCGGGTAACCAAGCCTGGAAGATCATCGCAGAGAATCCGAAACAGTTGCGATTATTAGAAAGGCCATTACCATGGCGGACCATACAACCACGGCTTCCGTAGTCGTCAACGCGCCCTCGCACCAGGTTTTTCAGATCTGGTCGCACTTCAACGACTTTCCGAAGTTCATGCGCCACGTGCGCGAGGTGACGTACTACGACGACCAGCGCAGCCACTGGGTCGCGGACATGATGGGCGTCTACGAGTGGGACGCCGTCAACGAGAACTGGATTGAGGGGCGTCAGATCGGCTGGCGCTCGACGGACGGCCTGCAGAACAGCGGCGTCGTGACGTTCGACCCGGTGGACGACGGGCGCACCCGGGTGACCGTCCAGATCACCTACAATCCGCCGGGCGGCATCGCGGGCGACCTGATTGCCGGGCTCGGTGCGGGTAAGACGTTCGAAAATACGCTTCAGGAAGACCTGGAGAACTTCGCCCGCCTCGTGGCCTCGGCCCCAGAGGGCGCGCTCGACCCGCACTCCTCGGAATACCTGTTCCACCGCGACAGTGCGGCGGCCCAGGGGATGACGACCCCGGCCCAGAACGAGACCATGGACGAGGACGACGCGGAGTTTCTGGCTGAGAACCCGCCGCTGACGGGCCAGCGCCGTTAGGGAGCGGCCATCCGGTCGCTGACTCGTTGATTCAAGCCCTGGCATGGGCGCGGCTCTCACGGCCCGCGCGTGCCGGGGCTTTCGTTTCAGTGCCGCAAGGAGGAAACCGCGATGCCGGTTCGAACGCTAAAGTCCCGTAAACTGCCCATGCCCGTCGCACCGCCCTCGGCGGACCAGGACTTCGAGATCGCGGAGCCGGCGATGCCCGTGCCGGTCACGTCGTCGGTGCTGCGCGGCCTTTGCTACGACATCGACGCGGCGACGCTCGACGTGGTCTTCCGTTCCGGCGCGATCTACCGCTACGCCGGGGTCCCGTCCAACGTCGCCGGTCAACTTCTGGAGTCGGGCAGCAAGGGCAAGTACTTCAATCGCTTCATCAAGGGGCGCTACCTGACCCGCCGCGTGCGCTGACCCGCTTCCGAACGAGGCACCGCTTGGGGAGTATCGTGGTGGAGGTTACCGAGATGTTTCCCTATCGACTGCTCGTTCTGGTCCGTTCGACCGTGCTGCGCTGGGTCCGCTACGACGCCGCTTCGGCGACGATGGAGATCGCCTTCCGGTCGGGTGCGGTGTACCGTTACGATTCCGTCCCGGAGACGGTTGCCGACGCGCTCCTCGCGGCGGAGAGCAAGGGCGCGTTCTTCAACCAGGTCATCCGCCGCCAGTTTACCGGCCAGCGGGTCCACGGCCCGTGCGCGTACGCCTGCTAAAGGCCCCGGGTGTGTTATCCTTCTGGTGAGGGAGACACGACACGCCCATGCGCCCCGTTGTCCGACAGATCACCGCCCTCGGCGTGTGCGCCGCCGGGTTGGTCGGCGCCGTGCTGCACTTCGCCCGTCCCGCGCCGCCGGTGCGGGTGACCGGCCCAGACCTCCTCGCCCGGGCGCAGCCCGTTTCCGCCCGGGAGGCGCTCCTCTCCCGTCCGATCCCGCCGGGGCTGCGCTTGATCAGAAATTCACGCCGGACGCCACGCCCGACCCCCACCGTATCGACGCACTCGCTCTGGGGGCGACAGAGCGAGTGCGCCTGGAACCGAACGCTGTGGGCGCGCGCCTCCTCCGGGAAGACCTGGCTACGGGGCGGAAGCGCGCGCTGCGTAACTTCACCGGAAAGGCCGTGGGGCTGGGTGCGGCGGTGCGCTACCTCCCCTACCTGATCCCGTCGCCGGACCGGAAATGGCTGCTCTGGACGGAGGTAGACATTCCACCCCGGCCCCACGAATCGCACCGTGTGGTGGTGCGGGCCACGCCCGTTTCCGGGGAGCCGGACCGCATCTGAGAGGTGCCCGTACCGAAGAGCCATCTCGCCGGGCAGGTGATGTGGCTGCCGGACGGGCAGGGGTGGTTGATCTGGCTGACCCGCACTGCGGTCCGCGCCGAGCCCCGAGTGCCCGGCGGGAAAGAATGGGTCGCGGTCGAGTACAAACTGCTTGAGGGACGGCTGGGACGCGCGGGGGTGCGCACGCTGTTGGCCGTTCCAGAGCAGTGGATGTTCCCTGCGATGGTGGGGACACTGGCGGACGGTTCGACGCTGGCGGTGGAGTCCGTGAGGGCAGAACCTCCCGCCCGCGCGGACATGCGATCGGGCGGTGCGGTCGCGGGGCCGGTAGTCGTCTCCGTGAGCGCGCAGTCTGCGGAGGGCGGGCGGAGCCGTTCCGGTCGCGAGGCGGTCCGCATACAGGAACGGGCCGTCGCGAAAGTGCATCTGGTCACCTTCCCCGGAGCCGATGCGGAGCGCGTGCGGCGGCGCTTTACCATCGACGTCCCGCCGCACGCGTCCTTTGCGGAACTATCGCTTTCGCCAGACGGGAAGCGTCTGGCGTGGTTCGCGGGCACCGTGGGAGCGATGGAAACGCCGTCGCCGCTGCTCCGGGAGTTGATCCCCCGGGCGCGATACCGGAAGATACGCGAGGGGTCGAGCGCGTTATACGTCTCCGACCTGAGCGAATCCGGCGCGGGTAAATTCCGAATGGTGGGGGTGGTCCGGGGCGGAGACGGCGGGCCGAGCGCGCCGTTCTGGTGGGGAAAGGATAAGTCCGACGTCTATCTGAGACCGGTGACGCCTTCTTCCTGATTCCGCTCCCGTGAAGCAGCGGGGCGCGCGACCGGTCCAACGGGGTACGGGCCGGACGGGGGCGTTCGCCCGCCCGCGCCGCCGTACGGGCTATCGTGAAGGAGTCCACGCCATGCCGACCGTCGCCGCGTTCGCACGCGGGCGCTGCTCGTCCGCTTTCACGTTGATCGAACTGCTGGTGGTGATCGCGATCATCTCGATACTGGCCGGGATGATCCTGCCGGTCACCGCGAAGGCGCGGGAGAAGGCAAGGCAGACGGCGTGCCTTTCCAACACCAAGCAGCTGGGCGGGGCGTTCCTGATGTACGTCCAGGACTTCGACGAGACGTACCCGGGCGCGGGCGGCGGCGGGAGCTTGGTCGCGCCGTGCGTCGTCGCCGAACCCGGCGGGGAGTGGGTGCTGGGCCAGCGCATCACCGCGCAGACGCGCGACTGCGCGCCGTACGTCCGGCCCGTGGCGAACGGCGCGCTGTACGCCTACGTGAAGAACGAACAGGTCTACCGCTGCACGTCCGACCCCTTCGCCGATGACAAGCTCCTGAGCTACAGCATGAACGCCGGATTCGGCTTCGAACCGCTGGCGGTGGTCGAGAGCCCGGCGCGCGTACCGCTGCTGATAGACGAGTCGGAGACGCTGAACGACGGCCTCTTCAACCCGCCCACGATCGGGTCCGGCTACACCAGTGACTGGCCGACGCTCCGGCACAACGAGGGGGCGAACTTCGGCTTCGCGGACGGGCACAGCAAGTGGCATCGGCGGGAAGGGATACTCCCCGAGCACTACGACCCGAAGAACCGCGACTGACCGGTTCAGAGTCGTTCTCTGCCGCGGCGGCTAATCGACGAGTTCGTAGCGGGTGTTGCGGACGCGCGGCTCGTACCCGGCGTCGCGTATCAGCCGCTCCATGTCCTCGATCGGCACCGCAAAGACACACCCGGCGGCGGAGACGACGTTCTCCTCCATCATGGTCGAGCCGAAGTCGTCTACGCCGTACCGGAGGCTGATCTGGCCGATCTTCGGACCCTGCGTCACCCACGACGCCTGGACGTGCGGGAAGTTGTCGAGCACGACGCGGGAGATGGCGATGGTGCGCAGGTAGTCGAAGCCGCTGGCGCGGACGCCGCCGAGCTCGGTGCCGTCCGGCTGGTAGTTCCAGGCGATGAAGGCGCGGAAGTGCGCCGGGTACTGCTCCAGCGACTCCTGCTGAAGGTCGCGCAGACGGAGCAGGTGCTCGACGCGGTCCTCGAAGGTGTCCACGGAGCCGTACATCATGGTCGCGGAGGTGTGCAGGCCGACCTTGTGCGCGGTGCGCATGCAGTCCAGCCATTCGTCCGCGGTGTCCTTGTAGGGCGATATGAAGTCGCGGACGCGGTCCACGAGTATCTCCGCGCCGCCGCCCGGGACGGAGTGCAGGCCCGCGTTCTTCAGGCGGGTGAGCGTCTCCTCCATGCTGAGCTTGCTGATGTTCTTCACGTAGATCAGTTCGGCGGGGGAGAAGGCGTGCAGGATCACGGTCGGGAACCGCTCACGGATGCTGGAGAGCAGGTCCTCGTAGTACTCGATCTTCAGCTTGGGGTTGAGGCCGCCCTGCATCAGCAGCTCGACGCCGTCGACGTCGACCATCTCCTGGATCTTGCGGAAGATCTCTTCCTTGGGCAGCACGTACCCGCCGTCCTGGCCCGGGGTGCGGTAGAAGTTGCAGAACTTGCAGCGGACCCAGCAGACGTTGGTGTAGTTGACGTTGCGCCCGATGACGTAGGTGACCGTATTGCCCGGGTTCTTCCGCTGCCGGACGAAGTCCGCCAGCAGCGCCAGATCGTTCAGGTTGGGGTGGTGGAACAGGCGCAGGGCGTCCTCGCCGCTGAGGCGCTCGCCCGCGAAGACGCGGTCGGCGATGTCCGCGATGTCGGACTCCGGTCCGCGGCGGGTCCGGGTCAGCGTGGGAAGGAATTCGGTGTCTTCCGTCTGCGCTGCCGCGCCGGTGCTGAGGGTACCCCTGCTGGCCATGTGGTCTTTCCGTTCCGTCGGCGTGCCGCGCGAACGGCGGTTATGCCATTCGTGCGAAGTTTCACAATCTTACTCGCAGTGTACAACCGGGCGTTTCCAGTGTCAAGACGGCCCCGCGGCTCATCGGGGCTACAAGAGAAGTGCGGCCCAGGGAGGGGGCGGGGGCGTCCGGTGCAGCTCCAGGACGACCGTGGTTCCGGACGACCCGGTCAGCAAGTAGACCCGGTCACAGAACTTGAGCGTCAGGAAGTAGCCGAAGCCCATCGTGCCCGCCGTCGTGAAGCCCTTCATGAGCATCACCTTGTGGATGTGCGCCACGGGAATGCCGCTGCCGGCGTCCCGTACCCACACCTGTACGCACGCGTCACCCGCGCGCACTTCGGCCTGACCCCCCCGCGCGTGCGTGATCGCGTTGGTGCCCGTCTCGCCGACGGCCACCTGGAAGTCCTGCCACCGCGCCTCCGGGATCTCCTGGCTGCGCGCGGCGTTCTGCACGGCGTTGCGTATCAGGCGCAGGTTCGCCTCGGTGAGCGGGAGGGATGGCTGGACCTGCGGCAGCGGCTCCGGCAGTTCCGACGGGGAGTCGCACAGCGTCAAACGCCCGTCCGTGGTGCCGAAGAGTATGTCCTTGAGGAAGCCCCACTGGCGTGCCGCCGCGGACTCCACCTCCACGAGGAGTCGCGCCTTCTCCTCCTCCGCCCCGCGGAGCGCCGTGACGTCGGACTGGACGCCGATGAAGTGGGAAATGCGGCCCGCCTGGTCGCGGACCGGGGAGATGGTCAGGTCGTTCCAGAAGGCGCTGCCGTCCTTGCGATAGTTCTTGAGGACGACGCTGCACTCGCGGCCTTGGGACAGCGCCGCGCGGATTTCGCTCCGCGCACCCGGTTCGGTGTCTCTCCCCTGAAGGAAGCGGCAGTTGCGCCCGAGAACCTCGCTCGCCGCGTATCCCGTCAGGCGCTCGAACGCCGGGTTGCAGTAAAGGATGGGCTGACTGGGCTGTTGGGCGTCGGCGATGACCACGCCCACCCCGACGGCGGCCACGGCGTGCTCCTGGAGCCACTGTCGTTCGGAGTTATTACGACCCAATGCCGTTGACTCGTCCCGGGCATCGCTGCGCGAGGGGACGCGCCGGGCGGCACGCTTCAAACCTCCTCTGTCGGTGTCGCTCCCGAGGGAGGGGACATCCCGGTCGGGCCGCTCTCTCATGATGGTTTATGGTCGAATACACCGCGTTCGGGCCTGTTTCTCCCTGCGGCGCGCAGCCGACCCTCGTAGAAAACTGTTCCGTGACATTATTTTAGCCGCAACCAGCCACTTCTAACCGCGTTCGCGCGGTCGCTTGACCCTGTCCATATGCCGGAACTATAATCTGCGTATGGCAGAACAGCCTTTCGAGCAGGCGACGGTCGCGGTCCGATTCGGGCACGAGACGGGAGCGCTGCCCACCACCCTCTCGACGTCCCTGAAGGAGTGGGCGGTCGCCGTGCGCGCGCTCCGGGAGGGGCGGCAGGTGCTGCTCCTGCGCAAGGGCGGCATCCGCGAAGCCGAGGGCGAGTTCACGGTCGAGGCGCGCGACGTGCTCCTGTTCCCGACGTTCGAGCACCAGATGGAGCAGCCCGGCACGATCCAGCCCTGCTACGAGTCGTGGCGCGCGGACGAGGAGAAGCGGCGTCCCGCCGAGGGCCTCGTCCGGATCGAGGCCTGGGCGCGTATCACGGACATTCTTCTGGTGCGAGACTTCGACGCTCTGTTCCGCTTCCCCAGCCAGCACATCTACTCGGACGCCCTGCTGAAGTATCGCATGGAGAACGAGCCCCACAAGCCGCTCTACGGCCTGTTCCTGCGGTGCTATAACCTTCCCGCCCCGGTGACGGTGCCGATGGAGCCGGACTACTACGGCTGCCGCTCGTGGATCTCGCTCGCCGAACCGGTCGCTCTGGCGGGCGCGACTCCGGCGCTGTCGGACCACACGTACGCGGAGCGGGTCCGGGTCACCCGCCGACTGCTGACCGGAAACGGGTAAAACAAAACAGCGTGCGTACCGCCTTCCCGCAGGGTGCGAAGACGAGGGGCGTGCGCGCGAACCACACGACGAGGAGTGTACTGACCATGCCGCTGACGCCGCTGCCGAAGGGTTTTTCGCTGACCTACCTGGGCCACTCCACGGTCCGCTTCACGACGCCCCGGGGCGCGCGCGTCCTCGTCGACCTGTTCGTCGGCTCGTGTCCGACCTGCCCGATCGCGAACGAGGAGGTCGGCGACGTCGACCTGATCCTGGTCACCCACGCGCACGACGACCACTTCGCGGACGCCCTGGCGATCGCCGGGGCGACCTCGTGTCCGATCGTCTCGAACCCTGAGATCGCGGGGTTCCTCGGGCGCAAGGGCGTCGCGCAGGACCGGCTGATGGCGGCGAACAAGGGCGGGACGCTGGTGTTCGACGAACTGGGCCTGTCGGTGACGCTCACGCACGCGGACCACTCCTCCAGCATCACCGACGGCGAACAGACGCTCTACGGCGGCGAGCCCGTGGGGTTCATGATCCACCTGCACTGCGAGGAGGAGTACACCTTCTACCACGCCGGGGATACGGCGATCTTTTCCGACATGAACCTGCTCTCCGACCTGTACCACCCGCGCATGGCGCTGCTCCCGATCGGGGACCGGTTCACGATGGGGCCGATCGAGGCCGCGAAGGCGTCGGAGCTGCTGGCGAGCGTCGAGGCGGTGGTCCCGATCCACTACGGCACGTTCCCGCTGCTGACCGGCACGCCGGACGCCTACCGCGAGGCGCTCAGTCACGTGGAGGCGACGGTACAGGTGGTGGAGATGAAGCCCGGCGAGACCCGCTCTACGTGGTAGGCCGGGGAGCGAGGGGCGCAGCATGAGCCGCGAGGAAGACTTGGCCCTGCACGAGACGGTTCTCGACGTCGGCGACATCGCGCGGCGCATCGAGGCCGAGGAGTACCGCCTGATCGGCCAGGACCGCCAGGAGGCGGGCGATTACGAGGACGCCGCGGCGTACTACCGGATGTCGCTCGACCTCTACCCGACCGCCGAGGCCCATGTCTCGATGGGGTGGGCGCTCGCCGCGCAGGGGCAGTGGAACGAGGCCATCGCCGAGTGCGAGATGGCCGTCGAACTCGACCCCGACCTTGGCAATGCATACAACGACATCGGGGTGTACCTGGAGCGGCTCGGACGGCGTGACGAGGCGCTCCAGTGGCTCGACCGGGCTATCGCCGCCCCGGTGAACGACGCACGCAACTTCCCCTGGTACCACCGCGGGCGCATCCTGGAGCAGGGCGCGCGCTTCATGGAGGCGCGCGACTGCTACAAGCGCGCCCTCGACATCGACCCGGAGTGGCCTCCCGCGCTCGTCGCCTACCGCCGCGCTCTCTCCTGGCTCAATTAGGCGACGGGCGTCACGTCGGCCCAAGTGTGGCCGGTCTTGACGTCTACCTCCAGCGGCACCTTCAGCGGGTAGGCGTCGCGCATCTGCATGGTCTCGCGCAGCCGCCCGGCGAGGCGCGGCACCTCCTCGGTCGGGGCCTCGAAGAGCAACTCGTCGTGGACCTGGAGCAGCATCCGGGTGGCGAACTTCTCGCGCCGCAGCATGTCCCGCACCGCGATCATCGACAGCTTCATGATGTCCGCCGACGTCCCCTGGATCGGCATGTTGACGGCGGCGCGCTCCGCCGCCTGCCGGAACTGGAAGACGCGCGAGCTGATGTCCGGGATGTAGCGCCGCCGCCCGAAGAGCGTCTGCACGTACCCTTTCTCGCGCGCGAACGCCAGGGTCTCCTCCGAGTACTGCTTGACGCCGGGGAAGCGGGCGAAGTAGCTGGCCTTCAGCTCCTTGGCGGCGGACTGCGGGACCCCCAGAAGCCGCGCGAGGGCGAAGTCGGAGATGCCGTAGATGACCGCGTAGTTGACCGTCTTGGCCGCGCGACGCTGGTCGGACGTGACCTCGGCGACCGGGACGCCGTAGATCTGGCCCGCGGTGTACTTA
>Ga0247822_10002446_pt1 | contig 11838 bp, 8 predicted proteins | sample 13C_Cellulose_Da_FD_192423 | JGI IMG/M metagenome (GOLD analysis project Ga0247822, IMG submission 192423) | Soil microbial communities from agricultural site in Penn Yan, New York, United States - 13C_Cellulose_Day30 | ecosystem: Environmental > Terrestrial > Soil > Agricultural land | place...
CCACCAAGACCACCGGCCTGCGGTTCGTCGGGCCGGGCGGCCAGGTGGTCGAGTCTGGGCTGCTCGAAGACGTCCACGTGATCGCGGACGCGCGGACCAATTCGCTGGTGATCGCCGCCCCGCCGCCAACCATGCGGCTGCTGGAGGCTCTAATCAACGAGCTGGACACGACCTCGGCCGCCCAGTCGTTTGTGAACGTCTTCACCCTCCGCCGGGCGGACGCGACACTCACCGCCCAGTTGCTCGCACAACTGTTTGCCCGCGGCACTCAGGCCGGGCTCGGCGGGCTGGGCGGCTTCGGCGGAGGCGGCTTCGGCACCGGTGGGTTCGGCGGTGGGCTTGGCGCCGCGGCCCAGCAGGCGGTGCGGCCACTGCTCACCCTGACCGGCGACCCGGCCGCCGGGGCGACGCTGCTCGACCTGCGGATCACGCCCGACCCGCGGACCAACTCGATCATCGTCGCCGGCAGTCGCAACGACCTGGACACCATCGCGGCGATCGTCAACCGGCTGGAGGACGCCCAGGCGCTGCAACTCCAGACCGAGGTGTTCAAGCTCCGCAATCAGGCCGCAGCCGACGTGGCCGCCGCGATCCGCGACCTGCTCACCCAGAAGTACCAGGTCACCATCGCCCAGTTCCAGGGCGCCGCCGGCTACCTGGCCATCCAGCAGCAGTTCGCGATCACCCCGGAGCCGGTGAGCAACACCATCCTGATTTCGGCCCCGCCGGCGGTCTTCGGCGAGATCATCCAGCTCATCCAGCGGGTGGACGTCGAGCCGATGCAGGTGCTGGTGCAGGTAGCGATCGTCGAGGTGCAACTCCTGAACCGCGAGGAGTTCGGGGTCGAAATGGGCATCCAGAGCCCGGTGCTCTTCGCCCGCAGCTCAGCCGGCACGGCGCCCGGCACACCGGGGTACAACTTCAACACCACGGCGCTGGCGCCCAACGCACCGGTCGGCAGCCCGGGGTTGCCGAACACGACCATCGTCAACTCGGGGGTCGTCGGGTTCCAGGGACTCGGAAACCTCGGGGTCGGTCGGAGCGGGGCCAACGGCATCGGCGGGTTCGTCTTCTCCGCCGCCAGTGATCAGGTGAACCTACTCATCCGGGCACTCAAGCAGCAGGGCCGAGTTGACATCCTCAGCCGGCCGCAACTGATGCTGACCGACAACCAGCAGGGGTTCTTCCAGGTTGGCCAGCGCTTCCCCCGACTGGACACAACGGTCGTGACCGGGGCCGGCGTCTCTCAGCAGGGGATCATCTACGAGGACATCGGCATCGTCCTGCGGGTGACGCCGCGGATCAGCCCGGACGGCCGGGTCCTGATGCGGGTCGAGCCGCAGATCTCCGCCCCGAACCCGACTCTGGTCCAGCTCGGCGGCGGGCTGACCGCGACCGCGTTCGACATCCAGACCGTCCAGACGACCGTCCTGGCCGGCGACGGTGAAACGGTCCTGCTCGGCGGTTTGATCACCAAGAACGACGCGAAGCTCGAGAACAAGATCCCGGTACTCGGCGACCTGCCGTGGGTCGGGGCCGCGTTCCGGTTCCGCACCCAGGACCAGCGCCGTCGAGAACTGGTCTTCATCATGACCCCGCACATCATCCGCAACGGGGCGGACTATGCTCGGGCGACCGCAGAGGAAATGCGTAAGATCGGCACCGACTGGAAGGACGTGGCGTGCATCCACGGGCCGGGGATCAACACCCTGCTCGGCCAGCCTCAACCGTCGGCGACGTTCCTCGGCTCGGGCGTGGTCGGTCCCACGCCTGGAGTGGTGATCGGGGAGCCGATCCCGTTGTCGATCCCCGGACCGGTATCTGCACCGCCCTCGACCGTACCCGGCCCCGCCGACCCACTACCGGTCCCGCGACCCGTTCCGGGCACCCTGGGGCCGACCACGGCAGCCCCGTCTCCGCCGAACGGGGTCGCGTTCCCCAGGCCGCAGACCTTGCCGGCCGCCGCACCAGGCAACCCGTTCCCCGCCATCAAGGCGGACGGCAAGCCGACCGGCATCGTTCCGGCATCCGCCCAGCAGACCCCGGCCAAGGAGGGCCAGACATGGAGCGTCTTCGGTCGCTGAGCCGCCGGGCCGGGGTCGTCGCCCCGGCCCTCTTTGCGGCCCACTTCGCCGCGGGTTGTTCGTCAGGTCCGCCGGTGGAACTGGTAACCGACGCCTTCAATCATGCGGTCGCCCTGGACAAGCCGGAACCGGCCAGCCAGATCGTCTGTTTCTGGCAGCGGCGGCTAAGTAACCTCCCGGACCCGACCCGTGACGGCGCGCCGACGCCCGGAATCGCCGGGCAGATGTTCCTCATCGCCCCGTCGAACGCAGCCGCCGACGTGAACGGCGACCTGGCGGTAGTCGTCTACGACGAGACGCCGCGACCGCCCGGCCAGCTGGTCATGAAGCCGGAGATGTGGCACTACACCAAGGACACGCTCCGGCGGCTGGTGACGAGCGACGAGCGGTTCGGCCGGAGTATCGTCCTGTTCTTGCCTTGGCCGGCCCACTGGCAGGGGAACGTGACGGCGGTGAAGGTGCTGGCCCGCTACCAGTCGCCGGGCAACCCGGACCTGTTCGCGGGTGAAGTGCGGATGGCCCTGGACTTCTCGGCCGGTGGCCCGGTCTGGTCGGAGGTGGCGAAATCGGACGCGGGCACGACTCGCAAGCAGAGCGTGCCGGACCCAGCGCGGATGCTCGAACAGGCGAAAGCTGCCACGGCCACTCAACCGTTCCCGACATCGACCACGGCCGCTGCGCAACCTGCCGGCAGTGCAGTCGCCACGCCTACTGTACCGACGAACTGGCCACCGACCGCGCCGGTCGCACCACCGCCTACGATTCCGGCCCCGCCACCGGTCGCATACGCGGCCCCACCGCAGACCATACCTGCGGTCCCGCCGCCTGTGTTGCCGTCTGTTGACGGACCGCCGCAGGCGATCATCGTTCCCCGGTGAAAGGCAACCTGGTCACGGCCGGCCAGTACCGCCGCCGCCGATGCCGCCGGAAACCGGGTCGGGGCGGTCGGTGAAGGTGCGAGGACCGACACGGAAGTCGTCCTCGTGCAGCCCGTACCGGGCTCGCCCGCGGCGGTACTGCTCCTCGACCGGCAGGTCCGCCCGGTCCGGGCGTTCGCTGCCGCGTAGGGACCGGGGCGTCTCGAACCCCCGGCAACCAACCGGAGCCAGCCCGGCGACGACCAGGGCGAGCGCAATCAGCTTCCGAGCCATATCGGGTCCTCCCGGGGTATTATCGCTCTGGAGGCAACTCGCCCTGTGTCCCGTTACTTGCCCGCCCCGCCCCACTTCGCCAAGACGCCCGCGCCCCCGGCACAGCCGGACCGACCGGCCGCTTGAGCCGACCCGGCCCGGCCGCTAGGATAGGCCACACCGAGAACCGTCCGCCATTCTCCAACCTGCCGGGCACCTTCGCCGCGTGGTTGGGCCTTCCCAAGCCGACGCGGGGGCCGTCATGTTATTCGCGCCGAAGAACTCGAATTACCCGGACGACATTTTCGCCGAAACCCGGATGTCCTTCGGGGACCACATCGAAGAGCTGCGCAAGCACCTCCTGCGTGCCATCTACGGGCTGCTGATCGTGCTGCTCGGCGGGTTCCTGCTGGACTTCGTCGGGGAGCAACTCGGCCGCCCGGACATCGGCGTCGGCCGGCCGATGCTCGGGGTGATCGTGGACCCGGTCCAGTCCCAGATCAAGGCGTTCTACGCTCGGCGGAACGAGCAGGCGCAGCAGAAGCTCGCGGCTGGCAACCCCGACCCGGCCGAGGTGGACCGCATCCGGCAGAAACTTCGCGACAACGAGATGGACACCAACGCCCTCACGAGCGAGGAGCGGCAGACTCTGCTAGGGGCTCCCGAGCGGATGCCGGTCCGAATTCCGCTCCGGGCGTTCGAGGAAACCTTTGGGATTAAGCCGAAGGATCCGAACCAGACCGAGATCGCGGTGGACCTGATGGTCTACCCGGCGCACCTGAACTACCTGGGCAACCGCGGCGAGAACCTGCTGGGGAACAAGCAGTACCTGACGACGCTCAGCGTGCAGGAGGCGTTCGTCGTGTACTTCAAGGTGTCACTGTTGTGCGGGGTGGTGCTGGCCAGCCCGTGGATCTTCTACCAGATCTGGGCGTTCGTCGCCGCCGGGCTGTACCCGCACGAGCGGTCCTACGTCTACAAGTTCCTCGCCCCGAGCATCTTCCTGTTCCTGGCCGGGGTGCTGCTGTGCCAGTTCGTCGTGCTGCCGGGGGCGGTCAAGGCGCTAATCGCGTTCAACAACTGGATCGAGCTGGACCCCGACCTGCGGCTCAACGAGTGGCTCGGGTTCGCGCTGGTGCTGCCGCTGGTATTCGGGGTGTCGTTCCAGACCCCGCTGGTGATGTTCTTCCTGAACCGGATCGGCATGTTCGGATGGGAGGACTACTGGAAGCGGTGGCGGTACGCGGTTGTTATCCTGGCGTTCTTCTCGGCGCTCATCACCCCGACACCGGACGCGGTGACGATGATGTACCTGTTCGTCCCCATGTTCGGGCTGTACATGCTCGGGGTACTGATCTGCAAATACTTCCCGCCGGCGCACGAGGAAGCGTACCACGAGGCCGAGGAGCAGGTCGCGGTCTGATAAAGTAACGGCATGTCCGACACCACCGAGCCGAGAGTCTTTCTGGTCGGGGCCGGCCCCGGCGACCCGGGCCTGCTCACCGTCCGCGCCGCGGAACTGCTGGCCCGGGCCGACCTGGTTCTCCACGACCAGCTCGTCCCGCGGCGTATGCTCGACCTGGCCAACCCGGCGGCCGAGCGCGTCTGCGTCCGCGACCTGCCGGGCCAGCACCCGGACAAGTACCCGCACATCCACGCCCGGCTGATCGAGGCGGCCCGGGCCGGGAGGACCGTGATCCGGCTCAAGGGCGGTGACCCGCTGGTCTTCGGCCGCGGCGGCGAGGAGGCCGAGGCGCTGCGGGCCGCCGGGGTCGGCTACGAGGTCGTCCCCGGCGTCACCGCGGCGCTGGCCGCCGCCGCGTACCTGGACATCCCGCTGACCCACCGCCACCACTCCAGCGCCGTGGCCCTCGTCACCGGCCACGAGCTGCCGAACAAGCCCGGCAACCGGCTCGACTGGGCGGCTCTGGCCCGGTTCCCCGGTACGCTCGCCGTTTACATGGGCGTCGCCCGGCTGCCGATGATCGTGGCCGAACTCCTCAAGTACGGCAAGGACCCGGACACCCCGTCGGCGATCGTCGAGCGGGCCAGCACCGGCGACATGCGGTCCGTCTACTCGCCGCTGCGCGATCTGGAGGCGGCGCGCCGCCACGCCGGGCTGGAGGCGCCGGGGCTGATCCTAATCGGCGACGTGGTAGACCAGCGAGCGGCGCGCTCGTGGTTCGAAAAGCGACCGCTTTACGGCCAGCGGGTGCTGGTCACCCGCCCGCGCCACCAGGCCGGCCCAATGCTCCGCCGGCTGGAGTTGCTCGGGGCGGTGCCGCACCTGTTACCGACCCTGGAGGTCCGCGACCCGTCCGACTTCGGGCCGCTCGACCGGGCGATCGGTGAGTTGCGAACGGGCGAGTGGGACTGGGTCGTCTTCGCCAGCGCCAACGGCGTCCACGGGTTCGTCCGCCGGCTGGAAAAGCTCGGCCACGACCTGCGCGCCTTTGGCGGGGTGAAACTCGCCGCCATCGGCCCGAAGACAGCCGAGGCGATCAGGCAGTACCACCTGACGCCCGACGTGGTCCCGCCCGCGGCGTACAGCTCCGAAGGACTGACCGAGGTACTGGTGCCGGAGGTGACCGGCTGCCGAGTGCTCCTCGCCCGTGCCAACCGCGGCCGGGAAGTGCTGCGGACGGAGTTGGCCAAGGTCGCCCGCGTCGAGCAGGTGACGGTCTACGAACAGGTGGACGCGGTGGACCCGGACGCCGAGGCGCTGGCAGCACTACGGCGGGGGGAAATCGGGACCGTCACCTTGACAAGTTCCAACGTCGCCCGTGCCCTGCTGGGGGCGTTCGACGAGACGATCCAGGGTCGGGTCCTGCGGGGCGAAGTGAAATTAGTGGCGATCAGCCCGGAGACGGGCAAGGCGATCCGCGAGTTGGGTCTGCCGGTGGCGGCCGAGGCGGAGGTGTTCACCGCCGACGGGTTGATCGATGCGGTAGTGAGAACAGTTAAAAGTTCAAAATGAAAAGTTCAAAGTTGAAGACGGATGAGCCGTCTTCAACTTTGAACTTTTCATTTTGAACTTTTAACTATCCTTTGAGGTCGCGGCTGGCGTTGTACGCGAGGTAGGCAACGATGGCACTGGCGAGCAGGCCGAAGATGTCGGCCAGCATGAATGGGCCACCGCCGAACGGGAACTCGGCGACCAGGTCGAGCAGGAACAGAAGGAACATGAGCGCGGCGACGCCGAGCGCCCCGTAGCACATGTACTTTTCCATCGCCCTGCCTTTCCGAACCGTTAGAGTCGCCACTGGTACAACCTCCCGAACCGCCGCTCCTCCTGTCGGGTGAGGCGTACCCGTTGTTAAGATGGAGAAGTCTCGCAGTATCCTAGCGACAGATCGTGATGCAGCAACCGTGGGCCGGGGTTCTTTTGCGGGGAACTCAGGCCGCGAGCGCCTCAGGGTCAGTAGAACGGGCACAGCCCGTAGTCGGCTCCCTCCATTACCCCACCGGCTTATGTTTGCTTTTACTTCGGTCTAGACATCACGCAACCCTTTGTCCGACAAAGGCTACATGAATTGAGTTCCCCGCCTATTCCTCGATCAACTCAAAATCTTCTTAAAACCGGTCGAAATCCGATGAGTAGCTGATTAGAATGTTGGTGGTTGTTAGATTCGACGCTCGTTTCGCCCTAATTCCTGTCGCCTCCTATATTTGCATCGTTCCTTTCCCCGCGGAGCCAAGACTGATGACCGTGCTTTTCTCTCGCTGTGTCAGTCGTCGCAGAGCCTTCACGCTGATCGAGTTGCTGGTGGTGATCGCGATCATCGCAATTCTCATCGGACTCTTGCTTCCTGCCGTGCAGAAGGTCCGCGAGGCGGCCGCCCGGACCCAGAGCCAGAACAACGTCAAGCAGATCGCCCTGGCCATCCACAGTTACCACGACGCCAACGGCAGCGTCCCGCCTCTCTCGCGGAACTTCCCGGCGAGGACCAGCCAGTACGCCTCAACCTACTACTGGATGCTCCCCTACATCGAGCAGGATGCGGTCTACCAGCTCGGGCAGCGGAACGCCGGCGTGTGGCCCAAAGCGCCCGGGGCAAACAACGGTGGCCCGGAGTCGGCTGCGGCCGTGGTGATCAAGACGTTCATCTCCCCCCGCGACCCGTCCAACGCCCCCCAGCAATGGACGGAGTCCAACGGCGGGACCTGGGCCCACTCGAACTACGGGGTCAACCACGCCATCTTTGGCGTCCCGTGTACCGGCGACCTGGAGTCCCGGAGGACTCTCCAGGGGATCCAGGACGGGACGTCCAACACGGTCGGGTTCGCCGAGCAGTACGCCAAGTGCGGGACCGACGACAAGCTGTGGGGGTATCACGTCTGGTGGCGGTGGCAACGGGCGCCGTACTTCGACACCCGGCTGATGAGCAGCAACATGGCCGGCACCTCCCAGGCCGACCGGTCGGCATGCACGGTGGTCGCCAACTCGACCGCGGCCGTGCCCCAGAACGCTCCGACCGTGGCCGCGTGCAACCCGTACTTCGTTCAGGCGATGAGCGCGGGAGGATGCGTGACCGGGCTGATGGACGGCAGCGTCCGGACGGTCACGACCTCGATCAGCGGCAACACGTGGGTGCGGGCGATCTGGCCCCAGGACGGGCTCGTCCTCGGCGGCGACTGGTAACCCCGCCGGACCACCCAGCGGTGCAGCTTCCGCGCGGGGCGCGATCGAGAGTCGCGCCCCGCCTGTTTCATACCACCCCCTACGCGGTCATCGAGATGACACAACTGATCTGGTACGTTCCGTCCGGCCGCCTCTTCGCCCTGGCGGCCGTCGCCGCCCTGGCCAGTCTGGGCTGCTCGGGCAAGGGCATCAAGAAGGTGACCGTCAACGGCACGGTCTCGCACAAGGGCCAGAAGCTCCAGTCGGGGATACTGAAGTTCGTCGGGCCGGAAGGATCCTACTCGGCCGCGGAGATCCAGCCGGACGGGACGTATATCATGACCGACGTCGTGCCGGGTGAGATCAAGGTCGCCGTCGTCCAGGGCCCACAGAGTTCGGGCGATTCGAGCGGCAAGGGGCCGGCCAGGCCGCCAACGCCGCAGGCGGAGATCCTGGCGAAGTACCAGGATCCCGAGACGTCCGGGGTGACGTACACGGTCACTGACAGCACCAGCAAGCTGGACATCGCATTCCCGTAATCGTCGCCGAAGTCGAACCCCATCGATGCCCCCGCGGTTGGTCGCCGCGGGGTTTTTCGTGTACCGTGACGGTATCCGCCGCACACTCCCCGACTGGGCCAAGGATCCGTTCCATGTCTGCCGTCCCGCTCTCCGCGTTCGCCGTCCGACTCCGGCCGCAGGACAACATCGCCGTCGCCGCCCGGCCGGTCCCGGCCGGCACGCAGTTCGACCTCGACGGCGGCACCCTGACCGTTCCGAAGGCGGTCCCGATGGGCCACAAGTTCGCACTCGAACGCATCCCGGAGGGCGACCCGGTCCGCAAGTTCGGCCAGGTGATCGGCTTCGCCGTCCGGGACGTCGCGCCGGGCGACCACGTGCACGTCCACAACGTGAAGGCGGAGAAGTTCGAGCGCGACTACGCCTACTGCGCCGACCGGCCCGCCCCGATGCCGGCGCCGGAGGAGTGGCGAACCTTCATGGGTTACGACCGCGGCCCGGACCGCGCCGCCCACCAGCGGTATGGCACCCGCAACTACGTCGCGGTCATCAGCACGGTGAACTGCTCGGCCAGCACGAGCAAGTACATCGCCGAGCGGGTGAAGGCGCTGGGAGTCTTGAAGGACTACCCGAACGTGGACGGCGTCGTGCCGATCGTCCACCGGATGGGCTGCGGGATGCAGTACGAGGGGCCGGACCACAAGCAACTCGAGCGCACCCTGGCCGGGTTCGCCAAGCACCCGAACGTGGCGGCGTACATCCTGGTCGGGCTGGGGTGCGAGATCGTTCAGGCGACGCACCTGATCGAGGCCGAGGGGCTGATCCAGCTCGGCGGCCCGAAGAAGGCGCCGCCGGTGCTGACCATCCAGGAGTGCGGCGGGATCGGCAAGACGGTCGAGGCCGGCGTCGGGGCCGTGCTGGACCTGCTGCCGCGGGTCAACGACGTGAAGCGGGTGCAGTTGCCGGCGAAGCACCTGATCCTCGGCACCAACTGCGGCGGCTCCGACGGCAACAGCGGCGTCACCGCCAACCCGGCGCTGGGCGTCGCCTCGGACTTAATCGTGCAGCAGGGCGGCACCAGCGTCCTCGGCGAGACGCCGGAGATCTACGGGGCCGAGCACGTCCTGACGCGGCGCGCGGCATCGAAAGAAGTTGGCGAGAAGCTGGTCGAACGGATCAAGTGGTGGGAATGGTACACCACCCTGTTCGGCGCGGAGATCAACAACAACCCGTCGCCGGGCAACAAGGAGGGCGGGCTGACCACCATCTACGAGAAGTCGCTGGGCGCGATCGCCAAGTCCGGCAGCACGGCGATGGTGGACGTCTACCACTACGCCGAGCCGGTGACGGCCAAGGGGTTCGTGGTGATGGACACGCCCGGGTACGACCCGGTGAGCATGACCGGGATCGTGGCTGGTGGGGCGAACGTGTGCGTGTTCACGACCGGCCGCGGGTCGGTGTACGGGTGCAAGCCGTCCCCGAGCATCAAGGTGGCGACCAACACGCCACTGTACGAGCGGATGGAGGGGGACATGGACGTGAACGCCGGCCGCATCCTGGACGGCACGCCGGTGGAGGAGGTCGGGCGGGAGATCTTCGAGCTGATCCTGAAGGTGGCCAGCGGCCAGCAGACCAAGAGCGAGGTCCACGGCGTCGGCGAGGAGGAGTTCGCCCCGTGGTCGATCGGCCCGACACTGTAATCATCCTCGCCCGAGACGGCGGTTGCGTTCGCCGGCTTGAGCGGGCATCATTCATCATTACCTACCCTCCGTAGCCAATCCCGCCTACGCGGAGCCTTGCCCGATGCCGATGCGCCTCCTCTCCGCGCTCGCGGCCCTCTCCCTGACCGCGACCGCCGCCCCCGCTCAGCCGAAGCCGACTCTGCCGACCGCCCCGCCACCGCGGGAGGTCGCGCCCGCGGTGCCGGCGGACCTGGCAGACTGGACGCCACGGCCGGCCGCCGGCAAGGCCGAGCCATGGGAGCGGGCGACCGACAAGGACTGGGTGGATGGCCGCTTCAAGCAGATGAACACCGGCCCGTTCCTGAACGCCACATTCCGCTACCCGAATGGCAAGGGTCAGGAAACAGTCTACAAGGGGACCGCGATCCGCCTCGGCGACAAGGGCGACGCGGCGGTGCTGTTCGACCGCAACAGCCTGCGGCTCGCGGCCGGGTGGACCGGCGGCTACCTGAAGCACGGCGACCGCCGGTTTGGGCTACTCAACACTCCCACGCCGGCGGGTGGCCTTGTGACAGGGTCGGTCGCCGGGCCGGGGTGGGCTTCACCAGAGGGTACCGGCGACATGAACGGCCGCGGAGCGACCAACCCGCTGCCAAGTTCTTGGGCGAAGTACCGGGGGCTGAGCGTACACGGCGGGCGGGTGGCCCTGCGATACACGGTCGGCAAGGCGGAGATCGTGGAGAGTGCGTGGACCGATATCCTAGCCGGCGTCCGGTGCATCGTCCGCACCATACGCGTCGGGCCGCTTGACAAACTGGAGACGGTCGCGCTCGGTCGGTTGCCGGAGCCGGCCGATTCCGAGATGCGCTCCGCGAAGGCACAGATGGTCGATTGCTCCCTGGCACCGAAGGGGTTCGCGATCATCGGGGTCGCGAACGGTCCGAACGGGCCGGTGCTGCAAGACGCTGGCGGCGGAGAGGTTCGGCTGACGTTTCGCAAGTCTGACAAGGCCCAACTCGTGCAGGTGGCTTACGCGAACGACCCCGCAATCAACTACCCCAAGTTCCGGGACGCTCTCGAACAGTTACCGAAAGCTGACGACCCGTTGCAGCTCACCATGCCCGGCCCGGCCCACTGGGGCAAGCCGATCGTCACGAAACTGGAGCGCGGCAAAGACGACGGACCGTTCGCCATCGACACCCTGGCCATCCCCTACGACAACCCGTTCAAGGCGCTCTTCTTCTGCACCGGGGTGGACTTCCTGCCGGACGGACGCGTCGCCGTCTGCACCTGCCACGGGGACGTCTGGCTCGTCCGCGTGGACGAGGCAAAGGGAGAGTGCCACTGGCAGCGGTTCGCCACCGGTTTGTACCACCCTCTGGGGCTGAAGGTGGCCGATGGCAAGGTCGTCGTGCTGGAGCGCGGCCAACTCACCCGGCTGCACGACAACAACTCGGACGGCGAGGCCGACTTCTATGAGTGCCTGTGCAATGACTGGGACACCGGCGCCGGCGAACACTCCTATGACACCTGCCTGGAGACCGACCCGGACGGCAACTTCTACTTCTTCAAGACCGGCGACACGAACCTGCCGACCGGCGGGTGCCTGATGAAAGTGGCGAAGGACGGCGGCAAGGCCGAGGTGTTCGCCACCGGGTTCCGCCACCCGATCGGGCTGGGGATGTCGCCGACCGGGATCGTCACCGGGGCCGACCAGGAAGGGAACTGGATGCCGGCCACCCGCATCGACGAATATCGCAAGGGCGGCTTCTACGGCGACATGCGGGCACACCACCGCAAGGA
>Ga0247822_10002447_pt1 | contig 11837 bp, 13 predicted proteins | sample 13C_Cellulose_Da_FD_192423 | JGI IMG/M metagenome (GOLD analysis project Ga0247822, IMG submission 192423) | Soil microbial communities from agricultural site in Penn Yan, New York, United States - 13C_Cellulose_Day30 | ecosystem: Environmental > Terrestrial > Soil > Agricultural land | place...
CGGTGATCGCGGACCGGTAGCCACCATGCCGAGCCGGCCACCGCTGTCTCCGGCAACCCGGGTCGCCACCGAGCGGTAAGCCCGCGAGATCAGGGACGTCTGATCGGCGCGAACGTGGCACTGAAGTTGATCTCTCGACGCAACAGCCATGCAACGCCTGTTCGTCTCCGCCGTCCTCGCCTCTGCCACCCTCGCCGCGCCCCGCGTCGCCGCCGCCGACACCTGCTCGTCGGCCCGCGTGATGGTCGTGCTCGACAAGTCGAGCTCCATGGTCACCGGCAGCATCGGGAACCAGACCAAGTGGGACATCGCGGTGGGCGGGCTCGGCGACGTGCTGTCCGCGTACGAGACGCAGGCCGAGTTCGGCCTCATGACGTTCCCGCAGCCGAACGCGTGCGGTCCCGGCGCGCTCGATGTGGCGCCCGCGAAGAACAACCGCAGCGCGATCCTCGGTGCGCTCGGCACCGCGCCGCCGACCTCGGGCAACTACACGCCGATGGCCGAGTCGCTCGAGGCCGCCGGCAACGAGCCGTCGCTCAACGCCACCGGAGGCGCGCGCCACGTCATCCTGATCACCGACGGCTGGCAGTACTGCGTGCCGTACGATTCGGCGACCCGCTTCGACGGCACGCCCGCGGTCGAGACGCTCACCGCCGCCGGCATCACGACCTGGGTGGTCGGCTTCGGCGCCGAGGTCGACGCGCAGGCGCTCAACCGCATGGCCGTCGCCGCGAACACGGCGCTTCCGGGCTGCAACCCGTCCAACACCGATCCGGCCGCGGCCGACCAGTGCTACTTCCAGGTCGACAACGCCGCGCAGCTCGTCGCCGCGCTGAACGACATCGCCGGCTCGATCTCCGCGGAGATGTGCGACGGCATCGACAACGACTGCGACGGCGAGATCGACGAAGGCCTCGTCCGCAGCTGCACCGAGGCGTGCGGCGTCGGCGAGGAGACCTGCAGCAACGGCACGTGGGGCTCGTGTGACGCGCCCGACGTCGAGACCGAGACCTGCGACGGCATCGACAACGACTGTGACGGCGACATCGACGAGCCGGGCCCCGACCTCTGCGGTTCGGGCGAGGTCTGCGTCGCCGGCGAGTGCCAGCCGACGAACGATGGCAACGACGATGACGGCTCGGGCGCCGCGCAGGCGGGCTGCTGCCAGGCCTCCGGCCCCGACGCGAGCAACATGGCGCCGTTCCTCGCGACCGCGCTCGTCCTGCTCGGCCGCCGCCGCCGCCGCAAGTAAGAACCACCACCACGGCCACCGCGGGCATGGCAGATTCGCCCGCGATGCGTGGACCGCTCGTCCTGTTGCTGATCGCGCTCGCGTCTCCCGCGCGCGCCGACGTTGACTTCATCGCGGATGCCAAGGCGCTGCTCGTCGTGGGCGCGTGCGCCGAGGGCAGCGTGCCCGGCATCGAGCCGCGCGTGTACGCCGCGCATTGCAAGAAGCTGCGCGCGAGCCAGGCGACCTACAAGACCACCTGGCTGTCCGCCGCGCGGACGTTCTTCGCGGCGACCGTTCCGACGACGATCCCCAAGACCGTCGTGTATCCATTCGCGGGCGGCGACCTCGCGACCGCGCTCGCGGTGTTTCCGGACGCCGACGAGATCACGACGCTGTCGCTCGAGCCCGCCGGGGATCCACGCGCGCTGACGCGGTTGTCGCCGAAGCAGATCACGACCGCGCTCGCGACCGTCGAGACCGAGCTGGCCTCGCTGTATCGCGCGAACTACTCCGTCACGATGAACATGATCGGCGCGATGCGCGGCGGGAAGCTGCCGACGCAGCTGATCTTCGGGCTGTCGGCGCTCGCGATCCACGGCTACGAGCCGGTCGCCTTGCGCTACTTCACCGTCGGCGAGGACGGCGCGCTCCGCTATCTGACGGAGCCCGAGGTCGCCGCGGCGCAGGCCGTGAGCGACACCGGGCGGCGCAACCGGGCGTTCGCCAACATCGAGCTCCGGTTCAAGCGGCCCGGCTCCACGCGCGTGCAGGTCTATCGCCACATCATGGCGAACCTCGACGACGCGCACCTCGCGAAGACGCCGGGCCCGCTACGGCATCTCGCCGCGAAGGGCCGCGTGGCCGCGATGACGAAGGCCGCGAGCTACCTGCTGACGTTCGATGACTTCGCGACGATGCGCCGTTACCTGATCGATCACGTCGACTGGATGGTCTCCGACTCGACCGGGCTGCCGCCGGAGTACGGGACACCCGCAGGCTTCGAGTACGAAACGTACGGGACGTTCGAGCGCTCGAACATGAAGGCGGGCGGCAAGGTCGCACCGGCGTGGCGCGCGATGTTCCGCGCCCAGCCCAAGCGTCCGCTCGCGTTCAGGTTCGGCTACCCCGACGCACGGTGGCGTGGCCACCTCGTCGTGATGCGGCGCACGAGCCCGCGCTAGTCGGTTCCGCGCCGTGACATGCGGCGCTTCATCCGCCGCGAGCCGCTCTTGATCTTGCGGCCCGCGCGAGACGCCGCGGCCTCGACCTCGCCCTTCGCGACCTGGGCCTTGCCCTCGGCGACCTTTGCCTGGTTGCCGGTGACCCTGCCCTGCGCCTGCTTCGCCTTGCCTTTGAGCTTGTCCGTAATCGCGCCCATCGTGGTCTCCTCTCGCACCGGCGCGGTGCATCGCGCGTGCCGCCGCGATCCGACGAGAACGGCGTGTTGGCGCAAGGCCGACGAGCGCTCGTGCCACGTGCGGGCGCCTCCGTGGCAGGAGAGCCCCGTGGGCCCGACGTGTGGGTAGCCGCCGAGAACGTGAACTCGCGGCCACGGTCGTCTAGTGTGAACGCGGGGTTCGTCGATGGCATGACCGCTGCTCGCGCCCCTGCCCGAGGAGGATCCATGAAGACGACCGTGCTCGTGCTCGCGCTGGCCGCGTGTGGTGGAGGCAGCACCGACATCGACGCGACGATGGTGTTCGCCGACCGCAGCGACCAGGAGATCGCGCGACTGATCTCCGCTGCGAGCGGTACCGACATGTTTGGAGCCCAGGGCGCCGTCGATCGGTTCGCGGGCGAAGCGGACCCGTGCCCGGCGGTCTCGGCCAGCGGCGCTTCCATCACGCTGACTGGCGACTGCACCACGATGGACGGGATCCTCATCGAGGGCACGGCGAGGGTCACCAATCCGACTGCGTGGGACCAAGTCGACTACACGTTCGGGGACGACACCGTCTACGAGCTCACCGGATGGTCGCTGACGCTGAGCTCGTTCACCCAGGTGTTCGACGGCAACGTGCGGATCGAGAGCTTCACGGTGTGGGATGCCGACGTCACCGCGACTCAACTCGGAATCGAGGTGCGCTCGGACCTCCACTACGACTGTGACTCGGCGACCTGCGATCTCGACGGTAGTGGCGTCGAGATCGTCGGCATTGGCGGAGCGACGGTGTCGGGCACGGTGCAACTGAACGGCGAGGCCAATGCGAGCTTCCGGCTCCGCGGCAGGGACACGCTGAACGCGTCGATCTCGCAGGGCTGCGTGGCGTGGGCGATCGAGGGCACCGATCGCCAGAAGACCTGCCCCTAAAGTCCGAGCGCCTTGGCGACGCGCTTGATCGCGTCGTGCTCGTGGCCCGAGAGCTTGCCGTCGGCGGACGCCGCATCGAGCAGGAGCTCGACGAGCTCTTCCTTCTCCGCCGTCGAGAGTGCGCCGACGATCGGCTCCGCTTCGTCCCAGCCCTCGAGCTCGATCACGCGCTGGCGCTCCGCCTCCGACAGGCCGAGCCGCGTCATCATCGCGTGCAGAAAGCTGCGCTCGTCATCGCTCACCATGCCGTCCGCGACGAGGACCTTGGAGATGAGGAGGCACTTCGCGGTGTTCGCGTTCATCGCGAGCATCGTAGCCGATCACTCGCAGGTGACGGAGTCCCAGCCCGCGGTGTAGCCGTCGCTGTAACCGGCGTCCCACCCCGGACCCCATCCATCGTCCCAGCCGCCGGCATAGCCCGCGTCGTAGCCGGTCGCGTAGCAGCTCGAGTACGCGACGGCATACGAGGCGTCGTATCCGTCGGCGTACCCATCGGTCCATCCGGTCGCGTAGCCATCCGCGACGCCGTCGACCTCGCCGTGTGGGTACGCGGCGTCGTAGGCCGCGGCATACCCGTGCTGGTAGTCGCGGTTCGCGAGCTTGCCTGCGTCGAAGCCGCGGTCCTCCGCCCACGGATCGAGGGCGGAGTCGAAGCCGCGCGCGTAACACACGCGCTTGTCCTCCGGATCGACCTCCTCTTCGGCGGTCTCCTCGGCGGGGGCGGTCAGGCGCGGCGCGACGCCCGCGCATGCGCCGTAGCCGTCGGAGGCGCCGGCGGCAAACCCATCCGCGTAGCCCTGCGCGCTGCCGTCGGCGAATGCGTCCTGGTAGCCGTCGTAGTCGCCGTCGCCGCGTCCATCCGCGTCGCCCGCGCTGCATGCGGTCGGATCGCCCGCGCCGTCGCTCGTCCCGAGCGCGTAGGCGTCGTCGTAGCCGAGCGCGTACCCGCTGGATCCGTAGAAGCCCGCATTCCAGCCATCGGCGTAGCCGGCGTTCGCACCGTCGAGCTCACCATCGGCGTACGTGAGCGAGAGGCCGCGCGCTCGGCCGCGACTGTAGGCAGCGTCGTTCTCCGTGATCGCTTGCGCTTCACCGCGGCGGTACTCCGCTTCGAGGGGACCATCGTCGAAGCAATCCGGGCCGCAGCCGGAAGTGAGGACAACGGCGAGAGCGAGCAGCGCACGGAGCACGCGCGGCTCCGGTGCAAGCCGAGTTCCGAGGCGCGGCGCGATAACCACGTGATCGCGCGATGCGAGGGTGTGGCGCGCGGACGACAGTCCTGCGAGATCCGCAGCTCCTCACCGTGCTACCAAGCGGCCATGTGCCGGAACATCCGCCAGCTGTTCAACTTCGAACCGCCCGCGACCGACGAGGAGGTGGAGGCGGCCGCGCTGCAATTCGTCCGCAAGGTCAGCGGCACGCGCCTGCCGTCCGGCAAGAACCAGGCACGGTTCGACCGCGCGGTCCGCGGCATCGCCAGGCTGACGCGCGAGCTGGTCGACTCTCTCGAGACCACCGCGCCGCCCAAGAACCGCGAGGAAGAAGCGCGCAAGGCCCGCGCGCGCAGCGCGGAGCGATTCGCGCGGTGATATCGTAGCCAGATGAGCGTGCGCGCCGACGACCTCGCGAAGCTGACGGTGCTCGATGCGAGCGGCGCGACGATCGATCTCGGCACGCTGTGGCGCGATCGCACTGCGGTGCTGGTGTTCGTCCGCCACTTCGGTTGAATCCACTGCCGCGAGCACGTGGTGCAGTTGCACCGCAGCATCGACCAGCTCCACGCCGCGGGCGCCGAGATGATCGTGATCGGCAACGGCACCCCGAGCTTCATCGACGGGTTCCGCGAGCAGACGAACTATCACGGTCCGCTCTACACGGACCCGTCGCTCGCCGTGTTCAAGGCGGCGGAGCTCAAGCGCGGCGTGCTGAAGACGCTCGATCCGCGCAGCCTCGGCAAGGCGGTGAAGGCGCTGCGCGAGGGCCATCGCCAGGGCCGGACGCAGGGCGACGCGTGGCAGCAGGGCGGCGTGCTCGTGATCGCGCGCGACGGGACACTCGTGTACCACCACGCATCGGAGCGCCCCGGCGACAACGCCGAGGCGCGCGACATCCTCGCGGCGCTTACTTCGCAGCGGTGAGCGCGGCGGCGACCGCCTTGTCGAGGCGCTCGCGCTGATCGTCGGGCAACGTCTGCCGGCAGCGCTCGAAGCGCGCGAGCGCGGTGGCGTTGGTGACGTGGCATTCGATCGCGGCGGCCGCCCAGCGGTCCGCCGTGCATTGCGCGATGAACGCCTCCTGCAGCGCGGGCACGAGCTTCGCCATCTGCGCCTCGAGCTCCGCGCGCCGCGACGGCGGCGAGGTGGCGAGGTTCTGATCGAGGTACGCCTTCACCGCGGGGCCGAGCTTGCTGCAATCGGGCGGGGGTGCGTTCGGATCGGCGGGGGCGGCGGTCGTCGCGTCGACGGGCGCAGGGGCCGGAAACAGGGCGGGCACGGCGATCGCGAGGAGGTTGTCGATCTGCTTGCCGCGCGCGGTGAGGTCCGCGTGCGTGGTGGTTCCCACGGGTTCGACGCGCGCGACGCCCGCGTCCCCGTTCTGCAGGTACGACGCGATCGCGCGGAGGTTCGCCTCGTCGCGCTTCGCGGCCTCGGCGTTCGGGCTGATCACGCGCCCGCCGATCACGAGCGGATCGCCGAGGGTGACCTTCGCGATCACGGTGCGCGTCTCGTCGGAGGTGCGCACGGCGATCGGCGCCTCGGCGTCCAGCTCCGCCACCCACGCGGGGATCGCGACCGCGCCCTGCGCGACCTCGGTCTTCCACGCCGCGGGCTCGATGCCGGCGCCGTTGCGGGCGACGAGCACGACCTCGCCCGTGGGCAAGATCGCGCCCGACGCGATCGGACGGTCGCCGATCCGCGCCTGCACGAGGTTGTCCTCGAGCTGCAGCTTCACCGGCGTGTTCGCGGCGAGGATCTTCGCGAGGCAGCCGGCGACCTTGTCCTTCGCCAGACCGCTCGCGATCACGGTGAGGTCACCTGCGAGCAGGGGGCCGCGCTTGGCGAGGATCACGCTCGACGCCTCGCCGATCACATCGAGGCCGCACTGCTGCTTCGTGGCCGCGAGCACGCCGTCCACCCCGGCGAGCGCTTTCGCCGCGACCTTCTCGTAGTGCGGCCACGCTCGCACGCGCGGCAGATCGAGCCGGACAACGACCTCGGGATTCGCGGGGAGGAACCGATACGCCGCGGGCGGGCCCGACGAGCCGCCCTTGCCGCATGCGGCGACCAGCACGACACAGGCGACGAACCGGACAGCGAAGGCCTTCACCCCCCGACCCTCGACGAGCGCGCGCATGAATGCAAGCGCGCTACGCTAGAGGAGTGCAGGGCACGGTCCTCGTCATCTCGCCGCACCTCGATGATGCCGTGCTCTCGATCGGCGGCTCGATCGCGGCGTGGACGTCGGCCGGGACGCGCGTCGTCATCGCGAGCGTGTACACCACCGGCCCCGCGCTCGAGGAGCTCGCGCCGGCGATGCGCAAGTTCGCCGACTACGCGACCCGCCGCGCCGAGGACGACGCTGCGTGCGCGGTGGTCGGCGCCGAGGTCCGCCGCCTCGACCAGGTCGAGCGCGCGTTCCGTCCGCCCTTCCTCACCGGCTGGTCGTTCTTCTCGACCCCCGACGACCGCGCCGGGTTCGGAACCCTCGATCGCGTCACCGCCGCACTCGAGGCCCTCGCACCGCTGTCTCCCGATCACGTGCTCGTCCCACTCGGCATCGGCAACCACATCGATCACGTCGAGGCGATGCTCGCGGCCACCGACTGGGCCGAGGCGCACGGCTGGCTCGATCGCGTTCGCTTCTACGAGGACTTCTACGCGCTCGCCGGCACCATGCGCCGCAAGCACTTCGTCACCGCGCAGCACGCGTGGCCGCGCTGGCAGTCACCCACGCTGCGCGCCCGCCGGCTCGGCGTCATCCTCCGCACCATCGCGCTCGCCCGCCGCGGCCCGCCGATCGAGACCTACCTGCATCCGGCCCTGCGCCACGCGCGCTGGGCGTTCGCGACCTCGAGCATCCACGATCACGAGCACCGCAAGCTCGCGGCGATCCGCTGCTACGCCTCGCAGACCCGCGCGTTCGGCGGCTTCGCCGGCATCGCGCGCGCGCTGCGCACCTACCACGCATGGTGGGGGCGCGCCGAGCCGCTGTGGCGCCCCGACCTCTGACCCTAGCCGAACTGCGCGTGAGCCTGGATCGCGGCCTCGATCGCCGCGTGTTGCTCGGCGGGGATGTCGGGCGCGAACGGCGCCGACGAGCGCGAGCGCCGCGCGAGCCAGCCGCGATCGAGGAGGGCGTGGTCGGCGAGCGCGGGGTCACCGAGCACGAGCGCGATCGTCGTCTCTTCCTTGGGGCCGGAGCTGGTGCCGCGCGCGACGTGGAAGCCGGCGGCGAGGAGGGACGACCGGAGCGCGGTCGACTTCGAGTACGTGAACAGCTCGGCCGGGCGGGAGAGGTGGGCGCGCAGGGCGCGAAACGTGGAGAGCGTCCACATCTCGCCGTCGACCTTCGACGAGAACGGGTCGTAGAAGATGACGTCGGGGCACGCGTGCTCGGCGAAGGCGGTGAGGAAGTCCCCCTCGCGGATGGTCCACGTGAAGCCGTCGCGCGTGAACGTGCCGCGATGGGCGAGCGTGTGCGGGGCGGCGTGGCGGAGGTGCGGGAACAGCTTGCCGTGGTCGAGGGTGAGCCGGAAGGCGTCGAGGTCGCGCTCGAAGCTGACGAGCTCGACGGGCGCGTGGCCGGGTGCGGCGTCGAGGGCGCGGACCAGGGCCATCGCGTTGTGACCCGCGCCGAGCCCGACGTCCCAGACGACGAGCGGGCGCGCGCCGGCGAGCGTCCGCGCGAGGAGGCGCGACTGGGCGATGTAGATCGCGTGCGCTTCGACGTCGGGCGCGTTGACCGAGTGCATGATCTCGCCCGAGGTGACGTGCGCGACGCTGGCGAAGCCCTGCGGCGAGGTGCGGATCGCGAACGCGCCGCGCGTCATCGGACGCCGGCCGGTACGGCCGCGCGGCGGCGGCGCAGCCGGGTTGTCCTGATCGCCGAGCACCAGCTGCTCGCGCTGCCGCGCATAGAACGCGGCGAACGTGCCGGTCTCGAGCTCGCCGCGGATCTGCCGCATGAGGTCGAGATAGAAGCGCAGGTTGTGGACCGAGAGCATCCGCCAGCCGAGCGGCTCCTCGGTCTTGATCAGGTGATGCAGGAACGAGCGCGAGTAGCGCGCACACGCATCACACGTGCAGGTGGGATCGAGGGGCTCGTCCGCGAACCGGTACACGCCGCGCCGCAGATCGAGCCGGCCGCGTGAGGTGAACGCCTTGCCGTGCTGGGCGAGCGCGGTCGGCAAGATGCAGTCGAACATGTCGACGCCGCGGTGCACCGCCTCGAGGATGTCGATCGGTGTGCCGACCCCCATCAGGTAGCGCGGTCGATCCTGCGGCAATAGCTGCGCGACCAGCTCCGTCATGTCCTCGCGCTCGGCCTTCGACTCGCCGACGGCGAGGCCGCCGATCGCGAAGCCGTCGAAGCCGTCGAGCCCGACCAGCGTCTCGGCGCTCTCGCGCCGCAGATCCTCGAAGCACGCGCCCTGCACGATCGCGAACAGCTTGTTCGGCGCATCGCCGCGTGCGGCCAGCGACCGCCGCGCCCACCGGTGCGTGCGCTCCATCGCGGCGCGCGCCTCGGCGTGCGTGCTCGTCGATGCGATGCACTGATCGAACGCCATCATCACATCGGCGCCGATGATCCGCTGCATCGCGATCGAGCGCTCGGGCGTGAGCACCACCTTGGGCCCGCCGTCGGGATCGCGGAAGGTCGCGCCATCCTCGTCGAGCGTGACGTCGCGGCCGAGCGAGAACACCTGGAACCCACCCGAGTCCGTGAGCACCGCGCCCGGCCACGTCATCCACCTGTGCAGCCCGCCCATGCGCTCGAGCACCTCGGCGCCCGGCCGCAGCATCAGGTGATACGTGTTCGCGAGCACGATCTGCGCGCCGAGCCGCTCGATGTCTGCATGCGACTGCGTGCGCACCGTGCCGCGCGTTCCCACCGGCATGAACACCGGCGTCTCGATCGTGCCGTGCGCCGTCGCGAGCGTCCCGCGTCGAGCGCGTGAACCAGCCGCCGTCGCATGGACTGAAAACATGGCCGTTTGTAGCGCGCCGTCGACGCGAAGTCAGAGCGCCCAACGCGGCATGCGATCCACTATACGTAGTTTGGGGCTTGCCCTCACGCGACGTGAGGGACCTAGGGTGCCCATCACGAGGTAACCAGCCATGGCGTACACGGTCGGAGAGCTTGCGAAGTTGACAGGGGTGACGGTGCGCGCGTTGCACCACTACGACGAGATCGGCCTGGTCCGCCCGTCGCAGCGCAACGCCGCCGGTCACCGCCTGTACGACGATCGCGACGTGCTGCGGCTGCAGCAAGTGCTGCTGTTCCGCGAGCTCGGCTTGCCGCTCGACGAGATCGGCGCGGCGATCGACGAAGCACCCTCGCGCGAGGAGCTGCTCCGCCGTCACCGCGAGGCACTGATCGTCAAGCGCGGCAAGCTCGACGAGATGCTCGCGGCCGTGGAGCTCGCGCTGGAGACCATCGAGAAAGGAACACCGATGCAGCCCGAGGACTTCAAGCAACTGTTCGATGGCTTCGACCCCTCCGCGTACGAGGCCGAGGCCCAAGCGCGCTGGGGCGACACCGACGCCTACAAGGAGTCGGCGCGTCGCACCAGGTCGTATCGCAAGGCCGACTGGGAGCGCCTGCAGCAGGAGAGCGCGGCCATCAACGAGCGCATCGTCGAGCGCATGCAGGCGGGCGCGCCGCCGACGGACGCCGCGGTGCAAGCGGCCGTCGAGGATCACCGCCTGCACATCGACCGGTGGTTCTATCCGTGCAGCAAGGAGATGCACAAGAACCTCGGCGCGATGTACGTCGCCGACGTCAGGTTCACGAACAACCTCGACAAGATCGCGCCCGGCTTCGCGCAGTTCCTGGCGGACGCGATCGCGGCGTCCTGAGGCCGCCCGGCCTTGCGCAAACCCGACGGGCACAACACACTCGCAGACGTGCCCGCGCGCCTCGTCGCATCGATCCTCCTGTTTCTTGCGGTGCTCGCAGCTCCCGCGGCGGCGCAGCGGCGCGAGCTCTCGCGCGAGGAGTGGCAGGCGCGCCAGCGCGAGTTTCAGGAGAACTATCGGCGCGTGCGCGAGGCCCATGCGGAGCTCTATGCGAAGGGGCCCGTCGTCGAGCTCGTGACCATGGGCGTCGGCGGCCTGATCTGGGAGCGCCACGGTCACATCGCGTTGTGCGTCAGCGAAGGGCCGAGGCACGATTGCTACAACTACGGCGTCGGCGACTTCCAGCATCCGATGAAGATGGCGTGGGGATTCTTCCGAGGCACCCAGAGCTTCTACGTCAAGCGGGACGATCTGGGCGACATGATGTTCGTCTACCTCTACGCCGATCGCACGATCTGGATCCAGCCACTGCCGCTCACGCGCGAGCAAGTGGACGTAGTGAAAGCGGCGCTCGCGCACGACGACACGGACGAGCATCGGTACTACGCGTACGACCATCTCTGGGACAACTGCACCACCCGCGTGCGCGACATCCTCGACAAGGCGACCGACCGGTCGCTGAGCAAGATGCCGAACACGACCGACGGCCGCTCGTTCCGAGAGCTCGCGCGCGAGGGGTTCCTGGGGCGTGAGGGCGGCGGCAGCCAGTGGTTGCCCCTGCTCGCGACCGATCTCTCGATGGGCCGCAACAGCGATCAGGTGCCCTCGTTCTACGAGCGGATGTTCCTCCCCGACTACCTGCGCGAGGCGATCGAGGTGCACCCGACGCTGAAGACCGCACCGATGGTGCTCTACCAGCGCAAGGGTCCGCTCGCGGTCAAGGAGCTCGAGAAGCAGATCTCCGATCCGAACCGAACGCCCGAGGAGAAGGCGAAGCTGCAGGCCAGGCTCGACGATCTGCACTCGCAGTCGAGCGGTCGCTTCGGCTTCATCGTGTTCATCGTGCTGCTCACCGCGCCAGCCTGGATCACCCGGCTCGTCGGTCGCTTCGAGCGCACGGGCCTCTGGTTCGCCCTGATCCCGCCGGTGCTGCTCGGCACGATCTACTGGTTCCTCGCGATCATCAGTCCGCTGCCCTACGTGCGGTGGAACGAGACCTGCCTGTGCCTGATGCCGTTCGACCTGCTCTTGCTGTTCGCGCCCGCGCGCGTAG
>Ga0247822_10002449_pt1 | contig 11831 bp, 17 predicted proteins | sample 13C_Cellulose_Da_FD_192423 | JGI IMG/M metagenome (GOLD analysis project Ga0247822, IMG submission 192423) | Soil microbial communities from agricultural site in Penn Yan, New York, United States - 13C_Cellulose_Day30 | ecosystem: Environmental > Terrestrial > Soil > Agricultural land | place...
CCGGCCGGCGGCATGCCGCGGTATTCGCTGGTCACGCCGGAGTACATCAGTGCAGCCAGCTGCTCGAAGCCGGGGTTGTGGCCCACCATCAGCAGGCGCTCGGCTTCACGGTGCTGGTCGGCCAGGTCGGCCAGCGTGCCCGGCGTGGCTTCGTAGATGCGCTCCTCCAGCCGCTGCTCCACGTAGCCGACGGCACCCAGCACCGCCTCCAGCGTTTCGCGGGCCCGGCGTGCGGGCGAGCACAGCACCCGATCCGGCACCAGGCCCTTGTCCTGCAACCAGCGCGCGGCGGCCTCGGCTTCGGCCAGGCCTTGTGGCGACAGGGGACGATCCAGGTCCGACTGCCCGGTGGTCGCGGGTTCGGCATGGGCATGACGCAACAGGATCAGTTCACGCATGAGACAACGACTCCTTCGGGTTCGGCCTGATCAGGCCTTCTTGATCCATTTCAACAACGGTTCCCAGTCGGCCTGGTGATCGCGCACCTGAGCCGAGCGGTAGTCGAACAGGCTGCGGCCCAGGCCGGCCATCACGACATAGGCCTGGGTATCGCGCAACTGGGTGATCACGGGGTACGGCCAGGTCTTCAGCATTTCGACCGCCTGCTGCGACGCATTCGTCCACGGCTTGCTGCGGTTGACCACCAGGCCCACCGGCAGCTTGCGCTTGTGCACGCGCGGCACCTTGGCCATGGTGTTCAGGAAGCCCACCGTCGCCTCGATGTCCAGCGCCGACGGCAGCACCGGCACCACCACCGCATCGGCGTGCTCCAGGAAGCCGCCCAGGTCGTCGGCCATCGCGCCGGCGGGTGCATCGATCACCACCCGCTCCGCGTCTTCCGGCAGCCAGGCGCGCCAGGCGCGCTTGCCACTGGCATCGATCGGCAATACGGCGGTTTCCAGCTCCGCCCGGCGCTCGGCCCAGCGGGTGGAGGAATGCTGCGGATCGGCATCCACGAGGACCGTGCGCTTGCCGTCCAGTGCGAAATGTGCGGCCAGATTGGTCGCCAGGGTGGTCTTGCCCGCGCCGCCCTTGGAGCTGGCGACCAGAATCGTCTTCATGCGCGCACCTCGTTGCTGGAGAACCCGGAGGGTACACCGGGGCAAGTTAAGCGGGAACCGGCGCGGCGAAGCGCGACCCGTTGTCGCGGGCCGGTCGGCTCCCCGTTCCCGTGCGCGCTTGCTATCGTGCCCGTCCCCACGGACCGGATGCCCCATGAACGAGCTGCAGGACCTGACCGCGCTGATCCGCGCCAACACCCCGCTGATCGTCATCGAGACCCAGGACGAAGCCCGTGTGGTCGACCTGTTCCGGCAGGCCCTGGGCCAGGTGTGGCGGGCGCTGCACCGCTGGAGCATCACCGAAGGCCTGCGCCGGCTCGACATGGACCGCGAAGACGACGCCGTCGGCCCGCCCGACGCCAGCGCCGCCCTGCAGGCGATCAAGCAGGCCGACCAGCGCGGCATCTACCTGCTGCTCGATTTCCATCCCTACCTGGGCTACGCCAGCAGCCAGCGCCAGCTGCGCGACATCATGCAGCGCCGCCACAGCCTGCCGCACGTGGTGGTGCTGGTGGGTGCGAAGATCGAACTGCCGGCCGAACTGGAAGCGCTGGCCGTGCGCTTCAACCCGCGCCTGCCCGACGGCAACGCCCTGCTGAAGATGGTGCGCGAGGAAGCCGACCACTACGCCCGCGAGCACGGCGGGCGCCGCGTGGAAGCCGATGGTGAGGCGGTCAGGCAGATCGTGCGCAACCTGCAGGGCCTGAGCCTGGTCGACGCGCGCCGCATCGCGCGGCAGCTGATCTTCGCCGACGGCGCGCTGACCGCCAGCGACCTGCCCGCGCTGAACAAGCTCAAGTTCGAGCTGCTCAACCGCAGCGGCCACCTGCACTACGAATACGACACCGCGAAGTTCGCCGAGGTCGCCGGCGCCAGCCGCCTGAAGCGCTGGATCGAGCAGCGCCGCGCGGTGTTCGTCTCCGGCAACCCGCCGCCCGGGCTGGACCTGCCCAAGGGCGTACTGCTGCTCGGCGTGCAGGGCTGTGGCAAGTCGATGCTGGCCAAGGCCACGGCTGCCGGCTTCGGCGTACCGCTGCTGCGGCTGGACTTCGGCACGCTGTACGACAAGTACCACGGCGAGACCGAGAAGAACCTGCGTGCCGCGCTGGCCTCGGCCGAACAGCTGGCGCCGTGCGTGCTGTGGATCGACGAGATCGAGAAGGGGCTGGCCAGCGGTGGCGACGAGGACGGCGGCGTCTCGCGTCGCGTACTCGGCTACCTGCTCACGTGGATGGCGGAACGCAAGGCCGGTGCCGGCAGCGCCCAAGTCTTCCTCGTGGCCACGGCGAACCAGGTACAGGACCTGCCGCCGGAACTGCTGCGCAAGGGCCGCTTCGACGAGATCTTCTTCGTCGACCTGCCCTCGCCCGAGGCGCGCGTCGAGGTGCTGCGCGTGCACCTGGCCCGCCGCCAGCTGGATCCGGAAGCCTTCAACCTGCCCGCACTCGCCGCCGCGGCGAACGGCTTCTCCGGCGCGGAGCTGGAACAGGCCATCGTCTCCGCGCTGTATGCCGCGCATGCCGAGCAGAAGCCGCTCGACACCGATCTGGTGATGCACGAGATCCGCAGCACCCGCCCGCTCTCGGTGATGATGGCCGAACAGGTGCAGGCGCTGCGCGACTGGGCGCGCGAGCGCACCGTCCCCGCCGACTGACTACCTGTTCCGTGGCGGGAGCGGCACGGGTGGCAAGAGCGCACGCCCCGCGCCCGGCCACTGCATTCACTGGCTGCATACGCGCGCCATCGCATCATGCCGTTCCCACGGAGACCGCCATGACCCGCCATCGCAGCGCTGCACGTGCCTTGGGCACGCAACTGGTGGAACTCGGCACCGCGGCACCGTTCGTCATCTCGCACCGCATGGCGCGGCTGGCGACGGCCGGCCCCAACCCGTCGGCCCGCGACCGGCGCGAGTTCGCGCTGATGTCGAACGAGAAGGTCGCAGCCGCCTGGGAATCCTGGCGCGCCATGGCCGGCTACGCGGTGACGTTGAACACCACGGCAACGCAGGCCGCGCTGGCGTTCTGGATGCCATGGGCATTCACGGCGAAGCCCCTGCCATCCCCTGAGGACGCCGTGGTCAACATGGCAACCGCCGGCATGAAGCCCTACCGCCGCATCACCGTGGCCAACCAGCGACGCCTGAGCAAGCGCAAGCCGTCGCGCTGATCCAGCGCCACAGGATGGTCGGCGGCAGGACCGCAGGATCGGTTGAGCCGCAGGCGATACCCGTCGATCCGTTCCTTTGAATGAATCGTCAGGTATGGCCCGTCCAGCGCCGAACACACCAGACAAAAGCGTATTGCAACGCCATGGGCAACAAGCCGAATACGACAATGCAGAAGGCGATGGAGCCAAGGAAGACAAGCCCTACGTCCATCGCCAGGAGAACGAGCGGCCTCACCTGCGCTGCTGGATGAGCGTACTCCGAGCGAGATGCGACCAGACTCAGTGCAGGAAGTGCTCCGATGACCGCACCGACCACGCCCGTGCTGATGATGGTTTCCCTTAGCTGCCGTCTCTGCCACATGGATGCATGCCGCCCAGGTTGAACCGACCCGTCATATGACCCGGCGCGATGACGTGTCTGGCCGCGTGGTGCGAGTCGTCTGCTGCACAACCTATCCCGCATGCGGGCCACAGCACCTCAGGCATCCACGATGACGTTGAAGCCCCCGTATATCATGCGCCGTGCGTCGAAGGGCGGGGCTTCATCGCCGCGCTCCATCCTCGGGTCGGCCACGACTTTGCTGTTTCCCTCTTCGCGCGCCTCTTTCGACGGCCACGATATCCACGCAAAGACCACCACTTCGTCCGGCTTCCGTTTGACGGCCGAATGGAACGAGGTCATTTCGCCCTCCGGCACATCATCGCCCCAGCACTCGACGACACTGAGTGCACCATGTTCACGGTAGATCGCGGCGGCCTCGGCCGCCATCTTCCGGTAGGCCTCCAGGTTGGCTGCCGGTACAGCGGCCACGAATCCGTCGATATACATATCGCCCTCTCGCGTCAGATGCAGTCGAGCAATGATTGCCTCAATGTCGCGCATGCAGTTTCCTGCGGCCTAACGCCTGAATCAAGCCGCGCCGCGAAGCGGCGTCGGCTTGAATGGATTGTTAGGCCGCTCGCACGAGTGCTGCGGTTACCTTGCGAACTACAGGCAGTACCAACAGCAATACCGGAAAGGCGATCAGCCACGAGACACCCCAGGCGGCAAGCCATTTGGACGCGAATTGAGGCGACATGCCAATGCCTTTGAACGTGCTGACCAAGGACACGATGCAGGTCATTAGGATAGACAGCAGCAGGGGCATGACCAGCGAGCCGTAGCGCGCGGGGAGTTTGGGAATGCCAAAGAGGACGGTGGATTTGTTTGAAGCGTTCATGAGTGATCTCCTGGATCCGGTCAAGCAAAGGCGCCTTTTACCCGTGAACGGGTAAACAGCCCCGGCAATGCCGGAGATGATGGGCGCGTTGGTTGACGTGAACGCTTACGGCCGACCGCGAGAATCGCGATGGCGGAGGAAATATTAGGAGTGGCAGCGCGTCTTGGCAAGAGCGGCCTAACACCTGAATTAAGCCGACCCGCGAAGCGGGTTCGGCTTGAATAAATTGTTAGGGGGCTAGTCCCACGACAGCCACCACCAACGCTGACCCTCCGTCGCCTGCGCGTGCTGGCGCGGTTCACCGTATGGCCAACCCTCCCCAGCCCCATCAGAGCGCAGCTCGGTGGCCCAAGACTGGACCATCTCCTCAGAAGCTGATGTAAGTATGTGGACGTTCTCCGCATACGGCCAGCCACCATAAATGATCGGGTCTAGGTCATAGATATTGACCAGCACCGCTGCCACCTCAGGCTTGGCTGCGATATTCGCCAGCTTGCTCCTAAAGAAGTCCACGCCCGGGTGATCGTCGAGATTGACAGCGATGCACTCATTGTCGTCGTTATCGGCAAAGAACATCTCCGCCGGCACAACTGGTGGCGGTTCTTTGTGCCGCCAGTCCGGTGTTCGGAAACCTTGCGAGAAAATCTCTCGAAGTAGTGCTACACGACTCTTGGACACTTCCATAGCCCCCTAACGCTTGAATTAAGCTGACCCACGAAGCGGGTTCGGCTTGAATGAACTGCTAGCGCTCATGCGACGTACTTGGCGACAATCGCAGCAAGCGCAAGTACGGCCCCAGAAATGGAGGCCCAGTTGAGATCTTTGTACGTGCCGAAGGCCATAAGAGCGAATCCCGCAGCTCCAGCCAGGTTCCGAATCTGCTGACCGTAGAACACAAAGTCTATGAGATTGACTGCTGCGAGCAGAATAGCAATTACGACGAAAATCTTGTTGGTAGTACTCATCCTGAGTGAATCCTCCGTTGTCTTTCCTGAGCGCTAACGTTTGACTTAAGCGGACCGCCGTAGGCGGGTCCGCTTGAAGGAAGGGTTAGGCGTCACCGGTACCGCTCTTACCAAGATATTTTGTCATGGCGGTGTAGGAGAGGCTTTGACCATCGATCCTGAACATATCGGGGGTTTCCCCGATCTTCTCGAAGCCAGATCGCTCGTACAGCCGTATAGCCTTTTCATTGCTGGAAAGAACCTGAAGATCGATCCATTCAAGTAGTTCATTTGCCTGGACCCACTCCTCCGCGTGCTCAATGAGCCTCTTACCGAGACTGATCTTGCGGTAACCTCGATCGACGCCCATGCCAAGCAGGCAACGATGCTCGGTAAAGCGTTCGGCATGAGCCCTGAGATCGATGTGCCCGATGATCTGATCACTCTCATTGCGGGCGATCCATAGGCGGCGCCAACCGACCTGACCTACAGGTAGGACGAGTCCAGCGCGAAAGGCGGCCGTTCGTTCTGAAGGGAAGCTAGATTCGCTCTGCGATAGCGGCTGAAAGTAAGCGTCACCGTTCTTGCCATTGTCAGAGAGGTGATCGTTCAGGTAGATCAGGAATTGATCAAACTCCTGCGCGGCGACGAGAGCGATTGAAGGGGGAGCGATTGGTTGCATGATCGTTCTTGTGACGCCTAACACCAGAGTTAAGCCGACCCGCGAAGCGGGTTCGGCTTGAATGAATTGTTAGGCCCTACTGGCCGGAAACCTCAACCCCTACAGTTGAGTTCTTTGCAGCATAGGCGATGATCTCATCAGCAGACATGCCAGCAACGCGGTCCTTGATACGAACAATGGACGGGGCTTGCAGCTCTGGGCTTCTGACAACCTCATATGCGCTACTGACCCCGTTCATGTTGATAGTCAGCACAGCCACAGCAAGCTGCATTTGCTTTGCCTGCGGAAGTGAGCCAAGCATCTTTTTGTATGAGGCTTCTGCAGTGGCTGGTGTAGAGGCATCTATACGTGCGACGGATCGGTCGATCTTGGTGGTCGTACAACTGGCAATAAGTACTGCGAGCAAAACAGCGACAACGGTTCTCATAAGCATCGATAAACTCTCCATGTAAGGTCTAACGCCTGAATTAAGCCGCGCCGCGAAGCGGTGTCGGCTTGAATGAATTGCTAGCTTGCAGGCTATTTCAAATGGCCGCTCTTAGTCAAAGAAGGTATGAGCGCCTGTAGGAATTCACTGACAGAGTCGTACAGCCTGGTGAATAGTTCGTCCGTCACCAAAATTCTTTCCCCAACGGCAACCGGAAAGCTTGGTGCTTCTTTGTCCTTTCTTGGCTCAACAATGCCCGCTCGATGAAGGGAGCAATTACGAAGATAGTTGAGCTCATTTAAGCGATCCACGCAGGCGTCGCTAAGTATGGGTGAAAATCCAAGCGCAGTGAAAATTGTCAGGTACCCGTGAACAAGGCCATGCTTTTTTATTTTTAATAGCGATTGTTCGTAGACAGACCTTGCGGATTCGTCAGTAATGCTCATTCCTTCATCAATCTTTGTGTTTATCTGCTTTAGATTGATCAATGCAGATGCATCATTGGAAATGATGGCTACACACAAGTCTTCACAAAGTGCTTCTACCGTGACCCAGACGTTTATAAGAGCAGGAAGGTTGATATCGTGATTGGAGTTGTTCTGTACTTCTTTTGCCCACACTTCCAATGATTTTTGGCGGCGGATGAGTTCGTTGACTGCGTGTTGGACGTTAGGCTGCGGCGGTAGAACTTTTTGAGCTAGCAAAAGAAGAGGAGTTTGCCCCGCAAGAGCGGTTGTTGCGGATTGAAGAGTGTGTGCCAGCTTTGCTTGAGCGACTACGGCCGTAACAGCTCGCGCTATAGGCTCTAGATACACGGAGTTCGACAAGGTTGCTCCTGCAAGCTAACGCCAGAATTAAGCCGACCCGCGAAGCGGGTTCGGCTTGAATGAATTGTTAGGCCCGCCTGATCTCGCCGCAAGCCAAGACGGCATGATGAGGGAGCCAGCAGTCACTGCGCTCTGTGCCGATCTCATGGCCGTTGGAGCACAGCAAGTTGAAACCGTCTAAACCATCGAGGCCGCAGCAGCCATTGAGCCTGGAGCCATCCTGGTGGTGCTGAGTGTGCTGAAGATCTCTGAGATTGACCAGAAAGTCACCAGGGCACTCGGGCTCAAACTCCCCGTCCGAGACCACAAAGTAGCCAGGGGAGAATAGATCCTCTCCGTCCTTCTGGTTGAGGGAAACGCCTACGGGCAGCGGCGCTAGATCGCTGGCAATCACGACGCTGCATGTTGAGCAGTGGAAGGAGCTGGTCAAGGGCCTAACGCCTGAGTTAAGCCGCGCCGCGAAGCGGCGTCGGCTTGGACGAATTGTTAGGCGGCGTACTCTGAGCTCGAAGGCTGGAGCGCAGCGCCACTGCAAGCACGGCAAAGCCGAGTCCGGGCGCCATTATCAGCCCGACGATGAGAAACACCACCGGGGAGAACTTACCCGAGGACGCTGAAAAGAAAAGACCGAGCAGCCCGGATCCGACGTAATACGTAAACCCAATCCATGAGAGTAGGTGAAGCACGCGAACCCCCCAGAGGTGGCGAAGTCCAGTTGCTACGCCTCCGACCGCGCCGGCTAGCGCCACAATTGAGAAGGCAGCGACTTGGATCCAATAGGTCGTATCCGACTTAACTGTCGAGATGAACGCCATTCCCGCAATGGCTGGAGCCATGAGAAGCCACAGCCAGCCTATGACTCGGGTTCCAGTACTGAGTTGCGTCGTACTCGCCATAGCCGCCTAACGCCGGAATTAAGCCGACCCGCGAAGCGGGTTCGGCTTGAATGAATTGTTAGGGGGCGGCTACGGCGTGTTGAGCTCGGACAGCTCAACCAAGTACGAGCGTCCCCGACCGTACTGAACTCTACGCGGCAATCGTACGCTACGTTGCCGCCAGGCTCAGGCAGGGAGCCGCGAACCCGGTAGTGGGCAACGGCGGAGGACAACAGGTTGGTCTCGAAGCCTTCTTTGACCAACAAGGCCGGAAGAGCAGAAGCCAGCTGCTGCACACCTAGGGCGCCCTCTCCGGCCAGGGGCGGCCGCGACGTGCCAGCAAGGAGATCCACGGCGACGGTGCCGCCGGCAGCAACGATCGATCGCGCGAAGTGATTAATGCCGTAATCGCCGGCCCAGTAATTGAGCGTGCTGGCGAACTGGTGGCAGACGTTATGCGCCACTGATTTCAGCGGCTTCAGCGACGATGACACTCTCCAAGCCCCCTAACGCCCAAATTAAGCCGACCCGCACTGGATTGGCACCGAAGCCGATAGTACCCAGAACGAACCGAAGTTAGGGGGCCTGATGCGGGTTCGGCTTGAATGAATTGTTAGGCATCAACCGGGCTTGGCTGAGCCAGCTAGAACAAAAATTACTGCAATCAAAGATCCGAAGCCGAGAAAAGCAGTGGTGAAGGAGAGTCCGTAGGCCAGAGCCTTGCGAAGCGAGCCAGATGATCTATTGCCACCACGAATGAACAGGACGGCCGCCGGCAGCAAGAACAGCCCAAGAAGACTCCGATAGAAGAACGCGGCCGGGCCATCCGCTCCCAGCAATAGGCCACGACCGAGCGCGACGACTGCGAGAATGGTGATTAATGAAAGGACGTAAGCGAATACCAGAGATCTCGCCATTGATGCCTAACACCAGAATTAAGCCGACCCGCGAAGCGGGTTCGGCTTGAATGAATTGTTAGGCCCCGTACTTGAAGAACGATAGGCCGACGATGACAACGATGCAGCCCAATACCAACCGGTTGATCGACTTGATCTCAGTGGCGCCAGGCTTTGAAACCAGTGCTGAAAGTGCGGCTATGGCTAGAAGTATGAATGACGCGATGGTGTGAAATCGGCTGTACTGAAAGATGGCGGCGCCGACCTCGGTTAGCTTGCCATGCCACGAGAGGTAGTAGTGCTCATCAGCTACATGGCCATTCAATGCATCGCCGCCCAAGAAGACCATGCCAAGTACGAGTGCTGTGAAATTGAGAACAGCCAGATAGCGAACGGCGACTGCAAGACGCGTCATAGAAGTCTCTTTAGGGGCCTAACGCCTGAGTTAAGCCGACCCGCGAAGCGGGTTCGGCTTGAATGAGTTGTTAGGTGATCTGCCACCAACGTGTCTTGCATCTCACCTGCTCGATATTGGTGGGCGAGGAGATTAAAAATGATCCCTTGCTCGTGTTGACTAACAGCTTATCGTCCGTTGTCACCCATGAGGTCTCAACCCCGGCGGGTAGTTTAAAGGCTTCTTTCACCTCAGGATCGCCATTGCTTGAGAAATTCACCAAGAGAACTGAGCCAACGTCCCGATCCAAATGAAAGTATCCGGTGGTTGCCAGAATCCCGAATTTCATCAAGAACAAGTCTTCGATGTTTGCGTAGTACAAGATCTTTGGCTGCTTGGCAGGATAGCTCTCATCAGCTAGCGCGAGCTCGCCACCGAACTCGCCTCTATCTGAACCAAGAAGCCGACCATGTGGCGTCCAAAGCGCCACTGTTGCGTGGACCGTCTCGGTCCGAGGTGTATATCCAGGGGGTACCTCGTGGGTGATCTCGTAATGGAACATGCCCATTCCGCCAACGTTAGGGCTTGCCATGTGCTTGATTTCATCCCGAGCCAGGCGCGCCTCGTAACTCATTTCCGCACAAGAAATGAGTCGAGGTTTACGTTCTTGGCTTTCACGGGATGTGAGCAGCAGTCCTGCGCCAACGCATAGCGCCACTACTCCAGCGATCACTGCAATGCGCCGCGGATTCACCATGATCACCTAACACCTGAGTTAAGCCGTGCCGCGAAGCGGCATCGGCTTGAACGAATGGTTAGGCACCATACTCGTCCTGGTAGTACGCCTCTAGAGCGTGGCCTGCCGTGTAAAGCGCCGTTGAAACTCCCCACTCGCTTAGAGCGCGGGTAATGCCGAGGCCCGCGCCATTACTGGCCGGCAAGCGCCCCGAAATGGCCCCCTCACGGATGGCGCGAAGGTTGGTGATAGCGAGGTCGCAGTCCTCCACCAGCCAAGTCTTGCCAGTGCGGTGCGCCGATGATCGCTCCTTTTGAGCAGCAGCAATCGCCACGTCAGCGAGTTGGACCAAGCGGCTAGTTTTCTGAGCGCTGGGATGCATGGAATGGTGCCTAACACCTGAATTAAGCCGACCCGCGAAGCGGGTTCGGCTTGAATGAATTGTTAGGCCGCGTCACGGGAACTGCTCCACAAACCTGCCCGCTGAGTCGATCAGATCTTTCTCGTTTGGGGGCGATTGCAGGATTGACTCGAGGGCGGCCGCCATAAGGTCGAACTCTTGGAATGCCTCCATCTCTGTGGAGAAGAAGCGCGTGTGGGCCATACAGCCGTAGATCCCGCAGGTTATCGAGTACGGCGCAATGCTACAGGCCCGTTCCAAGGTAATCCTGGCGCCAAGGGGGTGCTCAGAATCTCGAATGATGACGCCGGACTCGCTGCCCATTTGGCCGATGGACGCGCCGTCATCAAAGCTAATCCATTGCATTTTGCTCCCCTAGCGGCCTAACACCAGAATTAAGCCGACCCGCGAAGCGGGTTCGGCTTGAATGAATTGTTAGGCGGCAACTCACTACATCTCGGCATCATGGACTTCCCTACCAAGAGTGAGTGTAAGCCTGGCACAGAGCACAGTGATCCAGCCAGTCCAAAGCATAGGGTCGATCTGTCCCTCAATAAGCAGGCCGCTCGGCTCTACTGATGCGTAGATGTAACGAGCGTCTCGATCGGTGCCGTACCACAACGGGCCGTCTTGGCTTTCTAGCCAACCGTCCATGCTCTTGTACACAGCTCCGATCTTGTCCCAATCCTCATCGGGTAGGTCGTACGGAACGTTCAGGGTGATGGACTGATGCATGCGAAGGGTACTCTTTGCCGCCTAACACCTAGTAGACCCCATTCCAGGGTAATAACGCGGAGTATTCAGGCTTGCCTTGTGGGCGTCAATCGGGGTTTTCCTATGCTGGATCAATCGCTTGGCTGATGGCCTTGGCGCAGCTCGGATGCGACGTTGCCTGCGTTAGTCGCATGGAATGCAGGGGCTATGGAATATCAGTCGGGAGACGGGGCGGTATCGGGCTCGGGAGCGGTGGGGCGTGTGGGGTTGATGGAGGAAGTCACGCGAAGGTTGCGCGTGGGTCATTACAGCTTGCGCACCGAGCGGGCTTACCTGGGATGGATCCGCCGGTTCATTCTGGCCAATGGCAAACGTCATCCGCGCGAGCTCGGGGCGGTGCAGGTCGAGGCATTCCTGACGAACCTGGCAGTCGAGGGCAAGGTGGCGGCGAGTACGCAGAATCAGGCGCCGTCCGCGGTGCTGTTC
>Ga0247822_10002450_pt1 | contig 11830 bp, 7 predicted proteins | sample 13C_Cellulose_Da_FD_192423 | JGI IMG/M metagenome (GOLD analysis project Ga0247822, IMG submission 192423) | Soil microbial communities from agricultural site in Penn Yan, New York, United States - 13C_Cellulose_Day30 | ecosystem: Environmental > Terrestrial > Soil > Agricultural land | place...
GTTCCTGGCGCCCATGGTGCGCCCGATGCACTGCCCGTTCGCGTCCAACACCGGGCGCACCATGGGCGCCAGGAACTCCATCAGCGCGGTGTTGATGCCCCGCGCCGTGTTGCCAATCCGCCGCAGCAGCTTCGTCGCGTCCAGCGTCCGCCAGTCATTCGCCTCGATGACCGTCTGCACCTGCCCCGGCTTGTCCTCCAGCTTCAGCGTCACATCCAGCGTGGGCGCGATCCGCCCCAGCAGCTCCGCGAACGTGATGCGCTCCTCGGACTCGGACCAGTGGTCCCACTGATCGCTCCGGTCCAGCAGCATCTGCTCCCAGTCCCGCTCGCGCGACAGCCACACCCGGATCCGGGTGCCGCCCTCCTCGAGCTGCTCCCCCCGCTCCGCCGGCCGCAGGATGGGGTGCGCCCCCAGCCCGTTGTCGAACTCCAGGACGTGCGTGGCCTGCCCCTGGAATGGCCGGGAGAAGATCTGCAGCCGGTCGCCCCACATGAACACGGAGAAGAAGCCAACCCCGAACCGGCCCGCCGGGACGAAGCCGCTGGCCGCCAGCCCCGGGTAGTCGCGGCGCATGTCCTCCGTCATCCAGTAGCTTGTCCCGAAGTCCAGCAGGTGCCGCGTCAGCACCCGAGCTGTCATCCCCAGGCCCGTGTCCGCCACCTCGATCCACCGGCCATTCGAGTCCCGGCCCACCCGCACGGTGATGGAGCCCCAGTCCACCGGCAGCCCCGCCAGCGACCGGCGGGCCCGGATCGCGTCCGCCGCGTTCTGGATGAGCTCCCGCAGGGGGACCGAGGGATCCTTTCGGTAGAGCTGCGCCCCGCCAATCTGCGCAATCAGGCTCGGCACGTCCGACACGTGCACCCGGGCGTCCACCGGCATCCACCCCTGCGTCCTCACGTGGCTGGCCAGCCGAGTCGCATCGTCCGCGTCCACCACACCCCGCGCCTGGAAGCGGGGCCGGCCGCTCACCGACAACAGCACGTCCACGTCGTGCAGCTCCCTGTCGATCTTCCGCAGCGCCTCGAAGCAGGCCCAGAACATCTCCGCCTCACCCCGGCCGAAGGGCTCCGCCGTCGTATAGAGGAGGCGGTCATGCACGAGCGTGGGCCGGCTGAGCTTGCGGCGGCGCTCCTCGACAAGCAGCGTGTCCACGGCGCGCAGGGCAGCGGCCAGCTTCAGCCCGTCCACCGTCCAGTCCGCCGGGGCTGGTGCGGGCGCCTCGAGCCGCCGCACCGAGAACACTCGCCCCACCTCGGCCACGTCCCACCCATGGCTGTAGGCCAGCTCACCGATGAACTCGCCGAACTGCTGGCGCAGCGCGGGATCCTCCAGCAGGTGCAGCGCCTCGCCTCCAGGCCCCTTCCACTGCGTCAGCCCCAGCTGCCGCGCGTTCTTCGCCGCCAGCAGGTGCAGCGCGTCCTCCGTGGCGAGCCGCGCGTACTCCGGCGTGGGCTGCGAAATCTCTGCCGGCGTCGCCGCGCGATCCGTCTCCCGGCGGATGCACGTGGCCAGCGCATCCTTCCACTCCTGCGTCTTGCGCAGCTCCGCCTCTCCTCCAGGCAGCCCCGCCAGCCCTACCCCCAGCTCATAGAGGATGAACGCACTGCCCAGCACGAAGGCCTCGGCGGGGTTGAGCGGGTACTCCGGTCCCAAGAGGAGATCCGCCCGCTCCCAGAGAGCATCGAAGCGGCTGGCCCCGTGGGGCTTCAAGTCCGGATAGGCGCTCCGGATCTGTTCGCCGAGCTGACCCGTGCTCCGCCACGCCCGCCGCAGCTGCTCGCGGAGATGGGCCCGCGCGGCCTGGGCAGGATCGCCGTCCCGCTCCCCCAGGGTCCGTTTCCAGAGTTCCGTTCGCTCGTGATCGAACATGGCCCGGAGAATACGAGGCGCCAGCCTTCGCGAGCCACTTTCACGACGCGTCTCTACCACCCGGAACCGCAACGCGGTCCCTCAGTGAAAGGAACGAACCGCTGGTAGGCCCCGTGCAGATGCCCGCGCCCACGGAGCCACCGAAAGAAGGCGCCAGCGCCAGCGCCCGCGCCCACACGTCGTTGGAGTAGTCATCCCGGGTGGTGCCGCGATCCATGTCCTTGATCGTCCGCACGTGGCTCACGCCCGCGTCGTACGCCACCACCGCTCCCCGGAGCTGCTGCTCAGGCGGCCACCCGAGGTGCTTCGCCTTCACTTCCTCCAGCAGCCGATCGAGCACGCGCGCCGCCTGATCGATGTGCTCGCCGCTGTAGGGGCCGCCGCGCGGAGGGTGGTAGCGAGAGTCGAGCTGCATCAGCCCGAAACAGTCACCCCCGCCTCCCAGTCCGTTGACGTCGAGCGTCCCGCCCGCACGAGACTCGCGGCTGGCGAGGGCGGCCAGCAGCGCGGGCGGCAGCCCGTACTTCACTCCCGTGACTTCGAAGTGGGTCTGGAACCTCCGCAGCCGGGGGAGATCGAACTGGGCCAGCCGGTACGAGGCGCAGATGCCCGCTGACAGCCCCTCCGGGTGAGCTGTGGCCGCCGAGGCCCCCATGGGCAGGAACTTCGCGAGCACGGCGTTCAGGTTCAGCGCCGAAGCGGCAGCCTCTCTCATTTGGACCGCCCGGGTGCCATACGAGCGCGCAGAACTGTTCGACATGCTGCCATTGTCCAAGGGGCTACGGAAAAGTTTCTGCGCACTGCGTCATTTCCTGAAGAGCTGTGTGAATTCACAGCCCTACCACGGGCCGAGGCCCTTGGCAGGCAGAGGGCCGTGCGGTGATTAGCAGCGATTTTGGGCGGTATTTCCGCCCTCAGGGAGCGAAGAGCTTGTCGGGCAGAGCGGCGCGGGGCTCAGACTTGATGGCAGTGAAGCGCAGCACGCGCTGGCCATCGCGCCACACCTCGATGCTGCGAGGCATCCACTCGCCGGTGGCCGGGGAGGTGTAGTCGATGAAGCGCACGTCCCAGGCGACCCCGAGCCTCGTCTTCCACCGCACGCGGGCCGGGCGGAAGCGATCCTTGTAGACCCAGAACTGGGGCTTGCCCTCCTCCGGCTCGCCGAGCACGTAGGCCACCTCGCCGCCGAAGCGCGCCAGGGACGTGGTGCGCGTGGCGATGCCCAGGCTCTGCAGATGCTGCTCCACCTCGTCCCGCGTGCCGGTGTCATGGTCCGAGGTGGCACGCGCCGCGAGCAGCGGGCAGAGCTGGCTCATGGCCGTTGAGAGCGCCGCGATCTCCGGGCCCTCCAAGCGCTTGCGGTCGCCTGCCTGGACGACAGCCAGCTTGCCACCCTCCGGCACGGACAGCTCGAAGCGGCACCGCTCCGGCGTCTTGACGAGGATGGCGCCATCTGCGAGCAGCTCGGCACGCTCCACGGGCACCTTGAGCGCCTCCGCGGCCTCCTTTGCCCCGGTCCCCGAGAAGACGAACGAGCCCTCGACCCGGAAGGAGGAGGGCATGGTCTCGTCCTGCCCGCGGACCATCCGCCGAAGGATGGAGCCTCCTGGCAACACATACGCCCCCGCGGTCAGCGCGGTGAGCACTCCGATCAAGCAGACGGCTCGCTTCACGGCTTCTCCTTAGGGGGGCGAATCTAGTGATGGCCCTCCGAGGCATCAAGGCGGATAGGATGCGCACCCCATGCCTTGCCGATTGACACTCCTGCTGGCGCTGTCCCTGTCCACTGCTGTCTACGCCCAGTCAGATGTAGAGGATCTGCGCGACATCCAAAGCGCCCGGGCCTACGGCATGGGGGGCGCATACCGCGCGCTGGGTCTGGGCAGCGAGGCCGTGCTGGGCAACCCCGCCGCCATGGCGCTGTGGAAGATGTACCGGATGGAGCTGCACGGCTCCTGGGACACCATGGGCAAGGATGCCTTCGGCGGAGTGTCCGTGATGGACGCGAAGACGAGCGACCTGGCCGCCGGGCTGGACTACCACATCCTCTCCTTGCGCAGCGGCGAGGGCCGGGCCACGGGCCACTTCAGCACGCTGGCGTTCGCCCTGCCCATCACCCCCGGCGTGCTCATTGGCACCTCGATCCACTACCTGCGGCTGAACGAGCCCCTGCGCTCCAACGCCTCCACTGTGGACTTGGGCATCCTGCTGCGCTTCTCCGATTCGCTCACCACGGGCTTCTCCGCCCACAACCTCATCGACACCAACAACGCGGAGCTCACGCGGTACTACTCCCTCCACGCGGGCTACCTGACGGGATTGCTGACGCTGGCGGCGGACGTGCGCGCGGACTTCGAGTCGCAGGCCCAGCGCGTCCTCACCTACAGCGTCGGGGCCGAGTACATCCTCGGACAGGCCCTGCCCGTGCGGATGGGGTACTCCTACGACGGGTTCCAGAAGGCCTCGCAGCTGGGCGTAGGCGTGGGCTTCATGACGGAGGGCGGCGGCGGAATCGATCTCGGCTACCGGCACGATCTGGGCGGGCAGAAGGGCCGGCTCCTGGCCCTCACCATCAAGCTGCAGGTGGGCTGAGCCTCTTCAGCCGCTGGTGCGGAGCTGGAAGTAGCGCTCCGAGGCCGCGAAGCGCACCAGCTCCACGATCTCTCGCTCCAGCGCCCGCTTCATCCTCAGCGCCGCGAGCGCTGGCCCCACCGCGCCGCAGGTGACGAGCCCCGCGCGGTTGGAGGAGTCGCGCGCCGCATCCGCCAGCGCGGACACGTTGAAGTCGCGCGTCGCGGGGCCGAACAGCTCCGCCGCTTGTTCGATCTGCTGGGACGTCAGGCTCTCGCGCATCACCCGGGCCTCGAGGCCGGAGGCGTTCTTGTCCTTCAGCACCGAGGAGAGCAGGGCCATGCCGCGCAGAATCTGATCCTTCTTGAGGCTACGCAGGGCCAGCAGATCCGGCCCCAGGCACAGCAGCGCACGCCCGGCGTAGAAGCGCAGCTCCGGGCCCGGCAGCACCTGCCGCACGGCCTGCTTGCCGACGAGCAGCCGGGGAGCGCTCGTGAAGACCAGCGAGAAGGGAGGGCCATTGTCCTCGGCGAGCACCACGTCTGGCGCCTCGATGGCGAGCAGGCGCTGGGAGGTCTCGAAGGCGTCGATGGCCCCGGGCGCTCCAGGGCCCAGGCTCGGGCGCAGCCGCTCCTGGGTGCCAGCGGCCCGTCCATGCATGGGGAAGAGGCGGCAGAGGGCCACGCCCACGCACGTGAGCAGCTCACCCGCGGGCGAGCGCAGGAGCGGGTGGCGCAACCCGGAGCGATCCGCGGAAGAGAGCGGCTGGCGCGGGGGACGGGGTGGAGGGCTCTCCCGCCCATCGAGCGCGTCGGCGATCTCCTGCATCAGCTCGGCGCGCTGCTTGTCGCCGCGCTGATGGAAGTACTCCGCGATCTCCACATAGAGCTCGGCCTCCAGCGGGTGCTCGCGCACCTGCTTGAACACCGCGGGCTCGGGGCCATGTGGCTCTGGAGGCAAGGCCTGCCGGGAGGAGGTGCCTGCTCGCGGGCGGGCCACCCGGCGCACGGGATCCATCTTCCCGGGCGGTGCCTCCCAGGAGATGAAGGACGTGTTCTGGACGGACGGCTTGCTCTGCGCGGGAGGGCTGTCTGGCTCCCGAGGCGAGACCTTGGCGAAGGGGGAGTCGGCAGGCTCCGGACGTGGCGTGCCGCGGGAGCCTTTCGTGGGGCTGGAGGCCGGCACCGCGGCCTTGGGCCCGGTCCTGCGTCCTGGCGAGGTGTCCTCCAGGTGCGGGAGGGCCGAGCGAGAGGGCGGCACCGGCGTGTCGGGCACGAACGCCTGGGGGACCTCGTCCGTCCGAGTGCGTGACCTCTTCCGCTGGCCAGTGGGTTGCTCCGCCGTGGTCTTCCGCCCCTCCGGCGTAGGGGGCGGCACTGGCGCACTGGCCTTCTGGGACTTGGGTGCGGCGAGCCCGGGAGGCCGCTTCAAGGACCAGGCCGACAGGGACGGGCTGGTGTGACCGGAGTCGTCTTCCGGCTGGCTCCCGAGGAGGGAGTCCAGCTCGCGGGACGGATCCATCGGCTCGATCTTGAGCTTCCTGCCCAGGTTCTTGGGGAGCGCCGTGGCAGGTTTGGCGTCAGGAGGGGCGGCCCCTTCCGGAGCGTCCGTCGCCGTCGACTCCTCCTCTTCGAAGGGCTCTTTGTCCTTGAAGATCTCCGACACACGGACCTCCTGAGTCTTCCGGGCGTGAGCCGGGACGACCAGGGCTGGATCGGTGACCTCGGAGAGAGGCGGGACCTCCGGAAGAATGGGTTGACCCGCGGGGGTCAGGTTCACATTCAGCGGCGGGGGAACGAGGACGCGCGTCCGGGTGCCTCCCTCGCGGCGAGCGCTCTCGCTTCGAGGTGCGTCGGGGACGGGAGGGGGCGCGCTCTTCTCCAGCAGGGCCTGCCGCAGGTTCTCCGCGCGGCGGGAGTACAGCTCACCGCGGGCGGGATCCTTGAGCACGCTGTAGCAGAAGCTGGCCAAGCGGACCCAGGCTCGCTGACGCTCGGCCTCGTCCTCCATCGCTGTGGCGGCATGCTCCATGGCCCAGGCCGCCTCACCGATCTGCCCCCGCTCGGTGAGACGGTCCGCGAGCAGCAGCCATGCCTCCTTGTGGCCGGGCTCGAAGCGCACGGCCTGCCGCAGCTCACTGAGCCCACCCTCCACATCCCCACTCTCCTCCAGCGTGGAGACCAGCTCCATGCGAGCCAGCCGCGCGGCGGTGCCTCGGGGCTCGCGAGTGAGCTGCTCACGCAGGAGCTGGGTGAGCGTCGCCTTGTCTCCCAGCTTCCGCGCGAGCTCCACGAGCCGCGCGTGGGCGCCGCTCTCCGCGGGATCCTCGGCGAGCACCTCGGACCACGCCCACTGCGCCAGCTTCGCGTCCTTCAGCGGCTCATCGGCGATGGAGGCAAGCGCGCGGAGCGCCTCCATCCGATCCGGAGAGCGGCGAGGCGCGGCGGTGAGCGCGGCCCGCAGACGTTGAGCCATGGCGGGCCGCTCGGAGTCGGACACGCAGCGCACCAGCCCCGAGAGCACCAGGAGCAACCCTGGAGTGAGCGCCTCTGCCGTCTCGAAGTCCGCCTTCGCCTGGGCCGTCTCTCCGTCCGCGAGCGCGCGCTCGGCACGAGTGAGGTAGGCAGCGGCCCGCGCCTTGGGCGTGCGCGCCTGGTGCACGGCCTCATCGAGCGCCCGCCGTACCAGAGAAGGCTCTCCGCGCTGAGCCAGGAGCCGGAGCTGCTCCTTGAGGGCGTCACGATCACCCGTCAGCTTGACGATCTCGCGGTAGATGCGCGCGGCGCCCGACGGATCCCCCAGCTCGTTCTCCATCAGCTCGGCGAGCCGGGTGAGTGCCTCGGCACGGAGGCTGGCGTCCTTCGCCCGATCAGCACGGGTCAAATAGAACTGCGCCAGCTCCTGCCAGGACTTGCGCGCGATGAGCTGCGCCTCCAGCCGCTGCAGGGCCACGGGATCGTTCCACAGCTCGAGGGGAGCAGGGGTTGGCTCCTCGGACGTCAGAGCTGAGCCAGCTTCGCCGTTGAGCTCGGCGGCCTTCCTGCCTTCGGCCTCTTGAGGCGGTGCCTGGCCGGCCTCCGCTCCCGCTGGCTGGGGACTCGGCAGGGCGCCCTCGGTCTGTCCAGAGGACGCGGCATCGAGCACCACCTGAAGCCTCGGCAGGTACATCTCGGCCGGCACGACCGAGCTGACCGCATGAGCCTCCGGTGCCGCAGACTCTTCCTCGGGAGCGCCAGGCGAAGTCTCGACCCTGTCGGGCTGCGCGGCAGGCTCTGCGGTGCGAGCCTCGGCCGCGGGTTCTTCGGCCTCGGGCTCGGCGGCCTGAGTCTTGGAAGTGGCTGGGCCCGGCACGGGCGCAGCGCGCTGTGGCTCGGGCTTGTTCGGCTGTGGCTCGGACTTATCGAGCCATGCCTCAAACTCAGTGTGCCGTAGCTCAGGCGCAGCGCGACGCTTCTCGGGCTCGGCACGCCGAGGCTCCGGCTCCGTCGGCTGTGCTTTGGGCTCCGCCGGCTGTACTTCGATACCAGCTGGCTGCGGCTCAGGCTCAGCACGCCGAGGCTCGAACGAGCGAGCGCTCTTCTCGGGCTCAGTGTCCTCGGGAGTAGGCGGAGCCTCGTTCAACGACGGGATCAACCCGAGCTCTTCCAGCACGTGCCGCGCCTGGGCATCCCGCCCCAGCCGGGCCGCCGCGCTCATGCACACCGAGGCCGCCGCGGTGAGCACGGACTCGGAGGCCCCAGAGGAGTGCAGCACCCGGAGCCCATCCAGCCGCACCGTGAAGGCGCCGTCCGCGTCCCCCATCTTCTCCAGGTAGTTGGCGACCTGCCCGTAGCTCTCCGCCGCCCGGGACATATTGCGCAGCTGCTCGGCCTGCACGCGCGCACGCCAGCGGGCTGCACGGGCCGCACGGGCGAACTTGCCGCGCAGCACGGCCTCCTGCGCCTCATTCTCCAGAGAGGTGGCCAGCGCCTCCCACCTCCCCGTGCGCTCCAGCAACACCTGGTGCACCCGGCGCGCTCCCAGGTCCTTGGGGAACGAGTACAGCAGCGCATCCAGCGTCTCGATGGCCTTGGGGAGCTGGTCCGCCCGGCGCAGGACGCGCGCGAGCTGGCGCTGCACCTCCCGGCGCGCCTTCCCCTCCACCTTCTTGACCGCGGCGCCGAGCAGCGTGATGGCCACGGCCTCGGTGCCCGCATGGAACGACAGGTTGACGAGCGTCGCCGCGAGCCGCCGCGTCATGGGCAGGGTGCGGCTGGCGTGCACCAGCTCGCCGAAGGCCTGGGGAGACTGCCCCTCCTTCAGCAGCCCAAAGGCCACCCGCAGGTGCTGCTCCACCTTGCTGTCCACGTCCGACCCAGGAGGGCGCGCTCCCACGGCAAGCGTCTCCTGCCGGGCACCGGGGGCTCCGGGCTCGAAGTCGCTCTTGCCATTTCTCACGCCACCACCCATCGCTCAGGCAGTCTACACACGATGCCCGCCCCGGTCGTCACTGTCCTCCTCCCCGCCCGAAACGCCGAGTCCACCGTGGGCCAAGCCGTGGACAGCCTGCTCGGAGGCACGCTCCGGGAGCTCCGGGTGCTGGTGGTGGATGACGGCTCCACGGACGGTACCCGCCGGGTCCTCCAGGAGCTGGCGGCGCGCGATCCTCGGGTGGAGGTGCTCGACGGCCAGGGCAGCGGGCTGGTGGCCGCGCTCCAGCTGGCGCTCTCCCAAGCCACATCCCCCTACGTGGCCCGCATGGATGCGGATGACGAGTCGCTGCCCCGCCGGCTAGAGGCCAGCGTGGTGGCGCTGGAGGCAGACTCCCACCTCGCGGGTATAGGCACGAGCGTGGAGCTGTTCCGGGAGGACCAGCCTGTGAGCCCCTCGCTCCAGGCCTACGCCGCCTGGCTCAACAGCCTCACCACGGCCGAGGAGCTCTTCCGGGCCCGCTTCATCGAGAGCCCGCTGTGCCATCCCTCCGTCTGCCTGCGGCGTGAGGCGCTCGTGGCGACAGGCGGTTGGGAGGACGGAGAATTTCCCGAGGACTATGCTCTGTGGCTCAAGTTGCTACACGCGGGGTATGGGTTGAGGAACCTGCCCGAGGTGCTGCTGCGCTGGCGGGACAGCGCGGGGCGCCTCACCCGGACCGACCCGCGCTATGCCGTGCGGCGGTTCTCGTGGGTCAAAGCGCGCTTTCTCGCGCTCGGCCCGCTGGCGGGCGGGCGGCCGTGCACCATCTGGGGGGCAGGGCGCAGCGGGCTGATGATGACGAAGCTCCTGCGCGAGCACGGCATCTCCGTGGAACGATTCGTAGAGGTGCACCCGCGCAAGGTGGGCACCCGTATCCAGGGAATTCCCGTAGTCTCTGGAGAGGAGCTCGGCCCCCCGGGCCATGGACTCCTCCTCGTCTGTGTCGGAGTACGCTGGGCTCGCGAGGCGCTGCGCGCCGACCTCGCTGCCCGCGGCTGGGTAGAGGGCATGGATTTCCTGTGCGCGGCCTGACGGACACCTGCCATGACCGACGAGGCTCCCGTGGTCGACCTACCCATCCTCGAGGGGCTGCGAGCGCTGCAGAATGAGCGCGAGCCCGCCCTCGTCGCGGAGCTCGTGCAGGAGTTCCTCGCGCGCGCTCCGCAGCGGATCGCCCGGATGCAAGCGGCCCTGACTGCGGGAGATGCGGCGGTCCTCGAGTTCGAGGCCCATGGGCTCGCCGGAAGCTGCGGGGTGCTCGGGGTGCTGCGCCTGCGCATCCGCTGCCGCGAGCTCGAGGAGCTCGCCCGCAAGGGAGAGCTGGGGCAGGCCTCCACGGCCCTCGATGAAGTGAACCGGTGCCTCGCTGAAGCCACACCCGTGCTCCTCGAGGCCGCTCGGCACGGCTGAGCCGCTCAACCCGGGATGGCACCCGAGGGAGCCGCGACGCCCGCATGCTCGAAGAAGCGGCGCAGATCCGCGGGCACGGGGGACTCGATACGCAGGGGATGGCCTGTACGAGGGTGAGACAGCTCCAGGGCCTGTGCATGCAGCAGACAGCGTGACGCGGAGATCCCCGCGGCCTGTGCGGCACCTCCGTAACGTGAATCACCGAGGATCGGTGCCCCAAGCGCCGTGAGGTGCGCTCGGAGCTGGTGCGTGCGGCCAGTCTGCGGCAGCAACTCGACGAGGCAGTACTCCTCGCCCGCATAGAGGGTGCGGAAGTGAGTGAGCGCGGGGACGCCGTTGGCGGCGCGGCTCGCGCGCCACCGTCCAGGGCGAGAGGGATCCTTCGACAGCGGGAGATCCACCGTGCCCGAGGCAGGCAATCCCGGCCCCGTGGCTGCCACGTAGCGCTTGCGGGCATGGCCCTCGCGGAACCCGGCCGCCAGCGCCTGGGTAGCCAGCGCCGTCTTCCCGAAGACAGTCACGCCCGAGGTCTGCCGATCCAGCCGGTGCACGAGCCCCGCGGGACTGCCCAGCCGCGCGCTCACGAGATCCACCAGGCTGTCGCCGACCCGCCCCTCCGTGGGCTGGGCGGTGATGCCCACGGGCTTGTCCACGGCGATGAGCTCCGCGTCCTCGAACAGGATGCTCAGCGGGGGAGGAGCCGGTGATGCCTCGAGCGGGCTGCGGCCTCCCTCCTCCAGCACCACGGCCACCACCTGCCCCCAGCGCAGGCGCGCCTCGGGCTCCCGGCAGCGGCGGCCCACGAGGTACACGGCCCCCGCCTCCACCAGCCTGCGCGCCTCCTCCGCGGGCATCTTGAGCTCAGCGGCCACGGCCTGCGCGATGGAGTATCCCGCGTGTGCACCAGTAACTTGAAAGGTCCGCCGCTTCACAGGAGGCCCTTCGGGTGGGAACTCTGGGTTCCAGGTGCGGGTGTCATGCGGCCGCACTCTATGCACAGCAGGCCCTTCCCTGCCGCCCGCTTCCTGTTAGCGTGTTCGGCCATGGACCGTCCCGTGCACTCCGTTCGCGCGAGGCTGGACGACTTCCTCGCCGAGCTGGCCACCCTTCACTACCGCCATGCCGCAGGCCTGTCCGCAGAGCTCCCCGTCCAGCCCCTCCACGCCAGCTTCCCCGAACTGTCCGATCCCGACACCTTCGCCGCCGCTACCGAGGCCCTGGAGAAGGCGCGGGCCAGGAACGACTCGCTCGACGTGCGCCGCCTCCAGCTCCTGCGCGAGCGGGTGGCCGGGCAGGTGGAGGAGGCCCTCGCCACGCGCGATGCCGAGGCCGTGGCGAAGCTGGAGGCCCAGGCGCAGCTGTCCGTGGACGATCAGTCCCTCGGCTTTGGCGAGGCGCTGGCCCAGCTCCCCCGTGAGACGGTGCGCCGCCGCAGGGCCCTGCTCGAGCGGGCCGTGGGCAACTTCCTTTGGAGCGAGCGAGGCCGCTATGGCTCCCGGCGCGAGGCGGCGCACCGTCTCAC
>Ga0247822_10002451_pt1 | contig 11823 bp, 9 predicted proteins | sample 13C_Cellulose_Da_FD_192423 | JGI IMG/M metagenome (GOLD analysis project Ga0247822, IMG submission 192423) | Soil microbial communities from agricultural site in Penn Yan, New York, United States - 13C_Cellulose_Day30 | ecosystem: Environmental > Terrestrial > Soil > Agricultural land | place...
GCGCCCTCGAGCTCGACCCCGGCCTGGCCGAGGCCCACTACAACCTCGCCACCCTGTTCGATCAGAGCGGCGACTCGCGCGCGGCCATCCGCCACATCAACGAGTACCGCAAGCTGACCCGCAACTCTTAGTGGTGGTCGGGGCCCTCGTCGACGCCGCCGCGGCCGCGGATGAAGTCGGAGCCGACGGTCAGATCGACGTGGAAGTGGTTGCCCCCAGCGAGCGGAGCGAGCGGTCAACAATGACTCTGGAAGTCTCTGGGGAGCGCTGGCGCCGTCAGTGGTGGTCGGGGCCTTCGTCGACGCCGCCGCGGCCGCGGATGAAGTCGGAGCCGGCGGTGAGATCGACGTGGAAGTGGTTGCGGTGCGCCGCGTTGTAGTTGGGCGTGAGGACGATGTTCCACACCCGGTTGCGCTTGAGCGCGCAGATCGCCTCGTGCAGGTAGGCGTCCTTCTCGTTCGAGGTCGCCGCCTCGCAGGTCTTCTCGCTGGCCGGATCGATCACCCAGTCGTCGTTGACCGAGTAGAAGGTGCCGTCGGCGGTGGTGAGCCCGGCGATGTCGATGCCCTTCGCGTACGCGTGCTGGGACATGCCGCTCGGGCAGTCGGGCGGGGTGCCGCTGCCGATGCAGCGGTAGTTGTAGACCCCGATGTCGACGACCTCGACCACGCCGCGCGCGCGCAGGTGGGGCGCGGCCTCGAGCAGCGACAGCGCCAGCGAGCAGTCCATGAAGAAGGTCGCGCGCGGCGCGGTGTTGGCCGAGTAGCGATAGCGCAGGCCGTTGATCGGCGTGGTGATGGTCACCGGATCGGCGACGCCGTCGCGGGCCGGCCCGACGGTGTAGGTCGCGCCGTACAGATCGAGCCACGCCCGGCAGTCGGCCAGCTCGGGCTCGATCACGTCGACGTCGACGCTGGCGGTGGCGACCACCTCGCCGGCGGCGTCGCGCGCGGTGGCGGTGATCGTCGTGGTGCCGAGCGCCGGCAACAGCGCGGTGCCGAGCCCGCTCGGATCGAGGGCGCCGAGCGCGACGTCGTCGGCGGCCAGCTCGATCGCCGCCGGCGTCCCCGCGATGGTCAGCTCGATCCCGACGGCGGCGACCCGGGCGCCGATCGACGCCTCGATGGTGTCGCGGACGTGCGCTGAGCCGGGCGCCGGGCTGACGAACGCCAGCGTCACCGGCGCGTCGACGTCGTCGTCTCCGACGATCTCGGAGCTGCAGCCCACCAGGCCGACCACGAGCAGCGCGGCCAGAATGCGTTCCCCCGGAAGCCTTCGCATGGGGCGGATTCAAGCGGAGGTAGGGGCAGGTGGTCAAGACAAAAGGTCGGACCGGTCGGGCCTGCGACACATGACCGTCGCGGTGTCCCATACCTTGAAGATCCCTAAGGTTTGGGAATGTCGCGCCGGCCGGTCCGGTTCCGCCCAGACATGCAGAGGGTCCGTGCCGCGCTCGATCTCCGTCCTGGTGAGGCGCCGGCGGTGGCGTGGGCAGCGCTGATGTTCTTCGCCGTGCTGGCCAGCTACTTCGTGCTGCGGCCGGTCCGCGACGCCCTGGTCCTCGACGGCGACATGGCGTTCATCCCGGCGCTGTTCACCGCGACCTTCGTCGTGATGATCGCGATCGCGCCGCTGTGGGGCGGCCTGGTCGCGCGCCTGCCGCGCGAGCGGTTCGTGCCGATCGTCTATCGCTGCTTCCTGATCAACCTGCTCGCGTTCTACCTGCTGGTCCGCGCCGAGGTCGCGCCGGCGGCGATCGGCCGGGTCTTCTACGTCTGGGTCTCGGTCTTCAACCTGTTCGTGGTGTCGGTGTTCTGGAGCCTGTGCGCCGACGTCGCGCGCACCGAGCAGGGCCGCCGGCTGTTCGGCCCGATCGCCGCCGGCGGCACGGTCGGCGCGCTGGTCGGCCCGCTCGCCACCCGGTTCCTGGTCGGCCACGTCGGCGTCGCCGGCATGCTGCTGGTCTCGGCGGCGCTGCTCGAGGCGTCGGTGTGGGCGGCGCACGGCCTCGATCGGGCCGCGCGCCGGCTCGGACCGCAGGCCGCGGCGCCGGCGACCCGGCCGATCGGCGGCGCGCCGCTGGCCGGCCTGCGCGAGGTGGTCCGCTCGCCGTTCCTCGCCGCGATCGCCGCCTACGTGGTGTGCGCGGCCTGCCTGGCCACGTTCGTGTATCTCGAGCAGGCCGAGGTCGCCAAGCACGCGCTCCGCGACCGCGACGCCCGCACCGCGTACTTCGCCAACGTCGAGCTGTGGACCGGCGTCGCCACCCTGGCGCTGCAGGTCCTGTTCACCGCGCGCCTGCTGCGCTGGCTCGGCGCCGGCGCGGTGCTCGCCATCCTGCCGGTGGTGCAGGGCGCCGGCGCGATCGCCCTCACCGTCGCGCCCAGCCTGGTGATGGCGGCGACGGTCGCCGCCTCCACCCGCGCGGTCACCCACGCGTTCAACCGGCCGGCGCGCGAGCTGTTGTTCACCGCGGTCGCGCGCGAGGACAAGTACAAGGCCAAGAACGTGATCGACACCCTCGTCTACCGGTTCGGGGACTTCGCCTCGAGCTGGTTGCACCGCGGCATGTCGCTGGCCGGCGTGGCGATCGCGCCGGTCGCGGTGCCGCTCGCCGCCGTGTGGCTCGCGGTGACCGTCGCGATCGGCGCGATGTTCCGCCGGCGCACCGAGCCGGCGCCGCCATGACCCTGGGGCCGCCGGTGGCGCGCGCGCGTGCGTGCTAGCGTCTCGCCATGTCGCGTTCGGCGATCATCGGGGGCCTCCTGGCCCTGCTGGCCGCGATCGGGGCGCTGGTCTTCTTCGGCGCCCGCGGCCTCGAGCGCGATCGCGCCGACCTGCACGCCCGCTTCGCCGCCGCCCGCATGCAGGTGCTCGAGGAGGCCGCGACCGAGCTGGCCCGCGACGTCGAGAAGATCGGCGAGGACCTCGAGCTGGCCGCCGCGCTGGTGTCGCAGACGACCAGCGCCGAGGCCCGCGCCCGCGAGCTGCACGCGATCGCCACCGTCACCCGCGAGTACCTCGGCATCGAGCTGCGCGACGCCGACGGCGCGTCGCTGGTGCGGGTGGTCGCGCCCGACTCCGACATCCTCGACCGCGCCGCCGCGGCGATCGACGAGACCACCCGCGTGGCCCGGGCCCGCCCGGGCGCGTTCCTCACCTCGCCACCGCTGGGCATGGTCGGCGACCTGGCCTGGTTCCGCGTGTTCGCCCGGCGCAGCCCGACCAGCAACGATCTCGTGGTCGCGATCGTCGTCGACATGCGGCCGCTGCTCGCCCGCCTCCGCCTGCTCGAGGACTCGTCGTCGGCGCTGCTGGTGATCGGCGCCCACGGCCGGCCGGCGCCGTCGAGCCACCCGATCCTGGCGGCCAAGGTCGCGACCCGCGGCGATCCCGCCACCGGCCCCGGCCTGACCCGGCTGATGACCCACGTCCGCGATCGGGTCGCGGGCACCGAGACCCTCGCCGAGGCCGAGGCGCGCGCGCTCGGGCTGCCGGCGGCGTCGGCGATCGCGGTCACCACCCCGGTGCGGATCGAGGACGGCGAACCGTGGGCGCTGGCGCTGGTGGCGTCGACCACCGCGCTGCGCAGCCAGGAGCGCACGGTCGTGCGCCGCCTGGTGGCCGGCGGCGTGCTGGTCGGCCTGGTGCTGGTCGCGCTGTCGTTCTACTTCGTCAGCAACGCCCGCCGGGCGGTGGCGCTGCGCGAGCGCCTGCGCCACGCCGATCGCCTGGCCCACCTGACCGACAAGGCCGAGAAGATCCTCGACCACATCCCGACCGGCGTGCTGGCTCTGACCGAGGACGGCCGGGTGTCCGACGTCAACCGCTGGCTGAGCGAGCGGCTCGGCCGCGACGTCCGCGGCGCCGAGGTCGAGGCGGTGTTCCCCGATCTCGACCCGGCTCGGGTCGGCGAGCTGCGGGCGCTGATCGACGCCGCGCGGGCCAGCCGCGAGGTCCGCTCGCTGCACCGGGTCGAGCTGTCGCTGTGGGGGACGCCGGCCCGCGTCAACCTGCACGCGGTGCCGCTGGCCCGTCGCTTCGCCGACGTCCACGTCCTCCTGGTCGTCGAGGATCTCGAGCCGCTGCGCCGCATCGAGGATCGCCTGCTCCACTCCGAGAAGCTGGTCACCGCCGGCCAGCTCGCCGCCGGCATCGCCCACGAGATCGGCACCCCGCTCAACGTCGTGCGCGGCCGCGCCGAGCTGGCGCTGGCTCGCCTGCCGCCCGGCGATCCCCAGGCCGCCGGTCAGAAGGTCATCCTCGAGCAGGTCGATCACGTCAGCCGGCTGATCACCCAGCTGCTCGACTACGTCCGGCCGGCGCCGCCGGCCAGCCACGCGGTCGAGGCCGGCGACGCCGTGCGCCGTGTCACCGAGCTCCTGGCCGCCGAGGCCGGCAAGCGCGACGTCCGCCTCGTCGTCGAGATCGCGCCCGCCACGCCGCCGTTGCGCGCCGACCCCGATCAGCTCCGCCAGGTGCTGGTCAACCTGACCGTCAACGCGCTCGACGCCTGCGAGCGCGGCGGCGTGGTCACCGTGCGGGCCCGGCCGGCCGGCGCCGCGGTGGCCCTCGAGGTCGAGGACGACGGCGCCGGCATCGACCCCGCGCTGCACGCGCAGGTGTTCGATCCGTTCTTCACCACGAAGAAGCGCGGCCGCGGCACCGGCCTCGGCCTGTGGGTGGTCGCTCAGCTGGTGCGGGCCCATGACGGCGAGATCGAGCTGGACAGCACGCCCGGCGCCGGTACGCTGGTCCGCATCCTGTGGCCGGCACACGCGTCGAACCCAGTCGTGGCAGCGTCGCCCGCGCGCTGATCGCCGACGATCACGTCGAGATGGCCCGCGTCGTCGCCGACTACCTCGGCGAGCGCGGCTGGGACTGCGTCGTCGTCGACGGCGGCGCCGCGGCGACGCTGGCGATCGCCGCCGGCGGCCTCGATCTGGTCATCACCGATCTGCGCATGGCCGACGTCGACGGCCTCGACGTCCTCGCCGCCGCCCGCGCCGCCGATCCCGACCTGCCGGTGATCGTCATGACCGCGTTCGGCGCGATCGAGACCGCGATCGAGGCCATGCGGCGCGGCGCCGCCCACTACGTCACCAAGCCGGTCCGGCTCGACGAGCTCGGTCTCCACGCCGAGCGGGCCATCGCCGATCGCCGGTTGCGCGGCGAGCACCGGGCGCTGCGCGCGGCCGCCCGCGGCGGCCTCGACGCGCTGGTCGGCCGCAGCGAGCCGATGCGCCGGCTGCACGCCCTGCTCGAGCGGGTGGCGCCGTCGCCCGCCGCGGTCCTGGTCCGCGGCGAGAGCGGCACCGGCAAGGAGCTGGTCGCGCGCGCGATCCACGCGCTCGGCCCCCGCCGCGATCGCCCGTTCGTGGCGGTCAACGGCTCGGCCCTGCCCGAGACCCTGCTCGAGAGCGAGCTGTTCGGCCACGCCCGCGGCGCGTTCACCGGCGCCGCCGCCGCCCGCGCCGGCCTGTTCGTCGAGGCCGGCGGCGGCACCCTGTTCCTCGACGAGGTCGGCGACATGGCGCCGGCGCTGCAGGCCAAGCTGCTGCGCGTGGTCCAGCTCGGCGAGGTCCGGCCGATCGGCGCCGACGAGAGCAGCCAGGTCGACGTCCGCATCATCGCCGCCACCCACCAGGATCTCGAGGCCCGGGTGGCCAGCGGTGGTTTCCGCGCCGACCTGTACTACCGGCTCAACGTCGTGCCGGTGGCGGTCCCGCCGCTGCGCGAGCGTGCCGAGGACGTGCCGCTGCTGGTCGCCCACTTCTTCGCCCACTCGCGGGCCCGCAACCCGCACTCGCCGGCGACCCGGCTGACCACGGGCGTGATCGACGCGCTCGCCCGCGAGCCGTGGCCGGGCAACGTGCGCGAGCTCGAGAACCTGATCGAGCGGCTGGTCGTGGTCGCGACCGGGCCGGTGATCGATCTGCCCGCGCTGGCCGAGGTCGCGCCGCGCGCCCTGGCCACGGCGCCGCCCGGCCCGATCGACGGCCGCGACCGCCTGCGCACCCTGCGCGAGCTCGAGGACGAGTACATCGCGTGGGTCCTGGCGCGATGCGACGGCAACAAGACCCGCGCCGCCGAGATCCTGGGCGTCGACGTCTCGACCCTGCACCGGCGCGCGCGCCGCTGATCAGCAGGGTTCGTCGTCTTTTCGCTTTGCTGAGCCCGATCGCGTGTGCTACCCGCGGGAATGCACGCGCACGACGTGGTCCAGGCGCTCGCGATCGTCCTGGGCGTCGCGGCGGTGACCACGGTGCTGTTCCAGCGCCTGCGTCAGCCCGTGGTGCTCGGGTACATGATCGCCGGACTGATCATCGGGCCCCACGTCCCGGTCCCGCTGGTCGCCGATCGCGAGATCGTGCTGACCCTCGCCGAGGAGGGCGTGATCGTCCTCATGTTCTCGCTCGGGCTGGAGTTCAGTCTCCGCCGCCTGGTCCAGGTCGCGCCGACCGCGGGCGTGACCGCGGTGATCCAGTGCAGCCTCATGCTGTGGCTCGGCTTCGAGGTCGGCCAGCTGTTCGGCTGGACGGTGATGGAGTCGGTGTTCTGCGGCGCGATCATCGCGATCTCGAGCACGACCATCATCGCCAAGGCGTTCGACGAGCAGCAGGTCCGCGGCCCCCTCCGCGAGCTGGTCGTCGCCATCCTGATCGTCGAGGATCTGTTCGCGGTCCTGCTGATGGCCGGCCTGACCGCGGCCGGCTCGGGCAAGGGCGTGTCGGCCGGGGCGCTGGCCCAGGTGATCGGCGAGCTGACCCTGTTCCTGGTCGCCACCATGGCGCTCGGCATGTTGACCATCCCGCGCGCCATCCGGCTGATCGCCCGCCTCGGCCGGGCCGAGACCACGCTGGTGGCCAGCCTCGGCGTGTGCTTCGGCGGCGCGCTGCTGGCGTCGGCGCTGGGCTACTCGGTGGCGCTGGGCGCGTTCCTGGCCGGCTCGCTGATCGCCGAGTCGGGCGAGCAGCGCAACATCGAGCACCTGGTCACGCCGGTCCGCGACATGTTCGCGGCGATCTTCTTCGTCTCGGTCGGCATGCTGATCGATCCCGCGCTGGTCTACGCCAACCTCGGCCCGATCGCGGTGCTGATCGTCGTCGTCATCGCCGGCAAGCTGGTCGGCGTCGCGCTCGGCGCCTTCCTGTCGGGCAGCGGGGTGCGCACGTCGGTGCAGGCCGGCATGAGCCTGGCGCAGATCGGCGAGTTCTCGTTCATCATCGCCAGCCTCGGCCTGACGCTCGACGCCACCCGCTCGTTCCTGTACCCGGTCGCGATCGCGGTGTCGGCGGTGACCACGCTGACCACGCCGTGGATGATCCGGGCGTCGGGGCCGGTCGCGGCCTACTTCGACCGCAAGCTGCCGCGACCCCTGCAGACGTTCGCGTCGCTGTACACGTCGTGGCTGGAGCGGATGCGGTCGGCGCCGCGCCGCGACACCACCCGCGCCCGGCTGCGCCGCCTCATCGTGCTGATGCTGATCGACGGCCTGGTCCTCGGCGGCGTGTTGATCGGCTCGATCGTCGCCGCCCGCGAGGTGGAGCCGCAGTGGCTGGTCGTGGTCGTCGCCGGGTTGCTCGGCCTGCCGTTCGCGTGGGCGATGGTGAACATCGCCGGCCGGATCGGCGCGGTGATGGGCGACGCGGTGTTCCCGGCGGCCGAGGCCAATCGGGTCGATCTCGTCGCCGCGCCACGGCGGGCGCTGGTGGTCGCGCTGCAGCTCGCCGCGGTCCTGCTGCTCGGCCTGCCGGTGGTCGCCCTGACCCAGCCGTTCCTGCCCGGCGCGAGCGCCGCGCTGGGCTTCGCGGTGATCCTGGTCGTGCTCGGGGTCCTGTTCTGGCGCACCGCGACCAACCTGCACGGCCACGTGCGGGCGGCGTCGCAGGTGATCGTGCACGCGCTCGCCCGCCAGGGCGCGCCCGAGACGCCGGCGGCCGCCGACGTCACCCACGCGCTGCGGGTCGGCCTCGGCGATCCGGTGGTGATCACCCTCGCCCCCGACTCGCCGGCGGTCGGACGCACCCTCGCCGAGATCGAAGTGCGCGGCCTGACCGGCGCGATCGTGCTCGCCATCACCCGCGATGGCGAGACGATCATCGCCGACCCACACGATCCGCTGCGCGCCGGCGACGTGCTCGCCGTCGCCGGTGCCGGCGAGACCATCGCCGCCGCCCGCTCGCTGTTGCTCGGACAGTCGGCGGCCTGACTGGCAGCCTGCCAGGGTGACCGTGGCAGCCTGCCAGGGTCACGCGTGGAGGAGTCCTGCAGTTCCGCGGCCTTGGCGGTGGCACGACCACTGCAAAAGCCTCGGCGCGGAGATGGACGACGAGGAGCGCGATCTCCGTCTGGACCGCAGCCCCGAGATCTTCGGGTTCGCGGCCGACCTGCTCATCATCCTCGCGACGATGGTCGTTTTCGGCATCGTCCGCTGCTGACCCCCTCCCCAGGAACCCTCATGCGTCGAATCCCCCTGCTCGGCCTCGCCCTGTCCGCCTTCCTGCTCGCCGCCGCCTGCGGCAGCAAGAACAAGAAGGTCCACACCGTCGCCGCGCCCGACCAGCCGTCCGGCCCGGCCCGCACCGCGACCGGTGGCCCCGGCACCGCCACCGTGACCCCGAGCGGACCCGACGCCGACAGCGCCCCGTCGATCGGCGCGATCCTCTTCGAGTTCGACTCGGTCGTCCTGACCGGCACCGCGCGCGAGCAGCTCGATCGCCTCGCCGGCTGGCTCGAGAAGTCGAAGGCCGGGGTCACGATCGAGGGCCACGCCGACGAGCGCGGCACCACCGAGTACAACGTCGCGCTCGGCCAGCGCCGCGCCGACGCCATCGCCGACTACCTCGCCCACCTCGGCATCGCCCGCGCGCGGCTCACCACGATCTCGTACGGCGAGGAGCGGCCGGCGGCCAGCGGCGACGACGAGTCGGCGTACGCGCAGAACCGCCGCGGCGAGCTGCGCCCCGACCGCTAGCGATTTTGGAGGGGCGGCGCCCGGTGGCTGGCGCCGGTGTGGGGGCCCGACTGACCGAACGTTGCCGCGCCCGGTCAGTTCTGTCTCCTTCGTTCGGGACCCGCGCGCGGTGGCGCGCCGGGCGTCGCCTCACCGCCATCTCCGCCGCGGGTCGCGCGTGGCTACTTCGCGATCGTGAACGTGTCGACGGCGGCGCCGTGCTCGTCGAACGCGTCGAACTGCAGCATGGTCGCGCGGACGCGCAGGACCGCCGCCGAGTGGATCGACGCGCTCCGCTCGGTGTGGATAGGGTCCATGCCGTTCCCGTACAGCTCGGCGCCGGCGCCACCCGAGACGACGTAGATCGTGCCGTCGGCGGCCGAGGCCTGGGCCTGGCCGTTCCTCATCGGCTTCGACCGCTCGTAGTCGTGGTCGTGGCCGGACAGCACCAGATCGGCCTTGTGCTGATCGATGATCGGCGCCCACTCGCTGCGCAGCATCAGGTTCGATCCGTGGCGGGTCGACGCCGAGTACATCGGCCGGTGGTGGTTGACGATCTTCCAGGGCGTGGTCGCGCTCACCAGATCGCGGCGCAGGAAGTCCTTGATCTTGCCGGTCACGTCGCCGACCTGCGCGGGCGAGTCGTTGAGGACCGTGAGGTGGGCGTGGCCGTAGTCGAACGAGAAGTTCTCCTCGTCGCCCGGCATCGCGAACTGGGAGTAGAAGTTGATCGAGTTGAGCTCGTGGTTGCCGTGGGCCGACACCACCGGCACCTTGCTGAACAGCGGCTCGGCGGCGGCGAAGAACTCCTCCCACTCGACCTGGGCCTGACCGACGGTGACCGCGTCGCCCGAGAACACGATCAGGTCGGGGGTGCGCTCGATCAGCTCGGCGACGAGCTGCGCCCACACCTCGTAGCCACCGCGGCTGTCACCGACGGTGGCGATCACCACCTCGGCGTCGGGGGTCGCGGCGATGTCCGGCGCGGTGCGGAACGTGTAGGTCGGCGAGACGTGCCCGTCGTCGGACACCACCTGGTACGAGTACTCGGTGTCGGCGGTGAGGCCGCACAGGTGCGCCTCGTGGATGCGCACGACGTGGCCGACGTTGTTGACGCCCTCGCGGTAGGCCCAGGTCAGGCCTTCGACCCCGCGATCGAACGTGCCGCCGGTGCCGAACATGATCTTGCCGGCCTTGGTGGTGTCGTCGACGGTGCGCCAGGTGACGGCGATCGTCGTCCGCGGATCGGCGGCGAGGCCGAGGTGGACGTGCTTGATCGTCGGGTCGGCGCCGACCTCGGCGGTCGCCAGCTCCGGGGCCTCGGCGCCGAACCGCGTGGTCACGGTGTGGCTGCACCCGGGCGGCGTGATCGAGCCACCTTCGTAGGTCGCCTCGACCACGGGGGGACCGGGGTTGCCCTGGACGCAGGCGGCAGCGAGCGTGACCAGGACGGACGAGCAGGGGGTGGCAAAGCGCATCTCGATCAACCTGCGCACTGGGCGCAGCCTCGCGCGTTCATCCCGGCCTGCGCAAGCCTCCGAGCGTGACGGCCACGTGACGGCTCGGTTGCGAGGCGGCGCAGCGTCGCCGGTCGCCGTCATCCCACCGTCACGGAGCGTTCGCGTCCATGCGGCGATCCGGTCACGCGAGGCCGATACCGTGACCGGTGTTGCTCATGTCGTCGGATCCCGCCGAGCCGCGGCCCCTCGCCTCGGCCGTAGGGGCAACGCTGGTGGCCGTCGACGGCGCGCCACCGGCGTCGCGCCTGCTGCAGGAGCTGCGCCGGGAGGTGCTCGACGTGTCGATCGCGTCGCCCGAGATCTTCGATGGCGCGACCGGGACCGATCACCTGGTGGTCATCCTGTGGCTCGGTGAGTCCGACCCGGGCGACCTGTTCGACCGTGCCTCGGCGTGGGCCGGTCGGCGCGAGCCGCGCCCGGGCCTGATGGCGTGCGCGCCGGTGGCCGATCGCGGCCTGGCCGAGCGCGCGCTGTCGGCCAGCTTCGATGACGTCATCCTGGGGCCGCCGTCGACCCTCGAGCTGGCCGCGCGGATCCGCGCCGTCCACCGCCGGGTCCACTGGGCCCGGCGGGCGAGCTCGGGACGGGTCCGCTACGGATCGATGACGCTCAACACCGACGGCCACGAGCTGTGGATGGACGGGCAGTCGGTCGCGCTGACCTCGACCGAGCTGGCGGTGGTGCGCATCCTCATGCGCGCGCAGGGCCGGACCCTGTCACGCAACGAGCTGCTCGACGCCGCCTGGGGCTCGGCGAACCTCGAGATCAGCGAGCGTGCGGTCGACAACGTCATCTTGCGCCTGCGCCGCAAGCTGCCGCGGCCCGAGGTGATCCAGACGGTCCGCGGGGTTGGCTTCCGGCTGGCCAGTGACTGACCCCGCGCTGTCACGATTCCCGGTCGCTTCGCTTCAATTCCGTCACGCAACGTTTCCCGGCGGTCACGGTTCGCACGCGCGAGCGCCACACGCCCTTGGCAGTGTCCGGTCGCCATGTTCCGCGGCTTCGAGGCCCGTAAGGACGCCGATGCGACGCAGCGCTACCTGATCGCGCTGGCCGCGGCGGCGATCATCCTCCTGTTGCTGGCGGGTGGCGCGGTGGCGCTGTCGGACGACGAGCAAGCCCAGGACGACGAGCCCGAGATCATCGAGGTCCGCTTCGAGGAGCTGGACCAGCCGGAGGCGCCGCCGCCTCCGCCTCCGCCCCCGGCTCCGCCGCCGCCGGTCGACAAGCCGCAGCCGGCGGCCCGCCCGGCGCCGCGCCTCGACGCACCGCCGCCGCCGCCTACCAAGATCGAGCGCGACCCGCTGCCCAAGGGCAAGGCCGACGACTTCGTGCCCACCGCCGACC
>Ga0247822_10002452_pt1 | contig 11823 bp, 8 predicted proteins | sample 13C_Cellulose_Da_FD_192423 | JGI IMG/M metagenome (GOLD analysis project Ga0247822, IMG submission 192423) | Soil microbial communities from agricultural site in Penn Yan, New York, United States - 13C_Cellulose_Day30 | ecosystem: Environmental > Terrestrial > Soil > Agricultural land | place...
GTCAACCGCCACGAGCCGCTGGTGTCCCAGCTGCGCCAGACGTCCACCTCCACGGCCCTGAATCGCGGCGGTGTCGAGCCGTCGTCGCCCTCGGCGTCGCTCTCGGCGACGCCGGAGCGCGGCAGCGGCAGCGCAAGCACCATCAGCTCGTTGCGCGCATCGGTCGGCACGTCCAGCGCGGCCGGGGCCGGATCCGTCCCGGGGATGTCGAACGCCAGCCCGTCGGGCATCACGCCCCGGGCGGCCGTCACGGCGATCTTGCCCAGCGCGAGCGCCGCGCTGTCGACGGTCACGGACAGCAGGCCCCACCCGTACGCGGCGGTCGCGCCGAGCCGCGCGTGCGCCTGCTGCGCGAGAAAGCGGTCATGCTGCTGGAAATGCTGGGGCTGGAGGAACATGCCCTCCGTCCAGATCACCTTGTTGGTCCAGGTCATGGGCGGTGCGGCTCCCTCAGGGAATGTCGTGCGTGAGCTGGCCCGGCATCACCACCGAGATGACGCCGCCCCAGGTGCAGGTGAGCTTACAGGTGTTGTCCAGCGCGGGCTGGTTGGTGATCAGGACATTGATCGCGCCCGGCACCCACGGCGCGGGTGTGACGGGCACGCACGGCATCGGCGTGAGCACGCCCAGCGCCGCCGCGGTGGCCGCCGCGACGGCCGGGTTGGTCACCGTGGTGCACATGCCGAAGGGCATCACGTTCACCATCGGCACGTGGTCCATGATCGTTCCGGCGGGCATGCTGCTCGTGAGCACCGGCCGCGGCGTCGCGTTGAAGACCGACGGCGCCATGCCGAAGCTGCACTGCAGCTGGGCGCCGGTACAGACCTGCTTGGGCATCTTGCTACCTCACGTCGAACCAGACGCCGATGGCGCTGAAGTTGTCGTGGTTCGTCGCGCCGCGCGCGTGGGCATGCTCCAGCACGAGCGCCTCGAGCTGCGTGAGCCACTCCTGCGCGTTCTGCGCGCCGTCGAGCGTGTCGGTCATCTCGGTTTCGTCGACGAACTCCCACAGGCCGTCGGTGCACAGCAGGAAGGCGTCGCCGGGCGCGAGCCGCCACGGCGCCTCGACCGTGCTCACCAGCAGGTGCTCGGGGGCGGTGCCCAGCGCGGACTGCAGCTCGCTGCGCTTCGGATGCGTGCGCACCTGCTCCGGGCCCAGGACGCCGGCGTCGATCAGGCTCTGCACCATGCTGTGGTCGCGTGTCTGCGCCACGATGCGGCCTTCGCGGATCAGGTACAGGCGCGAGTCCCCGGCATGGCCCCACAGCGCCTGCCCGCTTGAAAGGTCCACGAACAGCGCGACGACGGTGCTGTGCATGTTCTCGTGCTCGGCCGACTCGCGCTGGTGGCGCCGCACCTGCGCGTTGCTGTCGACGATGAGGTCGTGCACCTCGTCGACGCGCGACAGCGGGGCCTGCGACGCCTGCTCGATGATGTGCCGCACCACCAGCTTGGAGGCGACGTCCCCGCCGCCCATGCCGCCGGCGCCGTCGGCGACCACGCAGCACAGGTGGACGTCCCCGTGCCAGTGCCCGCACGCGTCCTCGTTGTAGTCGCGCCCGCCCCGGCGCGACAGCAGCGCGAGCTCCAGCTGCAGCGTCGGCGGCGAGGCGATCATTGCTCCCGCTCCTGCTGCAGGCGGTCGATCTGCGCTTCGTAGGCCTTGAGGAAGGCGGCGCCGAACAGGGTGTGGAAGTCGTCGCCGGCCTCGGCGCGGATGCGCGCGTAGTGCTCGACGAAGACTTCCCACATGCGCGCCTTGCGGCTGCCCGGCAGCACGCTGTGGAGCATCGAGCGCTCGGTCAGCCGCTTCTCCAGCTCGGCCGGATCGAAGCGCGAGAGCACGCCCTCCAGCGCCGCCTGCATGCCCGCGAGGAAGCCGATCTGGTGCGCGCGCAGGTCGTCGTAGGCATCGCGCATGGCCGGGGCCGCGGCCATGAAGCCGCGCGTGGGCGGCGACAGCAGATGTTGCAGCGCCGCCTCGGCGCTCGGCGAGAACTTCAGCGGGTTGTTGTTGCGCGTCACGATCATCGTGGCCTGCGCGCGCAGCTCGCGCTTGAAGACGGAGCGCGCGGTGAGCAGGTCGACGCTGCCGGCGACAGCCTCGTGCAGCAGCTGGCCGATGAGCTCCATGAGCTCGGGCGTCAGCGCCCGCACCGGCACGTGCGGCGCCTGCAGGCCGCGCCGGAAGGCTTCGAGGAGCTCGGCGGTGTCGCCCGACGCGCGTTCGGCGGGCGATGCGGCGACCGGCGGCGCCGGGCCGGCGGCCGGCGGCACGGCGGCCGCGCGCGCCGCCTGCGGTTCGGCCGGCGCTGTCGGTGGCGCCGCGGCGCCGGCCTTCGGTGCCCGGATCACGGCGTGCGAGATGTCGCCCTGGTTGTCCCACGACATCACCGCCCCGGGCGCCGCGGGTGCCGCCGGCGGCGCCGGCGCCTTGATTGTCGTCGGCGGGATGAAGGGCCGGTTCAGGTCCGATGACTGGTCGGGCATCGCGGGCGCGACCGCGCGGGGCGCGCTGCCGAGCGCGCGCAGCGGGTCGGCGTCGGGCGCCATGTTCGGCAGCGCGGCGGGCGCGTCGAGCAGCGAGTTCGCCAGCGGATTGCTGCCCGCGGCAGGACCGAGGCCGAACAGCTGGTCCAGCGAGCTCGTTTCGGCAACGGGCACGCCCAGGTTCGGGCCCAGCGGCGCCGACGGCGCGCCGCCCATGTCCAGGCCCAGCCGATGGCCGCCCGGGGCGCCCGGCGGCGGGGCCGGAGCAATCGCATCGGGCGCGAACGGGTCCCAGTCCGACGGGATGCCGCCCGGCGCAGCGGCGCGTGCGGGAGCGGGCGCAGGGGCCGGCCAGCCCGCCGGCGACGCGCCGCCGCGCGCAGGGCGTGCGGACCGGCTCGTGTCCCCGGCAAGCGGGTCGATCAGCAGCCCGCCGGACGACGGTGTCGCGGCCGACGGCCCGAGCAGGTCCGCGAACGGGTCCGCCGCGCTCGACGCCGGCGCCGCGGCCGACGCCGCGGCCAGCTCGTAGCCGCCGATGCCCACGCGGTCGCCCGCGCGCAGCGGCATCTCCCGGCCGCTGCCGAGGGCCTGCCCGTTGACCGTGATCGGGTTGCTGCCGCGGTCGATGATGGCGAAGCCGCCGTTGCGGTACACCACCTGCGCCGCCACGCGGGACACGGTGCGGTCCGGGTCCGGCAGCACGAGGTGGTTGGTGTCGGCGCGCCCGATGGTGCCGCCGAGCTCGTCGAAGCTCGCGCTGAGCCCGCTGTCGGCCGGCACGTTGTTGAAGGTGATGACGCTGAGGGTGATCACGGCAGGATGGGTGGAATGGATCGCATCGGTCGAAGCCCTCGCGGCCGTGCCCCTGACAGCGATTTCGAGCATACAGGCTGGCTGGCGCGCGGCACACGCCGTCTACCCCTATAGCCCGCGCTTCGATCGATGCGAAACGAGGTGGCTTCGTTATGATCCGCCGCGGTGCCGTCCCGCGGTACCTTGGGCAAGGCGGATCGTCCGATGGGCTGTGTGTGCTTGCAGCGTCTCCAGGCGCTGCTGAACTCTTTGACAGCGATGCCGCCGGTCGCGGGGCTGGTGCCGCCGTTGCCGCCGGCCCTCATGGCCTCGCTGAACGTCGCGTTGGCGCCGCCCGGGTTCCCGTCCTTGGGTGCGTCCGCGACGGCCTCGGCCGATGCCGCGCTGATGGCCAACCTGTCGGCGATGGCGGGCCTGCAGGCCGCGGTGAAGGCCGCCGCCGGGCTGAACCTCTGCGCACCGGTCTCGGCATCGGCCATGGCGCAGCTGAGCGCGACGCTGTCGGGCCAGGTGCAGTCGCTGAATGCGGGCGGCGCCGCGCTGAACCTCGCGGTGCCGTCGCTCGCCAGCCTGCTGGCCGCGCTGGCTTCGCTGATCCAGCTCGCGTCGCTGCTGGGCACGCTGCAGGCCCGGTTCGGCCTCGACCTGCGGGCCGCCGGCGCGGTGCCGGCGCTGCAGGCGCGCCTGCAGGCGCTGGCCCGTGCGTCGGGGTCGGCGTCGGCGCGCGCGACGGCCTCGGCTTCGGCGGTCGCCTCGGCGATGGCCGCGATGGGCTTTTCGGCGAACGCGCAGGGCGCCGCCGCGCTGAACGCCTCGGCGCAAGCCATGGCCCGCTTCGCGGCGGGCCTGCCGGCGATCACGGTGAACCTCAATGCGCTGTCGCTGCTGGCGGCCCTGCTGGCGGCGCTGGGTCTGATCCAGTCCGCGCTCGGCGTGAACCTGCGCGCGCCGAACGCGGCTGCCAGCCTGCGTTTGGCGTTGGGCGGGCTGCCGCTGTCCGCGCTCGCGGGGCTGAAGGTCTCGGCCACGGCCGGCGCCACCGCGTCGGCATCGGCGTCCGCGGCCGGGTCACTGAACCTGCAGGCAGCCGCACGCGCCAACCTCGCCGCGGCGGCGCGGCTGGCGATGATGATGCGGCTGACCGCCAGCGCCAGCGGCCTGCTCGCGCCGCCCGGCAGCTGCGGGGCGTGCGTGATCGCGCTGCCGTCGGCAAACGCCGCGGTGTCGCGTTCCTGAACGGCGTCAGCGGAGCACATAGAGGTTGTTGTCGACGGCGCCCAGCCGCAGCGGCAGCGCGTGCGTCTGGCCCAGCGCGTCGGGTTCGGTGTGCAGCGCCGGGCCGCCGGCCGGGTCCAGGCACTCCAGCAGGCGGCCACCGGCGATCGGGTGCAGCCACAGGGCCTCGGCCGCGGGCGGCACCCACGCCGCCCGTCCGGCGGCGTGCAGCGCGAGCAGGTCGCTGCGCAGCCGCGCGGCCTCGTCCTCGGGGCGACGCTGGTAGGCGTGCGCGATCTCCTCGGTGCGCAGGCGCACGGTCGCGATGAACCGCTCCACGTCGCCGCGCGCGAGATCCTGCGCCAGCGCCTGCAAGAGCGCCAGGGCCTGGGGATGCAGCGCCGCCGGCGCCGGGTGCGGCCGTGCCTCCAGCCAGCGCCAGCGCGGGAAGCTGACGGGCAGGGAAACGTCCTCCGACAGCGTGGCGGGCGCCTCGTAGCGCGTGCCGGCCGGCGGCGCCCAGTCGAGCTGCGCCAGCGTGCGCGCGGACGACTCGTGGATGGCGCCCCCGATGCGCGGCAGAAGGATGCGCACCGTGGCGCCCTGCAACCCGTCCGACGTCAGAGGCGGCACCGGCGGCGGCGCCGCGGCGCCTGCGGGCAGAACCTGCGGCGGCCACGCCACCAGCTCGAGCCGGTTCGATCCGGACACGATGTACTCGTGGACCGGCACGATGAGCGACGGACGCGCCGCATCGGCCCGGCCCAGCGGCACGCCGTTCAGGCGGACCTCGGCCTCGCACCCGGTCGTGTCGAGCTTGACGGCGAGCATGCGGTCCATCAGCCCAGGCTCCAGTCGAGCAGCGTCATGGCGGGCAGCAGCGGCCGCACCAGCTCGCGTTCGCCCAGCAGGGGATCGTGCACGTGCAGCACCGCCTGCACCGGCTCCACGCGCAGCTGGGCGAACCACTGCCAACCTTGGCCGTCGGCGCGGGGACGCAGGCCGCACGCGCCGGCGAGCGCGCCGGACAGCGGGGCCGCCGCGGTGGCCACGCCGAGCCCCTCCCATGCGATCGACTCCAGGGCCAGCACGAAGGGATGGCGGAACTGCACCTGTGCCGCGGCGAGCGGCGCCTGCGGATCAGCCGCCGCCTGCCGGTCCCAGCTCGCCTGCAGGTGTTCGGCGGCCAGGCATTGCAGGCTCAGCCGGCTGGCGGTCCCTTCGAGCTGCAGGTTGCCGGTGAGGCGCAGGTCGAGCCGGCACGCCGTGAGGTCGAGCGTGCCGGCCGTGCGGAAGAAGGGCGCCGAGCGCAGGCCGGGAACACCCTCGGCCCAGCCCCACGTGAGGGTGGCCTGCCCGCTCAGCACGAGCGGCTGCGCCTCGAGCCGGCCCTGCGTGACGCCGCTTTCGCGCTCCCAGGCCACGGCCAGCCGCCCGAGGCCGCGGTGCAGCTCCCGGTCCAGCGCCTCGAACCCGAGCCGCCAGCGCGTCGCCTCCCATGAGACCCCGTCGCGCTCGATGTGCACCCGCGGCGGCGGGACGACGTGCTCGGTGACCTCGTCGGGCCATGCGTGGGGCGGCCCGGGCTCGCGCTGCCAGGACATCAGGAACTGGTCGGAGGCGTACACCGCCACCTGCGCACCGACGTTGCCGATCGGCGTCCCGCTCGATCGGAGGCCGCAGGATCCGATCGACAGCTTGCCGTACTGCGGCTCGGTCAGGGCCGCGATCACGGGCTGCGGTCCTTCACCCGGCGACGGCGACGCGGGATCGGCCGGCAGGCCGATCTGCACATCGCCGGCGAGCCGGCCGCGCCACTCCTGGACGCCCTGCGGCCCCTGGAAGACGACGCACGGATGGACCTCGAAGTCGCAGCAATGGGCGGCGCGGGTGCGCACGCGCAGGCGCGCCATGCCGCGCTGGTCGCTGGGGCCGAGCTGGTAGAGGCATGCCGGCAGGCCGGCCGGCGTGTCGTCGCCCGACGCGGCGGGATCGACGGGGGCATCCGCCGCGAGCGTGACGGCGGCACGCTCGCCGCCCATCGGCATGCGGCGCCACACGCCCTCGTGCAGCAGGTAGCGCTCCAGCACCCAGGGCTCCACCGCGCGCACGTCCAGCGCGTCCAGATCGCAGGCCTCACCCAGCTGCACGCGGCCGCTCGGGATCAGCGAGCCGATCAGGCCGGCGTCCATCAGCGCCGCGTCCAGCGCCGCGACGGCCTGCTCGAACGCGGCTGCGCTCATGGCGCCGGCGCCCTTGGCGCCGGGGGCCGCCAGCCGGGCCAGAGCCTCGCTGCTGCGCCGGCACAGCTGGAAGGCCTTGGCACCCTGGGCGCGGCGCAAGTCGCCGAGGATGTCCAGCGCCCAGGCATGCGCCGGCCGGGTCTCGAACTCCGCGCCGAGCGCGCACCAGCAGGCAAGGTAGCGGGCCACGCACAGCGCGTGCGTCAGGCCGTGGTGCGTCGCGCGCTGCAGGCCGTGGCGGATGAGCTGCGGATAGCGTTCACCGACGCGCGCAGGAATGTCGGGGAAGGCCGTCGAGAGAGCACCCGACAGGCGCGCGACGTCGCGCTCCAGCTTGAGGTGCTGCAGGCGCGCGGCCTGCTCGGCGTTCAGCTGCAACACGATCAGCCGTCCGTTGCAGCCAGCCGCGCGCGGCGCCACTGCAGCCGCCCGAGCTCGAGTTCGGCCGTCGCGATGCCGCCGGCGCGCGGGACGACGATCGACTGCATCGGCCCCATGAACGCTTCGAGCGCGGCGGCCTCGCACAGCGGCAGCACGGCTTCCAGCACGGCAGGGTCCATCCAGTCGAAGTCGATCTGCCGGCCGTCGGGCAGGCGCGCCCGCGTCAAGGAGCGCAGGTGGCTGCGCAGCGCGAGGCGGGGCGCGGTGCTCAGCACGACCACGCCCCAGTCGCCGAGGCCGGCGGCGGCCTCGCACAGCAGCCAGTGCGTGATCGCGGCGTCGCGCTCCAGCGGCACCATGTAGGCGGCCACGCGCTGCTGCTCGGGCGTGAGCGCGCCGGGCCGCAGGCATTCGTGGTCGACGACGTTCGCGGCCGCGAGACGGGCGGCGAGGTCGGGGATGCGCGCGCCCATCGCGACGGCATGGACGGCGCGACGCGGATCCGCCCACAGCGCGGCCTTGAATTGCGCGGGGGCCAGCAGGGTGTCGGCGGCAGCGGGCGTCGAGGCGATCACTTCTTCAGCGGATCCTTGTGTTCGTCGAGCGCCGCGGGCTCTTTGGGCGCGGCCGGCTGGCCCGGGCTGTCGGCCGAGCTCCCGCTTCCGCCGGAGTTGATCTTCACCATCGGCCCGCTGATGCTCACGCCGTCCGGCCCCAGCGTGATGAACGCGGCGCCCGCCTTCAGGCTGATCTTCATGCCGGCGTCGATCACGAGGTTGATCCCGGCCTTGATGTGGACGTCGGTGGAGGAGGCGGCCTTGATGCCCTGCGTCGTGTCGACCTCGATGGATTGCGCCGACGCCACGGCGTCGGCGGTGACGGCGACGTGCGCTCCGCCCCCGACCTTCAGGATCAGGTCCCCGCCGAACGTGCCGTGCGTGTCCGCGCCGATCTTCAGGGTCACGTTCTTGCCGATGGCGCCCTCCAGGTTCTCGCCCACCTTGAACGACTCGTTCTTCACGACCTCCTGCTTGCGGTTGGCCTTGACCGTGACCCGCGCGTCGTTCTTGACCCACTGGTGATAGTCCTTCTCGGCCTGGAACCAGACGTACTCGCTGCCTTTCATGTCGTCGAACCGCAGCTCGTTGAAGTTGTCGTCGCCGCCCTTCTTGCTGGAGCGCGAGCGCACGCCGGACACCGTCGCCTGGTCGGGAAGCGTCCACGGCGGAGTGTTCACGCCGTTGTAGACGCGCCCGGTGATGAGCGGCCGGTCCGGGTTGCCTTCGAGGAACTCGACCACGACCTCGTCGCCGATGCGGGGCAGGGCCATGAAGCCGAAGCCCTTGCTCGCCCACGGCTGGCTGACGCGCAGCCAGCAGGAACTCTTCTCGTCGTTCTTGCCCTTGCGGTCCCAGTGGAACTGCACCTTCACGCGGCCGTGCTTGTCGGTGTGGATCTCGTCGCCCTTCGGGCCGACGACGATGGCGGTCTGCGGCCCGAGAACGAGCGTCTGCCGCCCGCTGCGCGGGGGCTGGAAGTGGACCGCCTTGGGCACCGCCTCGAACTGGCAGCTGTACTCCGTCTCGATCGTTTTTTCCTCCGTGTCGTAGCCCTTGAACTCCATCGAGTAGACGACGGCGGTCACGAGGTAGCCGCCGTCGTCCTCCGGGTGATCCTTCAGGTCGAACGTGGTGCCGATGGTCAGGCGCCGCTCGCGCGTGATGGCCGCGGCGACGCTGTGGCCGGACTCGAACGCATCGACGTGATGCTGAGCGCGGCGCTTGCCGACGTCCGTCTTGGCACCGGCGCTGCCCGTCATCGCGAGGTCCTCGTGGCCGCCCGGATAGTCGTAGACCTCGTAGCGCTTCACCGGCACCGGGTACGTCGAGTCGCGGTCGGCGGTCGCCAGGAGGGAGACCGTCGGCTCGTCGGCGGCGAAATCCGTGTGGGTGTACTTGAGCGGGCGCAGCGCGTGCGAGCGTACCCAGCGCTCGACGATGTCCTCGCGCAGCCGCCCTTCCTTCGGCTGCCACTGAAGCGCCTTGCCGGGCATCGCCTCGTGGCCGCCGGGCCCGTTGCACACCACCAGGGTGTGCTGCTCCTTCGTGTAGGTGAAGTAGTAGTAGAGCCCTTCCTCCTCCATCAGCCGCGTCACGAAGTCGTGGTCGGACTCGCGGTACTGCACCGTGTACGGCCGCTTGGGGAAGCTGCCGGTCTGCTTGTACGACACGGGGCCCGCGTTCTGGTACTCCCCGAACACGGCCTTGATGATCTCGATCGCGTCCAGGTTCTGGAACACGCGGCAGTCGGCGCCGAGCGTCAGGTGCCACAGCCAGGGCCGCAGCTCCACGCGATAGATGTCGAAGTCGCCGAGGGTGCCGCCGCGCTCGAAGCGCGTGACCATGCCGTGCAGGAAGCGGTCGCCCTGCTCGTGCAGGATCGCCAGTGCCGCGCTCTTGCCCAGCAGCCGGTCCGCCTTGACGGGCGTCTTGCTCGATCGGCGCACGAGCTCCATGCGGAACTCCGGCAGGCGGCCCAGGTCCTCGCGCGCATCGAGGTGGCTGAACAGGAGCTCGTCCCTCCCCAGCGTCGGCGCGATGAACTCGGCTTCGATCGTCATCCGGATCCCCGGTCAGGCAAAGGCGTAGGTGAAGTCGCCGTCGCCTGCGCCCAGCTCGACGCCGCGGAACTCATCGCCCCGGGCCATGCGGTTCAGATACTCGACCGAGACGCGAGGCAGCACCGTGTTCGTGAGGATAGCGTCGATGATGCGACCGCCCGACTCGGCGTTGTTGCAACGCCGGACGATCAGCGACACGGCCTCTTCCGTGTAGTTGAACGGCGCCCGATGGTTCTGCTCGACGCGCTTCTTGATGCGCCCCAGCTGCAGCCGCACGATCTTCGCGAGCATCTCGTTCGACAGCGGGTAGTACGGGATCGTCACCAGCCGGCCGAGCAGGGCGGGCGGGAACACCTTGGTCAACGGCTCCTGCAGCGCAGTGGCCAGCGACTCCGGGTCGGGCAGCAGCTCCGGGTCCTTGCACATGTTCATGATGAGCTCGGAGCCGACGTTGGACGTCAGCAGGATGATCGTGTTCTTGAAGTCGATCATCCGGCCCTCGCCGTCTTCCATGCGCCCCTTGTCGAACACCTGGAAGAACAGTTCGTGCACGTCGCTGTGCGCCTTCTCGACCTCGTCGAGCAGCACGACGCTGTACGGGCGCCGCCGCACCGCCTCGGTCATGATGCCGCCCTCTCCGTATCCCACGTAGCCCGGCGGCGCGCCCTTGAGCGTGGAGACCGTGTGCGCCTCCTGGAACTCGCTCATGTTGATGGTGATGACGTTCTGCTCGCCCCCGTACAGGGCTTCGGCCAGCGCGAGGGCGGTCTCGGTCTTGCCCACGCCGGACGTGCCGCACAGCATGAACACGCCGATCGGCTTGTTGGGGTTGTCCAGCTTCGCGCGCGACGTCTGGATGCGCCGGGCGATCATGTCCAGCCCGTGCTGCTGGCCGACGACGCGCTGGCCGAGGGTCTCGCCCAGCCGCAGCACCGCCTCCAGCTCGTTCTTCACCATGCGGCCCACCGGGATGCCGGTCCAGTCGGCCACCACGCTGGCCACGGCCTGCGCATCCACCGAAGGCATGATCAGCGGCGACTCGCCCTGCAGGTCGGCCAGGCACTGAAGCTCCGTCTTCAGGTCGCTGAGCAGGCGATCCCGGTCGGGGCTGGGCTCGGCGCCCGCATGGTCCACCGGCTTGCTGCCTTCGCGCAGCTTCGCGCGCAGCGCAAGCACCTTGTCGACGATCGCCTTCTCCTCGCGCCACCGCTTCTGCAGGGTGTCGAGCCGGCCGCGCTCGGCCGTCAGCTTCTCGGCGACGTCGCTGCCGCGCGTGCCGACCTCGACGCCCACCGCCGCCTCGCGCTCGATGATGCCGGCCTCGACCTCCAGCGCCTCGATGCGGCGCTGGCTGTCCTCCACCTCGGCCGGCGTCGCATGCTGGCTGACCGCCACGCGCGCGCATGAGGTGTCCAGCAGGCTCACGGCCTTGTCGGGCAGCTGCCGCGCAGGGATGTAGCGATGCGACAGCGTGACGGCGCTCTCGATCGCTTCGTCGAGCAGCTGCACGCGGTGGTGCTTCTCCAGCACGGTGGCCACGCCGCGCAGCATGAGCGTGGCCTTGTGCTCGTCGGGCTCGAGCACCTGCACCACCTGGAAGCGCCGGGTCAGGGCCGGGTCCTTCTCGATGTACTTCTTGTACTCGGCCCACGTCGTCGCGCCGATCGTGCGCAGGTTGCCGCGCGCCAGCGCGGGCTTCAGCAGGTTGGCCGCGTCGCCGGTGCCGGCCGCGCCGCCCGCGCCCACCAGCGTGTGGACCTCGTCGATGAACAGGATGATCGGCTTGGGGCTGGACTGCACTTCGTCGATGACCTGGCGCAGGCGCTGCTCGAACTCGCCCTTCATGCTGGCGCCGGCCTGCAGCAGGCCGAGGTCCAGCGACAGCAGCGAGACCTCCTTCAGCTGCGGCGGCACGTCGCCGCGGGCCAGCCGCTGCGCGAAGCCCTCGACGACGGCCGTCTTGCCCACGCCCGCCTCGCCGGTCAGGATGGGGTTGTTCTGGCGCCGGCGCATCAGGATGTCGACGATCTGCCGGATCTCCTCGTCGCGCCCGTTCAC
>Ga0247822_10002453_pt1 | contig 11821 bp, 9 predicted proteins | sample 13C_Cellulose_Da_FD_192423 | JGI IMG/M metagenome (GOLD analysis project Ga0247822, IMG submission 192423) | Soil microbial communities from agricultural site in Penn Yan, New York, United States - 13C_Cellulose_Day30 | ecosystem: Environmental > Terrestrial > Soil > Agricultural land | place...
CTTAAGAAGTTCTGTCAGTGTCCAGGTTACATCGCCGGCACCCCCAGCCGTAGGGTTATCACCCATGTCGCTGATCATAAAGGGATGTTTGTCGCTGGCGATCGCGGTATCCAGCGCTTCCTTCAAGGGTGCAGTCGGCGCAATAAAATTAAATTGTCTGCGTACGGCCCAGAAGTTGCTGGCGAGATCCTCGGCGGTGGAACGTGTGGCGAGCTCGTCATCGCCAGTGACCATTACAACGGCATGGTTACGCGGTTCATCCGCCCAGGCATAACCAATCCATATTGCCGCATCTACGATTCCCTGCTTAACTGCGGCAGGAGCAACGCGGGCATAAAGACTCTTTCCCGGATCGACACGCGTGCTCGTCTTTTCTCCCGGGAGGAGGATCGGCACGTTCACATAGGCCTTGAATGCAGGTTTGCCCTTTCCTTTCTCAAGACGCATGAGTAAGTTGTCGACAGTTCTTTTACGCGATTGCATGGCGTCTTCGTGTGGCGCCATTCGATAGCAGGTTATCAGATCACTTTCCTCAGCAAGCAGATGTGACACATTGCCGTGCAGGTCCATAGAAGTAGAGATCAGTGTATTGTATCCGATAACCTCGCGAACGCGCCTGATCATGTCGCCCTCCGGATCATCAAGGCCCTGAACACTCATAGCGCCATGGATATCGAAGAAAAGACCATCATAGGGGACGTTGCTTTTTAGTCTTGCAAGCATTTTTTCCATCAGCGATTCATAGGCTTCGCGGGTGACAATACCACCCGGAATTGCCCGTCCGACTAAAGCCGGAAACCATTGAGCCCGTTTGTAATCCGGTGAATCGACGGCCAGGAAACTGTACGAAGTGAGAATTGTATCCCCCGCTCGCACATGGAATGCCGCTTCATCTGTCGTTGCAGGCGAAAACGTCGATGACTCGATGGCAAGTCCTGCAATGGCGATGCGAGGCAATGCATTGGCAGTCGTCCCGGCAGGCTTTTTTGATTTGCTGCATGAAACGATGAATACAATCAGTGAGCAATAGGCGAGAAGGCGCAACATTTCCGACTTGGAGTTTATACTAAGATACCGAATTTACCGAATGTTGGACAGCCACCAACCGGCCGGGTTTTTGCGTACCTTTAGTCTTAGAGAAAATACCGTATGAGCGATCATCTGGAACATCAACTCGAGCGACGAAAAATCAAACCGACGGCCATGCGCTTGCTGGTCCTGGATTTCTTCCGTCATAATGATCATGCGATAAGCCTGAAGGATCTGGAGAATGGACTGGAATCAACGGATCGTGTTACGCTATTCAGAACGCTCAAGACTTTCGAGGAACACAAAATCATACATAGCATTGATGACGGTTCCGGTGCCGTGAAATATGCTATATGCGGTGATAATTGTGAATGTGACTATCCTAGAGACGCCCACGTTCATTTTCACTGCCGCGTTTGTAATGAGACGCAGTGCCTTCCCAAAGTCAAAGTTCCTCCGATTACACTGCCAGTCAACTATTTACCTGAGGAAGCGAACGTTGTGGTGAAAGGTGTTTGCGCCAGGTGCAAGGCCCAATAATGCAATTTACTTGCACCTTCCTGCCCGGTACCTTTGGTTCACCTTAGCGGCAATTCTTAACGTCGCTATAATCGTGGTGAAACGATGGAAAGACGCGAAGAAAAGACATCCAGGGGCAACATAACAGAGCAGAAGGGTACTAAGCAAGAAACCAACGCGAATGCGTCAAAGGGCTCGCATTCACACCATGCTGAAGGATGTTGTCATGACGATCATCAACACGACAACACGCTCCACGCTCCGGTCCCAAAGGGTAATGTCGAGGGTAATAGTCGACCGAATGACAAACACGATCATGACCACGACCACGATCATGATCACGGCGGCAACGCGGGGGCTGGGGGCCTGTTTGCAACTCTGACTTCTCCGTGGGTATCTGCTGTCACCAGTTTAGTCATGCTTCTGTTCGGGCTCGTTCTCGATCATGTAATCGCGCCATCATGGTTTGAAGGTTATAGTCGATTGATCTGGTACGGTGTAGCCTATTTGCCCGTGGGTCTGCCCATCCTGATCCGTGGTGTGAAGCTTGCGTTTCGGGGCCAACTGTTCACCGAATTCTTATTGATGAGCCTGGCAACCATTGGCGCATTCTACTTAATGGAGTATCCTGAAGGAGTCGCGGTGATGGTTTTCTACGCAATCGGTGAGCTATTCCAGGATGCAGCGGTGAACCGCGCGAAGCGAAGCATCAAGGCCCTGCTCGATGTGAGACCAGATGTTGCCCTTGTATTAAGAAACAATGAATACGTTACCGTTGATCCGACGACTGTTGAAGTTGGTGAAACGATTCGGGTCCGACCCGGAGATCGTGTGCCTCTCGATGGTGTGATGTTCAGTGATGGCAGTTCCTTTAACACCGCCGCGCTTACCGGAGAAAGCAAGCCTGTTTACATTGACAAAGATGGAAAGGTACTTGCTGGAATGATAAACGAGGACCGCCTGGCGGATGTTCGCGTGACGAAGCGGTTCAACGAGAGTTCATTGGCGCGCATTCTAACCTTGGTGCAAAGCGCACAGGGACGTAAAGCGAAGACTGAACTTTTCATCCGAAGATTTGCCCGTGTGTATACACCTATCGTTGTGCTATTGGCCGTGGCGCTAACATTATTGCCGTACTTCTTTGTTGACGTCTACCACTTTCATGACTGGTTGTATCGCGCGCTGATATTTTTGGTGATCTCGTGTCCGTGCGCGTTGGTCGTGGCAATACCCCTTGGATACTTTGGCGGCATAGGAGCAGGCTCACGCAACGGTATTTTGATCAAAGGCTCAAGTTACCTGGATCGCCTGACACGTATTGGCACCGTTGTGATGGACAAAACGGGCACATTAACGAAAGGCGTGTTCAAAGTACAGGAAGTTGTTGCTGCGGGAGCCGATCAATCCTGGCTTCAACTGGCGGCGGCGATAGAAGCCCATTCGAGTCATCCGGCAGCAAAAGCTGTCGTTGATTACGTTTCAGCTACAGGAACTGCTCCGCTCTCATCCGACTTGAAAGACCTTACCGAAATTCGTGGACGCGGACTGAGTGGAATGGTGAATGGCCGGTATGTTTTGGCCGGCAACGCAGCACTGATGAAAGAATACAACGTTCCGATTAAGGATCAGTCGTCCGTAGCAGATACAATTGTTATGGTAGCTGTGGACGGGCAGTATGCCGGGCACCTGGTCATTGCTGACGAGGTCAAAGCCGACGCGGCAAAGTCTGTTTCGCAGCTGCACGACATGGGAATTACAACGGTGATGCTAAGCGGTGACAAGCAGTCCGTCGTGGATAAGGTAGCGAAACAGGTAGGTATCTCAAGGGCATATGGCAATCTGTTGCCCGAAGACAAAGTGAAACAGGTTGAGGGATTAATGCATGGGTCTGACACGGCGTTGGCATTTGTGGGCGATGGCATCAATGATGCTCCGGTACTTGCATTAAGTGATGTGGGGATGGCAATGGGAGGACTTGGAAGTGAGGCAGCTATCGAAACGGCGGACGTGGTGATCCAAACCGATCAACCATCTAAAATCGCTATGGCTATACGCATCGGGAAAGCGACGAATCGAATTGTCTGGCAAAACATCGGCCTTGCATTTGGTGTAAAGGTCATTGTTATGGCATTTGGTGCCTGGGGTGTAGCATCTATGTGGGAAGCGGTATTTGCCGACGTTGGTGTTGCGCTTCTGGCCATCGTAAATGCTGTGCGCATTCAGCGAATGAATTTTGAACCTTAACTTTTCTAACTTGCGCCGTGCGCCTGGACATTAATGACTTTTTGAATCTTCGTCACCAGCTGCCGGTTGTTGATGTTCGTTCCGAAAGTGAATATCATCAGGGTCATATACCCGAAGTCCACAACATTCCGGTGCTGAAAGACAGCGAACGCCATCAGGTAGGCATCGATTACAAACAGAAAGGTCAATCGGAAGCCATAAGGACGGGATTCAGACTGGTAGGACCAAGGCTCGCGAACATCATTGACGAATCGGCGGCACTGGGCAATGAGATCATTGTTCATTGCTGGCGCGGTGGAATGCGGTCATCGAATTTTTGCGGATTCGTTGAAATGGCCAGGCAAAAAACCCATCAGCTGGAAGGTGGGTACAAGTCTTACCGTAACAAAGTACACGAATCATTCAAGGAACCTCTTAAGCTGATTGTGGTTGGGGGTTGCACTGGAAGTGGTAAGAGTGATATCCTTAGAAAACTTGTTGAATACGGTGAGCAGGTTATCGACCTGGAGCGCCTGGCAAATCACAAAGGCTCTGTGTTCGGTGGTTTACTGATGCCGCCACAGCCGACAACTGAGCAGTTCGAAAATAACCTGTTCGAAGTGTTGTCGCGGTTAGATTGGTCAAAACGCATTTGGATCGAAGATGAATCGCTCGCCGTTGGAAGAATATTTTTACCTGAAGCCTTTTGGCAGCAAATGAATACGCAGCCCGTTGTCGAAGTGATATTGGGGAAGGAGCAAAGGATCAATCGACTCGTGGATGAATACGGACCTGCCGACCGCGATGCATTCCTGGAGGCAATGATTCGGATCACAAAGAAGCTTGGTGGCCAGCACTTCAATGCGGCAAAGGAGCGGCTTATCTCGGGCGATATGGCCGCTACAATCGACATTCTGCTCAACTATTATGATAAAGCGTACCTTGCGGGCCTTGCGAACAAAAAATCACGATTGACAGGTAAGTTCACGTGGGATGGTAAGGATCTGGATGCGATCGCACACGAGCTGCTACAAATGGATGGCAACAAATAAAATCAAACTGATCTTATGACGCTGGACGTTCAAAACACGGAACAGATACGACTCACGCAATACAGCCACGGCGCAGGTTGTGGTTGTAAGATCGCGCCATCGGTTCTTGAAAAGATGCTTCATAGCGACATCCCGAAGCCATTGTTCCCCAACTTGCTTGTTGGCAATGAGTCGAAGGACGATGCGGCGGTATTTGATATTGGTGATGGCACCTGCATCATCAGCACAACTGACTTTTTTATGCCGATCGTTGACGATCCAAAGACGTTCGGCGCTATTGCATCTGTCAATGCCATAAGCGACGTGTATGCCATGGGTGGTGAGCCGATTATGGCGATTGCTATTCTGGGGTGGCCCATAAACAAGATCCCGCCGGAAGTAGCGCGTGAAGTACTCGAGGGAAGTCGAAAAGTATGTGAGCAAGCAGGCATACCGTTGGCTGGCGGGCATAGTATAGATTGCCCCGAGCCGGTATTTGGCTTAGCCGTAACGGGGAAACTTAGTAAGGAGCACCTGAAACAGAACAACACCGCACAGCCCGGCGACTTACTCTACCTTACTAAACCTTTGGGTATCGGGATCGTAACAACGGCTCAGAAGAAGGGCATTGTTCAACAGGAACATTACGATCTGGCCGTTAAGACCATGCTTACTCTTAACATGTTGGGATCCAGACTTGGAAGGTTAGCGTATGTACATGCGCTCACCGATGTAACCGGATTTGGGCTGCTGGGTCACTTATCTGAAGTATGTGAAGGCAGCAACGTTCATGCTCAGATCTCATTCGATAATATTCCACGCTTTCCTTTTCTTCAGGATTATATCTCTCAAAAGAGTGTGCCAGGTGGGACAACCAGGAACTGGGATAGTTATGGGCACAAAGTAAATAAGATCGGAGACTTCGAACGTTCAGTGCTGGCCGATCCGCAAACGAGCGGAGGTCTTCTGATCACGGTCGATCCTGCTTTTCAACATGAGTTCGAAGCAGAGATGGAACGGTTGGGCTATACACTGAAGCCGTTTGGATCACTGCAGTCATCTGGCAGGACACTTATCGAGGTTCACGCGTAATCGAATCAGCGACGGAAGTGGAAGGTCTCGGAGAGAGCACTTTAGTATTGAAAACTCCCGTGCACGACGATCAGCCGGTATCCCGGGCAAGACCCGTCGACTGGTGTCTCTGGTATCACAGACGCATCATTCTTCTTATTTCTTCTTTCGTGTTACGACCAGATTGGCAAAGCTGGCGTTACTTCCGTTTCCTGTCCATAGGGCAATCTTTCCCGTGCTTGCGTCAGTAAGCCGTGTTACCTGCAGGCTCGGAGACGCGGAATTGTTTACATAGACGCTAACATTCTTGCCGTCGACCACGACCTTTGCATGAAACCACTCATCGGCATCAGGTACCGGAGATACCTTGTTTTCGTACTTGCCCGGATGCTGCTCACGAAGCTTATCCCATGGATAGTCCGGATGTGAAATGTATTGCACGGCACGACGTCTCCTGGCGGTGTCGGCATTCATGAAATTGAATGGTCTGAAATATATTGCGTCGTAGTGACTTCTGTCCTGTACCAAAAAGGCAATGCCGACAAAGCTCTGCTGCATCACGTTCCGACCCTTTACATCGAACTCGATCGTGCCGTTGTCAAATTGTATGTCGTTGCATATTGCCAGTCCATCGCCCTCTGCCTCGCTGAGCTTTATAATCTGGCGTCCGTTTTCGGCCACCGATTCAGCTTTTCTATTCTCCACTGTAAAATGTGAGAGATCCTTAAAGTCGACTTTTGTTTGCGCGAATGTTGAGCAAAACACGAGCAGAGCGAACAACGTGAATTTGGTTTTCATAATGCTGGGTTCTTTAGATGCAATATCTTGTACCTGGTAAATTTGTTGCGGCAGATTAAATTCATAAGTAGTAATCTGTGTTGTACAGTCATTACTATATCGGTCGGTTAAATTTGATAACGACCCTGAGTCAAAAGACGTAAAAACACTTCGAAAAGGTTTACTTTCGGTAATTCAAATCTGCGCCAAAACCGTTCAAGAAAGTATTCATAGGCGTTTATGACCAAACCTGATAACGAACTGCACCTGCTTGAATGCCTCAACCTTATTGAGGCAAAGCTGAATCGCGGACACCGCGAAGGTTGGTCGAACTATGATTTTGACCGGCTCATTGAGGACATTCAGTCTGTGACAGGTGTCCGGCTGAGTCTGACCACATTGAAACGCGTGTCCGGTCGCATCAAGTACGATAGCTTTCCAACACACACCACGCTTAATACACTGGCGCGGTATATCGGGTATGAAGACTGGCGCGAATTTGTTCGCGAACAGGAGCGAAAGGTGGGTCAACCTGAGGCCGACACAACCAAACCTGCCAACGAAAATACAGCGGCCACTACCGATCACGTTGAACCAATAGCACAAGCAGCTGTAGGGCCTGTAGGCGGCAGCGACCAAACTGTTGAAAGTACGTTGGCTCGTAAGCCGGTTTACGGCTATAGAGGTCTAATGTGGTCCGCTGCTGCGATTCCATTTCTTCTTGCCGTGTACCTGTTCATTGCATCACGCAAAAACAACCACTTCGACAGCGATCAGTTTTCGTTCCGCGCTGACAAGATGTACACTGTTGGCGTTCCCAACTCGGTAGTCTTTCATTACGACGCCACCCGCGTACCCAGCGACTCGGTGTTTATCGTGCAAACCTGGGATATCAGCAGAAAGGTACTGGTCGATCGCGATAAGCATGAGCACTCGGCAATCTATTACTACCCAGGATACTTCCGTACAAAACTTATTGTTGATGGAGACATCGTTAAGACACATGATGTTCAGATAGCCACTGATGGCTGGTTGTGCATGGTGGAACAGGAACCGCGCCCCTTGTATTTCTCCAGAGGTGAAGTTGAAAACGGCGACAGTGTAACGGTCGGGCTGGAGACACTAAAAAAATACAATCTCGAGGTTCATCCCAAACCTCCGCTAATCCGAATTTATAATGAGCGTGACCTGGGTACCCTCATGAACGACAACTTTGTGTTTGAAACAGAGCTCAGGAATCCTTTCAATGAAGGAACAAATCCGTGTCAGTTCGTGCAGGTTCTCGTTCAATGCAAAGATGACGTCATGATCATACCCCTTTCAGCGAAAGCATGTATTGGCGATCTCTTTTTGTACGCCTATGGTATAGGCATTGACAGCAAGCACGCTGACTTGTCTGGATTCGGATGCGATTTGCGCAATTGGGTAAAACTTCGCGTTGAATCGAAGAACAAACACCTCAGGTTCTTTGTGAACGGTAAAGCAGTTTATGAGGTTGACTTTCCGAATTCACCGACAGGTGTTGTGGGTGTACAATTACGATTTTGGGGACCCGCTTCTGTTAGGGGAACAAGATTTGAATCGCTGGATTCTGTGTACGCAATGCCCCCGTCCACTCATCAACTTGCCGCACAATAACTATTGCTTCGATTTCGAATCAACCTTTACCTTTTCGGAAGTTAACCGGTGTACAAGAATTGCTACGCGCGTTTCTATCTCATCAAGTGTATTGAGGCTGATGAATTCCTGAGGAGCATGTGCACCACCTCCCATGGCGCCCAGGCCATCGAGGCAATCGAGATATTGGGCAATGAATGAAATATCACCTGCGCCTCGCTTGCCCGGATCCCATGGCATTACTTCTCCCTGTCCCAGGTCCAAACTTACCTGGCTTAATTTTTTCAGTACCTGCATGTTGCCATCAGTAGGCGGCATGGACGGATATCCGTCTGTAAAAATGATTTCGGAAGTAGTTTGAGGGAGGCTTTGCGCTACGATCGCTTTCATCTTTTCGCGGGCGCGTGCTTTCTGATCTTCTGAGATAAAGCGCAAGTCGCCGTTCACGACAACTGTATTGGCGACAATATTGTCTTTGCCTGATACGTCGCCTTCCGTTCCGGTAGTGTCTGCGTTGACAATTGTACCACCCATAAATATCCCCGGATTGTATGTGAGATACTGTTCCTGCAATTCGGAATAAAAGCGATTAAGTATCCGCGACGCTTCGTAAATGGCGCCGGCCCCAACTCCCTCCGTGAAGACTCCGGATGAATGCGCCTGACGGCCTTTCACTTTAAGCTGCCATCCACTGCTTCCGCGGCGCGCGACGGTTGCGTAGTTAAAACCTGTTCCCGTCTCAAAGCAAAGCGCGATGTCACTGCGTTTTGCCGCTTCGATGATATCACGTCTGCTGATGTCGAGTGGTCGGCCCGCAGCCTCCTCATCTCCATGTAAAATCACAATGACCTGACGGTCTTTTAATAGTCCCGCTTCGTGGAGTGCTTTGAGCGCATATAACATGACCATATTTCCACCCTTCATATCGTTCGCACCTGGTCCGTGGGCTACCGAGTCCTTCTGTTCCCATTTCTGAAACAGGCTTTCCGGCTCGAACACTGTATCGATGTGACCGATCAGCAGGATGCGTTTTCCTTTTTTGCCCTTGATTTCGCCAATGAGATGACCGGCACGTTGCATCTCTGATGGCATGTCGACCCATTGGGTGGTGAACCCTATGTCATTGAGAAACTTTTGATAGATGGCGCCCACCCGGCGTATGCCCTCAACGTTGTACGTGCCGCTGTTAATGTTTACAGTTTGCTCGAGGAACTTAATGGATTCGGTTTGATAACCCTGGATGAGTTTAACCAGTTGTCGTTCGTCTTTGCTCAGGCCCTGAGCAAAGAGACAAAGAGAAGAGACACAAAAGAATGTGGTGAGTAAAGACTTATTCATTTTGACTGAAGGTTCAGGTTCAGTCCAATATATCGCTTTTCAGTTTAATGTGCAGCACAGTAAAATGACCGGGTTGATCAGAACAGTCGCGCAAGAACGTTCGTGACAACTTCAACATATATGTTGGTTGATTGAAATGCTGCTTGTTTTGCCACCATGGAAGTGTGGGGCATGATCGATGGAACGAGGTTTTGTCCGCTTACTTCCTGCGAGAGAAATATAGAGACGATGATGGCGACAACAATTCCACCAGCGATAAGACCTGCGCGAAAACGCTCGCGGCCATTCGTTGCGTTTTGTACCGGGTTAGTGAGTTGTGCTTTCATATTCGTTTCGATTATGATGTAAATAACGGTGCTACGAGTGCCCCTGGCCAGGGTAAAAAGGCCGTTTCAGGCCCCCGGTAGGCGAACGACGGCACTGGGGCGGTGAATACTCCCGCCGCCGGAACTCATTAATAGATATTTGTCAGGCAGACATGTAATGCTTGTGTCCGGGAGCAACGTGGATAAAATGGATGCCAGGTGACACGTTGAGCGCGGATCGTAACACACAACGCACACCTAATAGGTTATCAGGTTTAGCGCGACATTCCAATACCGACGATCCTGCAATGGGACCATGAATCCGAATAAAGTCGGAATCGTTGTGCATGTCCCTGCGGCGGATGTAGCTTTAAAGATCAACTCTTAACACAACATTCACTTACTCTATGCATTATCAGAAATTTCTACTTCAAATCACGCCACTATGTATAGCCGCTGCGCTCACCGGTTGTAAGTCCGGAGATCAGAAAACGGAAAACTCAGCTGCTTCCGACACGGTCAAGACGTCGACGGTAATCGTTCCTCCTAAAACTTTTACGTCTGGCGTCGAAGGTCCTGCCGTGGATGCAAACGGAGTATTGTATGCCGTGAACTTTGCCAGCGAAGGAACCATTGGAATGCTTGATGCACAAGAGAATGCTTCGCTGTTTGTAACCTTACCCGAGGGCAGTGTTGGAAACGGCATCCGCTTTAGCAGCAAAGGAGAGATGTTCATTGCTGATTATCCGAAGCATAATATCCTTAAGGTCGATATGGCTTCAAAGGCGATCTCTGTGTTTGCTCACGAAGACAAGATGAATCAACCGAATGATATCGCTATCGACGATCAGGACCGGATCTATGCCAGTGATCCCAACTGGAAAGAGAACACCGGCAACTTGTGGAGGATAGACGCAGACGGCAAGGTGACCTTATTAGAAGATAGTATGGGCACAAGTAATGGAGTTGAAGTGAGTCCGGACAACAAAACGCTCTATGTTAATGAGTCGGCGCAACGGAACGTCTGGGCGTACGATCTCGCTCCGGACGGAAGTATATCCAATAAACGCATCCTTATCACTTTCCCTGACTTTGGAATGGATGGAATGCGTTGTGATGAAGCCGGAAACCTGTACATCGCCAGATACGGAAAGGGCACAGTGGCCGTGGTCAGTCCTGAGGGACAGGTTTTGTACGAGGTGACGCTCACGGGTAAGAGCCCAACGAACGTGGCCTTTGGCGGACCAGATGGTAAAACGGTTTATGTGACGCTGCAGGATCAGGGGAATATCGAGAAGTTCGAGGCGCTTCTACCCGGCCGTGCCTGGAGATTGTCTCATTCAAAATAATCGCGCACTCTAAAATCCACATCAGGAGTGAGATAAGGATACAGCCTGAACGTTGTAAGGGACGTTCAGGCTGTTTTGTTTGATTACATTATTCTTTGCGCTTTGCTCTGAAGGTGCCATTCGGCTGAACAAATACGGCCTCGCTGTATTTCCCGGCTGTCTCTACAAATTCCACTCTGAAGCCGGCGAGATTCTTAAGCGTAAACTTATCGTGTCCGGCAAACACCAGGTCATATTCCGGCTGCCCGGGAACGGTAAGAGCCAGACCTTTGCCCTTTATATAGAAGCGGGCAATCACGCCGGCCAGTTCATACGATCCAACGTATCGGCTAAGCGTTGACTCGTCCAGCGGTACGGCTTTGTTTGCGCGGGTAAATACGAATGCATCGAGTGTCGGCTCAAGCTTGAGTGACACACTTGCGATCTCTCCCATATCGTTGCCGGAGAAGTTAAACTTTGTGTCAAGCATATTGGCTGTATCGGCCTTGCCATCCCTGACTGGAAATGCGTCGAAGACATCGAAGTGCCGATGCCTCAGCCACGCACGCTGCAATTTAAATAC
>Ga0247822_10002455_pt1 | contig 11809 bp, 7 predicted proteins | sample 13C_Cellulose_Da_FD_192423 | JGI IMG/M metagenome (GOLD analysis project Ga0247822, IMG submission 192423) | Soil microbial communities from agricultural site in Penn Yan, New York, United States - 13C_Cellulose_Day30 | ecosystem: Environmental > Terrestrial > Soil > Agricultural land | place...
ACGGCAAACACGGCAGTAAGGGCGGCACCGCCAAGCAGTGCCACCTTGAGGGATAGAGAACGAGTTCGCATGAAGAGCCGCTCCTCCGGCCTTGGAGACTTCTGTCGTGCCTAGTGGAGCGGCAGCAGTCGTTAATTAACTTTCAACCATGATTGCTGTTCGGCGCGCCCGTCCTGGGCCGCGCCGAACGCGTCGCGGCACTAGAACTCGGCCCATTCCTTCGCCACGGCGGCGTTGCCGTCGAGATAGTTGCGGGCCGCCGCCTTCACCCTCTGCTGGAGGGCCTGCACCGAACCTGGCCGGGGCATCTCGGGCGCCGGCATGGCCGGACCGTCCCCGATCGAGAACACGTCGACGATCCGGTCGAGCTCGTTGGCCTGCCCCTCGGTCTGCTCGATCGCCGCGTTGGTCTGCTCGACCAGTGCCGCGTTCTGCTGGGTCATCTCGTCGAGCGTGCGGACCGCAACGTTGACCTCCTCGATCGAGGAGGCCTGCGCCCGGCTCTCGCCGGCAATGCCCTGCAACAGTTCGTAGTTGGTGCGCGCACCCTCGAGCATGACCCCGAGCTTGGCGGCCGCCTCGGCCACCAGCCTTGAGCCACCGGCGACCTCCGTCCCCGATTGCTCGATCAGCGCCTTCACCTCGCTCGAGGCGCTCGCCGCCGATTGCGCCAGCCGCCGCACCTCGACCGCGACCACAGCAAAGCCCTTGCCCGCGTCGCCGGCCCGCGCCGCTTCCACCGATGCGTTGAGCGCCAGCAGATTGGTCTGGAACGCGATATCGTCGATCATTCCGATGATGTTGGAGATCTTGGCCGAGCTCTGCGTGATCCGCTCCATCGCGGCAGTCGCCTCGCGCATTACCTCGCCGCCCTGCTCGGCGGTTCGCGATACGTCAGCGGCGTTGCTGCTCGCCGACTCGGCGCGCTTGGCATTCTCCAGCACCGTCACCGCCAGCTGTTCCATAGCCGCCGAGGTCTCTTCGATCGTCGCGGCCTGCTTGGTGGTCCGCTCGGACAGGTCGTTGGCGCCCGACAGGATTTCCCCCGTCGCCACCTTCAGCGAACGCGAGGTCGATCGCAGGTTGCTTACGACATCGGTCAGCCGGTCGCCGACCGCATTGGCATCGTCCTTGAGCCTGAGGAACGCCCCCTCGTACTCGCCCTCGACGCGTTGCGTCAGGTCCGTGTTGGCCAGCGCATTGAGCACGCCGCCGGTCTCGGTCAGCCCCCGCTCGACAGTGTCGAACAGCCCGTTGAAGGCCCGCGCGATGCCGGCGAGGCTCTCATCGTCGAAATCGGTGGGCAGCCGGCCGCTGAAATCACCGCGCATCGCCGCACCGGTATACTCGGCCAGCAGCGCCCCAAGGCGGTTGCCCTTCTCCTGCCGCACCCGCTCCACTTCCGCCGCGGCATCACCCTCGGCCGTCATCTGCGCCCGGCTGATCAGCGCGGCACGGAAGTCCGCCAGCACGTCGCCCAGCATCGCCATCTCCGTGACGATGCCGCCACGCGCCGCCGCGACCTCCAGGTCGCCGCTCGACAGGCGCTTGAACCCGGCCGTCATGCCGGCGAGCGGCCTGAGGAACAGGATGTTGGAAAGGACCAGCGTCGCGATGGCGAGGAGGACGATCATCCCCAGCCCCACCACGCTCGCGATATCGCTCAACCGGGCCGTCTGCGCTGCCTCGGCCATCACGTCGCCATTGGCGGCCTCGATCGCGTCGGACACGGCGCTCAGCCGGTCTTCGAGCGCCTTGAACGCCTCGTTGAAGCCCGGCAGCGCCGCTTTGGCGCCCCCCAGGTTGCCGCTCGCTACCGAACTGACCACGTGCTCTGCCGACTCGAGATAGGCATTGAGCGGTTCCGACACCGATCCCACCGCATCGATCACCGATTGCGGCACCGCGAGGCTGGCTTCCGCCCCCACCGCTTCGCGCATCTCGGTCCCATACTCGGCGATCTCGGTACCGGCTTCCGCCAGCCCGTTCGCATCGTAGGTGATGCCGGAGTACATCGCCCGGTACACCACGCCGCGCAGCCCGTCATGGAGCATGTCGGCGGTCATGTGGGCCCGAAGCGCGCTCATGATGGCGGCCGAGTCTCGCGACGCTTGCTGGAAGCTCTGCGACACCATGAACGTCATCGCCGAGTAGATGCCGCCGATCACGACGATCACCACGCCCAGCGCAAGCACGACCACTCTGGTCGGAATGCCCTTGCCGAGCACCTGACCCAACCCGAACACCATTCCGAACCTCCTGGTTCTCTGCGCGGCAATGACCAGCCTTTGGAAAAACGCTTAGGGGGTTATGGTTAATGCATCGTTTCCGGTGGCGGCTCCGCCTAGAATTCGGCCCAGTCGTCGGACTTGTTGGCCGTGCTTCCGTGGCTGAAGTAGCTCTTGCCACCGTCATATTCCGCGCCGGTCACGTCTCTGGCGCCGCGTATCCAGTTCGGCCGCAGTGAACAATTACTGTTCACCTGCCCAATACTGCACGGGGAGGATCGAGGGGAGAAGGAGGGGCATGGCGCCCTGACCTCCTCCCCCTCGGTTGGGCTAGAACTCCGCCCACTCGTCGGACTTGATCGCTGCGTTGCCGGAGCTGAGATAGGTCCTCGCCGCAGCCTGCACCTTCTGCCGGCTGACGGCGCCGTCCCTCCGCTGCGGAGCGACAGCCTCGTCCCGTCCGTCGAGGGTGAACACCGCCACGATCCGGTCGAGCTCGGTGGCCTGCGTCTCGGTCTGCTCGATGGCAGCGTTGATCTCTTCCACTAGGGCGGCGTTGTGCTGGGTCATCTCGTCCATCTGGCGCACCGCGGTGTTCACCTCCTCGATCGCCGAGGCCTGCTCGCGGCTGTCGCGAGCAATGCCTTCGAGCAGTTCGCGATTGCCGCGGACCGCGACGAGCATCGCCTCGAGCTTGCCTGCGGCGTCGGCGACGAGCTTGGAGCCCGCCTGCACCTCTGTGCCGGATTGCTCGATGAGCGCCTTGACCTCGCTCGAAGCCTCGGCCGCCGACTGGGCCAGCCGCCGGACCTCCACCGCCACCACGGCGAAGCCCTTGCCGGCTTCACCCGCCCGCGCCGCTTCCACTGACGCGTTGAGGGCCAGTAGGTTCGTCTGGAAGGCGATGTCGTCGATAAGCCCGATGATGTTGGAGATTTTCGCCGAGCTGTCGGTGATCCGGCCCATCGCGTCGTTGGCCTGCAGCATCACGGCTCCCCCCTCCTCTGCCGCGTTCGTCACCTGGCCGGCATTGTCTGAGGCGCCGGCGGCGCGCTGCGCGTTGGCGAGGACCGTGGTCGCGAGCTGCTCCATGGCCGCCGACGTCTCCTCGATCGTCGCCGCCTGCTTGGTGGTGCGCTCGCTGAGGTCGTTCGCTCCGGCGAGGATCTCGCCGGTCGCATTCTTGAGGTCGAACGAGGTCTTCTGCAGCTGGCCGACGATGTCGGTCAGCTTCTCGGCGACAGTGTTGGTGCTGTCCTTGAGGCGCGCGAACTCACCCTGGTACGCCCCTTCCATGCGACGCGTCAGGTCGGCATGGGCCAGCGCCGAAAGCACATCTCCCGCCTGGCTCAGGCCCGATGCAACGGTGTCCATCAGCCCGTTGAAGTTGGAGGCGATACGCCGGATGTCGCCGTCCGTGAACTCGGCATCGATGCGCTTGCTGAGGTCACCGCGCAGCGTAGCCGCCACCACCGCGTCGAACTCGTCCTGGAAGCCCTGCATCACGGCCGCACGCTCCGCTGCCTTCTGGTGCCGGGTGCGCTCGTCCTCGTTCATCTCGGCGACCCGGATGCCGTTCTCCTTGAACACCTGCACGGCCGCGGCCATCTGGCCGATCTCGTTCTTCTCGCCGGCATAGGGGACCTCGGTGGTGAAGTCGCCCTCCGCGATACGCGCCATCGTGTGAGTCACACGAGTCAGCGGCCGCGACACATAGCGTGTGCCGACATAAAGGGCCGCGCCCACCCCGGCGAGGAGTCCGAGCAGCGTCGCGCCGATCATCGCCGGTACGATCAGCCCCTGGAAGGCATGGAGCTGCTCCTCGATGGCGGCGAAGTTGGCCTGGTCCTGCTCGACCAGCGCGTCGATCTCGGCCTGATAGGCCTTGCGGTTGGCGCGGTTGGCCTCGTTGTTGCCCTGGTCGTTGGCCTGCCGTGGGTCGATCGTGCCCAGCCGCGCCGTCTCCGCGCGGAACTCACGGAACTCGGCGGAACGGGCGACGACCTTCTCGAAGGCCTCGAGCCCCTCGGGTGTCACCAGCGGACGCCAGGCGGCGAGGTGCGCGTCGATCTTGTCGAGCGACTTGAGTATCCCCTCGCCGAAGGGCGCGGCCGCTTCGGTGTCCTTGGCCGCGTAGATGCCGCGCGCATCCATGACGACTGCCGTCACGAGGCGGTTGAGATGCTCGCCATTGTAGGCGCGCACCGCGGCCGCTTCGAGCTGCAGCATGCGGTCGGAGAAGGACAGCGTGGCGTAGACGGCAAGCCCGCCCAACAGCGACACGACCAGTCCCATGACGGCAACGATGAGAAATAGTCTCGTCCGGATCTTCATTTGTCGATTAGGCGCACGGCCTCCCCGAAGTCATTTGGACATGAGCAGGCCACTCCGGCGCAGGGTCCGGCAAACGGCTTGCGGTTGCTTGGTTGGTAGAATGCAGACGATAACCAGGCTCCGCCCCTCCTGCGGGCAGCGCGATTAATTTCTAGGCATTCCCTGCATGACAGCTAGGCTGTTTTGCTTAACGGCCGGTGAAGAGAAAATGCGAGCGGCCGCGAGCGCGTTGACGAAATGCTGAAAAGCAGAACGGGCGCCCCGTTGGGACGCCCGTTCAAAACAGAGTTCCGGCAGATGCCTTAGTGCGCGGTCGCGCCCGTACCGACCGAGGATTCGAGCAGCAGGTTGCGCCAGCTGTCGATTTCCTGCTGCAGGCGCATCTCTTCGTCGGCGGTGGTCGCCGCCTGCTGCGCGGTGAGACCGGCGGCAATCAGCCCTTCGATCTTGGCGCGGTCGAATTCGGCGATATCCTGCGCTTCTTCGGCGAGGATGGTGAACCCCTCCGGCGACACGTCGGCGAAGCCGCCACGCACATAGTAGACGTGGCTGATGCCGCCATTGTCCACCACGGTGATGAAGCCCGGCTTCATCGTCGTCATGAACGCGGCATGGTCGCCCAGCACGGTGAAATAGCCTTCGGCGCCCGGCACGGTGACCGACTTCACGGTCTCCGAGAAGAGCAACCGCTCGGGCGAGACGATCTCGAGTTTGACGCCTTCGGCCATGATCCTGCCTCGGAAAGAGTTCGGGTCCGCCTTTGCGGCGAACCCATCGTGTGGGTTGGTGCCCTTAGGCCGCGGCGGCCAGCTTCTGTGCCTTCTTCACCGCGTCCTCGATCGTGCCGACCATGTAGAACGCCGCTTCCGGCAGGTGGTCGTACTCGCCGTTCACCAGGCCCTTGAAGCCCTTGATGGTGTCTTCGAGCTGCACGAACACGCCCGGAGCGCCGGTGAAGGCCTCGGCCACGTGGAACGGCTGGCTCATGAAGCGCTCGACCTTACGGGCGCGCGCCACGGTCAGCTTGTCCTCTTCGGAAAGCTCGTCCATGCCCAGGATCGCGATGATGTCCTGGAGCGCCTTGTAGCGCTGCAGGATCTGCTGCACCTGGCGGGCGGTGTTGTAGTGCTCTTCGCCGACGATGTTGGCCGAGAGCATGCGCGAGGTGGAGTCCAGCGGATCCACGGCCGGGTAGATGCCCTTCTCGGAGATGGCGCGGTTCAGCGTCGTCGTCGAGTCGAGGTGGGCGAACGAGGTCGCCGGCGCCGGGTCGGTCAGGTCGTCGGCCGGCACGTAGATCGCCTGCACCGAAGTGATCGAGCCCTTGTTGGTGGTGGTGATGCGCTCCTGCAGCGCGCCCATGTCGGTCGCGAGCGTCGGCTGGTAACCCACCGCCGAAGGAATACGGCCGAGCAGAGCCGACATTTCGGCGCCCGCCTGGGTGAAGCGGAAGATGTTGTCCACGAAGAACAGCACGTCCTGGCCCTGGTCGCGGAAGTGCTCGGCGACGGTGAGGCCCGAAAGCGCAACGCGGGCACGGGCCCCCGGCGGCTCGTTCATCTGGCCGAACACCAGGGCGCACTTGGAGCCTTCGGTCGAGCCGCCGTGCTCCTTGGGGTCCTTGTTCACGCCCGATTCGATCATCTCGTGGTAGAGGTCGTTGCCCTCGCGGGTACGCTCACCCACGCCGGCGAACACCGAGTAACCACCGTGCGCCTTGGCGACGTTGTTGATCAGTTCCTGGATCAGCACGGTCTTGCCCACGCCGGCGCCGCCGAACAGGCCGATCTTGCCGCCACGAGCGTAGGGGGCGATCAGGTCCACGACCTTGATGCCGGTGACGAGGATCTGGGCTTCCGAGCTCTGCTCGGTGAAGCTCGGGGCCTCCTGGTGGATGGCGCGACGCGACGAGGTCTTGACCGGACCGGCTTCGTCGATCGGCTCGCCGATCACGTTCATGATGCGCCCGAGCGTCTCGTCGCCGACCGGCACCGAGATGGCTGCACCGGTGTCGACCACGGCGCTGCCGCGGACCAGACCTTCGGTCGTGTCCATGGCGATGGCGCGGACCGAGTTCTCACCCAGGTGCTGGGCAACTTCGAGCACCAGGCGGTTGCCGTTGTTGTCCGTCTCGAGGGCGTTCAGGATGGCGGGCAGGTGACCATCGAAGGTCACGTCCACCACGGCGCCGATCACCTGCGAGATCCGGCCGACCGACTTGCCGCCGGTGGCGACCGATGCGGTGGCGTCGGAGGCCTTGCGGGCCGGGGACTTCTTCGCGGCGGGAGCCTTTTCGGTCGCCGGGGCTTTTGCTGCAGTCGCTGCGCGGGCCATGTTGTTACCTCGTTCCTGCTAGAGCGCTTCCGCGCCCGAAATGATTTCGATGAGTTCTTTGGTGATCTGGGCCTGGCGCTGGCGGTTGTAGTTCAGCGTCAGCTTCTTGATCATTTCGCCCGCATTGCGCGTGGCGTTGTCCATGGCGCTCATCTGCGCCCCGAAGAAGGATGCGTTGTTCTCGAGCAGCGCGCGGAGCACCTGAACCGAGATGTTGCGCGGCAGGAGATCCTCGAGGATCGCCTCTTCGCTCGGCTCGTATTCGTAGATCAGCGTTTCGCCGGTCGGCGCTTCCGCCGTCTGGAGCTGCGCCGGGATCAGCTGCTGCGCCGTCGGCACCTGGCTGATCACGGACTTGAACTGCGCATAGAACAGCGTCGCGACGTCGAACTCGCCTGCGGCATACATCGCGAGGATCTTCTCGCCCACCAGCGACGCCTGCGCGAAGCCGATATTGCGGACCTCGCGGAAGCTGATCGCCTCGACGATCTTCTCACCCAGCGTGCGCTTCAGGATGTCGTTGCCCTTGCGGCCGACGGTGAGGATCTTCACCGTCTTGCCTTCGGCGAGCAGCTTGATCGCCGTATCGCGGGCAAGGCGCGCGATCGAGGAGTTGAAGCCGCCGGCAAGGCCGCGCTCACCCGTCGCGACGACGAGCAGGTGCACCTGGTCCTTGCCCGTGCCGCCCAGCAGCGCCGGAGCGTCCGCACGGCCGGCATACGCAGCGCCCAGCGCCGCGAGCACCTTGCCGATGCGCTCGGAATAGGGCCGCGCAGCGACGGCGGCTTCCTGAGCGCGACGCAGCTTGGCAGCGGCCACCATCTGCATGGCCTTGGTGATCTTCTGGGTCGATTTGACCGAGGCGATCCGGTTCTTGAGGTCCTTTAGCGAGGGCATCGGGCCGCTCTTACTCCTCTTGGTGAAGCCGGGAAGGTCCGCGGACCTTCCGCTTCGACTTCACGTCTAGGGTCAACGGGCGCGGCCCGGTCGGGGCCGCGCGTCGATCCGAAGGTGTTACGCGAACGTCTTCTTGAACGCCTCGATGGCGGACTTGAGCTTGGCGCGCAGGTCGTCCGACAGCGCCTTCTCCTTGGCGATCGCCTGGAGAATGTCGGCGTGCCTGGAACGGAGGTTCCCGAGCAGGCCGTTCTCGAACTCGCTGACCTTGTTGAGCGGCAGGTCGTCGAGGAAGCCCTGGCCGCCGGCAAAGATCACCGCGACTTCTTCTTCCGGCTTCAGCGGCGAGAACTGCGGCTGCTTGAGCAGCTCGGTGAGACGGGCGCCGCGGTTCAGCAGGCGCTGCGTGGCGGCGTCGAGGTCCGAACCGAACTGCGCGAAGGCAGCCATCTCGCGATACTGCGAGAGTTCGCCCTTGAGCGAGCCGGCAACCTGCTTCATCGCCTTGATCTGGGCGTTACCACCCACGCGGGACACCGAGATACCGACGTTCACGGCGGGACGGATACCCTGGAAGAAGAGGTTGGTCTCGAGGAAGATCTGGCCGTCGGTGATCGAGATCACGTTGGTCGGAATGTAGGCCGACACGTCGTTCGCCTGGGTCTCGATGACCGGGAGCGCCGTGAGCGAGCCGAGGCCATGCTCTTCGTTGAGCTTGGCGGCGCGCTCGAGCAGGCGCGAGTGCAGGTAGAACACGTCGCCCGGATAGGCTTCGCGGCCCGGCGGACGGCGCAGCAGCAGCGACATCTGGCGGTAGGCGACGGCCTGCTTGGAAAGGTCGTCATAGGCGATCACGGCGTGCATGCCGTTGTCGCGGAAGTACTCGCCGATCGCGGCGCCGGTCATCGGCGCGAGGAACTGCATCGGAGCCGGGTCCGAAGCGGTGGCCGCGATGACGATCGAGTACTCGAGGGCGCCGGCGTCTTCCAGCACCTTCACGAACTGCGCCACGGTCGAGCGCTTCTGGCCGACGGCGACGTAGATGCAGTAGAGCTTTTCCTGCTCCGAAGCACCGGCCGCATGGGCGGGCTTCTGGTTGAGGAACGTGTCGAGGATCACGGCGGTCTTGCCGGTCTGGCGGTCGCCAATGATCAGCTCGCGCTGGCCGCGGCCGATCGGGATCAGGGCGTCGATGGCCTTGATGCCGGTGGACATGGGCTCGTGCACGGACTTGCGCGGCAGGATGCCCGGGGCCTTCACGTCGACGCGGCGACGCTCGGTGTACTGGAGCGGACCCTTGCCGTCGATCGGGTTGCCGAGCGCGTCGACGACGCGGCCGAGCAAGCCCTTGCCGACCGGGGTGTCAACGATGGCGCCGGTACGCTTGGCGACGTCGCCTTCCTTGATGCCGCGGTCATTGCCGAACAGCACGACGCCGACATTGTCGGTTTCGAGGTTCAGGGCCATGCCCTTGATGCCGCCCGGGAACTCGACGAGCTCACCGGCCTGCACGTTGTCGAGGCCGAAAACGCGGGCGATACCGTCGCCGACGCTCAGCACCTGGCCGACCTCGGATACCTCGGCTTCCTGACCGAAATTCTGAATCTGCTCCTTGAGGATCGCAGAGATTTCCGCGGCTTTGATATCCATTATCCGACCTCTTTCATCGCGATCTTCATCGCCGTGAGCTTGGTTTTGAGTGAGCTGTCGATCATCTGGCTGCCGACCTTGACCACGAGGCCACCGATCAGGCTGGAGTCGACATGTTGGTTGAGCGTGACGGACTTGCCGATCTTCGCCTTGAGCGTATCGGCCAGTGCCTTGGCCTGGGCTGCACTGAGCGCAACGGCCGAAGTAACGTCGGCGGTGACTTCACCGCGATGCGCGGCAGCCCGCTCCTTGAACGCGGCGACGATCGCCGGCAGCGCAAAGAGGCGCCCGTTACGTGCCACGACCTTGACGAAGTTGCCGACCGTGGTGTGCGCCTTGGCCCGCTCGAGCACGGCGTGCATTGCCTGTGCCTTCTCCTCGGTGTTGATCACCGGGGAGCGCAGGAACCGCGCAAAGTCGATATTTTCTTCGGCAAGAGCGAGAAGCTTATCCAGCCCCTGCTCGACTGCGGCGACGGACTTGTCGGCCTCGGCCAGTTCGAACAGCGCTGCCGCATACGGCCGCGCGATCTGGGAAAGCACTGAATCCTGCGCTGCCAATGCCCCGTCATCCTCGTGCTGCGCAACCCGAACCCGGCCACTGGAGGCGCCGGAGGCTGCTGTCGCTTATGATTGTTCGCCCGGGGAAAAACGTATGTCCCCCGGATTTTCGCGCCCCGTCTATCACGCGATGTTGGGCATCGCAAGGCACCGGAACACGAGTCTTTCGGGGAGTTTTGTCGCAGGGGAAAGCGTCCCGCGCCAAGGGCTTCCTCAAAGAAAACTCTGCGGATCGATATCCACCTGCACCCTGAGGTTGCCACTGACCTTCGGTCCCTGCTCCAGCCAGAAGCGGACATAGCCGGAAAGGTCGAAATCCTTGCCCGATTGCGCGAGGAGCCGCACCCGGTGGCGGCCGCGGATCATGGCGATCGGCGCGTCCGCCGGCCCGAAGAGTTTCAGCCCGTCCGCCATCGGGGCCGCGCTGAGCAGCTGCTTGGCAAAACCGAACGCCGCCTCCTGCTCGTTGGCCGACACGATCAGCGCCGCTAGCCGCCCGAATGGCGGCAGCTGTCCGGCTTCGCGTGCCAGGAGCTCGTGCCGGTAGAAGGCTTCGCGGTCGCCCTTGACCATGGCCTGCAACACCGCATGGCTGGGGTGGTAGGTCTGGAGGAACGCCTTGCCTGCCCGGTTGGCCCGGCCGGCGCGCCCGGTCACCTGCGTGAGGATCTGGAAGGTGCGCTCTGCCGCCCGCGGATCGCCGCGATCGAGGCCGAGATCGGCATCAAGCACGCCCACCAGTGTCAGCTTCTCGAAATGGTGCCCCTTGGCCACGAGCTGCGTGCCGATGATGAGGTCATGCTCGCCGTTCTCGATCTCGTCGAACCGCTTCTTGAGCTCGTGGTTCGAGCCCATGTCCGACGACAGCACCACCGTCCGCGCCCCCGGGAAGCGCGCCGCCGCCTCCTCGGCCACCCGCTCGATCCCCGGCCCGATCGGGGTCAGCGAATCGACGGTGCCGCATTCCGTGCAGGTCTTGGGCGTCCGCACGGTGTAGCCGCAATGGTGGCACATCAGCACGCCGCGGAAGCGGTGCTCGACCAGCCAGGCCGAGCAATCCGGGCACTGGTACTGGTGCCCGCACGATTTGCACAGCGTCAGCGGCGCATAGCCCCGCCGGTTGAGAAAAAGCAGTGCCTGCTCGCCCCGGTCGAGGGTCGCGAAGATCTCGCGCGCCAGCCTCGGCGCGATCCACTGCCCCTTCTCGGGCGGCTCCTCGCGCATATCGATCGGCGTGATGTCGGGCAGCCCCGCCTCGGCAAAGCGCGAGGTCAGCAGCACATGCTTGTAGCGGCCCTGGTTGGCATTGTTCCGGCTTTCGACCGAGGGCGTCGCCGAACTGAGGATCACCCGCGCCTCGGCGAACTTCGCCCGCACCACCGCCATGTCGCGCGCGTGGTAGTTGACCCCGTCCGACTGCTTGAACGCCCCGTCATGCTCCTCATCGAGCACGATCAGCCCGAGTTCCCGGAACGGCAGGAACAGCGCCGACCTCGCCCCCAGCACCGCGCGCACGTCGCCATTGAGCACGCCACGCCAGGTCCGCGTCCGCTGGGCCGGCGTCATGTCGGAATGCCACTCGGCCGGTTTCGTGCCGAACCGCCTGGTGAAGCGCTGGACGAACGTCGAGGTCAGCGCGATCTCGGGCAACAGCACCAGCGCCTGCCGCCCTGCCCGCAGCGTATCCGCCACCGCCTCGAAGAATACCTCGGTCTTGCCGCCACCGGTGACGCCGTCGAGCAGCGCCACGCCGAAGCCGTCGACCGGTATGTCGCGCAACTGCGCGAGCGCTGCCGCCTGGTCCGC
>Ga0247822_10002456_pt1 | contig 11806 bp, 8 predicted proteins | sample 13C_Cellulose_Da_FD_192423 | JGI IMG/M metagenome (GOLD analysis project Ga0247822, IMG submission 192423) | Soil microbial communities from agricultural site in Penn Yan, New York, United States - 13C_Cellulose_Day30 | ecosystem: Environmental > Terrestrial > Soil > Agricultural land | place...
GTTGGGCGACGTGGCCACGCAGCGGATGTCGAGCGACGTGGCCGTCCCCATCGTCAGGGTGTCGATGGCGTACGGATCGCCGCCGGCGGCGTCGAAGCTCCACGGGGCCGCAGCGGTGGTCGCCCGTTCGGGGGAGTAGGTGGCCGGGCCCCACTTGCGGGTCACGGCGTCCGCGGCGTCGAGCGTGAGGTCGCTCCAGCGCCAGTCGTCCTCGACGTAGCGGTCGGTGCCGGGGCCGCCCCGCATCACCGAGCGCACGGCCTTCGAGGCGGCGATCTCCGCGGGGCTCGGGGCGTACGCGACCCGAGGGGCGGTGATGAAGCCGTAGTTGGTGAGGGTGTCGTTGCCGTCCTCCCCGAGGAGCGTCTCGCTGACCGGGTGGCTGCCGCTGGCGAGCCCGGCGCCGACCTTGTCGTTGCCGGCGCCGGCGTAGACCGTGAGGCTGCCGTTGTGGCGGACGTTGATGGTGTCGTTGCCCGCACCCGTCTTCACGACGAGCGTGGTCTTCGGCAGCGAGGAGCCGAAGCTGGTGGCGTTGATCTCGACGGCGTCGTTGCCGGTGAGGCCCGTCGTCGTCACGCTGAGCAGCTTGTTGCAGGGGATCGCGGTCGCCGCCTTGTTGACCACGAGCTTGTTCGACGAGCACCAGAGGTCGAGCCGGGCCACGGTGGCCTTCACGGTGAGCGTCGTCCCGGCGGCGGCATCGGTGCGCGTGATGGTGGCGCCGGTGGCCTTCACCGTGGTGGTGGCGGCGTGCGCCGGGCCCGCGGTCAGCGCGAGCGCTGACCCCGAGATCGCCAGTGCCGCGCCGATGCGCTGCGCCAGGTGTCCGTACCCCATCGCTGCCTCCGTCCGTCGCCCGGCGGGGCCGCTTCCCCGCCTGTCAGCCGAGGAGGCACGCTACGGAGAGTGCTGAGATATGTCAAACATCACGGAGCGTGGCGCCCCGGTTCCGCGGGGTCAGCGGCTGCCGAAGCCGAGGCGGCTGGCCTTCTTCTGGCCGAAGGCATCGGCCAGGTTCACCTGGGCGAACTCCGAGGGGAGCGGCGCCTGCGTGGCGTAGCGGTAGAGCGCCAGCTGGAACACGGCGGTCATCGCCGACGACCAGCAGCTCACGGCGATCATCCACGCCACGCCGATGGCGACGGCGGCGACGATGACCGGCAGCGAGCCGGTGACGACGCCGCCGATGATGATGGCGATGGCCGGCAGGGTCAGGACCATGGCGATGAGGCCGATGCCCAGGTTGACGATGAGGTTCTCGCCCCAGGTCCGCTTGAGCAGCTCGGCCGACCGCTTGATGGCCGTGCCGACGCCGACGTTCTCGAACACGACGATGGGCAGCACGAGGAACGTGACCACGGCCCACGCCATCCCGACGATGCCGATGACGATGCGGCCGAGGATGCCGGCGCGCTCCTCGAGCGACCGGAGGATGACCGACACCGTGGCCGTGACGATGGCCCAGGGCAGGATCTTGCCGGCCCGGCTGGCGGCGCCGGACAGCGCCGAACCGAGCGACGGCTCACCGCCCTGCATGCGCTCGTCGGCGCCGCAGAGCAGCGCGGTCTTGAAGAAGATCGTGACGTAGGCCAGCACCAGGTACATGGCGAACAGCACCAGGTACCCGACCGGCTTCATCTCCAGGGTGGTGGAGCCGGCGACGTCCTTGGTCTCCGCGCTCAGGTACAGCGGGAACAGGAAGGTGGCGGCCACCAGGAGCGATGCGATGCCCGAGATGAGCGGCAGGAACATGAGCTCCTTGTCGTGGCGGAGCAGGCCCCAGGAGGCGCCCGCCAGCTGCTTCGATCGTTCCCAACGTCCCATGCCCGCTCCTATCGGTCGATGCGGCACCAGTCTGCACTCCTTTCCCGGGTCGTGCGCGCCACCGGGTGGGGAGGTCGGCCGGTCGGTCGGTAGCGTGGCTCCGCCCTCGCGACCCCCGGTGCTGTGCATCGGCGGCGCGCCGGCGCGCGTTCCCCACCCTCGAAGGACCCCTCCTCCATGGCGCTCACCGACCTCCCGGCCCTCCTGCGCGACGAGCCCGCGCTCACCGGCGTGCTCGGTCGTCGTACCGCTCTGCTGGCCGTCCCCGAGCCCGCCCGACCCCTCACCATCGCGGGTCTGGCCACGGTCGGGAGCCGGCGTCCGATCCTCGTCGCGGTGCCCACCACGGCCGAGGCCGAGCGCCTGGTGAACGACCTGGGCACGTTCCTCGGGCCCGATGCTGCCGAGCTGTTCCCGGCCTGGGAGACGCTGCCGTTCGAGCGGGTCAGCCCGAACATCGAGACGATGGGCCGGCGGCTGCGCACCATCTGGCGGCTCCGAGGCGGATCGGCCCGGGCCCCGCAGGTCGTCGTGGCTCCCGTGCGCGCCCTCGTCCAGCGGCTCGGCCCCCACGTCGACGAGACCGAGCCCCTCGTGGTCCGGCCCGGCGAGCAGCGCGACCAGGCCGCGCTCGTGGCGTGGCTGGGCGAGCACGGCTACCGGCGCGAGGGCCAGGTCGAGCACCGGGGCGAGTTCGCCGTGCGCGGCTCCATCGTCGACGTCTTCGGGTCCACGGCCGAGGTCCCCGTCCGCATCGACCTCTGGGGTGACGAGGTCGACCGGCTCACCGCGTTCTCCGTGAGCGACCAGCGGTCCACCGGCGACCTCGACTCCGTGGAGGTGTTCCCCTGCCGCGAGCTGCTGCCCACCGACGACGTCCGCGACCGCGCGTCCGCGCTGATCGCCCGCGAGCCGTGGGGCCGCGAGCAGTGGGAGCGCCTCGTCGAGGGCCAGCTGTTCGACGGCATGGAGAGCTGGCTGCCCTGGCTCACCGACGACCACCGGACGATCGTCGACCTGCTGCCGGCCGAGTCGCTCGTGCTCGTCGTCGAGCCCCGTCGCCTGCGCGACCGCGCTGCCGACCTGCTGGCCGAGGAGGCCGACCTGGCCAGCTCGCTCGCCCGCACGTGGGAGGTCGGCGACGACCGGGTCTTCCCGCAGCTGCACGCCGAGTTCGGCGAGCTGTTCACCGACTCCGACCTGCCGGTCTGGTCCGTGACCGTCACGCCCGAGGGGCCCGACGTCGCCACCGTCGCGGCCATCGGCTGGAACCCGGTCGTGGGCGGCGGCGAGGGCCTGGTGAACCAGCTCCGCGAGCTGCTCGACGACGGGTACCGCATCGTCGTGGCGGCCGACGGCGAGGGATCCGCCACCCGGCTCGCCGACCTGCTGCGCGACCAGGGCCTCTCGCTCGACGTCGAGGTCGGCGCGCTCGACCGCGGCGTCATCCTCACCGGGGTGAAGCTCGCCGTGCTGGCCGAGCCCGACCTCACGGGCCGTCGACGCGCCCACCGCGCGCCCCGGCCCCGCAAGCGGGACACCGCCGGCTTCTTCGACGACCTCAAGCCCGGCGACTACATCGTCCACCACCAGCACGGCGTCGGCCGCTACGGCGGCATGGTCAAGCGGGCCATCGGCGGCGTCGACCGGGACTACCTGCTCCTCGAGTACAAGGGCGACGACAAGCTCTACGTCCCGTCGGACCAGATCGACGCGGTGCGCCACTACACCGGCGGCGACAGCCCGGCGCTCTCCAAGCTGGGCGGCGGCGACTGGACCAAGACCAAGGCCCGGGTGAAGAGCGAGGTCCAGGAGGTCGCCCAGGAGCTGGTCGTGCTCTACCAGAAGCGGCTCCACAGCCCCGGCCACCCGTTCCCGCAGGACACGCCGTGGCAGCGCGAGCTCGAGGACGCCTTCCCGTACCGCGAGACCCCGGACCAGCTGAAGGCCATCGAGGAGGTCAAGGCCGACATGGAGGCCGAGACGCCGATGGACCGCCTGGTCTGCGGCGACGTCGGCTTCGGCAAGACCGAGGTCGCCGTCCGCGCCGCGTTCAAGGCCATCCAGGACGGCAAGCAGGTCGCGGTGCTGGTGCCCACGACCCTGCTCGCCACCCAGCACTTCCAGACCTTCAGCGACCGGTTCTCCGCCTTCCCGGTCCGCGTCGAGGTGCTGTCCCGCTTCCTCACCGCCGGGCAGGCCAAGGCCGTGTCCGAGGGCGTCCGGTCCGGCGAGGTCGACATCGTCATCGGCACCCACCGGCTGCTCTCCGAGGACATCGAGTACAAGGACCTCGGCCTGCTGGTGGTCGACGAGGAGCAGCGCTTCGGCGTCACCCACAAGGAGCAGATCAAGCAGTTCACGAACAACGTCGACGTGCTCACGCTGTCGGCCACGCCGATCCCGCGGACCCTCGAGCTGTCGCTCACCGGCATCCGCGACCTCACGCTGCTCAACACCCCGCCCGCCGAGCGCCAGCCGATCCTGACCTACGTCGGCGAGTACGACGACCGGGCCGTCGCCGAGGCCATCCGGCGCGAGCTGCTCCGCGAGGGCCAGGTGTTCTTCGTGCACAACCGGGTGCGCGACATCGAGGACAAGGCCCGCGAGCTGCGCGAGCTGGTGCCCGAGGCCCGCGTGGCCGTCGCCCACGGCCAGATGGACGAGGGCACGCTCGAGCGGGTCGTGCTCGACTTCTGGGAGGGCGAGTTCGACGTCCTCGTGTGCACGACGATCATCGAGTCCGGCATCGACATGCCCACGGTGAACACGCTCGTCGTCGACCGGGCCGACCGCCTCGGGCTCGGCCAGCTCCACCAGCTGCGCGGCCGCGTCGGCCGGTCCGGGCAGCGGGCGTACGCCTACCTGTTCCACCCCCGCGACGTGGCCCTCAGCGAGGACGCCTACGAGCGGCTCAAGACCATCGGCGAGGCCACCGAGCTGGGTTCGGGGTTCCGCATCGCCATGCGCGACCTCGAGATCCGCGGTGCCGGCACCCTGCTCGGCACCGGCCAGAGCGGCCACATCTCCGCGGTGGGGTACGACCTCTACGTGTCGATGGTCCACGAGGCCGTGCAGGAGCTGAAGGGCGAGCCCATCCGGGAACCGGCCGAGATCAAGCTCGACCTGCCGCTCGACGCCAACCTCTCCTCGGACTACGTGCCCAAGGAGGAGCTGCGGCTCGAGGCCTACCGCCGCCTCGCCGAGGTCACCACCGACGACCAGGTGGCCGACATCCGCGCCGAGTGGGAGGACCGCTACGGCCCGGTGCCCGAGGAGGCCGCCCGCCTCCTCGACGTGGCCCGCCTCCGCGCCGAGGCGCACCGCCTCGGCGTCCGGGAGATCAACGTCACCAAGGGCCCGGCGTTCGGCGGGCCGGCGTGGACGGCCCGGGTGTCGCCGCTGGTCCTCAAGGCCAGCCAGCAGATCCGGCTCCAGCGCCTGCACAAGGCCGCGGTCTACAAGGAGCAGGTCGAGCAGCTCATGCTCCCCATCCCCAAGACGCCCGACCTCGCCGGCACCCTCGTCGACCTCCTCCGCAACCTCATCCCACCCGGCGACTGACGCCGAATCAGGTCACCTGAGCCGCAAGGAGCGGCTCGCGTGACCCGATTCGTCGGGGTCGGCGGGAATCGGGTCGTCCGTGCCGCATGGGGCGGCTCGCGTGACCTGATTCAGCCGGTGAGGCTGACGGAGCCGCCGGTCGAGCCGGTGCCACCGCCCCCGCCGGTGGCGGTGGCGTAGGCGGTGTTGTCGATCCGGAGGCTGCCGCCGTTGGCGTCGAAGTTGCCGCCGGACACGATCGTCCACGCCTTCACGACGGCGTTCGAGGAGCCCATGTTGAAGCCCGCCTTCTTGGCGTAGACGGCCCCGTTCAGGGTGATGTTCCCGCTCAGCTGGTTGGGTGTGCCCTGCGAGCCGTTCGGGTCGAACATGATCGCCAGCCCGGCGTAGGCGCCCGAGGTCGGCGCGGTGATCTCGACCGTGGTGCCGGCGCTGAAGTTGAACTTCCCCGGCTCGCCCCCGACCGTTGCGCACGAGGCCCGGCACGAGAAGACCAGGGTGACGCCGGTGCCGATGAGCTTCGCCGAGCCCTGCACCGTGAGGGTGTTGGCGAAGTAGTAGGTGCCGGGGCTGAGCGTGAGCGTGCCGCCGTTGATGTTGACGTTCTGGGTGTAGATCCGGTTGGGCTGGAGCGGGTTGGTCCCGCCGTTGAAGTTGATGTTCGACCCGTCGGTGACCAGGCCCGTGTAGTCGACGGTCTTGGCGGCGAACGGGTTCGGTACGGCGGCGCTCAGCTGCGCGTAGCGCGAGTTGAACGTGGCGGGGGAGGGCTGCACGTTGCGGCCCCAGTTGCTGTTGTTCGCCTGGTACCACTTGAGCGGGACCGGGGTGATCGAGTTGTTGCTGTCGTTGGCGTTCGCCGTGAGCCGGTCGGCCTGGATCTCGCCGCCGGTCACCGTGACCGAGGTGTTGCCCGCGATCTGGAGCGTCCGGCCCTCGATGACGCACAGGCCGCACGGGCCGGCGGTGACGGTGGCGGTGCCGGGGGTCTTGGTGGCCGTGGCCGAGGCGTTGACGGGGAGGCCCTTGGAGCCCACGACCCCGCCGAAGAACACCGGCTGGGTCACGGTGGGGACCATCACCCGCACGGTCAGGTAGTTCGAGGCGAACGAGATGCACGAGTTGTTCGGGTCCGGCCGGTACGGCAGGGCGTTCGGGTCGGTGCATCCCGTCCACGACGCCGCGGTGATCTTCGGGTCGTTCTTGGTGGTCCAGGTCTTGGCGGTGGCGACGGCGGTCGTCGTCTTCGCCGCCGTCCCGTCGAGGTCCTGGGCGGCGGCGAGGGCCGCCGCGTCCGCCGAGTTCTGCGACAGCCGGCGGTACTGCTTCGCGTAGCCGATGTCGATGACGATGGCGACGATCGCCAGCACGGCGACCATCGAGATGGCGGCGACCACGAGGACCGCGCCGCGCTCGTCCTCGCGGGTGCGGCGGAGGGTCGGCACGTGGTGGCGGATCGGGCGGCTCACGGCTTGCACCAGGACCAGTTCGCGCCGGTCGGGTCGGCCTCGTTGGCGATCGACTCGGCGACGCCGGACCCCTTCTCGATCCGCATGGTCGTCTTCGTCTTCAGGTACTTGCCGCTCAGGATCGGGCTCAGGAACTTGCTCGGGCTGGCCATCGGCGTGACGGCGCACACGATGATCCCGTTGCCCACCGGCGGCGACGCGGTGGTGGCGCCGGCGGGGTAGGAGGTGCTGGTCGGATCGAACCGGATGGCGATCGCCACCTCGGAGGCCGTCATGTCCGTGCGGGACTTCGTCAGGCAGATCAGCTTCTGCATGTTGGCGGAGCCGGGCGTGGTGAACGTCGCCCCGCACGATGCGGTCGGGCCGAAGTTGGCGACCGACCCCTGGCGGGCGCCCTCCCGCACGCCTTGGCGCAGGGCGATCTCGTTCGAGAGGTTCACGCCGAAGTCGATCAGCCCGAACAGGAGGAAGAACAGCAGCGGGGCGACGATGGCGAACTCGACCAGCGCGACCCCTCGTTCGCTTCGGGAACGGTCGCCCGTGGCCGCTGGTGGCGTGCCGTGGGACCTCGCTCGCATGGGGATCACTTCGCTTCCAGGTCGCGGACCGTTGGTGATGGTCCTGTCATCGGCTGAACGCCGTTCAGCTTGAACGCGTGGCGGCGACCCGTCCCGGAATGATCCGTTCGACCCAACGTGCAGGTCAGAGTGGGTGCAGGAAGGTGACCAGGGGGTAGCCCCCCGGTCACGTCCCGGCGACGATCCAGGTCTTGTGCCACGGCGTCCGGGGTGCGGCGGCCAGGTCGATGTCGGGGTCGATCCACCGCACGGCGGGCCGCCCGTTGAAGCTGAGCCACGCCTCGACGTGCACCTCGACGTGGCGGCCCTGGGCGGCTTCGTGGGTGGCGATGGCGTGAGCCGCCTGCTGGATCAGATCGGGTTCGCCGGCCATCACGCGCAGCTGGGTGGGGGTGTAGAGGCGGGCGGCGTCGAACGTCTGGGTCCGCCCGGTGGCCGGGTCGACCACGAGGAACGTCACCGATGCGGTCCGCTCGACCAGCAGCACGTTCCAGCCGAACCGGTAGCCCTCGCCGGTGACGCGGTGGTCGCCCGGGTAGGCGAGGTGGCGCAGCGGGAGCGCGACCTGGACGACGATCCACGCGGCCGCGGCACCGGTGAGCAGGCGGGTGCGCCACCGGGGTGCGGGCGGTCCGGGGTCGACCAGGACCTCGAGCTCGGCTGGTGGCTCGGGCTGCCGGCGCAGCCGCGCCAGGAGGGTCCGGGGCCAGGACGGGTCGAAGAACACGGTCGCCATCGCCACCATCAGCCACGGGAACACGCCGATGGGGAAGAGCCGCCAGGTGATGAGGTGGAAGGCCACGACCGCGAACCAGGCCCACAGCCGCGTCCGCCGCCAGAGCAGGAGCGGGACGATGGCGCAGTCGAACGCGGCACCCGCGACCGAGAGGACGTGCGCGGTCTCGGGGTGGCGGAGCAGCGGTCCGATCAGCGGGACGTCGGCGCGGGCGGGGAGCCAGAAGCGCAGCGGGATGCCGCGCAGCAGCCAGTCGGGCTGGAGCTTGGCGATCCCGGCCGAGGCGTAGACGATGCCCACCTGGAAGCGCAGCAGCCAGACCCAGCCGAGCGCGACCCGCCCGTCGCGGGCCGGGCGCCGCCGGGCGTCGAGGCTCCACGTGGCGCCGAAGGGCACGACGGTCGCCAGCAGCGCCAGGAGGGTCACGAACCAGTAGTGGTTGAGGTAGGTGGTGGCGTCGATGGCTTCGATCCAGCCGAACGAGACCAGCAGCACGAGGGCGGCGAGGCGGGTCCGCCAGCCGAGCGCGATGGCGAGGCCCGCGGCCGCGGTGGTGGCCACGAGGACGCGGATGCCCAGCGGCCCGGGCTGGGGCACCCACCCCATCCAGAGGTAGGTGAACCGGTGCGTCGGCCCGGCGTAGAGGCGGTCGGTCCAGCCGTAGGCCCAGGTGCGGACGGCGCTGAGCACCACCACCAGACCGAGCGCGATGCGCAGCACGGCGAGCGACGAACCGTCGACGCGCCGGGCGGCTCGCCGGGGTGCAAGCACACCAGCGGTCTCGACTCTTGCGCTGCTACCCATAATAGTTAGGCTGACCTTACATGCAGTTCCGAGAAGGAGATCTGAGTTGACGAAGCATCGAATCCTCCGCCAGGTGGCGGCCGCAAGCGCGGTGACGGCGCTGGCCGTCGGCCTGGTCGGGTGCGGGAGCTCGGACTCCGGCAGCGACAGCGGCAAGCAGGAGACCACGACGACCGCGGCGGCCAAGGAGTCGGCGCTCAGCCCCGAGCAGGCCGAGGCCGCGGCCACGACCTACGCCGACCTCGTGTTCGCGAGCTACTCGGACACCGTCGCCGCCACCAAGCAGCTGCAGAGCGACATCGCCGCGTTCGTCGCCGATCCCACCGACGAGACCCTCCAGACCGCCAAGGACAGCTGGCTCGCCGCCCGCGACGCCTACGGCCCCACCGAGGTGTACCGCTTCTCCGACGGCCCGATCGACAATCCCGATGACGGCCCCGAGGGCCAGATCAACGCCTGGCCGATGGACGAGGCGTACGTCGACTACGTCGAGGACGACCCCGAGGCCGGCATCATCAACGACACCGCGGGTGTCCCCGAGATCACCCGTGACGTGATCGTCGAGGCCAACGAGGAGGGCGGCGAGACCAACATCTCCACCGGCTGGCACGCCATCGAGTTCCTGCTCTGGGGCCAGGACCTGTCCGAGGACGGCCCCGGCGAGCGCCCCGTGACCGACTACACGACGGCTCCCAACGCCGAGCGCCGCGCCCAGTACCTCACCGAGGTCACCGACCTGTTGGTCGAGGACCTCGAGGGCGTCACCGAGCAGTGGGACCCCGAGGGCGGCGAGTACCGCACCGAGTTCCTGGCCGACCCCGACCAGGCCGTGACCGACATCCTCCGGGGCATGGGCGCCCTCTCCGCGGGTGAGCTCGCCGGCGAGCGCATCGCCGTGGCGCTCGACACCAAGGAGCAGGAGGACGAGCACTCCTGCTTCTCCGACAACACCCTCGCCGACGTCATCAACAACGCCACCGGCATCCAGCGGGCCTACACCGCCGAGTACGAGGGCGTCGACGGGACGTCCCTCTCCGACGTCGTCGAAGAGGTGGACCCGGAGCTGAACCAGGACCTGCTCGAGCAGCTCGAGGCGAACGTCGCGCTTGCCGAGAGCCTCGAGGAGTTCGGTACCTTCGAGGAGATCATCCGCAGCGATGACGACAGCGAAGGGCGCAAGAAGATGAACGAGCTGGTCGAGAACCTGCAGGCCCAGGGCGACGCGATCGCTGCCCTCGGCGCCGCGCTGGGTTACGAAGTCAGCCTCGAGATCTGAGGCCACGAGTGAGCAGCCCGACCGGGCGTCGCGTGGCGCGAGGGGTCCTTGCGTTCGTGGTGCTCGGCGGGCTGCTCGCCGCGTGCAGCAGCGATGCCCCCGACCGCGGGGCCGCGCACGCCGCCGCTGGTCCGACCGACGCGGAGCTCCGCGACCAGGGCGGAGCCGACGGCACCACCCTCAACCAGGGCGCGACCGCCTTCGCGCAGGGCATGGAGGCGCTCGACAGCCAGGGCCGGCGCGACTTCGCCGTCGGCAACAGCTTCTTCAACCAGAACTGGGTGATGGCCCCGTCGTCGACGGTGGCCCGCGACGGCCTCGGGCCGATCTTCAACGCCCAGTCGTGCTCCTCGTGCCACTTCGAGGACGGGCGGGGCCAGCCTCCGGCCGATGACGACGACCCCGAGCGCGGTCTGCTGATCCGCCTGAGCGTCCTCGACGACGACGGCGACCCGCAGCCCCACCCCGTCTACGGCAACCAGTTCCAGGACCGGTCGATCCGCAAGGTGCCCGCCGAGGGCTCGGTGCAGATCGACGTCACCGAGGAGCCGGGCACCTACCCCGACGGCACCGAGTACTCGCTCGGCGCCCCCACCTACACGCTGGTGACGCCGGAGGGGAAGGAGATCACCGGCATCGTGGTCTCGCCCCGCGTCGCTCCGGCGATGATGGGCGTCGGACTGCTGGAGAACGTCCCGGCGTCCGTGATCGAGGCCCAGGCCGATCCCGACGACGCCGACGGCGACGGCGTGTCCGGCCGGCCCCACATGACCACGGACGAGGACGGCAAGGAGGTCCTCGGCCGCTTCGGGTGGAAGGCCGCGGTGCCGTCGATCCGCAAGCAGACCACCGAGGCGTTCGCCAACGACGTCGGCATCACGTCCGAGGAGCACCCCGACCAGCCCTGCACCGACGCCCAGGCCGAGTGCCTCGCCGCACCCTCCGGCGAGGAGGACGGCGAGCCGGAGATCAACCGGGACAAGGTCGACAAGATCGAGTTCTACTCCCGCACCCTGGCCGTGCCCGCCCGCCGCGACGTCGGCACGCCCGACACCACGGGCGGCCAGAAGGCGTTCGCGGCCATCGGCTGCACGTCGTGCCACACCGCCGAGCTGAAGACCGGGTCCGACTCCGAGATCCCGGCCCTCAACGACCAGGTCATCCGCCCCTACACCGACCTGCTGCTGCACGACATGGGCCCCGGCCTCGCCGACGACCGCCCCGACGGCGACGCGTCCGGCTCGGAGTGGCGGACGCCGCCCCTGTGGGGCATCGGCCTGGTCGAGACGGTCAACGGCCACACCCGCTTCCTGCACGACGGCCGGGCCCGCAGCATCGAGGAGGCCATCCTCTGGCACGGGGGCGAGGCCGACGGTGCCAAGGAGCGGTTCGAGGACCTGCCGGCCAAGGAGCGCAAGCAGATCCTCACGTTCCTGGAATCGCTGTGACCGGTGCCGCGGAGGAGCCGCGGCGGCGCAGCCCCCTGACCTGGGCCGTCCCCGTGGTCCTCGTGCTGGTGGCGATCGTGGGGGCGGCTCCTCGGGATCGCGGG
>Ga0247822_10002461_pt1 | contig 11797 bp, 8 predicted proteins | sample 13C_Cellulose_Da_FD_192423 | JGI IMG/M metagenome (GOLD analysis project Ga0247822, IMG submission 192423) | Soil microbial communities from agricultural site in Penn Yan, New York, United States - 13C_Cellulose_Day30 | ecosystem: Environmental > Terrestrial > Soil > Agricultural land | place...
GACGACTACTGCCGCGGCTTCCGCCCCGAATGCGCGCGGGCCTTGCACAACGCCGACGTCTTCGCGCTCGCCTGAGGAACCGCCATGAACACGCTGAAAGAGAGCTTGCTCGACCTCGACGCCGCCGTCGCCCGCCACCGCCTGCCCGCGGGCGAGCCGTGGCTCGCCGAAGTGAAGCGCGGCCAGACCGTGCGCATCGTCGACCTCGACGGCAACCAGGCGGCCGACATCCTCTTCTACAACCGCCATGACCCCGCCGAACACTACGACGCCGCCGGCACGATGCTCGCCGAAGGCGGCATCTACCTGAGCACCGGCTCGGTGCTGCGGTCCAACGCCGGCAACCCGCTGCTGACCATCGTGGCCGACACCTGCGGCCGGCACGACACGCTGGGCGGCGCCTGCGCGGCCGAGAGCAACACCGTGCGCTACGCGCTGCAGAAGAAGTTCATGCACTCGTGCCGCGACAACTACCTGCTCGCGATGGCGAACGCCGACGTGGGCCTGACGAAGCGCGACCTCGTGCCCAACGTCAACTTCTTCATGAACGTGCCGGTCACGCCCGAAGGCGGGCTCGAGTTCGCCGACGGGGTCTCCGGCCCCGGCAAGTACGTGGAGCTGCGTGCCGAGATGGACGTGTGGATGCTGGTGTCGAACTGCCCGCAGCTCAACAACCCCTGCAACGCCTACAACCCGACCCCCGTCGAGTTCGTGTTCTGGGACTGAGGGTCCCCGTGCGGCGGGACGACCCGATCGCACGCGACCGATCCCGCCGGGACGACCCGGCCCCAGGGACCTGACCCGATGACCACCACCGGAACCCGTTTCGACACCGTGTTGATCGCCAACCGCGGGGCGATCGCCTGCCGCATCATCCGCACGCTGCGGGCGATGGGGCTGCGTTCGGTCGCGGTGTACTCCGAGGCCGACGCCGACTCGGCCCACGTCGCCGCCGCCGACGCGGCCGTCTGCATCGGCCCGCCGCCCGCGGCCCAGAGCTACCTCGACGCCGACCGCATCCTCGCGGCGGCGAAGGCCACGGGCGCGGGCGCCATCCACCCCGGCTACGGCTTCCTCTCGGAGAACCCCGGCTTCGCCGAGGCCTGCGAGGCCGCGGGCATCGCGTTCGTCGGCCCCACGCCGGAACAGATGCGCGCGTTCGGCCTCAAGCACACGGCCCGCGCACTGGCCGAACAGCACGGCGTGCCGCTGCTGCCGGGCAGCGGCCTGCTGGACGACCTCGCCCACGCCACGGGCGAGGCGGCCCGCATCGGCTACCCGGTGATGCTCAAGAGCACCGCGGGCGGTGGTGGCATCGGCATGCGGCTGATCCGCTCGGCCGCCGAACTCGCGCCCGCCTACGAGGCCGTCGAACGCCTGGCCCGCGCCAACTTCAAGGACGCCGGCCTCTTCCTCGAGAAGTTCGTCGAACGCGCGCGGCACATCGAGGTGCAGCTCTTCGGCGATGGCCACGGCGACGTGGTGGCCCTCGGCGAACGCGACTGCTCGGCGCAGCGGCGCAACCAGAAGGTGCTGGAGGAGACGCCCGCGCCGGGCCTGCCCGCCGACACCCGCACCGCACTGATCGACGCGGCGCTGCGGCTCGGCCGCGCGGTGGTCTACCGCTCGGCGGGCACCGTGGAGTTCGTGCTCGACGCCGACACCGGCGCGTTCTACTTCCTCGAGGTCAACACGCGGCTGCAGGTGGAACACGGCGTCACCGAGCAGGTGACCGGCATCGACCTGGTCGCCTGGATGGTGCGGGTCGCGCGCGGCGACCGCTGGACGCTCGACGTGCCCGCGCCCAAGGGCGTGTCGATCCAGGCCCGGCTGTACGCGGAGGACCCCGCCCGCCAGTTCCAGCCCAGCGCCGGCCTGCTCAACGAGGTGGTATTCCCGGACGACGCCCGCATCGAGACCTGGGTGGCCGCCGGCACCGAGGTGCCGGCGAACTACGACCCGATGGTCGCCAAGCTGATCGTCACCGGCACCGACCGCGCCGACGCCGTGCGCCGCATGCAGGCCGCGCTGGCCGCCACGCGCCTCGCGGGCATCGAGACCAACCTGCGCTACCTGCGCGAACTGGTGGCGTCGCCGGTGTTCGAAGGCGGCGAGGTGGTGACCCGGTCCCTCGCTGACTTCGCGTACCGCCCGAACGCCATCGAGGTGCTCGACGCCGGCGTGCTGACCACCGTGCAGGACCACCCCGGCCGCCAGGGCCACTGGGACGTGGGCGTGCCCCCGTCCGGCCCGATGGACGACCTCGCGTTCCGCCTCGCCAACCGGCTGGTGGGCAACAACGCGTCGGCCGCGGGCCTCGAATGCACGATCGGGGGGCCCACGCTGCGCTTCCACGCCGACGCGGTGATCGCGGTGTGCGGCTCGCCGATGCCCGTGACCCTCGACGGCCGGCCGCTCAGCCCCTGGCAGGCGCACGCCGTGCCGGCCGGGGGCGTGCTGAAGATCGGCGGCGGCGCGGCCGCCGGCGCCCGCGCATACCTCGCGGTGCGCGGCGGCCTCGACGTGCCTCACTACCTCGGCAGCCGGTCCACGTTCACGCTCGGGCAGTTCGGCGGGCACGCCGGCCGGCAGCTGCGCGTGGCCGACCTCGTGCACGTGGGAAGCGACATCGCGGGCGACCCCGCACCGCCGCTGCAAGCCGTCCCGGCCTACGGCCGCACGTGGACGCTGTCGGTGCTGTACGGCCCGCACGGCGCCCCCGACTTCTTCACGCCCGACGACATCGACACCTTCTTCGGCGCGACCTGGGAGGTGCACTACAACTCGAGCCGCACCGGCGTGCGCCTCGTGGGCCCGAAGCCGCAGTGGGCGCGGCCCGACGGCGGCGAGGCCGGGCTGCACCCGTCGAACATCCACGACAACGCGTACGCCATCGGCGCCATCGACTTCACCGGCGACATGCCCGTGATCCTCGGGCCCGACGGCCCGAGCCTCGGCGGTTTCGTGTGCCCGGCGGTCGTCATCGCGGCCGACCGCTGGAAGCTCGGCCAGCTGCGCGCGGGCGACACGCTGCGCTTCCGGCGCGTCACGCTCGACGACGCGGTGGCCGCGCTGCAGGCGCAGGACCGGTTCGTCGACACCTTCGAAGCGCCACCCGCCGCGCCCGAGGCCCACGCGCCACTCGACTCGCCGGTGCTGCTGTCCCTCCCCGCGTCACCGGGCCGCCCTGCCCTCGTGATCCGCCGCGCGGGTGACCGCTACCTGCTCGTCGAACTCGGCGAGCTGCAGCTCGACATCGCGCTGCGCATGCGCATCCACGGCCTGTACGCGGCGCTGTCGGCGCGCGCGCTGCCGGGCGTGATCGACCTCACCCCGGGCATCCGTTCGCTGCAGGTGCACTTCGATCCGGCGCGGCTTCCCCACGCCACGCTGATCGACACCCTCGTGGCACTGGACGCGGCCCTCGGCGACACCGACGACCTCGAGGTGCCGTCGCGCACCGTGTGGCTGCCGCTGTCATGGGACGACAGCGCCACCCGCCTCGCGATCGAGAAGTACATGCAGTCGGTGCGGCCGGACGCGCCCTGGTGCCCGAGCAACATCGAGTTCATCCGCCGCATCAACGGCCTCGACTCGATCGACGCGGTGCAGCGCACCGTGTTCGACGCGAGCTACCTCGTGCTGGGCCTCGGCGACGTGTACCTCGGCGCCCCGGTGGCCACCCCGGTCGACCCGCGCCACCGCCTCGTCACGACGAAGTACAACCCCGCGCGCACATGGACGCCCGAGAACGCCGTGGGCATCGGCGGCGCCTACATGTGCGTGTACGGCATGGAGGGCCCCGGCGGCTATCAGTTCGTGGGCCGCACGTTGCAGATGTGGAACCGCTGGCGCGACGAACGCTCCGGCGCGCGCGACTTCGAGGCCGGCAAGCCGTGGCTGCTGCGCTTCTTCGACCAGATCCGCTTCTACCCGGTGGGCGAGGAGGAGCTGCACCGCATCCGCCGCGACTTCCCCGCCGGCCGCTACCCGCTGAAGGTCGAGGCGGGCCGCTTCGGCATGCGCCGCTACCGCGCCTTCCTCGACGAACACGCCGACGACATCTCGGCCTTCCGCACAACCCAGCGCGCCGCGTTCGCCGCCGAACGCGAACGCTGGCGCGAGGCCGGCCAGGCCGAGTTCGTGGGCGACGACGCGGTGTCCGCCCCGCCGCCCGCCGGCGACCTGCCGGAGGGGGCCCGCGCGGTGGCGAGCCCCGTGCCGGGCAGCGTGTGGAAGGTGGTCGTGAACGAGGGCGACACGGTGGCCGAAGGCGACACGCTCGTGGTGGTGGAGTCGATGAAGATGGAGTTCCCGGTGCCCGCCCCCTGCGGCGGCACGGTGCGCGCGCTGCGCTGCCGTGCGGGCGGTTCGGTGGCGGCCGGGCAGGACGTGGCGGTGATCGACGTCACCCCAGCCTGAACGCGGCCACCGCCTGCACGAGCCGTGCGGCCTGGCCCTTCAGGCTTTCGGCGGCGGCCGCGCTCTGCTCGACGAGCGCGGCGTTCTGCTGTGTCGTCTCGTCCATCTCCCCGATGGCGCGCCCCACCTGGTCCACGCCGGCGCTCTGCCGGGTGCTGGCCGCGCTGATCTCGCCGACGATGCCGGCCACCCGGCGGATGGCCGCGACGATCTCGTCCATCGTGCGGCCCGCCTGGCCCACGTAGGCGGTGCCGGCGTCCACGCGTTCGGCGCTCGTGCCGATCAGCACCTTGATCTCGCGGGCGGCGTCGCCGCTGCGGCCGGCCAGCGCGCGCACCTCCTCGGCCACCACGGCGAAGCCGGTGCCGGCCGCGCCCGCGCGTGCCGCCTCGACCGCGGCGTTGAGCGCGAGGATGTTGGTCTGGAACGCGATGGCGTCGATGACGCCGATGATGTCCTCGATGCGGCGGGCGCTGTCGGCGATGCCCTGCATCGTGTCGACCACCTGCCCCACCACCCGGCCGCCCTCCGTGGCGAGGCCCGAGGCGTCCAGCGCCAGCTGGTTCGCCTGCCGCGCGCTGTCGGCGTTGTGGCGCACGGTGTCGCCCAGCTCGGACATCGTCGCCGCCGTCTGCTGCAGCGCGCTCGCCTGCCGTTCGGTGCGCACGGACAGGTCGTGGTTGCCCTGGGCGATCTCGGCACTGGCGTTGGCCACCTGCGCGGCGTTGCCCTGCACGTCGCGCACGATGGCGCCGAAGTCGGCCTGCATGCGCCCCATCGACTGGAGCAGCTGCACCGTCTCGTCGTTGCCGTCAGGCCGCACCGGACCGGTGAGGTCGCCCTGCGCGAGGCGGTCCGCCACATCCACCGCATGCGCCATGGGCCGTGTCATGCGGCCGGCGAGCCACCACGAGGCAACGGCCATGCCGGCGAACGCCAGCACCAGCGCGGCAGCCAGCACGGCGCGGGTGCGGCGCACGTTGCTGGCCGCATCCTCGTTGACGCGCACGCCACGCTGCTCGATGGAGTCGGACAGCGCGGCCATCTGCTTCTCGAGTTCGGAGAAGGCGGCCTGCAGCGTGGCCATGGCCGTGTCCGCGTCGGTGCGCCCCTCGCGCGCGGCGACCACCAGGCCCTGGGCCGCCTCGATGTAGCTCGCCACGAGCGGTTTCACGGACGCGAGCGCGGTGCGGCTGTCCTCGTTCAGCGGCAGCGCGTCGAGGCGGGCCAGCGCGGCATTGAAGGTGTCGGCGTGGGACTGCAGGCCCTCGCCCGCGGTGCGGATGCGGGCGGGCTCCTTCTGCAGCAGGCCGAAGAGGGCCATCTGGCCGTCGCCGCGGATGGCGTCGTGCATCATGTCCGCCTCCTGGCTCGCCTGGAGCGCCTGGCTCGCCTGGACGGAGGCCTCGATGGCCCCGCCGAGCCGCGCGGTGGCGAACAACCCGATGCCTCCCACCGCGGCGGCGACCACGGCCCCCGCGAGGCCGAGGGCCATGACCTGCTTGCGCAATTTCATTCGGGGGGCTCCTTTTCTGGTGGGGGCTTTCCGGCCCTGCATCCTCGGGCCACCGCCGGAGGCCGTCAATGGCAACCCCGCTTGCGCGCCGGGCGCATGACCATCCTCGCTCGTGCGGCCTGCCACGATGGCACCATGGCGGGTTCCCATTCACAGGAGGGTTTCCCATGCGTCCAGTCTTCCCGCGAGCCCGCCACGCGGCCGCCGCCCTGTCCCTCGTGCTGCTGGCGGCCTCCGCCCACGCGGCCGACCTGCTCGACGAGGTGCGCCAGCGCGGCACCCTGCGCGTGGCGGTCGAGGGCACCTACCCGCCGTTCAACTTCAAGGACACGTCCGGCAAGCTGACCGGCTTCGACGTCGAGATCGCCGAGGCCATCGCCGGCAAGCTGGGCGTGAAGGCGGCGTTCAGCACCACGGAGTGGAGCGCCATCCTCGCCGGACTGCAGGCCGGCAAGTACGACGTGATCGTCAACCAGGTCGCGGCCACCGACAAGCGCCGCGAGACCTTCGACTTCAGCGACCCGTACGTGGTGTCGAGCGCCCAGCTGATCGTGCGCACGAACGAGACGCGCGCGCTCGCCACGGCCGCCGACCTGAAGGGCAAGAAGATCGGCGTGGGCCAGGGCAGCAACTACGCCGACCTCGCCAAGGGCATCGCCGGTGCCGAGGTGAAGGTGTACCCCGGGGCGCCCGAGTACCTGCAGGACCTGGCCACCGGCCGCATCGACGTGGCCCTCAACGACAGCCTGCTGATCCCCTACCTCGCCGAGAAGACGAAACTGCCAGTGAAGGCCGGCGCGCCCATCGGCCCCACCGAAAGCAACGCGATCCCGTTCAAGAAGGGCAACCCGAAGTTCAAGCAGGCGATCGACAAGGCCCTCGCCGACCTGAAGGCCGACGGCAGCTTCCAGAAGATCTCGGCCAAGTGGTTCGGCCGCGACGTCAGCAAGCCGCCGGTCGCCAACTGAGATGGACCTCGTCGCGCTGTTCCAGCTCGCCGCGCCCGTGCTGCTGCGGGCGACGCTGCTGACCCTCGGGTTCGCGGTGGCGGCCATGGTGCTGGGCCTCGCGCTCGGCGCGGTCATCGCGCTGGTGCGGGTGCTCGAGGTGCCGGGGCTGCAGTGGTTCGTCCGCGGCTACGTGAGCCTCTTCCGAGGCACGCCGCTGCTCGTGCAGGTGTTCGTCATCTACTACGGCCTGCCGAGCATCGGCATCGAGTTCTCGCCGCTGGTGGCCGGCGTGCTCGCGCTCACCCTCAACGTGGGCGCCTACCTGTCGGAGGGCCTGCGCGGCGCGATGGTGGGCATCGGGAAAGGCCAGTGGCTGGCGGGCGCGAGCCTCGGCCTGACGCGGGTGCAGACGCTGCGCCACGTGGTGGCGCCGCAGGCGTTGCGCATCGCGGTGCCGAGCCTGTCGAACAGCCTGATCGGGCTGATCAAGGACACGTCGCTGATCTCGGTGATCGCGGTGACCGAGCTGATGCTCGCGACGAAGGAGCTGATCTCCACCACCTTCCAGCCGTTCCCGCTGTACCTCGCGGCGGCGGGGATCTACTGGGGGCTGAGCCTCACGTTCGAGGCGTTGCAGCGGCGGATGGAGAAGCGGCTGGCGTTTCCGCACTGAGGCGCTTCGGCAACGGTGGGCCCCGGCGTTCGCCGGGGTGACAACGCTCCGTCACCCCGGCGAAAGCCGGGGCCACAGCGACTCACGCAGCGCGCGTCTTGAAGTTCGAGATCACCCCCAGCAGCGCCACCGCCTGCTGCTTCATGCTCTCGGCCGCCGCCGCGCTCTCCTCGACGAGGGCCGCGTTCTGCTGCGTCCCCTGGTCGATCGACGCGACCGACTGGTTCACCTGCAGGATGCCGGTGCTCTGCTCGAGGGTGGACGCGTTGATCTCGGCGACGAGGTCCGTCACCTGGCGCACGCGGGTCACGATGTCGTCCATCGTGCGGCCGGCTTCGCCGACGAGGGCGCTGCCCGCGTCGACGCGGTCCACGCTCGCGCCGATCAGGGCCTTGATCTCGCGGGCCGCGGTGGCCGAGCGCTGCGCGAGGCTGCGCACTTCGGCCGCCACGACCGCGAAGCCGCGGCCCTGTTCGCCGGCGCGCGCCGCTTCCACGGCTGCGTTGAGCGCGAGGATGTTCGTCTGGAAGGCGATGCCGTCGATGACACCGATGATGTCGCCGATCCTCTTGCTGGACTCGCTGATCTCGCCCATCGTGGACACCACCCGGGCCACGACGTCGCCGCCCCGGCCGGCCACCTCGGCGGCCGACGTGGCGAGCTGGCTCGCCTGGCGCGAGCTCTCGGCGTTCTGCTGGACCGTCTCGGTCATCTGCTGCATCGACGCGGCGGTCTGCTGCAGCGCGGCGGCCTGCTGTTCGGTGCGGTTGGACAGGTCGGCGTTGCCGGTGGCGATCTCGCTCGACGCGTTGGCGATGCCGTCGGCCGTCTGCCGCACGCTGCCCACCATCGCCGACAGGTTGCCGTTCATCTGGCGCAGCGCCGCGAGCAGCTGGCCGGTCTCGTCCTGGCGGTCCACGACGATGTCGGAGCGCAGGTCGCCTGCAGCCACCGATTCGGCGAGGCGCACGGCGCGGTTCAGCGGCACCGTGATGCACTGGGCGAGGTACCACCCGAGGGCCATCGCGCCCCCCGCGGCCAGCAGGCACGCGGCGATCATCGTCCAGCGGTCGGCCCGGAAGGCCGCCTCGGCCAGATCGACCTGGGCCGTGGCCTGGGTCTTGTCGTATTCGATGAATTCGGAGGTCGTCTTGAGCAGCGCGGCCAGCAGCGGCCGGCACTCGACGTTCATCTTGGCGACGGCCTCGTCGCGCTTGCCCTCGAGGGCGAGGCCCACGATGGCCAGCGCCACCGGACCATACTTGGCCTCGATGCCCGTGATCTCGGCGAGGAGCTCGCGGTCGCGCGGCGTGGTGTCCTTCGCCGCCCCGATGGCCGACGTCAGCGCCGCCAGCATCTTCTGCGTGCGTTCGTGGGCGGCGGTCACCGCGGCTTTTTCGAGGGCCTGGTCATCGGGTGTCGTGACCAGCACGAGGTTGCGGGCCGCGACGGCGCGGGCGTTGGCCGCCGCGCGCAGGTCGGTGGCCAGCCGCTCACGGTTGCCGACCCCGTCGAGGTAGCCGGTGAACCGGTCGTTCGACCGTCCCAGCGACTGCAAGGCCAGGCCTGAAACCACCAGCACGACTGCTGCCAGCACCGCGAAGCCGATCATCAGCTTCGTCTTCACCCGCCAATCCGTCACTCTCATGTTCCGCTCCCCGCGTTCCGCTCGAACGAGAGGGCCTGAGTGACCCCCTCGGGGAAGTTATCGGCGGCGGCCGGAGGAAGTTGAGCGAGATCAAGGCGAGAGTGTGTCGCCCGGTTCGTACACGTCGAGCAGCACGTTGAGCGCACCGAACGCGCCGTTGCTGCCTTCGAAAAACGTCGCATTCCGGCCGTCCAGCACCACCACCGGGTGGGCACCCACCACCCTCGCGTGCGGGCCACGCACCACGAGGGCCGTCGACTCGCTGATGCCGAACACCGGCGTGTGCCGCCGCTGCGCCCCCACGCCATACAGCCGGCCCCAGCGCTTGTCGACCTGCAGCCGCGGCTCGAACGCGCCGCGCAGCAGGCCGAGGCCCGGGCGCACCACGGCGTTGCCGCTCTGGAAGGCCGCGATGGCGTCGTCGGCCGTGTCGCCTTCGCCGATGGCATCGAAGTGTTCGCCGGCGGCCGCGGCCATCGCACGCTCGAACATGACCACGTTCGCCGAACGCGCGGCGGTGCGGATCCAGTCGGTGAACGCGCGGTCAGCGAGCACCGCGCCCATCAGCGACTGGTCGCCACCGAGCAGCAGCACCCCGCTCGCGTCCTTCGCCCGGGCCGGGTCCAGCCGGGTCTGGCCGTGGAGGTGGATGGACGTGGTGCCGGCCCAGCCGGCCGCCACGAGCGCGCGGGCGTAGAGGTCGGCCGCCGCCTGCGCATCGGCGGGCGAGGCGTAGCCGGCGGCCACCACCACGACCTTGCCGAGGCGCTGCCGCGACGCCTGCCGCACGAACTCGCGGATCACGGGTCCGCCGAGGTCCTCGGACACGTCGCCGCCCAGCACCAGCGTGGCGTCGTGTCCGGACCGCAGCCCCGGCGCGCCGCGGGGTTCATCGAACGGCACCGGGCGGCCGCGCCACCAGGGCTCGCGCCGCACGAGGTCGAACGCCACCTGCCGGCCGGGGGGCAGAACGTGGGTCAGCACGCGGCGGGCGCTCAGCGCGGCGTTCGGTCCGACCCACGCATGGCGGGCGCGGGCGGTGCGCAAGTCCACCACGACGCCGGAGGACACGCCCTGGATGCTCGAGATCCAGCGGTCACCGGTGATCACGGCGCCCGTGTCGTAGTCGAAGCCCAGCCCGAGCAGGCCGCCGTTCCCGAAGGTGTCGGCCGTCTGGGCGGCCGCGTTCACCATGCGGCCCAGCCGGCCGCGGGAATGCAGGTGCTCGTCGATCACCATCCGCCGCGAGCCGAACACGAGGCCGCGGTGTTCGGGCGGCCGCCCGAGCCACAGGTCGATGGACCCTTTCTGCAGCGCGTTGGTGGAGTCGCCCGCGTCGGTGTAGCCGGCGTTCATCGCGAGGGACTGGATGGCCGCGCCGGCGCTCGTGCCGCCGAACACAACCCCGCGTTCGGCCGCCGTGGCCAGGGTGGCCTCGGCCGGTGTGCCGGCGAGGATGCGCGCGGCGTAGCCCTGGTCGCCCCCCGTGAAGAAGATGCCGTGCACCGTGGGATCGGCCAGGCGGGCGAGGATGGCGGGGTCGTAGGCATCGGCCGCCACGTACAGCGGCACCGACGTCACGTCGCAGCCGGACGGGAACGCGATGCGGTCGATCACGGCCTCGCAGGCCAGCCGCAGCGCCTCGACGTCCTCGGCGAGGATGACGGGATCCTCCGGCAGCACCGGGTCGTCGGCGAAGGCCGCGGGCACCATCACCATGCGCACCGACGGGCCGGCCGCCGTGCGCGAGACCTCGACCGAGTAGCCCTTCAGGGCTTCTTCATACCCGCCGCCCACGGGGTACAGGCGCCGCACGGGGCCATCGCGGGCGATGGCCGCGGACGCCATGCACAGCACGAACACCAGGCCGAGGCGCAGCGAACGCGGGCCCATGGGTCGCCGGAGTGTGGAGGTCATGCAGCGCCTTTCCGTGAGGGGAAGGCCACTGTGCCGGGGGCCCGCGCGGCCGGTCAACACCGGCCGTCGGGCATCCTGTCCGCATCGCGCCGGAACGGCGCGCTTCCTCCCTCATCGGGAGGATGAAGTCACACCGGGGTCACGCCGACGGCGGGGCCGCGGCCGGGTCCATCCACACCACTTCCCACAGGTGGCCGTCGAGGTCCTGGTAGCCGTGCTGGTACATGAAGCCGTGGTCCTTCGGGGGCCAGGGCAGCGTGGCGCCGCCCTTCACCGCGTTGGCGACCATCTCGTCGACCGCCTCGCGGCTGTCCGCCGACACGCAGACGATCACCTCGGTGACCTGGCGTGCGTCGGCGATGGCGTTGTGCGTGAAGGTCTGGAAGAACTTCTCGACGAGCAGCATCACGAAGTTGTCCTCGCCGAGCACCATGCAGGTGGCGTTCTCGTCGGTGAAGTTCGGGTTGAAGGTGTAGCCCAGTCCCTTGAAGAACGTGACGGACCGGTTCAGGTCCTTGACGGGCAGGTTGACGAAGAGTTTGGTGGCCATGGGTGCTCCTGGGCGATGGGATGCCGGTTTTGTGGACAACGTACACAAGCGAACAGTGAACAAGATAGCAAACAATCTGGACAGCGTCCACACGGACCGGAACTCGTCGCACAATCCGGCT